>Ga0172379_10005214_pt1 | contig 18341 bp, 10 predicted proteins | sample GrowelOW334metaG_FD_119756 | JGI IMG/M metagenome (GOLD analysis project Ga0172379, IMG submission 119756) | Groundwater microbial communities from an aquifer near a municipal landfill in Southern Ontario, Canada - Groundwater well OW334 metaG | ecosystem: Environmental > Aquatic > Deep...
ATGTTCAATCGTCTCCGCAAATTCACCATGACTTACCCTGGAAGAGACAATCCTGGCCTCTTTCCAGATTAGCTCTTTGAAAAGGATGGGTGCAGGTTCGTTCCCTAAACCAAGCACACAAATAGTGCCGCCGCCGCAAACACTTTGAATGCATCCGCGAACGGGATTTACAAGACCTTCTATTTCGTGGGCATGACCAACTGCTTCGAAGGCTATATCTACTCCTTTTCCTCCGGTATCTCTCATAATACGCTCAACCGGGTTTTCTTTGGAGGCATCGATTGCAATGACGTTTTCATAATATTTGGGCCCAATGGACAAGCGGGGTTCCAAAATATCAACCATAAATACAGTATTGTCGGTGACGGTCCGGACGGCTTGCAAAATACAAAGCCCAACTTTCCCTGATCCCCAAATGACCACGGTATTCCCTTTTTGAACATTTGCACGGTTCTTTGCATGACATCCAATACTCAGTACCTCAACCAAAGCCACATGTTCATCCGGAATATTGGTTGGCACCTTGTACAACATGGAGGGGGGAAGAGAAATATATTGGGCAAACCCACCATCGGTATCGACGCCGATTAATTTCAATGTGGTACAAGCCGGATAATGGCCTTTTAGACATGCGGGGCATTTTCCGCACCATATGATAGGATCAGGTGCCACCTTATCCCCAACTGCCCATCCCTCAACTCCTTCGCCTACTTCTGCTACCAATCCGCCAAATTCATGGCCAATGATCATGGGTGTTTTGGTTCTGGGATGGAATTCCCCTTTGTGAATGTGCTGATCACTGCCGCAAATACAACCGTACATCACGTCAATGAGTACCTCCCCTGGTTTGCAGGTAGGTTTTTCCACTTCAAGCCATTCAATTTTGTTGTAGGCTGTCAAGACTGCTGCTTTCATTTTCATTTATCTTGAATTTTATTAATATTTGCTTACTATCAAACATTAATGCCACTTCGTTTTTATACATCAATAAACACTGTGATGGGGTTAAAGTTACGAGAAAATAGTAATAATTCCGAAAGAAGTAAATGAAGTTAGTGGGATGAGAAATTCACTTATAAAATATTTGGATAATTCTGTTTAGTTTTACGACAGGTAGAGTTTAACAAACAACTAACAAAGAAAACAGGCCTGTGGATCTTGCAAGCAAAGAGATAGTGCAAAAAATTATTTCCGGGGATGAACCTTCCTTTGAAAGTGTTTACCGTTATTTCTATCCCAGGCTAAACTACTTTGCGAAGCAGTACCTTCTCGATGCTGAAGCTTCAAGGAGCATTGTGCAGGATGTTTTTACTGAATTGTGGGACAAACGAATAACATTACATAAAGATACCAATCTGAGTGCATGGCTTTTTACTGTTACCAAGAACAAATCCCTGAAAGCCATCAGCCAACTCAAATCGCGACAAAAATACGACAACTACATAAAATCCAGGCAACTGGAAATTAATTACAAATCGTTGTCCGACTTTGATACCAGCAATTTGATGTTTGATGAGCTACAGACCGTAATTGAATCTGCTTTGGAAAAATTGTCCCCTGCCTGTCGCAAGATATTCGAAATGAGCCGCTTCGAAGAGAAAAAAAACAGAGAAATCGCAGAGAAACTGAACCTGAGCATCAAAACTGTGGAAGCTCAGATTACGAAAGCGCTCCGGTCGCTAAAGACTGATTTAAAAGATTTCCTGCCATTATTTTATATCCTGTTTCACCTCCATAAATAAATTTAACTTTTTCGATAAGGGTAAACGGGATTGATAGGGTTATACATTCAAATCTCAAATATCAATGAACGAAGAAAAGTTAATCGGGTACATCCAAGGAGAGCTCAATTTGGCGGATGAAATTGTAGAAGTACTGGATTGGATAGAATCCTCCACGGAAAACCAAAGAAATTATACGCAACTAAAGAACGCCTGGGTTGTTGCCGGTCTTGATCATCCTGAAAATGTTGAAGTACCTGATTTCTCTTTCCCCAAGAATAAACAGAATAGTATTCATAGAGATCTATTCGGATCATTTCTGAAATATGCAGCCATATTTGTCTTGGCATTTTTTATGGGTTCGTTAACGCTTTATTTCATAAGCAGGAGCGAGCGCAACGCGTTATCAGCCCAATACAATTCAATTGAAGTCCCTTATGGAGAGCGTTCTCAGATAACATTGTATGATGGTACCAAAGTTTGGTTGAATTCAGGGACAAAATTGAAATATCCTGTTGTGTTTAGTCCTAATTCACGTGAAGTGATGATTGAGGGAGAGGCATTTTTTGATGTTGCCAGGGATACGAAACATCCTTTTATTGTGAGTGCTGGTAACCTTAAAGTCGAAGTGGTGGGGACCCATTTTGATGTGTGCGCCTACCCAGAAGACAATGAATTTTCAACCACTCTTGAAGAAGGCAGTGTAATAGCCACTAATATAGCAAATGGGATGTTTGCGAAGCTTAATCCGGGAGAACAGGTCATCCTAAGTCGTGAAACCAATGGGCTTAAATGCCAGCATGTTAATGTTGATCTCTATACTTCCTGGAAGGAAAATTTGTTAAAGTTCGATGATGCAACCTTTGAGGAAGTGATCAAAAAAATGGAACGGTGGTATGATGTAAAGATCATGGTTGATCCAGCAATTAATACGAAAGAGCGGTATACTATGACGATCAAGACCGAAAGTCTGAGGGAAATGCTTTTTCTGGTATCAAAAACAACTAAAATGAGCTATGAAATAAAAGAAAATAAGGTAATGATAAAAAAAACCATAACAAAAAAGGGAAAGCGCTGAAACACTTTCCCTAAAAATTCATGCTGAAACATGAATCATGGATAAAAAACCCCAATTAGGTTGGGATATGTTTAACCTTTACAATTACAAATTTATGAAAAAAAAATGGTTTAATGATGAGAGGCTTTATCGCCCTCTCTTTAAATGGATCCGTGTTATGAAACTAACTCTTTTTTTCCTTCTTGCTGCCTTTGTACACGTAAGCGCAAGTGTTTACTCCCAACAAACCAAACTGACCATTTCCGTGAAGGATGCTACAGTGAAAGAGGTGCTTAAACAGATTGAAGATCAAAGCGAGTTTTACTTTCTGTACAAGAATGTAGACATTGACGTGAGCCGAATTGTCAGTATTGACGAGAAAGAAAAATCTGTTGAATCTATTTTGAATCAGATTTTTAGTGGAACCAATGTTTCCTATGAAGTTGTTAACCGTCAGATTGTTTTGGTTGAAAAAGGGAGAGAGAATACTTCTCTACTTGATCAACAGCAGAAAAAATCTGTTTCTGGTAAAGTTACCGATTCCCCCGGCAATCCAATACCAGGCGTTTCCGTTGTGGTAAAAGGTACCACCACCGGCATCATAACCAATTCAAATGGAGACTATTCGCTTTCAAATATCCCGGAAAATGCAACTTTGCAATTTTCGTTTATGGGGATGAAAATGCAGACAGTATCTGTTGGAAATAAGACCACAATTAATGTGACTTTAGAATTAGAAATGGTAGAAATTGAAGAAGTTGTAGCAGTAGGTTATGGTGTTCAGAAAAAAACCAATCTGACAGGTTCCGTTTCTTCCATTTCGGGAGAGCAAATGATAAAACGTCCTGTAACCAATCCTCTAACCATGCTTCAGGGACAAGTTGCGGGCTTGCAAATTGTTCAGGGTCTTGGCCAACCAGGGGACGAGGCTATTACGATTCGTATACGTGGAGAGGGTACATATAGTAGTGCAGGCTCCAATCCACTGGTCTTGATTGATGGTGTGGCAGGTTCGTTAGCCAACTTGAATCCGAACGATATTGAAACTGTATCTGTACTTAAAGATGCTGCATCGGCATCAATTTATGGAGCGAGGGCTGCAAATGGCGTTATTATAGTTACTACAAAAAATGGTGCTGAAGGAACGCTAAAAATTGCATACAATGGGAATTTTGGCATAAATACACCTGCCAGAATGTTAAAACTTGTTACTAATTCAGCAGATTATATGATGCTTTTCAATGAGGCTAAAATGAACTCCGGAGTTGCAGCTAATATTTATCCGCAAGATGTTATTGATTTGTATCAAAATGCTACTGACAGGGTTAAATATCCAAACTTTGACTGGCTCGACTATATGTTTAATCCGGCCGTAGTTATAAATCACAATTTATCGTTAAGCGGTGGAACAAAAGGAACCCTCTACAACGTCTCATTGGGATATGTGGACCAACCTGGTACAATGTTAGGGTTCAATTTCAAAAAGTACAATTTACGAATAAATTTGAAAGCAAAAATTAAACCTTGGGCAACCATTGGCGCCAATATGAGTTTTGGAAGTGGGTACAGAAATAATCCACCTAATGGTCAGACTGATGCTTTTCTTTCCTCCATTGCCCAGGCTCCAACATACGGTCCCTTTTTGTCTGATGGATCGGGTCGTTATACCTCTACGGCATATAGCTGGGAAGGTCATAATAAAAATATGGGAGCCATTATAGATGCTGGTACTTCATTAAAGACCATAAATTTCGACCTTTTCCCCCAATTATGGGCCGATATCCAGATTTTCAAAGGTTTGAACTGGTATACCAAGGGTGCTGCTAATTTACAGGATGTGGGATATAAAGATGCTCGACCAAAAGCTCCTATATATATGTTCAATACAGGAATCTATATGGGTGATCTTAATGTAGGGACATTAGGGGTTAAAGCCAATCACACTCAGACTCTCTATCTCAACCTTTATTCCTATCTGAAATATGTCTTTAACTTAGACGCTAATAATCATTTTAGTGCCCAGCTGGGTTATAGTCAGGAAGACAATAAATATAATTATGTACAGGCATATCGTAAGGACTATATTAGCAGTGCCTTACAGGAAGTTGATGCAGGTACTTTAAGCGTTCAGACAGCTAATGGAAGTGAAAATGAATGGGCAATTATGTCAATGTTTGGCCGACTGAATTACAACTACAAAGAAAAGTATTTGATTGAGGCCAACATACGTCGCGACGGAACGTCAAGAATATCAAAAGATAGCCGTTGGGGCTGGTTCCCATCTGTGTCTGCCGGATGGAGTTTGACTAAAGAAAATTATATCAAAAATCTTAGACTTGGTTGGCTAAATAACGTTAAGGTTCGGGGCTCTTATGGTTTACTTGGGAACCAGAATATTGGTACATACCCGTATCAGGCCTTATTGTCGTTTAACGGAGTTTATACGTACGATAATTCGAACCTTGTGTCCGGTGTGGCCCAGACGGCCTTTGCAAATACAGAAATCAAATGGGAATCGACTTCTATTGCAGATATCGGCGTTGACCTGCAGCTTTTCAAAGGCTTAAGTATTACCTATGATTGGTATTATAAACACACTTTCGATATACTTCGGCGTGCGCAGGTACTTGCATTAATGGGTTTGAGTGCCCCTATTGTAAACAGTGGTGAAATGGAAAATCGCGGGCACGAAATTCGTGTTCAATACACCAACAATGTCAAAAATGGACTCCTGGGCGGGTTGACTTACGGTGGAGGTTTTATTTTTGATAGATTCCGGAATAAGTTGGTAAACTTTGGAGCAAGAGAAATTGGAACTCAAGCTTGGTCTCCAATTATAAATCAAAACAATTCGGAGTACAATGCATACTATCTACTCCAAAATATTGGTGTTTTCCAGACAACCGATGAAATTGCCAGTTCTCCGAAACAGTTTAACGATAATGTACATCCTGGAGATTTTAAATATGCTGATACAGATGGTAGCGGTATTGTTAATGAAAATGACAGGGTGGTAGTATCAGGCAGATATCCAAAATTTCAATATTCGTTTAACGGTAACGCTTCATGGAAAGGTTTTGATATTTCGATAATGTTTCAGGGTGTTAGTGGTCGCAAAACCTATGCCACTGGCTGGGGATATGAGCCTTTTCGTCAGGGCAGTGCACCTACAACTGATTGGCTTACCGAAAGATGGACCGGTCCAGGAACTTCTAACCATAAACCTCGTTTATACTATGATTATAATGGAGACGCCCAAAACCGGCGCCCCAATACATATTACCTTTTGGATCTATCATACCTTCGTATGAAAAACCTGACTATTGGTTTTACAGTTCCCAGTAAGTTGATATCAAAAATCAATCTTCAGAGAATCAGGGTTTATTTTTCAGGCGATAATCTGTTCACATCAACTAAATTTCCAGGCCTAGATCCTGAAAGAGCAACTGGTGACGGTAATTTTGTTCAGTATCCTCAGAATAAGGTTGTTTCATTTGGTATAACTATTGACATTTAAAAATTGACACTATGAAAAAAATAATAATGCTTATTACACTGGTTTCATTTCTGAGTACAGCTTGCAATAATTTCTTAAATCTTAATCCATTGGATCAACTTTCGGAAGATACTTTCTGGAAAACCAGTGGCGATTTCGACATTGCGCTCGTATCTTTATATGGAGGAATGCAAGTAGATATGTTCTCTTGGTCATTACCTTGCTGGGATGGCATAACCGACAACGGCTTTACTCAGCATCAGGAGAATCAATATGGTATGGCACAGGCTATAGTGACCGGTAATATCAATTCCAGTTCGACCGGATTTATTAATCAGGTTTACATTAAAGCTTATTCCTCAATTGTACGTGCAAATATTTTCCTCAAGCAACTAAACTCTTTTACAGGAACTATGGACGAAGCAGCCAAGGCGCAATATACAGCTCAGGCAAGAATGTTCAGAGCTCATTACTACAGCTACCTCTATCGTTGTTATGGCGATGTGCCAATCGTTGACACGCCGCTCGATCTGAAAACCCAATTTAAAGCGAAGAGCCCTGCCACCGATGTCCTCTCATTCATAATGGCCGATTTGGATTTTGCAATTGCCAACCTCCCTAATGTCAATTATATTACCAGTAAAGGTCATTGGACCAGTAGCGCAGCAAAAGCATACAAGGCTCGTATGTTACTTTATGACGCATATGATGCGAGTGGAAATGCAATTCCTCAGAAAATGACAGATGTTATTTCTCTTCTTTCGGGCATTAGCGGTTTTACACTGGCTCCTGATTTCACGGATAACTTTGCTGATGCTAAACAGCAAAATTGTCCTGAAATTATGATGTCTGTGAAGTTTCTGGCTCCTAATGACTGGCACTCAATGGATTTATGGTATGGTCAATGGGTTGTTATTAGTCCCTTAGCTAACCTGATTAGTGAATTTGAGTTTCTAAATGGCTCTCCGGGTATTCCTATACCTATGAAAGCAGTTGGAAGTAGTGTGATAGACATTTCAAAATTTACTGACGATTCACTTGCCAAAAGAGACCCTCGCCTGGTAAAAACTATTAGATATTATAACACTAATGGTGTTAGCTATCCAGGAGGCGGCACTAGCCCTTTGGGCGCAAGTATGCTCAAATTCTCGTCGCGTAATTTAACGCCACCTTATTCGGCCACTACCTATAGTCAAACGGATATTATTTTGATCAGATATGCCGATGTATTATTGATGCTAGCCGAAGCCGAAAATGAATTGAACGGTTCAACGGCAATAGCTTATAGAGCCATTAATGATATCAGAAAGAGGGCTGGAATGCCTAACCTTCCTTCCGGATTAACCAAAGAGCAAATGCGAGCAAAAATTCGCCACGAAAGACGCATTGAACTTGCTTTCGAATGCTCGCGTTATTTCGACCTGAAACGATGGAAGATAGCCAAACAAGTTCTTAATAACGTAAAAGACGGTGTGTCGACTTATTCTTTTCTTGACAAATTTTATTTGTGGCCAATTCCTCAGTCTGAAATAGATAATGGTCATGGCGTTCTTATTCAGAATCCTGATTACAAGTAGATAATTATAGTCTCGGCTTTTGATAAATAAAGCCAGAAATTATTTGCTTATTTTGGATTGATGTATATACTAAGAATAAAAATTTTAGACTTATGTCAATAAATATTACATAATCGATAACTCCGGTTTTAGGACCGGGGTTATTAAATTACCTAGTAAAAGTAAAAACTAAAAAAGCTGGAAGAATTACTTCAGTCGCAAACATGGACAGGGGTCGAAGGGAAACAAGATGAGGCAATATGTAATTCAGTTTATATTAATTAAGAAGTAGTCCAGCTATACGACAAAAGGCTGGAGTAAACCACGGGCACTTAAGGAAAATGTGTAGGTTACATATCTTGGATAGGACCAAGTTGTGCCGATCTACCAATATGTTTGTTAAATCATAAGTTATGATAAATATGATAACCGTAACACGAGAGTGTATGGGCAAGATACGTACTAATAGCGCAAAAAACATGTATATTAAGTGGCATTTATGCCTAAAGTTCGAAGGATACAAAATTCTAAATAGTGGAGTTAAACCAAATTGGCTGCAATTAAATAGTCCTTGTTTAAATATTGGGTTAATCATGGTTCAAAAAGTTCACTTTGGATTCTTATGTAAAAGAAGAACCTTTATAAAGCATATCCTTTTTCTGCTGCTCATTTTCTCTGCCATTTCATGTCAAGCAGTAAACAAAAGTGAACTTTTGCCTAGGGCAAGTACAAATCTCTGTTTCACTGAGCTTGCAAAAAGCTGGGACGAGGCAATTCCTCTTGGTAACGGTATGATCGGAGCCCTAATCTGGGAAAAAGAAGGTAAACTCAGGTTCTCTCTTGACAGGGCAGACGTGTGGGACCTGCGTCCAATGGAAAACCTAGACAAGCCGGAATTCAGTTTCAAATGGGTACAGAAGCAGGTTAAGAACAGAAACTACAAAGTAGTTCAGGAGATGTTTGATGCACCATACGATCAACTTCCAGCACCATCCAAAATTCCCGGGGCTGCATTGGAATTCTACACCAAAGCTCTCGGAGAAGTGAACCAAGTAAGCCTCACACTGAATAATGCCGTTTGTGAAACAAGGTGGAAGGGTGGTGCAACGCTCCAAACTTTCGTTCATGCGTCCCAGCCAACGGGTTGGTTCAGGTTTGAAAAGGTTCCTATAGACTTTATGCCGGTATTGGTTCCTCCCCAATATCAGAAATCAGGTATAGGCAATGTAGATAGCACAGTAACGGGACAAGATTTGCAGCGCCTTGGATATAACCAAGGGAAAGTTGTTCAGTATCCCAATAAATTGGTTTACAGACAAAAAGGCTGGAACGGCTTTGAATACGAAGTGGCAGTGGCCTGGAAATATTCGGGGTCTACCCTTACCGGGGCATGGATGATTACCTCTTCTTTTTCAGCGAACCAAGGGGATAAAAAAGCTGGTGAACTGGTATCAGCTCAGTTGAAGCATACAAAATATAATGCGGCACTTTTGGTTCATATCGCGTGGTGGAAAGATTACTGGGGAAAATCAGCCATCAGCTTACCCGACAAGGTACTAGAGAAACAATGGTATTTGGAACAATACAAATTTGGTTCAGCAGCCCGGCCTGATGCACCGCCCATTACATTGCAATCGGTCTGGACTGCCGACAACGGGAAACTACCTCCCTGGAAAGGTGACTTCCACCACGATTTAAACACTCAGTTGAGTTACTGGCCAGCTTACTCTGCCAATCACCTGGATCTTGAAGAAGGCTTTCTGAACTGGCTTTGGCGTTACAGAGAAACTTTTAAGAAATACACAAAAACCTACTTCGGAACATCCGGAATGAATGTTCCCGGAGTAACCACACTCGCAGGAGAACCGATGGGTGGTTGGATTCAATATTCCTTCGGGCCAACAGTGTCGGCGTGGCTCGGGCATCATTTCTATCTTCACTGGCGATATACAATGGATAGAGAATTTCTTGAAAAAGAGGCTTATCCGTGGATCAGGGATGTTGCAGTGTTTATTGATGAATTATCTGTTACCGACAAAAATGGATTGAAGAAACTGCCACTGAGCTCCAGCCCTGAAATCTTCAACAATTCTCGACAAGCATGGTTCGACCAGACGACCAATTTCGATCTCGGGCTTGTCAGATGGACGTTTGAGAAGGCTGCTGAACTTGCCACAGAACTTGGGAAGACTGATGATGCGTCAAAGTGGAGAAATGCCCTGACGCATTGGCCTCTCTATGATATTGATCCTGAAACGGGATTTACCTTTATCAAGGGTTTCCCCTATAATGAGTCACATCGCCATTTCTCACATCTGATTGCTTTTCATCCACTTGGATTAATAGACTGGTCAAAAGGTAAAGAGGATCAGAAGATAATAAAATCCACTATCGAAACACTTGACAGGATCGGACCCGACAGGTGGTGCGGTTTCTCTTACAGTTGGCTTGGCAACCTCAAAGCCAGGGCCTTCGATGGAAATGGCGCGGCTGAGGCGCTTCGAACCTTTTCGCAATACTTTTGCCTAAAAAACAGTTTCCATGTAAACGGGGATCAGTCGAAATCAGGCAAATCAAAATTCGTCTACAGGCCTTTTACCCTTGAAGGAAACTTCGCCTTTGCTTCCGGTATTCAGGAGATGCTTTTGCAGAGTCATACAGGAACAGTAAAGTTATTCCCAGCCATCCCTGATGACTGGAAAGATGTAAGCTTCAGTAAACTTCGTGCTGAGGGAGCTTTCCTTATATCATCTGAAATGAAAAAGGGAGAGGTTACAACCGTGGAGATCCTATCTGAAAAAGGCGGAGAAATCAAAATATTCAATCCATTTAAAAAAGAGAAGATAAAATGCTCCTCTCCTTTCATGTCGGTTGAAAATAACTTAATAATCAGCACAACAGCAGGACAAACTATCCTGTTATCGGTTTAATCATCCCCAAATAATAATTGTCTTATGAAATACTTCTTTTTCTTCATGACAGCCATACTGCTTTCTGTTATTTCCGCATCACTATACGATGGACAGGGAGCCACTGTCAAATCAATTGCAGAGAAGCAAATCCAACTCACCCAACTGTTCGTAAACAAGCAACAAAATATAGTTGAGGATCAAGGCACAACACTAGCTAACTCAGAAAGCACAACACATAGCATTGTTGATGATTCATTTACAGACTCCCGTGATGGCAAAGTATATAGAACCGTCAAAATTTGGAATCAAACATGGATGGCAGAAAATCTAAATTACGCCACAAGTAGCGGTAGTTGGTGCCATGGCAACGATAACAGCAATTGTAATAAATATGGCAGGCTATATGATTGGGAAACAGCAAAAAAAGTATGCCCTTCAGGGTGGCAATTGCCTTCCAATAGTGAATGGGAAACGATGGTTGACTATCTTGGTGGCGAAAGTGTTGCTGGTGGCAAGATGAAGGCTACCGGAACAACTCACTGGCATAAGCCCAACAACGCCGCCACCAATTTAAGTGGATTTGCGGCTCTTCCGGGCGGTTCCCGCCTCAGCAATAACTCATTTAATCATATAGGTTACTTTGGCTACTGGTGGTCATCCTCAGAGTACTCAACTACCTACGCATGGCACTGGTATATAGGCTATAACTACGGCTATATGAGCCGCGGCTACGACTATAAGACAAACGGTTTTAGTGTCCGATGTGTGAGGAATAATTAGGCTATTTGATAATTTGACTATTCAAGGGGGTATGAAATAAAAATCAGAAAAAGTGATGTTAATTATTTCTTCTCAAGTTATTACAAAAAAAACTAACAATACATAGCCTGTGTTCATATACCGGAGTAATCCCGGTTTAAAAAATTTAATTATGGATAATAAAGTATAAAATTATTTACACAATGAAAAAAATAAAATTGGTAATCTGTTTTTTTGTAATACTTTTTATAGCCCTATCTGGCTTTAATCCTTCTGATATGCCTGTTAATAATGAAGTAATCCATTTAGGCAGTAAAAGAGAAATTTTCGTCGACCATTACCTGATTGATAAACTTGAAGGAATCCACATTACTATGCATTCGCCTCACGATGAGGGAATTGTAATGCATTTTGATAAACCATGGGAAGGTAAGTTTTGTGCTTATGTTACAATCATCAAAGATACAGAACTCTATCGTGCCTATTATCGTGGTGGAGATTTAACTTGCTATGCCGAATCGAAAGATGGAATTAATTGGGTAAAACCTAATCTGCGATTATTTGAAGTCAATGGTTCCTTTAAGAATAATGTTATACTTGCCACTGGATCAGCAACTCACAATTTTACTCCATTTCTTGATACTAGTCCTGATGCTAGGTCTGATCAAAAATATAAAGCCCTTGGAGGAATCTTCGAAACTGGACTGATACCATTTATTTCGCCTGATGGCATTCATTGGGAAAAATTAGAGGATGAGGGAGTTATCAAAAAAGGGGCATTCACTTGGGGATTCGATTCCCAAAATTGTGCTTTCTGGTCCGAAAGTGAACAACTTTATATATGTTATTTTCGAATTACCACTGAGAAAGGATTCCGATCAGTCAGCAGGACAACTTCCAGCGATTTTATCAACTGGACTGAGTCCGTCGAAATGACATATGGAAATACTCCAACAGAACATATTTATATTCAACAGACGAGCCCTTATTTTCGTGCTCAACACATCTATGTTGCCATTGGTGCCCGTTTTATGAGAGGGCGCCAGGTATTGACTAATCAACAGGCCATTAAATTAAATGTTGACTCCACTCATTTTAAAGATATATCTGATGCTTTTTTTATGACTACGCGTGGCGGGAATGTTTATGATCGCACATTTATGGAGTCATTTATTCGCCCCGGAATTGGCCTAAGCAACTGGGTGTCACGCACAAACTATCCTGCCCTTAATGTAGTACAAACCGGACCGGCAGAAATGTCAATTTATGTAGTACAAGACTATGCTCAACCTGCAGAGCACTTGCGCCGATATTCTTTACGTCTCGATGGCTTCACTTCCATCTCTGCTCCATTTAAAGGAGGAGAAGCAATTACCAAACCGTTCATTTTTTCAGGTAAGGAACTTGAGATCAATTATTCAACTTCAGTAGCAGGTGAGATTCGGATAGAAATACAGGATGAAAATGGGAAACCTATTCCGGGCTATACAATGGAGGAATCACAAATCCTGATCGGTAATGAGATAAAGAGAATTGTAGCTTGGAATGGAAAGGAAAATGTGAAGGAGTTAGCATCCAGACCTGTTCGATTACACATTTACATGAAAGATGCTGATTTATACTCTATAAGGTTTAAATAGGATCTTTATCCCGGAACAACCCCTGTTACCTAAAATTCAGTGATCTTTATTAGAAAGCGACTTATTAACTCAAGTCACTAAACAAATGATAATATATGAATTCAAATTTAAATATAGGAGTTTTGAGTTATGGAAATGAGAAGAAGTAAAGTATTAGATAAACTAAGAGCGGGAGAAGTTGTCAGCTGTATCAAGCTTAACCTGTATGATTCACGGGTAATTGAGATAGCAGCTTTGTCTGGTATGGATTGTGTATGGTCGGATATGGAACATGTGCCGAATGACTTTTCAGCCGTTGAAAAGCAGATACTGGCTGCTAAGGCTTATAATACCGACATATTGGTGAGGGTTTCCAGGGGAAGTTATAGTGACCTTATTAAACCGATGGAAATGGATGCATCTGGAATAATGATTCCTCATATCATGAGTCTTGCGGACGCTAAGAATGTGGTAAAGATGACTCGTTTCCATCCACTTGGACGAAGACCAATCGATGGGGGAAATGCAGATGGTGCCTTCGGTAATATTGATCTTTGTGAATACATTAAACAAGCTAATGAAAGAAGATTTGTATGCATTCAGATTGAAGACCCGGAACCGCTGGATGAGCTTGAAGAAATTGCTGCACTTGATGGGATTGATATGCTGTTTTTTGGTCCAGGGGACTTCAGCCAGGGAATTGGTGCACCAGGACAATGGGATCATCACGAACTTTTAAAGGCGAGGAAAAGAGTTGCAGCGGTGGCTTTAGAGCATGGTAAATTCGCGGGTACGGTAGGTTCAATGGGCAGCCTTACAGAATTAATTAGTTTGGGATACAGATTTATCAACATGGGCGCTGATGTTTTAGGATTAGGCCAGTATTTCACAGGAATTGTTTCCAATTTTAAGACTACATCCAATGCAACACACAGTGTTTATGGGGAAAAGATTTAATGCATGGCTTGTAGTTGCATTGCTTTTTTTTATAGGTGCCTTAAATTATCTTGATCGTATAATGATCACTACCATGCGAACTTCAATTGTCGACTCAATGCCGATGAGCGATGCTCAATTCGGTCTTCTTACATCGGCCTTTTTATGGACATACGGTTTATTGAGTCCGTTTGCAGGATTTCTTGCCGACAAATTTAATCGCAGTCGTGTTGTTATCGTGAGCTTATTCGTCTGGTCAATTGTAACATGGTTGACAGCTTATTCAAGGACATTTGAACAATTACTTGTAACACGAATACTGATGGGCATCAGTGAAGCATGTTACATTCCTGCAGCTCTTGCACTTATTGCAGATTACCACCGAAGCTCTACCCGTTCCCTAGCTACAGGAATTCATATGACAGGAATTATGGTTGGATCTAGCCTTGGCTTTATTGGTGGATTGATTGCTGAAAATCATACCTGGAATTTCGCGTTCATTTTTTTTGGTGTTGTCGGGATAGTGTATTCAATAGTGGTTGCATTGGTTCTTCATGATCCACCCAAAATCCTGGTTTTCACAGTTTCAGAAAAAGCTGAAAATGAAATCAACTTCTTTTCCGGTATCAGGGATCTGTTCAAAAAGAGATCCTTCCTTCTTATGCTTGGTTACTGGAGTATGTTTGGTGTTGTCGGCTGGCTAGTCATAGGGTGGCTTCCTACTTATTATAAAGAACATTTCAACCTTTCCCAAGGGGTTGCAGGTCTATATGCAACTGGTTATCTATATCCTGCATCAATAGCCGGATTAATTCTGGGTGGTTTTCTTGCAGACAGGTGGAGCCAGACCAATTGGCTTGCAAGGATACATGTTCCTGCTATTGGCTTTTGTATAGCTGCACCTTGCATCTTTTTAGCAAGCAGTACTACAAGTCTCGCTCTTGCAATTATTGCATTTATGCTTTATGCTCTTACGCGTGCGTTCGGAGATTCCAATATGATGCCAATGCTTTGTATGGTGGCTGATCCACGTTACCGGGCAACAGGATATGGTGTACTTAACTTTTTCAGCACAATTATTGGTGGCATTGCGCTGTATGTCGGTGGCGTTTTACGTGACTCGAAGATAGATCTTAGTAAAATGTATCAGTTCGCTGCTTTGATCATGATAATATGTGCTACCCTGTTGTTTTTAGTAAGGCCAAAATCAAAGTCTGATGCGGAATGATTCTTTCCATTATTAAAATTTTGTGTACAATAAGAAACAAATTATATATGACAATGAAAATCATTTTTGTTATTATCTTCCTCCTGAGTATTTTTAGGCCATTATCTTCAAAAGAGCTGCCGAAATGCTTTCAAGTATTCCCTCAACCACAAAAGGTAGAAGTTAAAGATGGGAAAGGGACATTTTACAATGAATTGAGTTTTATTATAGCCGAAAAAAATTCATCAATTCCTGTACTGGGGAATTTAACCTGTAATCTGCCCCATTACAAAAAGAAAGGAATAGGAATTTTTCTTCGATTATCCAATGCTGCAAACCTGCCCGATTCGGAAGAAGGATATATTTTGGAATTAAATGAACAGGGAGTGCATATTGAGGCCAGAAGTCAGAAAGGCTTATTTTATGGATGTCAGTCATTGGAACAGTTAATGGAAGACAGCCGTGATTGTAATATTCGAATCCCCTGTCTGAAAATAACCGACTATCCTGAAATAGCTTACCGCGCCATCCAACTCGATTTAAAGCATCATCTTGACGTCGGCCATTATTATTATAGTGTAATCGACCGCCTTGCAAAAATTAAAGTAAACGCCATTATTATCGAATTCGAAGACAAACTTCGCTATCGGCAGGCTCCTGTGGTGGGAGCGGCAGATGCTATTTCCATTGAAGAATTTGCAGCGATAAGCAGGTATGCGAAGGAGCGTAATATTGAAATAAGTCCGTTGGTGCAGGGATTGGGTCATGCTTCGTTTATTTTAAAGCACGAAGTTTATAAAACGTTACGTGATGATCCTGCCTCTGACTGGGTTTTTGATCCGCTAAACCCGGAAACATACAAGCTTCAGTTTGCACTTTATGAAGATGCTATCGCTGCCACACCATTTGGGAAATACCTCCATGTAGGCGGTGATGAGGTAGGTAGTCTGGGGAAATCTGAACGATGCAAGAAATCCGGGAAAGATCCTTTTGAACTTCAAATGTACTGGTTGCAAAAAGTAACCCAATTTGCAAAAGAACATAACCGAATACCCATTTTTTGGGATGATATGGTATTCAAACTAGCAGGTCTCTTCCACACTACCCTACATCCGGAAATCGATGTGCAGAAAGTGAATGAGCTTTGGGTGAAAAATAAACCACTACTGGAGAAAAGCCTTCCGCTTTTCCCAAAGAATTGCATTTATATGCGCTGGAATTATTTCTATCCTAAATTAGCAGGCAATCAATTGGCCATCGATTGGTTTGAAGAGCACGATCTGAATGTCATGGCCGCAACTGCTGCACAGACCGTGTCAGCTATGCTTCCGCGGAATAATTCGAACTTTCAGGCGATCAAGGATTTCTGTCAGCTTACTTCGGAAAAAAAGATGAACGGCATCTTGTGCACCATCTGGGATGATTGTTCTCCTCATTTAGAAACAGTTTGGCGGGGATTGTACGATTTCGCATACTTCAGTTGGAACTACCAAGATGTTTCCACTGAGACCACACACGCTCTTTTTCGCCATCGTTTTTATTCGCCTGAGCTGGAGCCATCCTCTTTTGGATTTCAGGATCAATTGGAAAAAGCCCTGGCCTTCTGGGATACTGCATTGATTAGCGAAGGCGATAGAACTCATTACCATAAAGCATTTAAACTTATAGACTTGCCACAGTCCAATAAAAAAGGGGAATGGTGCTTGAAATACAAAGAAAAAATAAGTCTGGCGCAAAATACCGTAATCCAATATAAGCTCATTAAAGCTGAAATAGCGAAAGCATTGGAGTTATCGCTAAGGAATACTTATTCCATTGAAGTATTTAACCAGATCAATGAACTTCAGGTGTACCCGTCCAACCTGCTGGTATTGCTTGAACAGTATGACAATGCAGATGCACCGGATAAAAAGAAAGTTGGTCTGTGTCTGAAAAAATTTGTAAATGAATTTCAAAAACTGCGCATAAGTTTTGAAACCGTTTATTCCAAAACACGCATCCTGGGAAATCCTGAAGGGTATCAGCTCGATTCGAATTTTCCGTCGCATTTGGCAAACGGGACCAACAATACCGATTGGATGTACATGTATGAACTAGCCATGAATCAAAAAATAAAGGAATGGTTAGCAGAACAGGGAATAGATTGAGATATGAAAGACAATATTCAAATTGAATTGAAAATGTATGAACATCATTTTTACAAAGATGCCTGGGAATAGCGCTATTCTATTGAAAAAGTCGGGTAATTTGAACTTAAGTTTCAATCAATTAGTCACGATTTGCTTTTAATAGACTCGGGGAACATGGGTTTGAATATAAGGATTGGAAGGTTGAAATGCATAGTACTACCAACCCAGATGTCATCTTGAAAGGCTGGAGGGCAGTCGTTTTCATCAATAACTCTCGGTACATTATAAAATAAACGAATACCTGTATTCTTTTCAAGGTACAAATAAGAACCAAGCCTGGACGGTCAGTCGGAACAATTGAATTGAAGATGATCGATCTTAAATGAATAGTTGAAAGGTGGTCGATATGAATGAACATTATATATACGCATAGGTAATATCCAGAGTCTGGACAAAATTCTAATTATCCTTTAAAAAAACATACGTTATGATAAAAAAATTTATCAGCTTTATATTTTTGATCGGAATTCTGAATGTTTACTTGATGGGTCAGATTCCTGTCCATACGTTTACTTTATCAAAATCCGGATTTTTACTCGACGGCAAACCGTTTCAAATTATTTCGGGTGAGATGCACCCAGCGCGCATCCCTGTTGAGTACTGGCGGCACCGGATACAAATGGCCAAAGCTATGGGCTGTAATACCATTGCTGCCTATGTTTTCTGGAACTACCATGAAACGGAACCCGGGATATTCGATTTTCAAACCGGGAACCACAACATTTCCCAATTTATCCGGCTGGTTCACGAAGAAGGTATGTTTTTTATGCTGCGCCCAGGGCCGTATGTATGTGCCGAATGGGATTTTGGCGGATTGCCGTCTTATTTGCTTAGCATTCCTGATATTAAAGTGCGCTGCATGGATCCGCGATATACTGAGGCAGTTGAA
>Ga0172379_10005215_pt1 | contig 18341 bp, 17 predicted proteins | sample GrowelOW334metaG_FD_119756 | JGI IMG/M metagenome (GOLD analysis project Ga0172379, IMG submission 119756) | Groundwater microbial communities from an aquifer near a municipal landfill in Southern Ontario, Canada - Groundwater well OW334 metaG | ecosystem: Environmental > Aquatic > Deep...
TAATTCCAGGACCTTCTTCATTAGATATGGAATTATTATATAATCTGGAATTATCCCCTGAAACATAAATCCCTTTTCTTGCAAAACCAGTAAACCCAAGAGTATATCTGATATTACAATTTTGGATTGTTGTATTAAACTGGTTTGTATAAACCCCATAACTCTCATGAGTTATCCAATTATCCTGACAATCAAGAGTTATGTTTTCTGCTGTGATATTGAAGCAGGTTCCTGTAGAAGTTACATTTGATGTTAAAGTATAAAGAGTATTTGACATGTTTAACTCTCCGCAATTCAATTCTTCTACATCTTTCAGACATGTTCCATCAACTTGACATGTATTTCCTATATCGCAAGTTCCGCAATCAACACTGCTTTCACAAATAGTTTGTGCTCCACATTCATAGTTTAATGAAGTGCAAGTATCTATGCATTCCTCTTCCCCATAATCTATTGCTCCTATTTCTGTATCTCCTTTTGTTGCTTCCTTATAAGTAGCACTGACAAATAAATCTTTTAATCCGTCTTCAAATTGGGGAACCGTAATATTCATATTCCATCCAACACCTGGAATATAAGCGTATTCTGCATCATCTCCAGGGGAAGAACTAACTCTTATTTTAACATAATCTATCTTAATATTCTCTCCATTATCCATATTTAATCCTTGAATAGCAAGCATCAATTGATTTTCCCTTATTATTTCTTCAAATCCTGAAGTGTAAGTTATTTCTCTTGTAGTTTTTGCTCTAAAATCCGTTCCGATTGACACCCATTTTTTGCTAGAAAAATTTGCTATCTCCACTCTTATATCTTCCAAACTTGAAGAGCTATTTGCTCCTGCAGTTACCCAAATTTCAATTGAATCAATATCTTCAATATCTTCAATAATTGTGAAATTAAATGTAGCAAGCAAATCTAAATCAGACGTTGAATCACCCATCAGAGTCCAATTAATATCATCCGAAAAAGCGAATGCTAAATCTTCTCCTGTAACCTCAACTGTGTTAAATCCATTTACCCAAACTGTTGGCTGAACCCCCTTCGTGTATGTTACATTACTCATAATTGCACTTGGATTATAATAAACTGAATTCTCTACTAAAGGCGTTCTTACAATTGAAGAATTTATTCCACCAACAAAAACACTGTCGATATTTACCCCTGAAGTAACTTCTTCGCCATCATTAGAAAAATTAAAATAAATTGGGATATTTATTCCTGAAATAACTTCCTCAGGATTTTCTGTGTTTGGGCTTATTATTTGTAATTCTAACTTTTCTAAATCATAAAAAGTGTACCCGTAAAATTTTCCAAGACTCTCTCCACTTATTAAATACCAAAAAGAATCTTTGTAAAAAACAAAAGGTGCAGACCTATTTCCAATGTCAGGTAAACTGGAATTCATTATTGAGTTAGGTACCCATGCAGAACCTGTCCATGAAAACCCCTTAAAGTTTCCTGTTGATTCTCCAACAAGCATATATAAATTGGAATCTTTGTAAAAAACAGAGGGAGTTGAATAAGAACCAATATCAGGTAAACTTGAGGTTATTGCTAAATCAGCTATCCAAGCATTTCCATCCCAAATAAATCCTTTAAAGACGCCTACTGAATTTCCACTTATTAAATATAAATTGGAATCTTTGTAAAAAACAGAGGGAGTTGAATAAGAACCAATATCAGGTAAACTTGAGGTTATTGCTAAATCAGCTATCCAGGCATTTCCATCCCAAATAAATCCTTTAAAGACGCCTACTGAATTTCCACTTATTAAATATAAATTGGAATCTTTGTAAAAAACAGAGGGAGTTGAATAAGAACCCACATCAGGTAAAGAAGCATTTATCTCTAAGTTAGGTTCCCAGGCATTTCCATTCCAAATAAATCCTTTAAACCTACCTGCTGATTCTCCAACAAGCATATATAAATTGGAATCTTTGTAAAAAACAGAGGGAGTTGAATAAGAACCTACATCAGGTAAAGAAGCATTTATATCTGTGTCCAAAAACCAGGTTTCTGTTGCTGATACCGAATTTATTAAAAAAATTGTAATAAATAAAGATGCAACTATTAATGAGAAAAGAGTCATATGTTTTTTTTCCATTAGCCCGAAAATATATTTTTCTTTTTAAATTTATGGGATAACTAACATATATTTTAGAATAACAAAATAAATGCGCTCCCCGGGAGTCGGACCCGGCCCACCTCGTCTTTGCTGTTTCGTACTTCCACCAAGGTGCAGAAAGAAGTACCTTTCCGCGTCAAGAGGGAGTGTTACTGTAGAAGAACCGTAGGTTCTTCCCATTGGCAACGAGATATTCTACCGATAAATTATAAAGTAATATAATTTAGTAGGTTTTGAGAAACTAGGCTTCTCTCGCCCTAACTTACAGAATTTATCCATTTCATCAGATTCTTTGCACAAACAATTATCTTTTCCCTAGGCTGATTGTCAATTGAATGGAGCACATTGAAAGTATCACTAATCTCATTAATATCTAATCTTTGGACAATTTCTTTTCTTGTTTTTGGATAATTTTCTGTCATGTAATACTCTCTTATTGCTAGATACATGAAAACATGTTTAAATTCTTTCCAAAACCCATCACGGAGTTTTTCTGTTGGCCATATCCCAGAATTGATTATATGGTTGTAGATTTGGTTAGAAGTACTTATTAGCCCTTTCATGTAAATCTCATTTATTTTTTTCTTCTCTGGAAGCCTTGCTGCTGAAACAAAGTCTTCTCCATAAAGAGTTTTTGACCTGAATTTATTTGAAAAAGCATATTTTGAATTAGGATGACCAAATTCTTCCTTAGGAACAGGAGCAAAGAGATAGCATTTATCAAAACCTGAATCCCCAATCAGTCTTTCAAGATTTTCTAAGTCATATATTGGATTCGTATTATAGATAAGAACAATGTCTTTATCACTTCTTTCAGGAATATATGGGTCTCCCGTCACAATTGAACCTACTGCAATCATAGAAAGATAATCTTTGCTTGTTCCTCTTAATTTTCTATCAAATTCTTCCAATTTTTTGTAATTCATATATCTTTTATCCTAATTATTAGTTTTAAGTATTATTATTGTTAAGAATTATATTTATCAACATTGATCTCTAAAACTTACTTTTAATCATAAAGTGCGCGGACCGGGAATCGGACCCGGCTCACCTCGTTGGCAACGAGGTATTTTACCAATAAACTATCCACGCATTGTGTATTTTGTCTGTTTTGTGCCTTTTTTAGCTGGTAAGTCGTATTTGTTTATCACCCACTACCGATAAACTAGGAACGCAATATTCTAATTCATATTAATAGAAAGCATATTTAAAATTTTATATTTTATTAAATTACATCCCAAAATACTTAAGCGATTCAAAAACCAGAAATGCGGGCCAGACAAGAGCTTTTAAAAAACCTAAAACTCCTACCCAAAAAGTACTAGCAGTACCAATATAGTAAGCCGCTGCGCCTATAAAACCCAAACCATAAATTGCACCTGCAGGGCTACACCCCATGGCTTTGTCCTGATTAATTCTTTTTTTCATTTTTCCTCCTTACTTTTTCTTTTTTAATATCAAACCAATTATTCCAACAATTAAACCAACAAAAGAAACAAATAACCAAAAGGTTTGATTTGAACCATATATTAAAGGGATAGTAAAATTTCCAGGAAGTACTGCTCCTGCAAGAAAGTTAATAATAAATCCCAAAATTAGTATAATAATTCCTAAAATTAAAACATTTTTTCTCATTTTTTCTTCCTGTATTATAATTTTTTAAATTTTACTTATTAAACAACAGATTTACAAGCTTCATCAACTGCACTTTGCAAACCTTTATCATTACCAAAAGTTTGGTCAATAATATCCCAATTCATAGTTCCTTTTGGAAAATAGCAATTTAAATCTATAATATTATTTATTTTTCTCTGAAAATGACAGGTTTCATTTTCTACACCTAAAATTACAAGTCCAATTTCAGTCACACCATCTGTTGCAAGCATTGTTCCAGTTACAGGCAAACATTCACTCATTCTATTTGAAAAACATGCAGGGTTATTCATCATACCACAATCAACCATTTGATTAGAATTAATATCTTCTGATTGAGTTCCTCCTTCCTTAGTATTAATAAAGAGGAAGAAGACTATAATTAAAACTAAAACAATTCCAACAACTATTCCAATTATTGCACCCTTTTTCATATTAATCAATGCATTTCTCTGTTTAAATATTTTTATAAAATGGACGCAGGAGGAATTACTCCCTCCTCCCTTCTCGGTATAAACAGATATATCCTTTTAGTTAATTTTTGTAATGAACTACTTTTTTAAGTTAACTTATTTCTTAATCAATTATTTAAAATATTTATAAACATTGCCAGTTCTGCATATACTTCTTCCTTTTTTCTAATATCCTCAATCTTATCACAGACATTTACATCACGCCCTATATGTGTGCAATAAACTCCCACACAACTATCTCTGTCTGGTTGAGGGAGTAGTTCACATAAGGAAACATCCTGGCTTATTTTTGCTCTATCTTTTATGCATGCAGTATAGTCAGGACGGTTATCACAAAAAGATAGGGGTTGCTCAAAAAATGTCAAACAATTAGGATTAGACCCGCACATAGAAACATCTTTTGCTTTTAATGCAAGACAAGTTTTATCATCGGGGGAGCTAAGCTGGTTACAATATTCTGTTTTTATCTCATCAGACCTGCCCCATTGATATAAATTACTCATAAAGTTAAAGTAACATTGCTCTTTTTCATTCTGGTCATAATCTATATCGCTGCAAAAACTGGCATTTTCACTTGATACTGCCAGTTTATAATAACAATTATGTTTCTGCTCTGAACCCTCAACTTTTTCACAATAAGAAGAATTTTTATTTGCATGACTAAGACAAATATTTTTGTCATTTCCTTCATCCATAACATTACAAAATCTTGCATCATAATTTACAACTGCTAGGCATGAATATCTAGGACCATAATCATCTCCTGATAAGGGCAATTTTTTGCAAAGAGAATTTGATTGACTATCCGAAATTTGTATTGATTCTAATTCTGGATTGGGCTGATCTCCCACAAGAGAATCACAAATATTTTCTTCAGCAATCCATTTGCATCCTTCATGCAATAAACATTGTTCCTCATTATTGTCATAAGCCGGACAGAATAATTCTGGATTTACAGGAGGATTTGATTTATTATCATTAGAGAATATGCTTTCATTCTCTGTAGTCATATTCTTGTCTCCTGTAGCGATATTTTCTTCATTTACATTTCCTAATTTTTCAGAATTCAAAAAATAAAATATAACAAATCCTAAAACAACAACCCCAAAAACAATTCCCATTATCACTTCTCTTTTCATAATATAATAAAAATATTGTGATTTATAAATTCTATTTTTAGAATCATTAGCGCACAAGGGATCGAACCATGAAGAGCTCTGTGTAAACAAATAGACCATAAAAGTTACTTTTTGTAACGAGCTAGAGCAAACTCCCATTATATCGCTTCTTTCAAATATTTCCCCGTATAACTTTTTTTACATTTAATTATATCTTCAGGAATTCCTTCAAATAAGATTTCTCCTCCTTTTGAACCTCCTTCAGGACCTAAATCTATTACCCAATCAGCATACTTTATAACATCAAGATTATGTTCAATTACAATAATTGTGTTGTGGTTCTCAACTAAATTTTTTATTATTTTCATTAATTTATCGATATCTGCCATATGCAATCCGGTTGTTGGTTCATCCATAACATAAATATTTCCCTTTTTATGGAGTTCAGATGCAAGTTTTATTCTTTGACATTCTCCACCAGATAAAGTGCTTAAAGGTTGCCCAATTTCTAAATATTCAAGTCCAACGTCACATAAAACCTGCAATTTTCTTTTAATTTCATGATTTTCAAAAAAATCCTTGGCTTCTACTATAGTCATGTTGAGAACATCAAATATATTTTTATCTTTATACTTCAATTCCAAAACTTCTCCAGTATATCTTTTACCATTACATTCATCACAAGTAACTTTAACTTCATCCATAAAACTCATTTCATAAGTTATTGTTCCAAGACCCTTACATTTTGGACAAGCTCCTTTTGAATTAAAACTAAATAAAGATGCATTTGATTTGGTTACTTTTGCAAATTCTTTTCTAATATCATCAAAAATACCTACATATGTTACTGGATTTGATCTTGAAGATTTTCCTACAGCAGACTGATCTATTATAATCGCTTCTTTGTTCTCTTTGAGAAATATATCATTAATCAAGCTGCTTTTTCCAGAACCTGCAACTCCAGTTATACAGGTTAAAATTCCAAGAGGAAGTTTAGTAGAAACATTTTTTAAATTGTGCAAAGAGGCATTTTTTATTTCAATAAAATCATCCCATTTTTTTCTATTATGATTTATTTTTTCTTTTCTATTCAAATATTCTGAAGTTAATCCATTTGATTTTTTTAATCCTTCAAATGTTCCAGAATAAACTATCTCCCCGCCTAGATTTCCCGCTTTAGGTCCAATATCAATAATATATTCTGCAGACCTAATTAGTGCAGGATCATGTTCAACAACAAAAACACTATTTCCTTTTTCTCTAAGTTTCTTGAGCATTTCAATCAATTTATTAATATCCCTTGGATGAAGCCCTATTGATGGCTCATCCATAATGTACATCATATCAACCAAATCACAATCCAGCTGTCTTGCCATTTTAACTCTTTGACTTTCTCCCCCTGAAAGAGTCGCAACAGAACGATTTAAAGAAAGATAACCCACACCAATTTCAATTAGATGATTAAGTATCTGACACATTTTATGAACTATTGGCTGGGAAATGTCCCCTTTAATTGTTTTAAGATAATCATAAAGGTCATTGAACTCCATATTTATCAATTCAGGAATTGTTTTACCATTAACTTTAACACTTCTTGCTTTTTCATTAATTCTTGAACCCCCACAAGAATTACAATCAGCATATACAAAATACTTTTGATAAATATCTTTTCTTGATTTGGATAATTCTTCTTTTGCTTGATTTATATATGCCTTCTCAAGTCTTCTGGCAATCCCTACAAAATTTTTTGAATATGTCCCTGCTCCATGCTTTTTCTCAATAGGAATTGTTTCAGCATAAAGAAAATCGTCTAATTCTTTTTTTGAGAAATATTTAATCTTTTTATCAACATCAAACAATCCTATTGCAACCATTTCTCTCCAGTTCCAACCTCCAACTTTGTGGTCTGGATGATTAATTGCTCCTTCTCTGATTGTTTTTTCTCTATCTAAAAGCAGACTTACATCTACCTTAATCTGTTTTCCTAATCCCTTGCAGTTTGGACACATTCCAAGAGGATGATTAAATCCAAAAACAAAAGAAGGTCCGATAAATTTATCTCCACATCTTGAAAAAAGGAGTCTTAAATAAGTATATAATTCTGTTGCGGTCCCAACAGTGCTTCTTAGTGTTGTTCCCATCCGTTTTTGATCAATAACAATAGCTGTAGAAATATTTTTAATTTCATCTACAGGGGGTTTTGATAGTTTTGGCATTCTTGCTCTTGCAAAAGAAGAAAAAGTCTCAATAAGCTGTCTTTGGGATTCTGTATATATTGTATCAAAAACAAGAGAAGATTTACCTGAGCCAGATACTCCTGTAAAGACTACCAGCTTATTCTTAGGAATTTCCAAAGAAATATTCTTCAGATTATGAGTTGTTGCATTCTTAATTATAATTTTATCGTGATTCATATTAAGGGATATTATTCACATTATAAAAAAGTTTTCATATTAAGATAAAATCATGGTCCTTGGAGGAATCGGACCTCCGTCTTCTCTGTGTAAACAAATAGACCATAAAAGTTACTTTTTCGGATAGCAAATTATTACAGCAGTACCACTATATAATTATAAAAATATATAAATATTTAAAAAGAGAGAAATATCAGATTTATTATGAAAATGATTCCTGAAGATATACAATTCGGACTTTTAGAAAGAAAAGTCGGTCCTTCTGTTGCACAAATTGTCAGAGATAATTGTAATAAAAGATATACAGAATTACAAGTAGTTGGAAAACATGAACAGATTTCGTGCTTTGGATGGGCAAAACACGACGGAAGTCATCTTCATTTGATAAGCAATCCAAATAATGGGAAGATAATTGAAGAAGATTATAGCAAACTTGAAGATAAAAAAAGTAATATGCCTCTATGGTTCGGAATTCCATTCTATACTCTAAGTATCATAGGAATACCTTTTTTACCTTCTTATCTCAATGATCAACTTAATCCTTCAAGACGTGCTTCAAGAGAGAAAAGAAATAAAGTATATGAGCTACGTGAAAGTCTCTGGACAGAAAACTTTGATGAAGTTAAAAAATTAGCAGATTCTTTAAGAGTTTATCAAGAATCAATTGATGAGGCGGCTAAACAAATCGGAAGCGATTTAGAGTTAGTAGATACTGGAAAGAAAGAAGCTTTTCTTACAGCTAAAGATCCTCTTTTTTTAAAAGCACAAGCTGCACTTTTGGGAGCAGATATTTTAGTTAATTTTAAAGGACAACATTCTTCTAATTCCTTTTATAACATTTATGACGTACTGCAAACCCAAGACAATTCTGCTTTTTATGGAACTCCCGTTAAGTTTAAAGATAAAAACTTAAGAATAGTTGCTTAATTTAACTTTTTACTGACAATTTAAACAATCTTTAATATTTCTATAAAAATAAATGGACGCAGGAGGAATTACTCCCTCCTCCCTTCTCGGTGTAAATAATATTAATAAAAAGCATCATTTTCGGTTTTTTTGATAGATATTTTTATTTAAATGATTAAATATCAAGTTTATATATTCCCAAAATAACCCCTTTTGAATTTACTTCTTGTTGTAATTCAAAACCAAGTTTTTTAGCAAAGTTTATAGCAGAAATATTCTTCCAAGGGTTGTGAGCAACAGCACCTAAAATAGAAGAAATTCCAGCTTTTTTTGTTTCATCAATTGTCTTATCCATTAATTTATATACAGCTAAACTCCCACCGATAGTCTTAGGTTTTCTGGCAGCTAATTGGTCAATATAAACATAATCTTCACTTAAATTATTAAGAAAATCAGAGATAGTATCTCCTTTTAATGAAGATTCTTGCTCTCTTAATATTTTTACAAATCTAAAATTATAAGCCATACAAAAACCTTCTAGCCCTATTTTATTTTCAGCAACAAAAAAGAATGGGCTGGTAATTCTATTAAAATATTGGTCTTTAGTTAATAGGTAATCATAAAATCCTGTTTTCTTATCCAACCCATTTGATTTTACGGATAAAGCATCTGCTAGAGATTTTATACTCGGAATATCCAAAACTTTCGCTTGTCTAATTTCCATTTTAATTTATCAGAACTATCGTGTTCTATTACGAGCACCTCAAATTTATTTAGCTTAAATATAATTTAAATAGTTATCGGATGGACGCAGGAGGAATCGGACCTCCGCCTTCTCGGCTTTTAGTTTGTTAACTCTTAATCATCCAAACTTGTAAACGAGAGGGTCTACCATTAGCCTATGCGTCCACATAATATAAAAAAGAAATTTCACAAGGTTTTTAAGAGTTTCTAACATTGAATAAATAAGAGAGATGATATATTTTCCAATCATAGCTGCTATTGCTCTTGCAGGAGGAACTGTATTAGAAAGAGAAATATTAAGAAAGAGAAGCGTAGATATAAAAAAATACCAAACTCTGGAGTTTTTAGCAATAACATTAATTATGCTTCCTATTCTTTATTTTTTCTGGAAAGTAGATTCGCAAGCTTTAGAATTAAAGAATATCTTAATCTTTGTAGGAATAATAATAAGCTCAATTATAGCGAACCTATTCACTTTCTATTCAATGAAGGGAGATAAAGTAAGCAACCTTGAACCAGCAAAAATGCTTGAGCCATTATTTACTATACTCCTTGCTATTGTATTTAGTTTTTTCTTTCAAGGAATTTATGAAACTAATATTCATGTTCTAATAGCTTCACTTATAGCAGGAATAGCATTAATACTGACACACATAAAAAAAGAGCACTTAAGTTTCAATAAATATTTTGTAGCTGCAATAATAGGAAGTCTCTTCTTTGCAATTGAAATAGTAGTCTCCAATATTATTTTGAGTTTATACTCTCCTGTAACATTTTATTTCTTAAGGTGCTTGGGAGTTTTAATTTTAAGCTTTATACTCTTCCATCCAAAATTATCCAACACTGATAAAAAATTAAAATGGGAATTAATTGCAGTCGGGATAATTTGGGTGATTTATAGGGTAGTTGCATATTATGGTTATCTTAAGATTGGAGTAGTATCAACAACTTTAATATTAATGTTAGGAGCAGTATTAACATATATATTTGCAAAGATTTTCCTTAAAGAAAAAATAAGCACAAGAAATATTGTTGCATCAATAATAATACTAGCTTGTATTCTTTATGCTAGTTTTGCTTAAATAATTTAGTTGTCTAAGCTAAGTTCATGAATCATTGACCAACCTATCAATGTTTAATTTGAAAGATGCTAATTAGGGTATAATCTCAGGTCCAAAATATCTTTCAAATTCAAAATCTTCCTCAGACACTATTTTTTTCTCAATCAATTCTTTTATCTTTGGAATTCTCTCACCAATCTCATCTATTAAATGTTGTATTGTCTTGCATATTAATCTTTGCCCTTCTTCTGGCCAAAGCTTAGCATAATTACTATACAAACATCTTCCCCCGCATATATCCAAATGTTTACAGGAGGTACACGGTTCAATAACATGGATTTCTTTCAGGTTTTCTTCATGTTTGTTTAAATCTCCACAATAAAAGTTTTTTATTCCACCCATAATGGGGCAGGCGATTAATTTTCCATCTGTTGAAATAGTATAATTGGCATAACCAGAACCACATTGAAGTTTCATTTTTTTATTATAATATAAGCTATCAAAAATACCTAAAAAAGGATAAAGTTTCAAAACTTTTTTGTTCTTCTTCATATAATCAATCCAGAAGTCAAGTAACAGTTCAATCGATTTATTGTATTCTCTGACAAATCTCTTAAATTCTTTTTTATTGAAATCAAACTTATAAAAACCAGCATCAATCTGCCAGTGAATAGAATCGAATATTTTCTTTTCTATTAATCCTACTAGATGATTGACTTGCTCAAAAATGTCTGGAAAAGAAAGTGTCATCCTTGCAACAATCTCCCCCCCATATCCTTTTTCTCTTAATTCAATAAGATTATTCAGGACAAGATTATAAGTTTCCCATCCGCGATTATTATTTGTTCTTATTCTATCCCCATCTATAGAAACAAGCATCTTAGAAATCCTCTTTACGTAAATAAGGGGGATTTCATTAAGCAACTTACCATTTGTCTGCATGCAAAAATTTATTTTCTTTTTAGATTTGACAATTTCATCTATAATCTCCTTCATTTTTGCAAAATTAACAAGAGGTTCTCCCCCATAAAAAATCAAAATGTCTCCATCTTTCAAGAACTCTGCAATTTTAGAACCTCTAACAATTGAATCGCAAGGGACATTCAAATCAAAATCAAATTTCTCTTTAAGTCCATTATCAAATTCTTTCATGGATTTTTCATAACAGTATTTACAATGAGAATTACATCTTTCTGTTAGGATAATGTGATAGTGCATAAAAAAAGTTAGAATAAATGATTTTTAAACATTATTGAGAAAGGATAATAATTCTAAATATTGACAAAAAAGGAAGGCCCAAATCTTCCCTCTTCATCTTCATCTAAATTTTCTGGACCAAATATCTCTTCTAGATTTTGTTTGTGGGTTCCACTAATTTTAGCAATATAATCTGAACTTGAATCATAAAAATTTAATTTATCATCTAAAAGTCTCACTCTTCCTGCACCAACTAATCTATAATTTTCACCCTCTTCCAAAGGAATTTGATCTTTAGATATATTCAATCTTGTATTAAACTTTAGATTAATATTCTTAAAATATATCTTTAATAAGTCTCTATGATAAGAATCATTTCCAGCAATTATAACGGGTCTATCATTAATGTATAACTGAACAAATTTGCTACTTCCATCTCCAAGCAATTCTTTATCGAACTTTTTAATCTCAATATCATAATAATTTTTCCTATAAAGATACCAAAAATTTATCTTTTTTTCCATTTTAGATTAAAATTTAATGTAATTATATAATATCTTCAAGATCATCCCAAAAGTATCCCATAAAATCTTGAATCCTGCCATCATCTGTAATAATATTTTTCAAATCAGATTCTTTAGCAACTTCTTTTTCCAAAGATTTATCCAGGTTATAATTATTAACTTTATTTTTATTTTTTATATAATCTTCTTCCATTATAAAATCCCCCATTTATTGTTTATAAACTTATTCCAATCCATCCATATAATCCGGCCTTGTTCCTCCAAAATTCATTCTTCCTTTCTTATCTGGTCTGGAAGCAATAACATCATCGATTCTTAAAATCATGGTTGCTACTTCAGTTGCAGAACTAATAGCTTGACTTTTTATTTTTGAAGGTTCAATTATCTTGGACTCCAAGACATTTACAATTTTATTTTCAAACAAATCAAGTCCTGCATTTATTTCCCCAGAATCGTGTCTGGCTTTTAGTTCGGTCAAAACATCTATCGGATCAATTCCTGCATTTTCTGCAAGGGTTATTGGAATAAATTCAAGGGCATTTGCAAATTCTTCAACAGCTAATTGCTCTCTTCCGCTTAGGGATTGCCCAAAATTTCTTAATCTTCTGGCTAGTTCAATTTCAACTGCTCCTCCTCCTGGAACAATCAATCCATATTTCAAAGCGCATGAAACATCTCCAAGTCCATCCATAATTGCTCTTTCAACTTCATCCAAAACATGTTCTGTTCCCCCCCTAATTAGGATAGTCAGTGCCTTTGGATTTTTGCAACCTCTAACATAAGTAAGTTTATCCTCTCCTGTTTTAATTTGCTCAACAATTTCAGCCCCCCCTAATTCAAAAGGAGTCAAATCATTCAAATTATTTATAATCTTAGCACCAGTAGCTTTTGATAATTTTTCCATGTCGCTTTTAGGAACTCTTCTGCATGCATAAATTTTTGATTTAGCCAATAAAAAACTTGCAAAATCATCAATTCCTTTTTGACAAAATATAACGTTTGCCCCAGAATCTTTTATAATCTGCACCATCTCTTTAATGGAATTTTCTTCCTGCAAAATAAAACTTTGCAGTTGCTGCGGGGAGGATATAGAAACTTCCGTCTTTATATCGGGGCTTTTGATTTCAAGTGGAAAATCAATTAAGGCTATTTTTGCATTATTTACTACAGAAGGCATATCATATGAGATTTTTTCTTTATCAAAAACAACCCCAGAGATTAATTGAGTGTCACCTATTCTTTCACCTTTTATTTTTTCAATTTTTATGTCATTTAAATCAACATTTAATTTCTCCTGCAATTGCTGAATTGCTTTAACAATAATTTCGGAAAGTTTTTCTTTTGAATCTTCTGCCCCCTTTCCCGTCATTGCAGTCATAGCTATCTGCCGAAGGGATTCATTATTTTCTGGGGAAATTTTCATTGAAATATCTTTTAAAATTTCTTGTGCTTTTTCACAAGCAAGTCTATACCCTTTAACAATTAACGTTGGGTGTATTTTTTTATCTAATAATTTTTCTGCATTTTCCAGAAGTTTTCCTGCAATCATTACAGCAGAAGTAGTTCCATCTCCAACTTCAACTTCTTGAGTTTTTGCAACTTCCACCATCATCTTTGCCGCAGGATGTTCAATTTGCATTTCTTTAAGTATAGTTGCCCCATCATTTGTAATTACAATATCATTTGTTGGAGAAACCAACATCTTATCCATTCCTTTTGGTCCCAGAGTTGTTTTTATTATTTCGGATATCATCTTAGCAGCAGCAATGTTATTCCTCTGTGCATCCTTCCCCATTATTCTCTGGATATCTTCCGGCATTAAAACGATTTGTTTGTCTGTCATTTTGTCCTCTTTATTATTCCTTATTTTTATTTATTCTCTATTATATTTTTAATTCCATTAATAATCTCCTGGTCAACCTTATCAGTTAATTCTATTCTTCTCTTCACTAATCCAAAGAGTTTTCTAGGAGAAATTCTCACGGCTTTCTCACTATTTTCATCTAAATAGAAAACCCACCCTTTATAAGAAAAACCAAATCCCCAATCAATTTCTGATGTAACTGTTTTGGGTGCAAGAAAAGCATATATTTCGGTATATTCCTTGCTATTGCAGGACAATCTTATTTTATAATCCACTTTTTTCATATTTATTATTCTAAAATCTTTTATTTAAGCATTGTTATACTAAAAATTAATATTTTTCTAGTTCTTTACAATTATAGGGTCTTTTATTTTCATTTCTTTACTCTCTTTTCTTAATTATAAAACCTGTTTCAAACCGTATGTTTCTAAATTTTTCTGAATATTTACTCAAATGTCTTTTATTATAAGCATATCCTGGAATCCCCGAAATTTTTACAACCCCTCTTCCTTTTGCCACTCTTCCTATTCCTTCATAAGAATAATCCTCACCGCTTAGCCGAGGAATTGAATTTTCTTCAGAAATATTTTCATAAGGTATGTTATGTTCTCTCAAAATCTCTCCTAAAAAAGAATAAGCTTCTTCTAAATCCCCCTTTTTTACAAATTTCCTGCAAAAAATTTCTGGCTCCCCATGTAAATATATTTGTAGAAACTCACTTATATCCCCCTCTTGTAATTCTTCTAATTTTTTAATGACCATAAAGAGAGATAATTCGTATTATATTTAAGGATTATTGTAATAACTTTCACAGGTATAATAAGGGAGATTTTAATATATCTTCAAGTAGTAACCAATATTTATAAGTAAAAGAAACATTGAAAAAATATGGAACATATACTTGTTTCAGATCTAATGACACGAGAACCAATTATTACAAAGCCCGAGACAAATTTACTTGAGTGTGCTAAAATAATGGTTAAGAAAAGTACAGGAAGTCTTCTCCTTGTAGATAAAAATAAGCTTGTTGGAATTATTTCCAGGCAGGATATTCTCTGGGCCCTTGTAAAGCAGTCTAAAATGAATTTAGAAAATATAAATGCAATAGATATCTCCCCAAGAAAAATATTAACAATAAAACCTTCTGCTACACTTGACGAAGCAGTAAGAAAAATTAAGATGACTAAATTTGAAAGATTGCCTGTAGTAGAAGACAACAAACTTGTAGGAATAATAACTGTAAAAGATATTTTAAATTTTCATCCGGAAATTTATCCTGAACTGGAAGAATTTGCTAGAATAAGAGAAGAATCAAAGAAATTAAAACTAATAGAAAAAGCAAGGGAAAAAGATTCATCTAGAGAGGGAATCTGTGAGGAATGTGGAAACCAAGACAGGCTATATAATTTTAATGGAATGCTTGTATGTGAATCCTGTAAAAATTCTTAAGTTTTGTTGAATTATTGAAATAAATTAGTAAATAGAAATTGCATTAACAAGTTCCGCAGTCAGTATTCACTCCGCAAATTGAATAATTGCCACATGAATAATTTAAAGAGGCACAAGTATCTGTACAAGAAGTGTTTAGGAATATACAACTTCCTGATAAACAAGTATATCCCGAAGAACAAACATCTCCACATGAACCACAATTTGTATTTGTTCCCAATAATGTTTCACATCCATTTATTCTGCTTCCATCACAATTACCATAACCTGTTATACAAAAAGGCTGACAAGTTCCAGCTGCACATGAAGTTGTTCCGTGCTCATTAATGCATTCTCCGCAACTTCCTCCGGGACAACCATTGCTTCCACATTCTCTTCCGGCACATTTAGGAACGCAAGCACAAGCCCCATTAGTACAAATATATTCACTTGAACACTCTCCGCAACTTCCTCCACATTCATCATCTCCGCAAACTTTTCCCTCACAATCAGGAATGCATTCATATACACCTGAAGGACTCTTTTCCCAAGCAGTTTTAAATGAGCCAACTTCCTCTTTTCCAGAGGTTAATAAAAAAATTGGGGCAATCTTTATTCTTGTAATATTTTGCGAAGAAGTTTTATCCAGAGTAAAATTGAAATTTCTACTTTCAAATTGATTCATAGAAACATATTCTGTAAATACATCTGAATCTTTCTCTCCTTCAATTATAAATTTTAATCCAATGAAATCTCCTTCTCCTTCATTTCTACTAACCATCACACTTAAAGTATTGTTAGCTAAAACTTTTACTCTTTCAATTCTTATATCCATAATTAATTTTTCCAACGAAAGTTCTTCGGAATCACTTAAAACAAAATCTCTTACAATAACCCAAACAACACCAAGAACAACTATCGCTATTACAAGAAATAAAATACTATCGAGAACTCTCGATAAGCCCCTTTTTTTATTTCTGAAAATCATAAATCTATTAATTAAAGTTAATTTAAATACATTATTGTTTTGCTTATGTATTTTCTCTTATATTTTTTCTTAGCAAGTAGAAGAAACACCATCCCACCCTGCAAGCCTAGCCATCATCCACCAGAAGGCTTTTCCTCTTTGAACACAAACGAGTCCTCCGTTTGTAGCATCGGCGTGCGAGCAGTAAGGAAGATTTACACACTCAGTTGGATGACTTTCACACCAAGAAGTGCACCAAGTGCAAGCTCTATCTGCATTAGGATAATAAACTCCATCGGGGTCGTATTTTCCTATGTCTTCAAAATCATAAAGTATTTTATCATTATCTATTGCATAATCTCTGATTAATTGATTGTTTGCTACAGTCTGAGGGTCACTATTTTCAGTGTAAGCAGTCATGTATATAAATTCGCCATCCAGATAACTTGGTTCCATGCCATTCATGATGTCCAAATAAGATTGAGCTTGTGATAATGAATAATAAGTAAGTTCATCACACCAAGACCACATTGAATAATCATATAATCCTGTATCCCAATTATTTTGAGTTGCGGTTCTTCCTGAAACTGTGCTCCAATAAAGGTCAGGAGTAGAATAAGAGTTCAAGGGAGGATTTCCATCCATCATTCTTAATCCAATTGGATTTGTTTGTGCAGGCAATGAATCTAATGCATAATTATATCTGAAAGTACTATTCACATCATATAAATATCCCAATCCTTCAAAGATATTATTTCCATCTGATCTATGGGCATATTGAAAAGTTAGTTGTTTGGCTGCCTCTATCCAGCATACAGGAATATTATCAAAAGCCATTGCAGCATTATGATCTACAATTAATGCGCTTGTTGGAACTATATTTACACAAGTTCCACTAATACAAGTTTGTGTTGAATTACAATCATATCTTATTCCTTCTATTTGTCCACAACTATTCCACCAATAAACATCTCCATTAGTGCAATTAGAAGATGCATGCGTTGTACAAGCAGTGCAAATTCCTGATGAGCAGAAATATCCAGTAGCACAACTTCCTCCATAACTTCCGCAGGCAACTCCACAAACACTTCCACAATTATAACCCAATGAAGCACAACTATCAGTACAAGGTCCTGCTTTTATTTTTACTGAAAAAGAATCAAGACTTCCAGCATAAGAATATTCTTCATAAGTATTTCCCAACACTCTTATATAACGAGTATTTTGAGGAATAGGATATTCAGTTAAACCAACTCTCCACCATACAGGAGTTAGATTTGCAATTGTATCTATAGGCGTTGATATTACTGCTAAATTTTCAGATAAAAATGAAATATTTATCTTTGTTAAATCATAAGGAGTTTCTGATGATACCCCCCATCCAGATACATTAACTATTGCAACATTATTATCTATAGATTCACTATAAGCATTTAAATTTACATCTTGATAAATATGATAATATGGCTGACTTCCAGCACCATCATTAAATGCTGCATAGCTTCCTGCTTGAGGTCCAATTGTCCCATAATGTGGTACATTTCCAACAGTCCAACCACTTCCCGAAGTTGTCCAACCGGTTAAATTCCCCCATTCAAATCCCCCATTAATCATTAATTCATTAGACCAAGTTGTGCTTGTTTGCTGAACACAAACTCCACTAATGCAAGTTTCTGTTGAATTACAATCATCTTTTATTTCTTCTATTTGTCCGCAACTATTCCACCAATAAACATCTCCGTTAGTACAATTGGAAGATGCATGTGTTGTGCAAGCAGTTGTGCAATACCCTGATGAACAGACGTATCCAGTTGCACAACCTCCTCCATAAACTCCACAAGTTAAAATTCCCCCGCATCCATCA
>Ga0172379_10005217_pt1 | contig 18338 bp, 18 predicted proteins | sample GrowelOW334metaG_FD_119756 | JGI IMG/M metagenome (GOLD analysis project Ga0172379, IMG submission 119756) | Groundwater microbial communities from an aquifer near a municipal landfill in Southern Ontario, Canada - Groundwater well OW334 metaG | ecosystem: Environmental > Aquatic > Deep...
CGTGATACCAAGAGATTATCTGATGTTGATGCCATCAAAAATGCTATGGAGTATATTAATAGTGAATATGGTTCTTATAATTACAATTTGGCGAGTCCGGCTTGTGCCGCGGGAGCAAAAATCAGTACGTGCATTGGTGGGAATCTGCAAAATTCAATTACCAGTTTAAAAAATTTAATTGATCCTGTTGGAACGGTTGCTTGTACTGCTTCAAGCGATGAATCTTGTGATTATTCATTAACGGCAACAACTTCTGATTATACGGTCTATTTTTATTTGGAGACCGGAGCTGGGCAGTTTAAGTCTCCCGGTTTATACAAATTGACCAAAGCGGGAATAGACATGGCTGACTAAAAAATTTATTATTTTTATGAAAAAAGGTTTTACCTTAATTGAGCTGTTGGTGGTAATTGGCATTTTGGGGTTGCTGTCATCACTGGCAGTTGTTTCTTTTGGGAATATTAGAGAAAAGGCCAGAGATGTCAAGCGGTTGGCGGATATGGATGCTTTGCAAAAAGCCATGGCTATTATGTATGAAAATGAAGGATCTTATACGGTAGCAGGTGTCAGTAATATTACAAAATTGGTTTTATCTGGAGCTCGGGCGGTTTTTAATGCCGGTTGTGAATTCGGTAGCGTGAGTAATTGCTCGGGCAAATTGCTTGAATATTTACCGGGGTTGGAAAAGTTAAATGATCCATCCTCGCCTGATTCTGGTTGTGTTGCCATTAATTGTGGGGAAGTTTGTAATTATCAGTTTGGTGTTTTGGAAAAGGATCATTATGAAGTTTATTTTTTCTTGGAAAATGGAAGCTCTCAATACTCGGATCGTGGTTGTTATCAAATATCAGAAAGTGGTATTGAAAAAAAGGTAATTAACGTTGATGTCCAATAAAAATATGAACAACTTAACAAAAAAAGGTTTTACCTTAATTGAGCTGTTGGTGGTTATTGCAATTTTGGGTTTGCTGTCATCTTTGGCCGTTGTTTCTTTTGGCAATATTCGTGAAAAAGCGCGTGATACCAAAAGATTAAGTGATATCGATGCTATCCAAAAAGCGATGAATTTGCTTTATAACGAGGAGAATTCTTATGCTCCTGATAATACTTGTGTTGCCAATGAAGCGGTTATGGATTGTGGTGGAGGAAAATTGCAAGAATATTTGCCAAGCGTGACGAATATTTCTGATCCGGTTGGTCTTGTGAAATGTACCGGAGGAATGGCGGGTGGTTTTTATCTTTCATCTTGTTTGACAATGTGTAATTATGCGTTCAAATCAATTTCGGATGAGGATTTTGAATTATTATTTTATTTGGAAAAAGGGTCAGGCCAATACAATTCATCGGGTTGTTACAAATTAACCAAGTCAGGAATAGAAAAAGTGCAATAATATTATGAACAAAAAAGCGTTTACATTATTGGAAATTATTTTGGTCGTCGCCGTGTTGGGATTGATTTTGACGGTTGTCAGTTTGGCTTTGTTCAGCAAGCAAGCAGGGATTCGTGATACCAAAAGATTGAGCGATATGAAAGCTTTGCGTGATGCTATGCAAGTGGTAAAAAATGAAAAAGGTTCTTTTGAACCCGTGCTGTGTCCATTAACTTCAGTTAATCTGTGTGCGCAAGTCGGGAATTCGGAACTGTTAAAATACATGACCGATTTGGCAAATTTGCGAGATCCAAAAAATGTTAGTATCCCTTGCTCTGTCGCCAATTGCGGAAAGGATGCTTGCAATTATTCTTTTGTTTCCATTTTGCCAGACGAGTTTCAGGTTATGTTTTATTTGGAAAAAGGAGCTCCTGAAATTGGCGGAGCCGGTTGTTATTTGCTGACCGAAAAAGGATTTAAAAAACAGTAACATGAAAAATTTTTTATTGTCGTTTATTTTTATTTGTTCGGTTTTATTTCCACAATTCGCCAAAGCCGAACAATCTTTGGTGAATTTTAATTTGGATGAGACTACTTTGCAAAGAGGTTATACTTTGAAATCGGCTGACGGGTTTTTGCAAATACCGATTTGGCCGAAATTTTTAAATGAAGAAAAAAAATTGTCTGGGCAAATTATTGTTTCTGATTTGCAAATAAATACGTGGCCGAGCAAATTACGACCGATTACTCCGGTTTATCAATTTTCTTTTAACGAAAGTTTACCAAAGGCAATAACTTTTTATTTTTCTTTTGTTAGTGAATCTGATAATTATAAGGAGGTTTATTTTTTTAACGAAAACTCAGGAGAATGGCAAGAGTTATCGGCTCAGATTGATTGTGGAAAAAACAAAGTCAAGGTCAACGTCAAAGAAAATCGGGGATTTATTGCGGTTTTTGAACGAACGGATGAGTTGACCGCTGAATCAGCGATTGTTGTTGACAAAAATACCGGAGAGGTAATTTTTGCCAAGAACGTCAAAGAAGTAAGGCCAATGGCCAGCTTGACCAAATTGATGACGGCGATCGTTTTTTTGGAGAATAATCCGGGTTGGAACAAAAAAGTTGTTTTCAAAAAAGAAGATTTTGTCGGTGGCGCTACTTTGTATGCTAATGTCGGTGATGTTGTTACGGTCAAGGATTTGTTTTACGCTGTTTTGGTCGGTTCAAAAAACAATGCGGTCGAAGCTTTGATTCGAGCAACCGGAATATCGCGGGAAAATTTTATTAGCAAAATGAATGACAAAGCAAAATTATTGGGATTGAGGAATACGTATTTTATTGATCCGACCGGTTTGAGTGAAAAAAATGTTTCCACGGCCGAAGAAACCGCGGTTTTGGCCAAGTTGGCTTTTGACAAATTGGATGTTTTAAAAGCGTCAACAACTAAATTATATAAGGTCAATCCGAGCAATAGAAAAATATCTTTGGCGGTTTTTAACACTTCGGCCAAAGTTTTGAATCGAGAATTGTGTATAACCGGCAGTAAAACAGGTTATACAACCGAGGCCGGATATAACTTGGTAACACAAGCCAAAACTGACAAACATGAACTTATTGCTTTGGTTATGGGTGCGGAAATGAGTATGAATTATGAGGAAGTGTATAGGTTGTTAAAAAAATATTTGTAAATTTAGATAAGTATCCTTTTCGAAACGCTTACAGTTGGCGTTTTTTTATTTGCCGAAATTAACCAACTTTGCTATACTTTGGCTATAATAAATAAGAAATTTGTAATGGTTAGTTTAATGTTTATTGAGGTTTTATAACTTTATAAACTTTATAACTTTACAAACTTTATAAACTTTATAACTTTACAAACTTTATAAACTTTCCTTTATGTCGGAAGCCCAAAACAAAATAAAAGAACTGCACAATGAAATTTTAGTCGCCGAAAAAAAGAAAAAAGAATTAAATTCTGTAATCAAAGAAGCTTATGAAAAAAGCAAAGAGTACAAAGATTTGATGGAAGAGATGAAGACTTTGCGTGCCAGAAGAAAACAGCTTGAAGTTGGAATAAGACAAGAATATTCGAGCGAATTTAATCAAATGGAAGATATTAAAACTGATATAAAAGATTCCAAAATGGTTTTGTCGGATTTGATTTGGAATGAACTTATGAAAAACAATTCAGTCGAAGTGGTTGATGAGAATGATCACAAATTTGTGCCGGCCGTTGTGGTAAGTTTAAAAAAAGCGGAATAAAAGAGACGGAATAAAAGAGAATTGACAGTTTTTAATATATTTGATATTCTAATTTGTCCTATAAGGGATAATATTGATCTTTTCACAATGGAAAATTAAGGAGCTAAAATGAAAAGACCCGTTGTTATTTTGTTTTTTATAATTTTATTAATTTTTTCGTGTTCTGAATCAGAAGTTGAGCACCAGAGAGAAACTTATTCAGTTCCAGTTATTTATTCCGGAGAAATATTTGAATTAACATTGTATAATGGCCTTGCTGATAATCCGGGGCTTGTGTTTCGTGATTATGATCATGGCGGTGTTCATACAAGGTTTGGAGGAAAACAAATTAATGCTTGTGAAATAGGTCAACATCAGTTCCAACTTGTCGAAGTTGGAGATCAGGAAAATATGGAAGCTGTTGTGAAAGAACTTGAGCAATTCGGAAAAATTCCATGTGGACAATGGATTGAAGCGTTTCGTTTTCGTTTTCCACTTTCTGATGGACTTGGTAATATAGGTGTCGCCGATCCTTCATGGATTACTACGGTTTGGGCAGGAGACGCTACTAGCTATCCGATGTTGACTAATTATTCAGGACAGGATAAGCCATGGAAACCTACCTGGTTCTGGAAACATGAAAAGGTTTCAAAGGGGTTTAGGTGGTTAGTGCAAGTAGATTGATTTTTGTTCTTGGCCAGTGGAAAGATCTGCTGGCTTTTTAATTTCAATTAAATGAATATTATATTTAGATTCATGTAAATTGAAAAATGCGGTATTTTTTGATAAGATTAAAATAGCATTAATTGGACATAGATAAATGATTGCATAGTGCAAACTGTTTATCATTATGAAAAAAGATTCTAAAAAATTAACAGTCGCCATAGGCTTGAGCGGTGGCGTGGATTCTTCGGTCGCCGCCGCAATTTTAAAAAATCAAGGATACAAGGTCATTGGCTTTTTTTTGCATTTTTGGAGTGAAGAAATCAAGGGTGAATGTCGAGATAATATTTGCTGTTCGCTTGATGCGCAAGAAGATGCTCGACGTGTGGCGACTGATTTGGGTATTCCTTTTTATACGTTGAATTTAAAAAATAAGTTTAAAGAAAAAATTGTTGATAATTTTTTGGCAGATTATGAAGCCGGGCAAACACCAAATCCTTGCGTGCGCTGTAATACTTTTATCAAATTTGGTGAATTTATGAAAAAAGCGCAAGTACTTGGCGTTGATTTTTTGGCGACCGGACATTATGCCAAAATAAAGAAAGTAAACAATGGAAACAAAACAGTTTATCATTTGTTGAATGCAAAAGATAAAAATAAAGATCAAACTTATTTTTTGCATGGTTTGAACCAGAAGCAGTTGGCAAAAATAATTTTTCCGGTTGGCGGAATGAAAAAGGATGAAGTACGCAAGTTGGCGGAAATATTAAAAATAAAAACAGCCAAGAAAAAAGAATCGCAAGAAGTGTGTTTTGTGCATAAGGGCTTGGCTGATTTCCTTAGCAGATATTTAAAACTGAAGCAAGGGTCGATTGTTGATAAGTTAACCGGCAAAGTTTTGGGAAAGCATTCAGGAAGACAGTTGTTTACCTTTGGGCAACGTAAGGGCTTGGGATTGGGTGGCGGACCGTGGTTTGTGGTTGGTTTTGATAATATAAAAAATACTGTTTTTGTTTCAAATAACGAAAAAGAGTTGTTGGTTAAAGAATTTTTAATAAAAGAGGTTAATTGGTTAGCCGGTTTTCCAAAAGAACAAAAAAACATCAAATGTTGTGTTCGTTATCATGGTGATTTGGTCGGTTGTGAAATAAAAAAATCGGGTAAATTTATAAAGGTGATTTGTAAAAAGCCGTTGCGTGCGGTAACGACCGGTCAGTCGTGCGTTTTTTATCATGGCCCCGAATGTTTGGGTGGGGGTTTAATTATGTAGGGACACGATGCTTCGTGTCCCATTTTTTTTACCCCACGATTTGGGGATTTATATTTATTTATTCATAATTTATTATGAATGATATAAATATGAAAAATATTTTTATTGATAATGAACGAGAATCATTGCGTTTGCGGGGTTATGATTATTCACAGGAGGGGGCGTATTTTGTTACAATTTGTACGGACAAAATGAAATGCGTGTTCGGTCGGATTATTGATGGTCGTATGAATTTGAATGAATTGGGTTTTGTTGCAAAAAAATGTTGGTTGGATATTCCAAAACATTTTTCAAATATAAAATTGGATGCATATGTCATTATGCCCAACCATATTCATGGCATTTTCGTTAACGTAGGGGCGAAACATCTTTCGCCCCGAAATGGTTTTAAAATTGGCGTTACAAAATGGCACCGAAACAATTATCAAAAAAATGGCATTATTTGGCAAAAAAATTATTACGAACACATCATTCGTGACGATAATGCATTAAATAACATTCGAAATTATATTAGAAATAATCCGTTAAAATGGCAAAAAGATGATTTTTGGTAAATTTAATGATTTTGCCAAATCCGAAAAAGTTTGCTAAAATAGGCTTATAATTTAAAGCCTATTTTTTTATGACAACAGCAGAATTGCGTGAAATGTATCTTAAGTTTTTTCAGACAAAGGGTCATGCCATTATTCCTTCAGCGTCACTTTTTCCAGAGAATGACGCGACGGTATTGTTTACCACTGCCGGTATGCATCCGTTGGTGCCATATTTACTTGGCGCCAAACATCCGTCCGGCACTCGTTTGACGGACGCGCAGAAATGTCTTCGTACCGGCGATATTGATGATGTTGGCGACAATAGGCATTTAACTTTTTTTGAAATGTTGGGGAATTGGAGTCTTGGCGATTATTTCAAACAAGAAGCGATTTCTTGGAGTTTTGAATTATTGACGGACAAAAAATATTTGGGAATTGACTCAAGTCGACTTTATGTAACAGTGTTTGTTGGTAACGAGGAAGCTCCAATGGACAATGAAAGTGTCAAAGTTTGGCAAGAAAATTTTTCAAAATTTGGAATTAACGCGGAAGTTTCACTGGATGGTGTCTGGCAAAATGAAAATACCAGAATTTTTGCTCTCGGCCACGATGATAATTGGTGGGGATTGGCTTCCGGCGGTCCTTGCGGTCCGTGTTCAGAAATGTTTATTGATACACGCGCAAACGAGCCAAAAGAATTTGGTCGTACGCATGATGATCTGGTGCGCAGTTTTCGTTTTATCGAGGTTTGGAATGATGTTTTTATGGAATACAAGAGAAATGAAGATGGAACTTTGGAAAAACTGATCCAAAAAAATGTTGATACCGGCATGGGAATAGAAAGAACAACAGCGGTTTTAAACGGATTTAGCGAGGTTTTTGACATTGATGATTTCCAAGAAATTTTCAAAAAAATTGAAGAACTTTGTGGTCAAAAATATTCTGATAACAAAAAAGCTTTTCGCGTCATTGCTGATCATGCGCGTTCTGCCACTTTTATTTTAGCAGATAATAAGGCTATTGAACCTTCTAATGTTGGAGAAGGATATGTTTTGCGACGATTGATTCGTCGCGCCGTTCGTTTTGGACATTCGCTTGGGATTAAAGAAAACTTTTTAGCAAAAATTTCAGAAATTGTCATTGCTCAATTATCAGAAATTTATTCAGAAATTGCACTTAATAAAAGTTTTGTTTTAAATGAATTGGAAAAAGAGGAAGCCAAATTTGCGGTAACTTTAGATTCTGGTTTGAAAGTCTTGAATGATGAGCTTATTTCTGTTGCAAAAAAGATAGGTGTAAATGGTGAATTTGAAGATTTAGATAAACAAATTACGGATAAATTTGAAAATACTTCAGTTGTTTTCGATTTATATCAAAGTCATGGTTTCCCCGTTGAAATTACGGTGGAAGAAGTTTTAAAAGTTTATCCAGAAATAAATGTAAAAAAGATTATAGAAAATTTCGAATCTGAAATGAAAAAACACCAAGATTTATCTCGCTCCGGTGCGGAACAAAAATTCAAAGGCGGGCTCGCGGATAATTCCATTGATACTACAAAACTGCATACAGCGACGCATCTTTTACAAGCTGCTTTGAAAAAAGTTTTCGGTGAGCATGTCCATCAAAAAGGTAGCAATATTACGCCGGAAAGATTGCGTTTTGATTTCGTGCATGGAGAAAAAATGACGTCGGAACAGTTAAAGGAAGTTGAAGATTTGGTTAATGATTGGATTAAGGATGATGTCAAAGTTGTTTGTGAAGAATTGCCATATGATGAAGCGGTGAAAAGGGGAGCTATGGGTTTGTTCACCGACAAATACGGTCAAGTGGTAAAAGTTTATACCATTGGCCAAATTTCTTGCGAAATGTGCGGTGGCCCGCACGCTCAGAGAACCTCTGAGCTTGGCCAATTCAAAATTCAAAAAGAAGAAGCCATTTCGGCTGGAGTTAGAAGAATAAAGGCGGTTTTGATCAACTGACCAACCGACCAACTGACCAATTAAAATGATTTTTTGTTTCATTATGATTAATTTTTACGACATAATTTTTGCTTTATTTTTCAGTTTTTTATCGGCGTTGATTTTGACGCCGATTATTGGTTTTCTGGCGGTGAAATTAAAAATTCTGGATTATCCTAATGCGGAGAGAAAAGTACACAAAAAGCCGATTCCGCTTCTTGGTGGATTATCGGTTTTTTTTGCTTTTAGTTTGGTTATGTTTTTTTATTATGAAAAATCAATTATTTTTCAAACCGGAACGGTGATAGGAAAAAATTTGCTGGGGATATTTTTTGGCGGACTGTTTTTATCGATTGGCGGATTTTTGGATGATAAATTTAATTTAAAACCGTGGCAACAAATTTTTTGGCCGATTATGTCTGTGTTAACGGTGATATTTTTTGGTATTGGGATTGAGTATATCACTAATCCGTTTGCCTCCGGTTTATTTGATTTAACAAAATATAATTTTAATTTATTTTGGTGGCATGGTTTTCCGTACAAACTAACTTTGTTGGCGGACATTTTTACTTTTTTTTGGTTAATGTCCATGATGTATACGACCAAACTTTTGGATGGTGTTGATGGTTTGGTTTCCGGAGTTTCCATTATCGGAGCTTTGTTTATTTTTTTAACGGCGCTGAACAAAGCTGATTTTTTGCAATTTGACATTGCTTTGTTGGCCATTATTTTACTTGGCGCATTTGCCGGATTTTTGGTTTTTAATTTCAATCCGGCAACGATTTTTCTCGGAGAATCGGGTAGTACTTTGGCCGGTTTTTTGCTTGGTTCGTTGTCTATTATGGCGGGAAGCAAAGTTGGCGTTACTTTGATTGTCATGAGCATTCCGATTTTGGATTTTCTTTGGACAATTATCAGACGAAAAATGGAAGGGAAGTCAGCCTTTCGTTCAAGCGACCGCAAGCATTTGCATCATCGGCTTTTGGATGCCGGTTTTAGCCAAAAAATGACGGTTTTTATCCTTTATGGTATTACTTTGGCTTTTGGTATTTTGGCTTATTTTATGCAAGATTTTGGCTTAAGTTTACTGATTTTGGTTCTTTTGGCGGTAATCATTTTTATCCTTTTGGGAGCGTATCTTTACAAAAAGCAAAAGGAGCGTAGCAAAATCTTGACTTTGTAATTATAATTGTGTATCATTATTATCATCTAATAACTGCTAAACTTGCGGAAGTTCTGAGAAATGCTTTTCTACTGCAACTTTTAAATTTTTGCTATAAAGTTAAAAAATCTTTTCGGCTTATTTTAATAAGCCTCATAAATTTTTAAACTTTTCGCAACAAAATTGTAAAAGTTTCGCAGTAATACGCACTTATCAGAACTTCCTTAAATATTTATGGCTATTGCGATTATCAAAACTGGTGGCAAGCAATACAAGGTAAATCCTGGCTTGGAACTAAAAATTGAAAAACTCGAAGGTAATGTTGGTGACAAAATCAAATTTGATCAAGTTTTGTTTGTCGCTGATGACGCCGAAGAAAATGTTGAAATTGGCCTGCCGACAATCCAAGGCAAAGTTGTCGAAGCGGAAATCTTGGCACATGGCCGTTACCGCAAGATAAAGATGATTCAATACAAAAGGAAAACTCGTAATCGTCGCCGACAAGGCCACAGACAAAATTTCACAAAAGTAAAAATTGCTTCAGTATAAACAAAAAAACAGCTCAAAATTAGGGCTGTTTTTTGATATTAAAAAAGCCGAGATATGATCTCGGCTCAGCAGTTGATTTCTATTTGCAAACCTCTATCTCGGCCTCGGTACTAGCCTCTGAACATGGTATTGCTGGGCTCGCTTTATGCGCCAAGCTGAAATCATCTATAAAAAAGATAGTATTCGCAGAAAAATGTTGAAAACCTCGAGTTGGTTTGCAGTTTAACTTTTGATTAATTTCGATACATTGATCCACTGTCAGATCCCTGTTTGTTGTACAATTTTCGATTGTTTGTTTGATTTCTTCGGGCGATCTTTCTGTGCAATTATTATAAGCAGTCATTCCAAGTACGATATCGTGTCTGCCTTGAAATCCAAAAAACAAAAAACCTACAACAAAGATAATAAGTGCAATGAGCTTAACAACAAATAAAGTTTTGTTTTTCATGAGCTTTCCCTCCAAAATTGATAATGTTAACGAACTGTGAATAATAACATTATATCAAAAAAAGTCAATAGCTTTGTTGGATAAATCAAAAAAAAACCTAATTTTAGAGCTTTCTCCCTTGTGAAGTTTGTTTATTTGATTTCTTGTCGGCCTTGGATGGCATTGGTTAAAGTGATTTCATCGGCATATTCAATATCTCCGCCCATTGGAAGACCGCGCGCTAAACGGCTCAATTTGACCGGTAAATTTTTTAATAAATTACGCAGATATAGAATTGTGCTTTCTCCTGCTAGATCTGGATTTAAGGCAAAGATTATTTCTTTGATATTATTGTTTTGAATTTTTTTTAAAAGTTCTTGTCCGCGTAATAATTCGGGAGTAATTCCTTCGGTCAAATCAATTACTCCGCCAAGGACATGATAAATTCCGTGAAATTCATGTGCAGACTCAAGGGCAAAAAGGTCTTGGATGTCAGCGACAACGCAGATGGTTTGGTGATCGCGGTTAACGTTTTGGCAAATCGGGCAGAGAGTGGCTGTATCGTTGAGATTATGGCAGTTTGGGCAAAAAAAATTTTGTGAATTAAAATGTTGCAAAGCTAAACTCAGCCTATTTATTTTTTCCGGTGGGGTTTTTAAAAGATGAAAAACAAAACGTTCGGCTGTTTTTCTACCGACTCCGGGTAAAATTAAAAAAGCTTCAATTAATTCTTTTATTTTTTCGCTGTGATTCATTTTTGTTTTTTAAAAAAGTCCACCGAGATCGCCTTGCATTTGCGTGGCCGTTTCTTTTTGGATTTTTTTCATGGCTTCGTTGATGGCTTCTTTGATCGCGTAATTTAAATTACTTGGTTTTTCTAATAATGACATATCTTTGATTTGCACATCAAGAACTTCTTGTTTGCCATTAATTTTTAAAAAGATTCCATGGCTTTCGTGTTCAATAATGATTGTTTGCATTTTTTTTTGCAAATCCATGGCCTGTTTCATCAATTTTAATTTGTCGAACATAGGGTTAGTTTAGAAAGTTTTAAAGTTGTCACGAAGTGATCCCTTCGGGAAAAGTTTATAAAGTTTTTTCTACGAATCTACGAATAACTAAGCTTCGAATACTGCTAATGCTGCAAATAATTAGGCGACGGATGCTACAAATGCTTCGAATGCTGCAAATATTATGAATAATTAAGATTTTAATAATACTAATAAAAATTCAATATTTGTAGTATGCGTAGTGTATTATTAGTAGGTTCGTAGAATTTGCAGATTTATTATTAGCAGATTAGTAGCGGTTATTCTTCTATCGTCCCAGCCTGATAACGTTGTTCAAGATTGCGAAAGCAGGCGCGTGGTCCGTCGAATAATAATTTTGTTACGCCGGTTGGACCGTTTCTATGCTTGGCAATGTGAATTTCCGCCAGAAGTTTGTCTTGGGCGGTTAATTCTTCTTCGCGATAATTACGATCTGCCGCTTTGCGGTAAATGAACAAAACAACGTCAGCGTCTTGTTCAATAGAACCTGATTCGCGCAAGTTGGCCAATTTTGGAATGGCCGGTTTGCACATTTCTACGGCTCGACTTAATTGTGAAAGTGCCAAGACGGGAATATCTAATTCACGAGCAATACCTTTTAGTGATCTGGTGATTTCGGCTACGGCTTGGACTCGGTTTTCTGCGTTTTCGCGCGCTTCCATAAGTTGCAAATAATCGATAACAATCAATCCAAGATTATGTTCTGATTTCAATCTACGCGCTTTTGTGCGTATCTGCATAACGTTCAGAGCGGCGGAATCATCAATAAAAATTGGTGCTTCGGACAAAATACCCATGGCGTGACCGATGCGTGGAAAATCATCATCTTCTTCGCGGTCGGATAATCGGCCGGTGCGCATTTTCCAAAGATCAACGTTGGCTTCGGCGCAAAGTAAGCGATCAACAAGTTGTTCTTTGCTCATTTCCAAACTGAATATGCCAACCGGAACTTTGGCGCGAATGGCTACGTTGCGAACAATATCCAAAGCGAGAGAAGTTTTGCCGACCGAAGGCCTAGCTGCCAATATTATTAAATCGGATCTTTGGAAACCGGCCAATAAATTGTCCAGATCGATAAATCCGGTAGGCACTCCACGAAGTTGGCCGGAGTTTTTGTGCAGTTCATCAATGCGGTCAAATGTTGCGCCAAGAATGCTATTGATACCAACAAACGATTGACGCAAAAAATTTTGGGAAATGGAAAAAAGTTTTTGTTCGGAAAGATCAAGTAACGTGTCTATTTCTTCTTCTTCGTGTTCACTCAATTCGGCAATTTCGCGAGAAACGTGTTGTAGCCGGCGCAACGTGGATTTCTTTTTTATAATATTGGCGTATTGAACAATATGAGAGGAAGTTGGTACGAGACTGGCCAGAGAAGCCAAATAAGCGCGTCCGCCGATTTTTTCTGTTTGGTTACGTTCGCCGATAAGGTTGCTTACGGTCAAAATATCGATCGGTTCTTGGCGAGTAAATAAAATTTGCATCGCTTCATAGACAAAGCGATGCGCGTCTTTGTAAAAATCTTCGGGTTCGATGATATCGGAAATTCGGTCAAAGGCATTTTTGTCAATCAAAAGAGCACCGAGTAAAGATTGTTCGGCTTCGATATTTTGTGGGGGTAAAAAGTTTTTTTCATCAGCCATAAAGTTGTATTCAATGCTTTCATTTTAAACCAAAATTTCAGTTTTGTCTTGGGGAAAAGGTGAGGATAAGTTTTTGTCTAAATTTACTTATTTTTGTGGATTTTTAAAAGGTTTTGCAACAACATGGCAATGGTCATTGGTCCGACTCCTCCCGGCACGGGGGAGATAAATTTGACTTTTGGTAAGACTTGGTAGAAATCAACATCGCCAACAATTTGGCCGTTTATTTTGTTAATACCAATGTCAATGATGATAGCATTTTTTTTGATTTGTTCGGCTCGTATAAATTGCGGTTGTCCGATAGAGACAATTAAAACATCAGCTGATTTTAGTTTTTCTTGGTAGTCGTTGTCTTGTAATGTTTTGATGGAAATTTCATTGGATTCATCAAAAAGTTCCAAAAATGGTCGACCAAAAATTTTGTGATTGCAAAGAATGGTGATTTTTTTGTTGGTCAAGTTTTCTCCGGTTGAGCGCAGTAGTTCCATTACACCAAGAATAAGCGGGGAATAAATTTTTGTTTCATTGTTTTTGTTTTTTTGTAAATTTTGTTCGTGAAAACCGTCAATGTCTTTTTGCGGTAAAATTCTGTTGATGATTTCGTTGGTTGGAAATTCTGTAGGGAGAGGAAGTTGAACTAAAATTCCGTCAGTTTCCTTGTCTTTGTTTAAAAAATCAATCACCTGAAAAATTTCCGTGACGGGAGTTTTTTTTGAAAAAAAATATTGGTGAAAATTAATTTGACAAAAATCGCAAGCTCTTTTCTTTAATTTTACATACAAATGAGAACTGGGATCATCTCCAATAAGAATGGCCGCCAAATTCGGTGTGTTTTTCATTGGCAAAACTTGTTGACGAATTTGGTGCAAAATCTGTTCGCTTAAAGCTTTTCCATTGAGAATTTTTTCATTATTCATATTAAGTGTTTGAATAAATAGGGAAATCTGACAACAGGGCAATAATTTCGTTTTTTATTTTTTGTAATTCGGCTTGGTTGGTGCGATTTTCTATGGCGCGATTGATAAATTCGGCTACTTGGATAAATTCCTTTTCGGTAAATCCTCGGGTGGTCATGGCCGGAGTGCCAAGTCGAATGCCTGATGGATCGAGTGGGGAGCGCGGATCATCGGGGATCATGTTTTTGTTGCAAGTAATATTTACTGAGTCAAGTAGTTCTTGTGCTTCTTTGCCGGAAATATTTTTGTTTTGCAAGTCAATGAGTAAAAGGTGGTTGTCTGTTGTGTTAAAGACAATTTTGAAAGAAAATTCTTTTAATTTTATTTCAAGAGCTTTGGCGTTTTGTAAAATTTGTTTGGCATAATTTTTGAATTCAGGTTGCAGAGCTTCGCCAAAACATACGGCTTTGGCTGCGATATTATTTTCGTGTGGTCCGCCTTGTAATCCGGGAAAAACGGCTTTGTCAACTTTTTTGGCGTGAATTTGTTTGCAAAAAATCATTCCACCTCGTGGTCCGCGCAAAGTTTTGTGTGTGGTGGTCGTCACAATATCAAAAATTGGTACAGGATTGTTCATAACTCCGCCGGCAATTAACCCTGCGATATGCGCAATATCTGCCATGGTATAAGCATGGACTTCGTCAGCAATTTCTTTTATTTTTGTGTAATCGATTTCGCGCGAATAAGCGCTGTAGCCGACCAAAATCATTTTTGGTTTTTCGGTAATAGCCATTTGGCGCAAATTTTCGTAATCAATAAGTCCGGTTGTTAAATCCGTTTTGTAGCGCACAAAACGAAAAATTTTGCTCATAAAAGTTACCGGATGTCCGTGGGTCAAGTGTCCGCCATGAGAAAGATCCATACCAAGAATGGTGTCGCCGGGATTTAATAAAGCAAAATAAGCTGCTAAATTGGCCGGTGCTCCGGAAAGTGGTTGGACATTGACATGTTCGGCGTGAAAAAGTTGTTTGGCGCGTTCTATGGCCAGGTTTTCTATGACATCAACATTTTCCGTGCCACCGTAATAGCGATTGCCGGGATAGCCTTCGGAATATTTGTTGGTAAGAACACTACCGAGCGCTTCGAGTACTGCTGGTGAAACAAAGTTTTCCGAAGGAATAAGTTCGATGACTTGTTGTTGTCTTTTGATTTCATTTTGGATTGCCGAGAATACGGCTGGATCCTGTTTTTGTAAATTGTTGCTCATAATTATTCAAAAGTTATTGATATTTCATTGCTGGTTATTCCGCAAGCGCCATTAATATTTTCACAAACGATAAAATAATAAACTTGTCCTTTTTCTAGATTTTGAAATGCATCGGAATTCTCATTATTTGACAAAAGTAGATGGTGATCTTGTCCTCCTTGGAAATTAACATTTGGTGTTTTGCTTAAAATAGTTAAAAATCCGTTTTGCGGTTTGAAACCGATCGTCTGCCAATTCAAATCTATTTTTTGATTGAAAAAATGACCTGATAAAATGATATTTTTTTCGAGCGGTTTTATTTCCACGGTTATTTTTTGTGAAAAATTTTTACAGAGATTATTTTCATTGAGCAGACAAAGTTGAAAATAGTGCTTTCCGGCTGATAATGATGTCCATTGATATTCGTTTTCCGAATGGGTGAATAATTTGTTTTCACCTTGTGACAAGTCGCTGTTTTCGGCTGGAAGTTTGCTCAGACGATAGCTCCCTTGTTCATTTTTGAGCCAACTGAAACTCACGGAGTCGTCGGCTACTTGATAAGTTAATTGCAATTCGTCGGTTTTTTTTAATTCAAAAATAATCGGGTTGCCTGGATCAAGACAGCGATCATTTTGCCAAGCGCAAAGTTGAAAATGATAAGTGCCAAAAGGCAATTCCGTGAAGGAGTAGGTCGTTTCATTATTTTTTAGTTCAACAAAAAAAGATGTTTTGGTGTCGATTGGTTGATTGAATCCTTTGTACAGGCGAAAAGAGGAAAAAGTTTCTTTGATTGTGTGTTGCCAGTCAAGGATGATATTTTGTTGTTCGTTTTTGGCTGAAAGATTGATTAGAGATAAATTTTTGGTGCAAAAGATATTCAAGATTATTTTGTTGCGGTCGCCGTTTTCTTCGGCGATTATTTCGATTTCATTTTTGCCCGGTTGCAGTGGCAGTTCGGTGGAAAAGTTTCCCGCTTGATTTTTTATTTCCATGCCAAGCGCATAAATTTTGGCATTGGTTGTTGTTTCGCCGCTTATTTTTATTTTGTCGCTGTCGGTTTTTTGTTCGGTCTGTTGCGGTTCGGTCAAAATAAGCTTCAAAAGATCACCAAAGATTCCCAAGTCGGCTTTTTGTGCTTGATCCAATTGCAGATTGTAGGAAAACCAATCTTTTTTTAGCAAATCGGCGATGGATAGGGTTTCTGTTTTGATGGAATTTTCTTGATCAAGTTGGGGATTGATTCTGGCAAATTCGCCTTGTTCGACAGTTTTTAAGTTGTCGATTGATTCGTTGTCAAAAATTTTTACTTTTAATTTGTTTTCTATGGACCAAACGTCGGTTAGATTTCCGCTTGTCAAAATATTAAAAGCCGTGCCAAGTGCGGTGATTTCCGTGGCGCCGTTTTTTATTTGATAAATAGCCAAAGAGTTCGGATTAAGACGGTGGTAAGCTTCGCCGGATCTTTGTTCAATAAGAATATCTGTTTCTTCCAAAGTTAAAAATTTTATTTCCGCGTTTTGATTTAATCTGATTTGACTTTTGTCAGGGAGTTCGACGATTGCTTTGGCGTCGGCGAGTGTGCGCAGAGAGGTGTCCGCGCCGATGACATAATTGTCGGATAATTTTTGCCACGAACCGGTTTTTTGTTTGATTTCGATTTCTCCGGTTTGAAAAATAATATTGGCGGAAACGATTTGGCCGATTTTGCTTTGCTCGGTTGTTTCATTTGATTTTTTGGCGCGTTCTATTGACCAATTGATGAAATAAATAAAAGCCAAAAGGCAGATTATCAAGAAATAAAATTTGCGACTTTTGTAAAAAGGCTTTTTGTAATAATAATTTGATTGGTTCATGTTTGGTAGTTTGTAAAGTTAAAAGTTTGTAAGGTTTATAAAGTTATAATGATTTCTCTTATACTTTACGAACTTTATGAACTTTAAAAACTTTATAAACTGTTAATGCTCATATACGTCCCATCTTTTTTGAATTTTAATTTGCGATAAAATCCGCGGACACCAACTCCGGAAATGACCGAAAGTTTTTTGTAATTATATTTTTTTGAAATTTCGATCGCTTTATTTGTTAGCAATGTACCAAATCCGTGATGTTGAATATCTTTTGATTTTTTATAGAAAGAAGAAACTTTGCCATAAGTATGCACTTCGCGAATAATGGCGGAGCCTTTTAATTCTTTTAAAAAATGATTTTTTCTTTCGGTTGGTAAAAATAAACGCAAAAAGGCATAAAGTTTGTTTCGATCAGGTGAAGCATATTGCAAGAAAATTTCGGTGCCACCGGTAACGAAATATTCGGTAGTGAAAAGTTTGGCTTTCTTTATGTTTGTTAAATCTTCTCGCGCTTCACGACAGCGAATGCAGTGACATTTTAAATTAAGTTCATGCAATTTTTTTTGTAGAATTTCGCGCAAATTGCTAACTAAATTTCCAGCGCTGATACTTTCGGCTGGGATATCACGGATTAAACGAATAATGCGCACATATTCCGGCGTTAAAATTTTTATTTTTAAAAGTAAATCGATTAATGTTTCATTTGAATACGGTTTGTATTTTTTGTTTTGCCAAAGTTTGTAAAGTTGCGTGCCTTTGGTGACTACGGTCGGATAGATTTTTATAAAGTCAGGTCGAAAATCAGGCTGACTGTACATTTTTACAAAAGTTTCCAAATCTTTGTCAGGATTGGAGAATGGTAAGTTGGGCATGAGGTGATAACAGATTTTGAATCCGGCGGAACGCAAAAGTTGGGTGGCTTTTATTGTTTCAAAAATTCCGTGGCCACGACAATTTTTCTTTAAAATTTCATCATCAAGAATTTGCACGCCCATTTCCACTTTGGTAACGCCAAGTTGGCGCCAAAGAGTGATATTTTTTTCATTGATCAAATCGGGACGCGTTTCTACCGTTATGGCAACCAAACGATGTTTGGCCGTTTCGTTTATTTTTTGTGCTTGTTCGATGTTGGAGCTTTTTTTGCCATTGGCGGCATCGAAACATTTTTTTATAAAGTTTTTTTGGTAGGTGATTGGCAAGGAACTCCATGATCCGCCCATAATAATCAATTCAATTTTGTTGGTGTTGTGTCCGTTGTTGTCGAGAGCGCGTAATCTTTGGGTTACTTGGCGAAAAGGATCAAAATTATTGGCGATGGCGCGCATGACGGCCGGTTCGTTGGACAAATAACTTTTTGGCATGGTTTTTTCGGTTGGGCAGAACAAACATTTTCCGGGACAAGGAAACGGCTTGGTCAAAACAGCCACCGGTGCGACTCCGGAAAGTGTGCGAATTTTGCGTTTTATCAAAACATGTTCTAACTC
>Ga0172379_10005218_pt1 | contig 18336 bp, 13 predicted proteins | sample GrowelOW334metaG_FD_119756 | JGI IMG/M metagenome (GOLD analysis project Ga0172379, IMG submission 119756) | Groundwater microbial communities from an aquifer near a municipal landfill in Southern Ontario, Canada - Groundwater well OW334 metaG | ecosystem: Environmental > Aquatic > Deep...
CCACCAATCCGGGTTTCTTTGCGATAAACTTGAAGTCGTTCACAAAAACGGTTCTCCGAAATACCTGTTCCTTTTCGAACGCGGCCTTGCAAAAATCGCAAAACGCCTCTCGGAATTGATCCGGGAGAAAGCGGGCCTTCCGGCTTCGCCGGTTCAGGACTGAAAATCCTTGCCGGGGTTTTCCCGCAACAGCTACCCTCTGCCGGATGAATATTCTGGTGACCGGCGGCTTCGGGAATATCGGCGTGGCAGCGGTGAACGAATGTCTCGGGCGCGGGCATAGCGTTTCCGTCTTCGAGGTTCGAACCAAGCGAACCGAAAAACTCGCTCGCCGATTCGCCAAGCGGAATGTGCGAGTCTTTTTCGGCGATCTTCGAAAGGTCGAGGATCTTTTTCCGGCGGCCGTCGCCCAGGATGCGGTTATCCACCTGGCGGCGATTCTCCCTCCCCTAAGCGATGCCCGCCCGGATCTCTGCGCGGCCGTCAATGTCGGGGGAACCGCCAATCTCGTTCACGCGCTGCAAACCTCCACACCGAGGGCGGCCCTGGTGCAAGTTTCCTCGGCCAGCGTCATGGGCCCCACGCAGAAACGCAGCCCGCCGCTCAGGCCGAGTGATCCGCTTGCGCCCACCGATGCCTATTCGAGGAGCAAGATCGAGGCGGAAGCCCTCGTGGCCGCTTCCGGGCTGAGGCAGTGCATCCTGCGGCTGGCCGCCGTCATGCCGAGCGTCGTCAACCTTCCGTATTTGCTGGGCATGATCAAGGTGGTTTTCGATATCCCCCTCGATGCCCGCTGCGAGATCGTCCTCGATCTCGACGTGGCCCATGCCTTGGTTTCCGCCGCCGAGAACCTGCTCGGCTCGGGCGAAATGGACGGAAAGCGGGGTTTTATCGCGGGAGGCCGAGCTCAAGGCTGCCAGATGATGACGAGGGATATGATAATCGCGTCCTTCCTTCCGATGGGCCTCGGCCTTCCCGACGAATCGCTCTTTCCGCCGGAGCCCGACTCCTATTACCTGGATTGGTACGACACCGAGGAGGCTCAATCGATTCTGCGGTATCAGCGTCATACCGCCGAGCAATGGCAGGCGATCATGATGAGGGAGACTCGCTACCTGCGCCCCTTCATACGCCTGTTCAAGGCGGGCATCATGGAGTGGCTCGAAAGGAAATCGCCTCGGTACGGAAAGCATTAGGTACGAGGCGGCGGGACGGGGGCGCGTCGGCTGGGCTTCGGTTGAGCCTCAGTCGCGCTTGAGCCTGAAAAGGCGGGTCTGTATCTCCCGTTGGCCGCCCTTGCCGATCGAAAAGCCGTCTCCGGTTTTCCGGGAGGCGAGCCCGCTTGGTACCGTCTCCAGAAGATCGACAATCTCGTAGATATTTCGTCCGCGCTCAAGTTCCTTCTTGAAGGCCTCGGTACACCATATCTGGTTGGCATCGACGAAGGGTTCGATCCGCGCGCTGATCAAAAAGGGGCTTCCGGTCATCTCCGTCGCGCTCGCGATCGTCATGGCGCCGCAATCGATGGCTATGCGGACCTCGAGACCGAGCTTTTTGACATGATCGAGGAACTGGAAGGCCGCGTCGGCGATCAGCTCGGCGCTCTTTTCGACAATGGAGACCGCGTCGCCTTCGGAGAAGTTGACGAATTCGCAGCCGAGCCGCTCCGACGTCGCAAGCTCGGCGATCTTCCGCTTGACGGCGAGGGTCTTGGCCGCTCCCTGGTCCATCACCTTCGAGAAGCCGCAGACGTCGGCCTTGAGGACGCAGTATTTCTTTCGCGCCGCGCCTTCCTCCTCGATCACCCAGAGTAGGCCGTTACCCACGATATTGCGCTTGTTGCGATTGCCGATATAGGTGCGATTCCGCTCCATTATCATCGCGTTCAGGATGGGGTGGACGAGGAAGAACTCCGAGTCGGGGAGTATCCCGTCGCCTTCGAAGGTCTTCTCGCCAGGGAGGCAGAATTTCTGGATGCGTGTCTTTTTCGAGCCGTCGTTGATGACGTAGCCGAGGAGACCGAGCTTGAAAAGGGTGCAGAAAACATGGAGGCCGTCGCAGCCTGAGCAGGTCGAGCCCGCCGGGGAAGAGGCCGCGGCGTCGCGGGCCGCCGAGACGGGAATCTCGAAGTTGTAGGCGCAGCAGATTTCCCTGAGGCGGTCCCTGGTCAGCGCGTTCGTGTCGATCAGCGCGAGGACCCTCGACAGGTCGATGGGCTTGACGTGGGGCCGCACCTCCGACATGTAGGTACTCACGATATCGCCGGAAACGTCGTGGACGACCTTCCGTATCGAGTCCTGATCCCTCTCCTCCGGGGCGAGTCGCGACAGGGCCTTGCCGATCTGCATGAGATCGCGGGGCCGGTAGAGGGTGTGCCGGACGATATACTGGAAGAGGCCTTCGGTGATCATGACCTGCTTGTGCTTGATTGTCCCGAAACCGAAGTAGGCGGTGATCGGATCCTTCGCGAGTCGCCCGAGGTCCACGAACTTGTCCTTGGGTTCGCGTCGTATGTTGTTGACGAAAATATTTTCGAGTTCGAGGTTCGAATAGCGCAGGTCCAAGGTCCGCTCGCTCACCTGCTGGAAAAGGACCTGCTCTTTCTTGTATTTAAGAAGGGCTTCCTTGCGGATCGAGGCGAAAAGCTTCACATGGTGGTTGAACTTGTGGAGGTTGAAAAAGGAGAGGACGAGGCCCATCTGCGCCGTGTACCAGAGCTCCGGCTCGAGCACGCCCGAGACGCTCTCCACCGCCGTCGTGTCGAGGTGCTTGTTGAAGTATTCGTCGATATTGTCGATGAAAATCGCGATGGGCGAACTCACGGCTCGCTTGTAAAGAGGGACCAGGATCGATTCGAGATCAGCCTTGGCCCGGAAGTAGTCGTCGTGGTCGGCGTGGATGAGATAGCTGAAATATTCAGAGACCGAGCCGACCTGGCGATTCTGGAAAAGCCCGGCCAGGAAGTGACAGAGCTCGCCATCCTCGAATTTGTGGTTCACGCGCCTGAGCACCGACATGATTATCGCGATGGACCAGATGGATTCCACATTGTGAAGGTCCCGGAAGAGCTCCACGGAATCGCGGCTCAAGTTGTCCGAGAAGGCGAACTTGTCGATGCCGCTTTCCGGGATCATTATATAGCTCGCCATTGACTCGCGCTTCATTTTGAGGAGGATGGTCTTCCCGATCCCCTTGGTCGCGACGACGAAGGACTGGATGGAGTTATCCTTGTCGATGAAGCCCTGCATCTCGTCGTTGAGGAGGAGTATGTCCTTGCCCGTCTGCAGATTGAAGTTATCCGCGTCTATGATCCAATTGTCGCGAGCCATGTGCGTCCTCCCGTTGCGGCAAAGGATTATAGCACGGGAGGGGTCGCGATTGAATCCATGCGCGAGCCGCCGGGCGCCACATCATCCGAAGGTCTCGATTTATCGCGAAGCCTTGACGGCATGATCCGACGGGCTTAGCCTTAGCGTCGAGTGAGTTCGTCGCGCGAAGGAACGAGGCACGCCGACTTTTGAATTCGCCGATGTCCTTCCCTTGGCCCTCAGTAGGAGAAAAAGAATAAAATGCCGAACACGAAACATTTCGTCCATAAATCGGTCGGCCCTAAAATGGCGAGTCCCGGCGCCAAGTACGCTCGTCAGACAAGTACGTCAAAGTACGCGTTCCACGAGGTCGCCGACAGGCAAAAAAAGGTGACGATTACCTGCCCCGCCTGCGGCAGGCCGGTTAACATAGATATCACTCCGGGCATTTTCAATAGAAAAGCGCTCACCCTGAAACTCTTTTTTACGCACATCTTGGGCATCCTTTTCGGCCCTCTCTTATGTATCGCCTCGTACGCCTTGTTGACCTACCCCGCGTTCGCGGTGGAGCTGGGCGAGAGCGTGGCATTCGGCGAATTTCTGCAATCCTGCGTTTTTATCCTGGAGCTCGGCATCGGCTTCGGCGGAATATACCTCTTTTTCACGCAATTCCTCGACATGTATAGGGTTTCGAGAGAGACCGTGAATAAGGGGAATGCCTATATAGAGCATTATGTGGAATGAATAGACAGCGCGTTCGGACGTCGATCGGCCTAGCCGAGACCGAGGGTTGGCGGTAAACGGCCGCGGTCGAAAAGGAGAAAGCATGGGATTCGCGGATTTTTTCAAGCCGGCGGAAAAGGAAATCGATATACGGCTATTCGGCTACATGCAACTAAAATTATACGACGATGAGGCGACGCCGAGGAACGTCCTTGCCGAAATACTAAAAAGGAAAGACGATATAGGCCTTACCTGCAAGATCGAATTGCGGAAGGCGAAAAGCAAAGACGTATATCCCTATTGGCTCGTATTCTATGTCCAAAGGCCCTCGGAATGGGACAAGATCGTGCTATTTATGGGCGATGGCGATTTGGATAAAGGAAGAGCCTTTATCAACGCCCGGGATTACGATGACGGTTTTGGCATGGAAAAGCGCAAAGCCATCATGAAAGACTCGAAGCTGATTCTTATGGAAAGCGTCTAGCGGTCGGTCTGGAGGCTAATCCCGAGCCGGTTAGCCGGGCAGATCGAAGCGATATCGCCGCGCGGCTTTCGAACCGCGCCGGATTGCGCCCCGGCGCGCAAAGCAATATGCTTAGCCATCGGGGGCTCCGGAGGATGGCCGAGGGAAACAGAAAAGAGACGCTCGAGAGGGAAGCTCTGGGCTATATCCGCCTCGGTACTCTGGTCCAACGCTTAAGAACCGAGGAGCGCGCGGAGGCCGTCGCAAAGGTCCTCGCCGAGTCCCTCCCCATCGAGGAAAAGATCAGGAGGATCGAGCGCATCGACCTGGAATCGGCTTCCGTCGAGGAGTATCGCGCACCCCCCTCCGTTCCCCCATCCCTTTCTCGCGGATCGAGTCTCGCGGCCGCGGCGCCCCGAGAACGGCGCGTAAAGCAGAGCGTCATCGCCGCCGCCAAGCGGCGGGCCCGTATCAAGCTGGACATCCTGCCTTCCACATTTCTGGCATACCTTTTCCGGGAAGGCGCGGAACTCAGGAAAAACGCCAAAACGAACCACTTTATCAGGGCGGGTTTCTTTTCGGTTTCCTTCGAGGAGGCGAACGCGCGCGCCTTCCTGGAGCAGCTAAAGTCCGCGATCATCCCTCTTCTCCAGCCCGCGCTCGATACGGCGCTCCGCGAGGGTTGGCGATTCCTGCGCAAGTCGGACTATAACCGGCTGGCCGCCCTGAATCGCTTACTTGCCGAAATCAACGCCCTCGATCCCCGTCATATTTCGCCGCACGATCCGACCTCGGCGCGGAGGCTCTATGGCCTCGAAATCGCCTTCCTCCCCCTCAAGGCTGAAGCCTCGGGCCGTGACGAGCAGGAAGCCTCTCTCGAGACCGTTCTTTCGAAGCTTTCCTACCCGAAAGCGGAACTGGATGTTGCCCGCGGTTCCGCCCGCCGCATTCTCCAGGGCGGCGGCCCGCCCGCTTGCCTCCAGGATCTGGTCCTGGCGATCAACATGGCCAGGTCGCGGCGCTTCCTTACTCTCTCCGACCTCATGAGGCCGGAAAGCGAGCCCCTCCTGAGCCTCAGCGAATTCGATTGCGGCGAGGAACTGCAGGAGGCAATAGACGCGCACATCGCGACACTCCTCGCGCGGCTCGATGCCTTTTCCGAGGAAACAGACAAGGTCCTGAGGCTTCGCGCCTTCGTATGCCGGGACGAGTCGGGCGATATCGACTATCGGCCCCTCGTCGCGCTGTACGAGTCGGGAGAGAACAAGAACCTCTCGTGGCAAAACGATCGGGACAACGTCATGCGCTCTCTCGCGGCGCTCATGGAGAAGTTTATCTCCTTCATCGCGCCCCTCCTCGGAAAGGGCTCTCCCGCGGACAAGGGGAAAGGGGCCTCGGGGGAAAGGGAAGCCACCGCGCGGAGGCAAGCCCCGGCGGCCAAGCCCGTCGAAGGCGCGCGTCTCCTCGAGGACGTCAGCCTCGAGTACGAGGTTTCTCGGATGCGCGGCACCGTTCTGAAGCTCGAAAGAGCGCTCGCGGGGCTTCCGAGCCTTCCTTGGGCACGCTTCCTCGCCTTGCGCTCGCGCTCGGCCCAGGCCACGAGCTTCGAAGCCGAAGGCATGGGGCTGATTATCGAGGCGGCCGATCTCTTCTACCGTGTCGGAATCAGGCTGGCGGAACTGCTGCGCCTACGCGAGGTGGCGGGCACCGAAGATGCCGCCGCGGCTATAGCCTCGGGCTTCGCGGCGGGCTCTGTCGTCGGCTTAGCCGCGGTCGAGCGGCTCTCTCTGGAGGATATGGCCTTCCGTCAGTCCCTCTCCACGGCCGCCTCTGTCGCATATCTGGCCGCTTTGCGTTTCCAGGAGCCGACGATAGCCGCGGCCCTCAAGAACGAAAGAATGGCGGAGGATCAGCGCAGAAGCCTTCTTGTGGAGATCGAGCGTCTCGCGGACGCCGAGGTTTTCCAGGAAGCCAGGCGCAAGATAGGCGCGGCTCCCGCCGAACAGGCGTAAACTCTGGTAACGGCCGTCTCGGAAAACCTCAGCGGCCCTTCAGTCCGGCCTCCCGCCCATGGAAAGTATGGCCTCGAGGACTCCGCCCGCGATCGCTCTCGCCTTGTCGGATACGCTGTGGCGGTGGGTCCGCTCGCAATGCGGATCGATGTCGGCGATTTTCAGGCCTACGGGGACCTCGGTGCCGCTCCTGATGAGACCGCGGAAAATCCTCCCGAGAGGGGAGGGCGCGACTGTCGCGACGCCTTCTCTCGAGCCCGCGATCGCCGGGAACGGCTCTCCCGCGTCGACGAAATTGCCTGTTTCGCACAACGCACTGACGAGACCGGCCGCCGGGGCGTGGACGACCCGCTCGGCTCCCTCGCCCCCGATCAGTCCCGGCACACCGGCGTCGGGCTCGGCCGAGCCCGCTAAGATTACGCGACCGAGGTCGTGGCCCCGGGTCGTTTCGACCGCCGCGTAGGCATCGCGGGGCGCGGCGAAGCCGGGGCCGAGGGCGACGACGATGGGCGCCATATCCCGCGACGTGCCGAGGTTGCGCTTGGCGAGGATGGTGCCGACCAATGCCGAGCGGGCGACATAGTCGCGGAGGAGCGTAAAAGGACGCGGAGCGGGGCCGATGCGGGGAGGGATCGACGGCTATCTTGAGAGCGCTTACGCCGGAGGAGAAGAGGGCGGAAATGGCGATACTCGCGAGAATCAGCCTGAGCGCCCGGCTGTCGAAGCGAGACCGTTCCGCTTCGGCGATATCGCTTTCCAGGGCGCATGCGCGAGGCCGGCGCGCTTTCCCGCGGCCCTTGTCCGATGCGCTTTCCGTTCGGGAGCTCCCCCGGCCTCCGTCACCTCGACCCTGGCCAAGCCTTCCTCCTCGGCTTGAGGCTTCGCGGGATTCCATCTATGATCGGGCGGCCCGGCCATCTCCGCGACGCGGAGGCCGGGGCGGGGCTTAGGCTCCGGGGGGCCGTCGGCCCCGGGATCGTAGATCCATCCAATTGATTCTTTTACATTCCCCTCGCCCCGAGTCCGCGAAGCCTACAGCGGCGAGCGCCGCCACGGCTCCCGGACCCCTCGAGCCCGCGATGAGCGGGTCCGAACAGGCCGGCGCCGAAAGGTGCCGACCTCCCGCGTTTGGAAAGGAGCGAAACCATGAACGACGCCATCCTCCGCGCGCCACCGGCCGAGAACGAGCCGGCTCTCTCGTACGCGCCCGGAACCCCCGAGCGCGCGCTTCTCGAGGCTGAACTCAAGCGTATCTCCGCGGGCGGCTTCGACGTACCCCTCGTCATCGGGGGGCGCGAGATCCGCACGGGCGATACCGGAGCCATCCCGCGCCCGGACCGACTCTCCGAGCCCCTCGGGGTCTATCACAAGGCGGGCCCGGCCGAGGCCGAGGCCGCCGTGGACGCGGCCCTCGCGGCCAAGCGTGAATGGGCCGCGATGCCCTGGGAGGAGCGGGCCGCGGTATTCCGTCGCGCCGCCGCCCTGATCGCGGGCAAGCGCCGTGCCCTCCTCGTGGCCGCGACCATGCTCGGCCAGTCGAAGACCGCCCGCGAGGCCGAGATCGACGCGATATGCGAAGTCGTCGACTTCCTCCGCATCAACCCCCGCTTCATGGAGCGCATCTACGCGGACCAGCCCGAGAGCCTTTCGACCGAGTGGAACCGCGTCTCCTACCGCCCCCTCGAAGGCTTCGTCTACGCGATCACGCCTTTCAATTTCACGGCTATAGCGGCTAACCTGCCGACGGCGCCGGCGATGATGGGCAACGTCGTCGTGTGGAAGCCGGCCTCCACCTCGATCCTCTCCAACTACCTCCTCATGAAGATCTACGAGGAGGCGGGGCTCCCGCCCGGCGTGATCAACTTCATACCGGGCGGCGGGAGCGCGATTTCCGGCGCCGCGCTGTCGCGACCCGAGTTCGCGGGGCTCCACTTCACGGGCTCCACCGGGGTCTTCAACTCCCTATGGAAGGAGATCGCGTCCAAGCTTTCTATCTACTCCTCCTATCCGAGGCTCGTCGGCGAGACGGGAGGCAAGGACTTCATTTTCATGGACCCCACGGCCGACCCCGAAGTAGCCCTCGTGGCGGCCCTCCGGGGAGCCTTCGAGTATCAGGGCCAGAAGTGCTCGGCGGCCTCGCGGCTGTACCTACCGAGGAGCCTCGCCCTGAGCTTCCTCGAAGCCCTCGCAGCCGAGGTTAAGCGTTTGCCCATGGGCGAGGTGACGAATTTCCGCAATTTCATGGGAGCGGTCATCGACGAGGCTTCCTTCGACAACATCGCGCCCTACCTCGAGCGGGCCGCGGCTTCAAAGTCGGCTCGCGTCCTCGCGGGCGGCAGGGGTGACAAGCGCTCGGGATACTTCCTCGAGCCCAGCCTTATCGAAGCCCTCGAGCCGCGCTACGAGACGATGGAGACCGAACTCTTCGGCCCGGTGCTCACCGCGTACGCCTACGACGAGGGCGATATGGAGGCCGCGTACCGCATAGTGAATACGACCTCGCCTTACGCCCTCACGGGGGCCGTCATCGCCAGGGACCGGCGCGCCATTCTTCGCGGCGTCGAGGCCCTGCGCGACGCCGCCGGCAATCTCTATGTCAACGACAAGCCTACCGGCGCGGTCGTCGGCCGCCAGCCCTTCGGCGGCATGCGAGCCTCGGGCACGAACGACAAGGCCGGGAGTCTGCTCAACCTCATGCGCTGGACGAGCGCCGGGGCGGTGAAGGAGAACTTCGATCCTCCTACCCAGTGGCGCTATCCCTATATGGAGGACGACTGAAGCCGTTTTTTTTGGATAAGAAACCGCCCTGTGGAATTCCCCTGGGCGGGCGGCTATGGGAAGCGCTTGAGCCGCGGTAGCCACGAGACTTCATACGATCAAGAGTCGGTTCCTTTTCCGAGGAAGGCGGTTGGCGCCGCTCGATGCCAAGCGAGGAGGGTTTGGCCATCGCGCAGGCTTTTCCTCATACCGAAGCGAAAATGCTAGGGTAAAGATAGCCGCGACGCCCGAGGCGAGGAAAGGCGGATCGTCCCAGAAGATTTTCCGCGTGATCGAGAACGCGATCGTCTCAAGGAGAACGGCTGCCGATCGGAAGGCATGCTCTACGAGCATAAGGGCAAAGATCCCCCTGAAAAGCGCGCGATTGCGCTTCTACACGAAAGCCCCAAGGGCAAGGGGAACGAGAATCGCGGGTAGATAGGGAAAAAGATAAAGAGAGCGGCCTAGCGAGGATCATCGTGGCCTTTGTATTGCCCGATTTAGGCGGAAAAAAGATCGACATCGCGATCAAGGCCTTGGATCGGCCCGCTCCAATGGCCGCGCGCGGAGATCCCGCGGCCTGACTCCGTTCGCTTTCGCCTGCGAGCGCCAGCCGGCCTCGCCGGCGAGCTTGAACAGGAGCCAAGGGAAGGCGTGTTGGGTGAAGATAGCGGGTTCGAGCCTTCCCTCGGGCCCGGAAGAAATAGCCTTAGCCACGGCCTCGATCGCTTGAATCACGGGTTTTCGGATGCTCGCTTGTTCGGGGACCTTCGAAAGGCCGTGGATCATCTCTCCCGTACCGATGCCCGCGCCCCCGCGCCAGGAAAGAGACGAGGCCTCGCACCAATGTGAAAGCATCCGGAGCGCGAATTCGTTGTGCGCGCCTTCGTAGAACCCGCAGTTGACGATCGCGAACACGCGCTGCCGCGCGGCTCGGCCGGCCGTTCCCTCGGGGCTTTGGAGAAAGCGCTGGTATCGTTCCAGAAATACCATGAGCGAGGCCGGCAGTCCGTCGACGAAGAGCGGCGACGTGATTACAAGAACCTCGCTTTCGGCCATCACGGGAAAGACCGAGTCGTCGGGTTTTCGGTATTGGGCGATCTGCGACAGAACCGAAAGAGCGGTCTCCGCCGGCAATTTGGTCCGCAAAATCGAGATTATCTCGCGAGAACTTGACTTTTCGCCCTTGGGGCTTCCGTTTATCGCAAAGATTCTCATAGCGCTACCTCTTCCGCGAACCATGCGCCGCATTCCGCGACCGCCGCGTCAAGCGGGCGATCCCCGCTCGCGACGAAGGTGCCGCGCGCGCGGGCATCCCCGCCCTGATCCCGGATCGCGGAGGTATAGGCGCGGAAGGTCTCCTCTTCTCCCTTCGTCCTCGCGCCGTAGCCGGCCGCCAAAAATATCGGAAACGAGTCATAGCGTAACTGATGGTGCATTTCCCCGTTCACTTTGCGGAAATACGGATGCAGGATCGGAATCAACCTATCTAGGTACAGTTTGACGCGAACGCTGAGGCCTCCCCAGGTTATGCGGGATATCAGGATGACGTATCGCGCGTCCCAGAACTTTTCGCTGAGGGTCGTGCCTCCGTCCCGCTTGAGCACGCAGATGCCCGGGGTTTTCGTCCAGCACTGGAAGCAGCAGACGCAGGGGGCCGACGCGGCCTCGGCTACGTCGATGACCGCGACTTCCTCCGCTCTGGAAGTCGATTCCCGGGAAACGCGGTCAAAAAGGAGCCGCGCCTCCGCTTCGCTCGAATCGTAGAGAATACCGATTTTCATATTCGCCCCCGAGCCGGTGTATCGGCTTTCCTCTGTTTCAACGGTTTATAGGTAGCACTATAGCACCCGATGTTTGCACCGTCAACATTGACGTGCTTCCGACGCGTGAACGACCCGAAAGACAAAGGCCTTCCGACGGCGCACGCGGTCCCTGGCCAGGGACCGCGCGGCGCATTACGATGAACAGGAGAAGCGGCGGCGCGCCACTTTCCGGAAGGCGTCGAAATTATGGGAGACAAATATGCGCATAGTCCTTTCGTTGGCCTTTGCCTTGATCGGCTTGTTCCCGCAAGCCCTGCCAATCTGGGCCGCGGACGATTTTCGAGTGCGCATCGTCTACGACAACAAGAGCGCAGTTCCCGCCGCGCAAGGGGACTGGGGGTTTTCCTGTCTCGTCGAAAGAGGAGAGGACAGCATACTCTTCGACACGGGAGCGCGGACGGAAATACTCATGCGAAACTTCAAGAGCCTGGGAGTCGACCCGGCGTCGATCGACCTCGTCGTGCTTTCCCACCCGCATAGCGATCATATTGGGGGGATGGAATGGATCCTGTCGCTGAATCCCGGCATCCCGGTTTTCGTTCCAGGTTCGGCGGGGGCTTGGTACATCGGGTTGATCGGGCGCTGGGGCGGGCAGGCGCGCGTGGTTACCGATCCGATTGAGCTGTGCGAGGGTATCTATGTCACGCGAGCCCTTCCCGCCGATTTCGACCCGGCCTTCAAAGAGCAGTCCCTTCTCCTGAGAAGCGCGCGAGGGCCGATTCTGATAACCGGTTGCTCCCACCCGGGAATCCTTGCCATCGTGAGGGACGCCGCCACCACGGCGGGGGAGAGCATTCGAGTCCTCGTGGGCGGCTTCCACCTGGAGAACAAGAAGCAGGGAGAGCTTTCGTCGATTATCGCGGGTCTCAAGGACGTCGGGATCGAGAGCTGCGGCGCCATGCACTGCAGCGGAGAGAAGGCTATCGCATCCTTGGAAGCAGCCTTCGACGCGAGCTTTTTGGACCTCGGCGTGGGCTCGACCTTAGTCTTCCCGCGCTAAGCTTTCCGCCTTCGCGAACGTGCCGTCGCGAACGTGCCGTCGCGCGGGCTCGCGCGACGGCACGTTCGTTAGCCCGCCGATTTTTGTTGCCAGCCTTGGCGAATGAGCGCATGCTTGGGGACTTTATATCCGATCCCAAAATGTCGGAGCCGATTGGAAAGGGGTAAATCATCGATGAATGACGGACCAAGAAGCAACAGATTCAACTATGGCCTCGGTACTGTGGGCAGGGATATGCTCTACACGCTCGTCAGCATGTATTTGATATTTTATCTGACGGATATTTTGAATCTGTCGGATTCGACAATGTGGTGGATGGCGGGCGCGTTTACCGCGCTGCGCATATTCGACGCCTTCAACGACCCGATCATGGGCTTCCTGGTCGATAACACGCATTCGCGCTTCGGTAAATTCAAGCCATGGATTGCGATCGGCGGCTTGCTCGGCGGTCTTTTGACGGTGCTGCTTTTTACCGATTTCGGGCTGAAAGGCGCGGCGTATATCGTCTCGTTCGTCGTCCTTTTTCTGTTCTGGGATCTTACCTACGGAGCTAACGATATCGCGTATTGGTCGATGCTCCCCTCGCTGTCGATAGACCAGAAGGAGCGGGAAAAAATCGGCTCCTTCGCCCGCATATGCGCGAACGTCGGATTGTTCGCCTGCGTCGTGGGCATCCTCCCCGTGACGAACGCCCTCGGCGGAGATAAAAAGGCCTGGCTCGTCGTCGCCGTGGCGATCGTTCTAATTACCTGGGTCTTTCTGTGCTTCCCCCTGTTCGGGGTCAAGGAGAATCGCGCGATCGTCTACAAGCGAGAAAAAACCTCGCTCAAGGAGATGTTCGGCGTGCTTTTCAAGAACGACCAGCTCATGGTCACGGCCATCTCGATGGCCTTGTTCATGATCGGCTACTGCACCACCACGAGTTTCGGGGTGTATTTCTTCAAATACGCCTTCAAGAACGAGGCGATGTACTCCGTTTTCGCGGGAGTGCTCGGAATTTCGCAGCTGGCCACCCTGACCGTTTTTCCGCTTTTCTCGACAAAATTCAGCCGCAAGCAGCTCTATTCCTTGGCGACGGCCCTGGTAGTGCTCGGCTATATCGTCTTTTTCTTCGCGCCGATGGACATGCTGATTATCGGCCTCGCGGGCGTGCTGATTTTCGTGGGCCAAGCCTTCATTCAGCTATTGATGCTGATGTTCCTGACCGACACGATCGAGTACGGGCAGCTGAAGCTCGGCAAGCGCAACGAGAGCATCACCTTTTCGGTGCAGCCATTTATCAACAAAATCGGCGGCGCGATCGCGAGCGGGATCGTGACGGTTACGCTCATCGTCTCGGGCATCAATTCCGCGGCCACGCCCAACGACGTCAGCCCCTCGGGACTTTTGACGATGAAGGTGGCGATGCTGATATTCCCCTTGATCGCGATCGTCGCGGGCTATCTTGTCTACAGTTTCAAATTCAAGATCGATACGCCGATGTTCGATTCGATTGTCTCGGAGCTCGGCCTGCGCGGAGACTTCAATCTTTCGGAAAGCGAAGAATGAGAAATCGGCGGAGCGTGAAATGCTGACAAAAAACAGTCGGATCGGGGAGATATACGCGCATCCGGTCGGAAGGGATGTACTGAAAAAAGTGCTGCTTCAGATGGGACGCGGCGATGCGATATTGAGGAACCAGCTTGTCGGAAGCGTCAAGCTGAAGTTCTTGCCGATGCTCACGGGAGGGAAGGTGGACGATGCCTTTCTCGTGACCTTGCTGGAATTGCTCAACGGCGAACCGGACATTCCGCGAACCGATGGCGACGGTGGCGGCGAGGTGCCCGCATGGTGGAAGGAAGCCGTATTCTACCAAGTCTACCCCCGCAGTTTCAAAGACGGCAACGGGGACGGCATCGGCGATCTGCGGGGCATTATCGAGAAGCTCGATTATCTGAAGGAACTCGGAGCGGGCGCGATATGGCTTTCGCCGGTGTACGATTCCCCGAACGACGACAACGGCTACGATATCCGCGATTACCGTAAAATCATGGCGGAATTCGGCACGATGGAGGACTTTGACGAGCTGCTCGCGGGCATCCACGCCCGAGGCATGCGCCTCATCATGGATCTCGTGGTCAACCACAGCTCCGATGAGCACGAATGGTTCAAGAAAGCCGTCGAGGAGCCCGATTCGAAGTATCGCGATTATTATATATTCCGCGATAAGCCGAACAATTGGACCTCGTTTTTCAGCGGGAGCGCCTGGCGCTTCATCGAAAAACGCGGGCAGTACGCGCTGCATCTGTTTTCCAAAAAACAGATGGACTTGAACTGGGAAAACCCCGAACTTCGGCATGAGATCGCCGAAATGGTGCGCTGGTGGCTGCAAAAGGGAGTCGACGGCTTCCGCATGGACGTTGTGAACTATATTTCCAAGCGCCACGATCCTCGGGACGGGAGCCTACCGGATGGGGACGCGCGAATAGGCGCGCTGATCGGATTCACAGGCATGGAGCATTACTTTTACGGGCCGAGGCTCCACGAGTATCTGCGCGAGCTTAAGCGCGAGGCCTTCGCGCCCCACAGCGCCTTCTCGGTCGGCGAGACTCCGGGCATCGGCATGGAGATGAGCAAGCTTTTAACCGCCGATTACCGCGGCGAGCTGGATATGGTCTTTTCCTTCGACCAGCTTGAGACGCCCGGCCATGTCCGCTTCGACGATTACCGATACGACCTCAACTACGTCAAAGAATATATGACGGACTGGATGGAGAACTACGGCGCGCATTGCCGGATGGCACTCTTTTACGAGAATCACGACAATCCGCGCATGATATCGAAGGTAAATCCCGACCCACGGTATCGGGATGTGCTGGCTAAGCTTCTCGCGACCATGCTTTTGACGCTCCGGGGGACGCCTTTTATTTACCAAGGCCAGGAGCTCGGCATGATCAACAGCGATTTCTCATCCATCGACGCGCTCAAGGATGTCGAAAGCCTCAATCTATACGACGAGCTAAAGAAAACCATGAGCGAGGCCGAGGCCTTCAAAAAGATACTGGCCGGGACGCGCGACCACGCGCGCGTTCCGATGCAGTGGACGGACGGAATCTACGCGGGCTTTTCATCGGCTAGCTCCGCCGCCGGTGCTGGCGTGGAAACGGCCGCCAAGGCCGCTAGCTCGGCTGCCGGTAAGGTAGCCGAAACCATCGCCAAGGCCGCCGGTATGACCGCCGAGACCGCTGGCTCGGCCGCCGCTTCGGCCGCCGTACCGGCGATTGCGCCTTGGATAGAGGCCGGCGACGACAACAAAATTTGCAACGCCGCGGCCCAGGCCGAGGATAAAGCCTCGGTACTGAGCTATTACCGCGCGCTTATAGCCCTGCGGAAAAGCCATCCGGCGCTAGTTTATGGCGATATCAAAATAGTCAACAAAAAGGAGAAGGACCTTTTCACCTATTGGCGTACCGACGGGAAAGAGACCTTCTATATCGAGTGCAATCTGGGCAGCGGCATGAAAGCGCGAAAAGGCAAGCCGCGGGGTGCCGAACGCCTGCTCTCGAATTATCCGACCGCTCCGGAGTCGGCGCTGCGGCCCTATGAAGCGATAGTCTGGAGGACGGCCGCGACCTCGCCTTGATGGCCGAAGCGGCTCCTTCGGCGGGGTCGACCGGGCATGAGGTTGACCTCGGGACAGTGGCTTTCGCGGTAGCGGGAGAGGGGAGGGCTAGGTTCGGGAGCCGTTTAGGTCATCGAGCAATGGGTCGAAAACCGATACACGGTTCCGGCCCTCGGCCTTCGCGCGATACATCGCGGCGTCGGCACGGCGGGAAAGGGCCGTCTCGTCCTCGCTATCGTCCGGGAAGATGGCGATCCCGATGCTCGCGGAAATTCCGATGCGCTTTCCGGCGATTTCGAAGGGCAGTTCAAGGGCCTCCCTGATTTTTCCCGCGGTGAGACCTGCCGCCTTCCGGTCCTCCACTCCCCGAAGGAATATGACGAACTCGTCCCCGCCGATCCGGCCGACCGTATCCGAGGCCCTGACGCAGGTCCGCATCCGCCTGGCGGCCTCCCGAAGCAAGCTGTCTCCGGCCTCGTGGCCGAGGCTGTCGTTGACTTCCTTGAACCTGTCGAGGTCGACGAAGGCGAGGGCGAGCTTGGTTTTCTCCCGCCGGCATAGTGCCATGGCCTGGTTGAGGCGGTCGGAGAAAAGGGCTCGGTTCGGTAAGTCGGTCAGCCCGTCGTGCTGGGCCATGTGTTTGAAGCGCTTTTCCCTTTCTTCGAGCTCGAGGCCCGCGCGTTTCAAGTCGGTTATGTCGACGGTGACGCCGAGGATGGCGTCGCCCTTCGAACCGGGTCTGCGGTAGGGAACCTTGATCGTCTGGAACCAGCCCGGACTGCCGTCGACGCGTCTGCCCGGATGTCCGTCTATGTGGAGGGCTTGGCCGCTCTCGAGGACCTTGCGATCCTGCTCGAGGAAGGCCGCCATTTGCTCCTCCGTGGCATGGCATTCCCGATCGGTGAGGCCTTCGACTTTCTCCGGCGACACGCCGAATGCCGATGCCATCCAGCGGTTCGCGAGCAAATAGCGCCCCTTGCGGTCCTTGGCGAATATAAAGGCCGGCACCGTATCGATAATGAGCCGCAGATGCCGCGTGTGCCGCCTCAGGCTGAGGTTCCATGATACCCAGCCAATGGAGACGATGAGAAATGCCCCCGAGAGCCATATCAGGGGACGGTAATCGCTCACTGTCCTCGCTTCGATGGAGATATGGGCATTTACGACCGCCCGAACCTCCTGGGGAGTGACCGAACGAACGCCGCGGTTCAGTATGTCCCGGAGCAAGGGTTCGTTCTTGACTATGCCCATGCGGAACTTGTTGTCGAAGTCGGGAAGCTGCCCGGATATCCGTAGGTTGAAGAAGCCCTCCTTCCGAATGGTATAGGCGGCCATGGTGAGGGAACGCAGGGTCATGTCGGCTTTTCCTTCTTCGACCATGCGCAGCGCCGCGCCTTCGGAATCCGTCACCAGGATCCGAAGGCTTGGATATCTTTTCCTGACTTTCTCTTCGAGGGAGGTGCCCTCGGGAAAGACTATGGAACTGCCCGCGAATCTGTCCAGGTCCGTTATGAAATCGTGTTTCGCCCCGGTGATGAAGACGTTGGGGTCGGAAAAATAGGGCTCCGTGAAAATCAGCCATTCGCCGCGCTCGGGGGTTTCGTTCAGGAAGGCGAGGATGAGGCAAGCCCCGGATCTTGAGGCCGCGAGACTTTCGCCCCAGTCCCTTGTAGGGAGGAGGCGCAGATCGACCCCCGATCGGGCGGCTATGAGCCGAACGAGGTCGGCGGCTATGCCCCTGTAGTTACCCGACTCGTCGATCTGCTCGTAGGGCTCCCAGTCGCTGTCGACGCAAAAGGGGACAGGCCCCAGCCTTTCGAGATAGGAGCGCTCCTCGGGGCTCAAGACAGGCGGCGGCAGGGGAAAGTGCAAAGTTCCCTGGGGAACTTGGGCGGGCCGATTTCGAACGAGAACCATGGCGAGGGCGGCGATCGAGAAGAGACCGACAAGCAACCAGGTGAAGAAGGAAACCTTGCGAAGCCTGAGGAGAATTCCCGCGTTCCGTGGAGCTGGTTCGTCTGGTTCCATGTGTGAAGTCTTGTCGATTACCCGCTCGCGGTCAAGAACGGGGGGAGGGGCGTTTTTTCGCCAAGGATCGCGGCAATCCGGGTTCTTCGGCTCAAGTCCCGAAGAACCCGGCCCCCTCGAGTCCCTCGACGTGACCGTCTTGAGTCCAGCGCTCGGCCCGGTGGCGGAGGGCTGGAGCCTCGGCCGAGACCGCGGTGATAGGTATGGCATTCATTTCGACTCCGTGGCATGATTCCGCCCGACATGGAAGCCTTCACGATTATGCTCGTAGAGGACGACCCGGTCATCGCCGGGCTCGAGGCCGAGATACTCGAGCATTGGGGCCACCGAGTCGCGCGACCCTCGACATCTGGCGACATCGCGGCCGAATTTGCCCGAATTTCGCCCCACCTCGTCATCCTCGATGTCGGCCTGCCGCGCCTCGACGGTTACGAGTGGTGCGCGCGCATCAGGGAGGTCTCCCGCGTACCCATCCTTTTCGTGACCGCCCGCTCGACGCCCCAGGACGCTGTCCGTGCCCTTGCCCAGGGCGGCGACGATTGGCTTGCGAAACCCTTCGACGGAGAGGTCTTCGCCGCCAAGGTGAGGGCACTCTTGCGCAGGGCTTACGCCTGGCCC
>Ga0172379_10005219_pt1 | contig 18336 bp, 15 predicted proteins | sample GrowelOW334metaG_FD_119756 | JGI IMG/M metagenome (GOLD analysis project Ga0172379, IMG submission 119756) | Groundwater microbial communities from an aquifer near a municipal landfill in Southern Ontario, Canada - Groundwater well OW334 metaG | ecosystem: Environmental > Aquatic > Deep...
GCTAAAAGTATGAGTATGCAGATGAAATATATTTTTCCATTTATTGTCGCCTTTATTGCCTACAGTATTTCCGGAGCAGTGGCGCTATATTGGATTACCAGCAATCTCTTTATGGTTGGCCAGCAAATTTACGTTAAGAAAAAAGAATTTTCAGTTATAGTTAAATAATTTTATGGATAAAATTGAAATTAAAAAATTGGTAAAAGAATTAATCGAAAAAACCACGGTAAAATTGAACGAAATTTCTATTACCGAAGAAGGGCCTAAAAATGTATGGATTTCGGTGGAAGTTAATGAACCACATTTTTTTATTTCACGGGATGGTGAGGGGTTACAGGCCTTGAATCATATTGTTCACAGAATCGTTGAAAATAGAATGATTCCCAGAGATAGTGTTGAAGTTGCTCAATCCGGCTTAGGTGTTCTTGTGGATATAAATGGTTTTCAAAAAAAACACATAGAAAATGTTCGTGCGGTGGCCCATATGATGTCAGAAAGAGCAAGATATTTTAAATCCAACATAGAAGTTGACCCGATGTCAGCTTTTGAACGCAGAATTATTCATGAATTTTTGTCTGATGCGATAGACTTAAAAACTGAATCAGTAGGAACAGGTCATACTCGTCGAGTGGTTATTAAATATATTGGTGTTATTTAAGTTTTAATTCCCAAAGAAAAGAATCTTTTTTATTTACAAAAAATAGATAATTTTCACCTTCATCTATCGCGAATTTAATACTATCAATTTCTTCTCCACCCACTATTGTAATCGGGTCGGCAATTATGGTTGTATTTCCTGTTTCAACATCAATTTTCCAAAATTGATCCGAAAAAGATATTTCTCCTTGATACCATATGTCTGGATATCCTCCCGTGTCAGCTGATTGTGGTACCCCACAATAAATAAAATCACTCATTTTGTCCCAAACGCACTTTTCCGGCAGAGTTTTTATTCCCAATAAATCCGAAGTTTTTGTGTCTGTATGATAAATATTTAATGATAAATTGTTATTGCCATAAAGAATTAATTTTCCACTAGGACTTGTTAAGGTAGTAAGACCATTTACTCCGCCCAATATTTTATTTAAATATTTATTATTTGGATCCATCGCATACATATATCCCGGTACGCCAGAAGAGGGTTTAGTGGTAAAAGTAATCATTTTATTGTTTGGCCACAAAGACAGCCATTCGGTGAAGGGTGAATCAAAAATTTGAACTTTTTTATTATTGGATAGATTGAGAGTCGTGCCTACCATATTATCACCAACATTAAATAGATAAAATATACTTGAGCTGTCTGGAGACAAGCTTATATCTTTTATTCCTTCCGGCAAAAAAACACCCTTTATTTCATTATTTTCAATTGTATCTCCCCCCAATAGTTCTTTTGGAAGATTGCCGGCAAAAGTTATAATTGTTCTTCCATTTTCCTTCAAATATCTCATGATTACAGATTCTCCTTTGTTCCCAAACAATGCTTCATATACCTTAGGAATCACTGTTGTGGAAAATTTTCTTTCTTCTATTTTATCGGCAAAAGTTTGATAAATATTTCCCGTAGCTCTATCGACATATCTCAAGGCCGGCATAAATTCGGTTGCCGGCGGGGTTGGTTTTGATATTTCGTTTGTCTGATTTACCGAAGAATACATTATTGTTTTTGTTTTTGAGCCAATGATGCCATCGGCAATGAGTCCATGATCTTTTTGCCACTGTTTGATTATAATAACTATTTCTTCATCAAGAATACCATCAAGTTCTAATTCAAGAGTAAGGGTATTGTTCAAAAATTTTTGAAGTTCTTTTACTGCCTCACCCGTGCTTCCATTTTTAAGAGTGGTGGTACCGAAATTGTAAGTTATAACAGGGTCGGTTGCAGGTGCTTCTGTCGGTATTGGCACATCAATTAATCTCTCTTTTGTATATACGCCAAAACCGGCTATGGGCATACTGGAAACCTTTTTTAATACTAATTCCTCTTGTTCTGGTGTGTATACACAGGGCAATATTTCGCCATTATTAGTAGCATTAGGGTCTTCGCAAATTGTTATTGATGGATATACACAAGGCAGTGCCTTGCCGTTGTTGGTAGCCTTAGAATCTTTGCAAGTTTGTTTGGTTGTTCCACTTCCAAATGGATTAAATTGTGAGAAAAAATTAGTACCCCCAGTATCGTCCCCTGTTGGAGTTTTTGGTTGACTAAAATATAAAAATCCAAAAATCACGATTACAATGGTGATAACAATTATTATTAAAAGTATAAAATTTCTTTTTGTCATTTTATTTAAACTGGTTTTATATATTTTATTCTTTTTATATAAGAACTTACCGGTCTTTCTGCCACCCCTCCTTGTCCTTGAGCATCTATCATTTTTCCATTACCGATATACATCATAACATGACCATATTTTTCTTCTCCACCTGCCGTCCATCCGATTAAATCACCAATTTTTAGAGCTATGCCGTTTACTGTTGTTCCATCTGCACTAATACTTGTAACGGAAGTACTTCCTGAACCAAATATTCCAGCAGAAGTGCCTCCCGGGTTTGATAATCCTGCGCAGACATATGTTTGGCTTACGTAAGAAGAACAATCAACATTTGCCTTGCCATCGCTTACAGTATTTCTTAGTTCCATACTGTAATTTGAACGGCCTATATAAGATTGGGCTATCCCAACCATTGCCCCAATCCCACCACTTTTGGGGCAAGTGATCCCGACGCTTGTTAATTGATCTTTTATTGTTCTTTCGTCGAGGGGATTTGTTCCTTCACCACCTAGTTCAACTGAGACCTCTACATTTATTAAACTGGACAAACTAGTATTTAGTAAATCTGGATTTATTGTATTAAGAAGTGTCCATGAACCAAGGGCCAAAAGAAGTCCAAAAACTGCATTCGTGATTCTTTTTTTCCCCTCTTCTTTGTTTGATATCAATTCGCTTGTCATGTATTCAATCCCTCCCATTACAATCATTATCACAGCTAGTACAGCGCAAATACCGATAAATAAAGTTATCATTAAATTCAAATATACACCTAGGTTGCTGGCCTGTGCCGGGTCAAAGTTGGTAAGTTTTCCATCAACACACCCGGTTTCAATAGTTCCCTCACAAGGTAATGGCGCTAATAGATTATAATATGGCGACCAAACCATATCGGCGCCCGAGCATTGGGCCTTAGTTTGATTAGTGATAACCTGTGGTGGTCCTTGCTGCCCTACAGGGACACTGATAGTACAATCTCCCAATGGATCTGCCGCTGACACAATTATTTTTGGATTGTAGAGTCCAACCAGTATAGTCAGTATTAAAATGTATAGTAATAATTTTTTCATCCTAAAAAGTTACATTAATTTCTCCGCTTGCTGTCTCAAATATTTTATACATATTGTTAATTTCTAATTTTATTTTTGATGTTCCAGAAATTCCCGATTGCGCCGTAAGTGGTATTAAATTTTCTTTAAAATCCGTTGTGTTGATATAGTTATCGTTAATAGACCAATCCCAGGTAAGTATCGGAATTCTTATATCTTTAGGCGATATAAAATATGGAGCTGCTTCCAAAATTTCACTACCCTCTACTCTATACCCGTTAGAAAGGGCTTTTTCCCAGAGTGTTCCAAGATTGACATCATTTTTATAAAATATAATTTTCGGTTGAGTTGCTCCTATATCTATATTTGCTTCGGATGAATATTTTTGGTCAACTGTTGAGGCTATCACACTGATGTTGTTTGAATCTTCTAAATAATCGTTTACGTAAAGAAAATAATTTTTACCGTAACCCGAACCGTCTTGGTTGTTGGTATAATCTTTTTTCCAAAAATATGTCATATTTTTAGGATTTGTCATTTGAGAACCGATTTTTATTTCAGGCATAGCAACAACTTTTATTTCGCTGTCTGGAGTTGGCATTGCTTTACCTTTATAAAATGGTGGAACATAAGAATCATTTGCTTGCCAGAGGAGTGTCATAATAGTTGGTCTTATAATTATCCTTTTATCTATTGTTCCGTCCGGTAGGGATATTGTAGCGACTACATTTGTTTCGGCGCCAGCAGCTGGGGCATTTAATAAAAATATCTTCTTGCCGATTCCGGACAAAATATTTTGGCCGTTTACGGACCATGATATTGATACGCTGTCTAAATTGCTTGAATAACTATTTAAAGAAATACTAACATTTTCACCGGGAGCTGGGTTTTCTGGCACCACACTAACCAGTATACTGCTGGATGAAACAGCGTTCACCTTGAATGGCAAAATCAATCCAAACATAACAAGCGTCAAAATTCCTGTGCCTAAATATAGTGATAAAAATCTGAATTTCATAATATGATTATACCATTTTTTATTTTTTTTCTGCCAAACTTGCTGCTTCTTGTTCCTGTTTAGCTTTTTTGTTCAATAAAATTTGAGAAGGATCAGAAGTAATGATTTGGTCTTCGGTATAAGAAGCGATTATTTTTATGGCCACATGTTTTAATCCGGCAAAGAATATACCCTCTCCCAGTCCTGACTCTAAGAGCAAATATTTTTCTTCATCTGTCAGATTAAAAGTTTTTTGCAAAAGATCTATCGTGGTGGGTGATTGTTTTAGGAGAAGTTGAATTGAAGAGTTGGTAATTATAGGCACTCCATATGGAGATTTCATAAAATCAGCCGCGTCTTGAGTAATCGTGGAAAGACCTAAATAATATTTTCTGCCTCTTTTGGCGATTGAATATAAAAATGATGCCGTATCTTCAGATTTCATCATCCACCAGGCCTCATCCACTACCAATAAACGTTTTTTCAAATTTTTGCGTATTGTATTCCAAATATAATGCATAACAATATACATTGCTACCGGTTTTAGTTCATCTTCCATATCACGAACAGAAAATACCACAAATTTTTTGTTAATATCTACATTAGACGGTCTATTTAAAAATGTCGCCCAAGAACCTCGGGTATATTTTATCAATCTGGAAACAACAGAATCACTTCCATCCATGCCGGAAAGTACCATTTCAAAATCCGAAAGAAGCGGGGGCTCAATGTTTGAAAAATCTGATTCCGGAGTGATATCTTTCATCGCATAGGTTTCTGCGATGGCTCGGTCCACCATCGAATCTTCTTCCGGAGTGAGACCGCCCAACATTAATCTAAAAAGCCCGACTAAGTTAATGATATTTGAACGCAAAAGATCTTCGGTTGTTTCATCTTCGCGCGGAATTGGTAAATCAAAAGGATTAATATGGTGATCTGATGAAAGTGAAATATTAAAATATCGTCCGCCCACAGCTTCTGATAAAAACTCGTATTCCCTTTCCGGGTCTATCACGATAACATCCGTATCAAACATCAATGATCTCAAGATTTCTAATTTTGTTGCATATGATTTTCCCGAACCCGATTTGGCAAATGTCACTGAATTGTAATTTTCAAGAGAAAATCTGTCGAAAATTACTAAACTCGAATTATGTCTGTTGATACCATAAAGTATGCCTTTATCAGAGGTAAGGTCAAAAGAGATAAATGGGAAAACGCTGGAAAGTGGCTCGGAGTTTAACTTTTGATGAATACTTAACAAGTCCGTATTGATTGGAATGACACTTTTGAAACCCTCTTCTTGTTGAAAAAGAGCCGGTTTAATGTATATGAGTTTTGATTCCAACATTGATTTTATTTCATTTTCTGTTTTAAAAAGATCCATCTCGCTATTCGCATAAATCGTAATATAAATACCAACATCAAACATTTTTTCTTGCGCTTGGATTAAATTATTACGAAGCCCTTCCAGGTCCTGATAAGCGGTATCCAACATTGGGTCACGCACCATTCCTTTTGTCTCACGAACGCTTATCTGGCTTTGCACTTCCGCAACTTTTTTCTGAAATTGCCTTAACATCAGTGAGGTATCTATCGGATGAATAAAAATTGAAATATCAAAAACTTTATCCAGATTAATTATTGGAGAAAACCAATTGTCGGTCAAAAATCTTGGATAAGATATTATAAAAAATGTCCGAGCAATTTTATCACCTAAATTTATGGATTTTGATTCAATTTTTAAAGCTGATGGCGCAATGACATCTTGCAGTTCCAAATTGGCGGATTCATATATTTTTTCCGGCAAGACCGCTAAAATAGAAGCTCGCGGCTGTTCGCCTTCCGATTTTTTTTGTTTACCAAATAATTTTTTAAAAAATTCCATATAATTTTTGTGGTGTTAAACTCGTAGTTTATTCGAGCTTAATTTTTCCTTCTATTTCGCCTGGATTGAAAACTTTATAAAATACTTCCACTACTTCTTCGGTACCCAATTGGGCCGAATTTATTCCACAACGCCTAAGTCCTTGCTGTATCACGGACACCCTTTCCTCCAATTGAGATCTTTTTTCTTCAAAATCAACTTGTTTGGCAATTCGTTCTTCGTCTTTGTTTTTTCTTCCAAATATTTTTTCAAATATTCCGGAGTCCGATTTCAAAACAGTGTGGGTATAAGGAACTACCACAAAAAAACTTTTTGTCATTATACTTACTGATTCGGTAAAATTTCTAATGAATTCTATATATTCTCTGGTTTGTAATTTAAGCAACGGTTCGTTTTGCACTTTGAGACGGTTTTCCAGAAGCAAGAGATAGGGTCGGATGTCTAATTTTCTCGATTGAACTGATATTTGTATGGGAAAATCCAATGTATTTAAAAAATTTTGAAATTGTAAGATGGTTGCTTTTTGCTCATCGGCTGATTTTAAAGATAAATTGACAGAATTGGCAAGTACAATTGCCCGAAGCTCGTCGTTTTTCAAAACGATCATTCCGTCGCGTACTTCTTTAATTGGTATAAATTCTTGTGTTGCTTTTGCGTTTAGGGCCATATTCTTTTTAGGTATTATTCTTTTGCTTACTTAAATCAAGCACATTTAAACTCCACGCCAAATCTCTCAACTTGTCTCCACTTAATTTTAATCCCTTTTCGGACATCATTTTATTTTTACTTTCATCGGCTAATGCAAATTGTTGCTTGATTTGGGCTTTGGTTTTTTCTTTTTTCCATATATAAAGTTTATTTTGTGAAAAATACTTGAATCCAGATTCGATCATATTGATGAAGGGTTTATTGTTTGGTCGATAGAAAGTAAGCATTAAAGAAAATCCAGCAATAAGTAAAATTGGGATTGCCCCAACAATAAGACCTAATAATTTATAAAGGACAAAACATAAACCAGCCCCGCCAACTAAATAGACAAACTCCTTAAAAGTAAAAGGGCCGAATATTTTGTCTTCTATGTCTAAAAATTGTGGGACTTTGAATTGCATATTTTTATTCCGGTATTTCTCTATAAGGGTCGATGTATGGTTTACTGGTTTTTGCATTTTCTGCGGTCGGGATGCCTGTTTTTGTAATATTGTTTAAAGTGTGTTCGGTTGTTATTGTCGGAGCTTGGACGGAAGAAGATAATTTTTGCGCTAAAATCGGATGTACTGTCTCTCTTGGTTGTGTTGGGGCGGGTCTTGGCTCTTCAACAATTTGGATACCGGCTGAGTTTAATATTTGATTGTCACTATTTTCTTTTTTTTCAAATGTTTCCTTTCTCTCAGTTCTTTTCATCATCTCCTCTTTTATTTTTGAAAAAACTTGCTCATTCATTTCGTTCACTATCTCGTTTACTTGATTTTTTGTGAGATGCATTCGATTTTCTAATTCTTTTGGATAATCTTCAGGGCTTAAGAGTCCACAGAGCAATAATTCTGTTTCCAGTTCTAAATCCCCCAGTTGTTCAATACTGAAACCTTTTTTTTCTTTCAATTTCAGGATAGGTATTTTCCAGTTAACAGCATTAATGGCGTTTAACGTCTCTTTTGACAATAATGCTTTTGCTCCTTCGATTTTTATTTGTAGCAAATCTATTGTGTTGTCCATGATATTATAATTATATTATTAATTTTCTTTTTATCCCTATCGTTTTTTCCAAATTGTTTTGTATTGTTTCCTTTTTTATGTCGCCAGAATCGACTGTTTCCACCTGATTTCTTTTTCCCATAAAACTTGAGTAATCTCCACCGGATAAAATGAAATTAAGAGTTTGTTCAAAATTTGCACTCTTATCTCTTCCACTTTTTTTAATATTTTCGATGAGGATATTATTGATTGGTATAAATATTTTTTGAGTAATTTCTTTAGCCAGTTCGGTCGCATTGTTTTTTGTAGTTTCCACTTGGTTCTCAATATTGATTGCGTAAAATTGCGGGTTAGTCAATCCTATTAGGGCCAAGAAGGTTTCCACTTGAAGGTTGTTTATTTGATTTTCATCCAGCATATATTTTTCTCCTATTTCTTCCAGAATTTTTACCCAATCCAAAGCACTAATCGCGTCTTGATTTTCTTTTGGCAATTTCATAACTTCTTCTTTTATTATCTGTTTTAATTTGTCTGTCATAAATTTTTATTTTAATGTCCTTCTCCTTTTCCTCCGGATCCGCTATCTAATTTTGCATCCATTCTTATTTTATGAGCTGCGGCTGTAGCGCCTTTTTGACTATATTGTCCTCCACTAAAGACATATCGCATTACTCCACCTCTTTCCGTCGTGTCCGCGTAAATTCGCTGTCTTCTCTTGGTTTCTCTTTCCACTTCATGATGTGCTGCTGGGATGTCAGTATCCTCCAAGTTGTTTATTGACCTTCCGCTCAAGCCGTTTGCGATTTTGTCCAAAGCGTCGGCCGCATTCTGGCTAGCTTTGGCAAGTTTGTCATCTGTAGGATTTGCGGCAGCAAGATCCTTAACAGCCTTGGCAGATGCCTCAGCAATAGCAGCTGTGGCAGTCGGGTCAAGACCAGATGCTTTTTTAGTAGCCTCAGCAGCAATTGCGGCAAGGGTGGCATCTCCAGGCTTTGCTTTAGCAGCAGCCACGGCGGCATTTCTTTTAGTAATAAGGTCAACATCCCTGGCTGCATAAGCTGCGTCTCTAGCAGCGACTGCAATAATTTCAGCATTTTTAGCTTTTTCAATATCCTCTGGTTTTGCTTTTGGATTAGTCTGAGCATCTTCGGATGCATAAATAGCCGCTCTTGCTGTGTCTGTAATACCCTTTATTGCGTCTTCGCTCAAATTACCATCAACAGTATTACTCCTATGGTCAACTATGGTTCCATCTGATTTTCTGAACATTGACGCGTTCTTGATTGCCAATCTTTCTCCCTGTGCGTCTGATAGGGCACTCTTAGCTAATTCGGCGTCCACCTTGAAGGTATTTCCAGTCGCAGAATTTATAGCACCACCTTCCTCACCATTAGGACCCCTACTGGAAGCCAGTTTTGAATCTCTTGAGGCAACACTCGATCTGTCTCCAAGAGTCTTAATTCTCTTGTCGAGTTGTTCAATTTCGTGTGCGTTTCCATCCCTTACAAGGAGTTCCTGGTGTGTACCTTCTACGGCGTTTGATTCTTGTTTTAATTTTTCATCTTCTCCGACCGCGAGATCTTTTGCTCTCTTTTGCCTATTTTCTTCGTATATCTTTCTTCTTTCCACAAATCCACCTTTTTGAGCTTCACCAAGTTTCATGCCAGTAGCTCCAGCCAAAGTTTTTCCTGCAATTTTTACTCCACGAACATCAAAACTTCCAGCTCCTAGGGCCGTAGTTGCTTTTCTAAATGATTCACCGCCCCAACCATGGGCTTCCCAGCTTCTTGCTAATCCCGAATTAGCCACAGCAGCACCAGCTCTTCCAATAGTCGCTCGGCCAAGTACCGCTGCTCCACCCGTTGCCACACCCAAAGCAACTCCACCTACCATTTTTGCGCCAGTCATTATTGCTCCCCCCAACGCCCCCGAACCTTTTTGGGCGAATTTAGTTGCCTGGACGAGCAGAATGCAAATGAAGATTGCGGGCATAACTATTCCCAATATTGTTTTTATTGTTCCTGCTTCATCGTTTGCACCTACGCTTGGCTGGATGAGTTTTGAAAATAAATTTGAACTAATTAACATAAATATAAAATATAAAAAGAACATAAAAATCGGCGCCATAAACGATACCGTGAGAAGACGCTTAAACCACGCATTCCATCCTAAGTATTCAAAACCTGCCAGTTGCGGAACGGTAAAAGACATAAAAGCAAAAGGAGAAAAAATAATTAAAACCCAAAGCTCAATTAATCTGCCCAGGAAGCTTAAGCCAGATACTAAAAGCGCATAGATAGCAATACACATAATCGCTCCAGAAAGGAGAACGATGGCGAGCATTGTTCCAGTTGGTACTTCGTCTTTTGTAACCACATTACCATCTTCATATACATTTCTTGCTTGCGTAAAAAAATCTTGACTCAACATCCTGGTAGGATTAAAAGCGTTAACCATACCACCTGCTACATCTTTTTCTCCCCCCACCGATGCATATGGTCTCGGTTCTGTTTGTCCGGCTACTGTTGTGTTGACACTAACTTTATTATAAAAAATCAACGCTAAAATATTTGAAGAATCAATAATAATTTGAGTAAAAAACATAGAGAAATTTATGAGCAAAGCAATAATTAGCACTTTAGCTATCATTTTTTTGGCCTCATGTCCCCCCATATCCAAGATAATTTTGACCGCTATGTAAAGCAGAATAAGGATGAAAAAAATATTAGAAAGGTCTCGGACAACCCCCCATGCGTTGGATACGAAGGTATCTTTTAATAAATCACTGCTTAATGTGACAGATATTAGGACATTAAAAAAATATGCCATTTGGCGAAGAATATACGCGGGGAGAGTGACAAAAATAAGATTAGAGGCTTTTAAGATACAGCCTCCAAGATCGACGTTGGTAAAATTCACACACGCTCTTTTTTCTACTTCTGCGGCAAAAGACTTTTCTGCTGCGGTGGGTGTTGTTGTTGTGTTCGCTGCCACAAGATCAGCTCGGCATTTTTGATAATCAGGACTGTTTATTGGCAAAAATGCATAACAAGGATCTGTTTCTGCCCCTGGTGCCGTTCCTAATTTCCATTCAATAATAATGGGCTCTCTACTTGCGTTAAGCGCGATACATCCTGCCTCGTCTTTATCAGGGATAACTCTTTCTGAAAGTTTATTCCAACAATACCCAGCGGGCTGCGCATTTGTTTTTTCTGCCAAACCAAAAAGCCCGACCAAAACGATTAATATTAGAATGTAAGGTAAAAACTTTTTCATTAATTTTTAACCCATTTGTAATTTTTGGAATTTGAAGTAGACTCAAGCGCATCTGCTATACATTCCGCCAACGTTGAGTAAAAGAAGATTGTAGCTTTTTGAGGTACATAACATTTTCCTTCTCCGACTACTGGTGGAGCTGCATAATCTGTTTCGGTAATTTTGCCGGGCAAATCACCTTTATAATCTAAATCACTAGCTTTGTATATGACAGAGCAAGTTAATTGCCCAGGCATCGCTTTTGTAATTGCATTTTTAACTGTTGAGTTGGTTGTGGTGTTTTTTACTTTTTCAAAGTAGGTTTTAATTGGATTAACACAGAAAATGTCTTGTTCTGTTTGTCCTCCACTTGGATCAGTCCAACCTTTTTCTTTTCTTTCTCCTACTATTGCTGGGGTTGTTGCTGTTGCTGTTCTTCCTGCACAGTTCACTATAAAATCATTTAAACTATTTACTTTATCTTTTGTTATATTTAATTCATTTTGTGTGTCTCCTATTGTGGTAGCATTGGAAACATCAACTTCTATTGGTTTATATTTTTTTATCAAATTAATTAGAGCAGAAATTGCCACTTTTTCTTCAGCAGATCCTGGAGTTGGATTTGCGGGGATGGCATCCATTTCAGTTTTAAATGCTCTTAATCTTACCAAGACACTTGTTTTTACTTTTTTCTTATCAGTTAATTCCATTGATTGTTGATATATACTTGGTAAGTCACTTATCGCGTCTATATAGGTTGGCGCATTTGTAAGAGAATTTTCCATACTGCCAATTACCCATTCCTTAAAAGAGTTTATAGCTAAACTTAATTCATCCAGAGCTCTTGATGCAGCAGTGGCAGCAGGTGTTGCTTCCCCAGTCTTTGTGATTTCTCCCTCTAGCTCTTGTATTTTTAAGGTGGATTTACTTATTTCTTTTGTTAATCTATCTTGCCAACCTAAATCTGGTCCGGGTAAACACGCATCGAGTTCTTTTGTTTTTTGCCAAATCAAAACGAATAATTGCTTAATGCCTAAATCATCGGCATCTATATTGTCCATTAATTTAATTTCTGTTTCTGTATTTAATATGCCACCAGGTGTGAATGTTCCACCTGTTGTTGCAGTAGTATTTCCAACATAAATAACTATTTCTCCTGCTGTTGCAGCCCTGTCTTCTTTTCCACTCTCTTTGATTATTTCTCCTCCAGTCGCAGTCCAAGTTGTTTTTCCGTCCAATAATATTTTAAAATCTTTTAATGTAATTTCTTCATCTGGCCAAGTGTCCCAAGTTGAACCATTTTCGCTTTCAATTGAACTGTCAAGATCTTGTCCTTCATATCTCCAGTTGTCTTCTGTTGGTGCAGAGTTAGATTTAGTTGCCAAGCTACTTAAGCCATCGCCTATAAATTTATTTAATAAAGCGTCAAAAACAGCGGACAAGCTACCACCCAATGCCGACTGAAGTTCGGTTAGGTCTTGACCTGATGTCATTGCTTCCATAATTTGACTTGATACCACGCTTCCGGGAGTAGTGGCGACCAGATTTTTGCAAGTATTTTTTGTAGCCCATTCGGCCCTTGCTTTTGCAAGGTCGATGGTCCATTGAGTCCTGTTTGCTGGATCATATGGATGATCTCTGCGATATCCAGCTTCATCAAAACTTGGTCTATTCCATGCATTTGCCATAACTTTATTGTATTCATTATTACCATTATTATCCGCGCAAGTTTCCGGAGATAAAAATCCTGCTCCTTGTGCAAGGGTTTCTTTTACTTTTTGTACACCGGTTTGAACTGTTCCTTGAACGCGTCTTGCAAGTTCTTCGGTTGCAATCATTTGAAAGCCGATATAATTGTTTTGCGGATATTGGGTATTGATAAGAAAAGCATTCCATCCACCGACATTAAAATTGTTTCGGTAATTACGAAGTTCCGGTTCTGTCATAGCGCCACTTAAGCTGTAAGATGCGTTTTTTTCAAGTCCTCTTTTATAAGAATTTATCGTATTCAAAGCAAAATTTTTACCGAAAGGATATTTTAAACTATCATAACCAAACATATCTACCATTGTTTTTACTTCAGATTTTGCTATATCTTTTAAGAAAGAACTCGGGTTTTCAAGGAAGAGAGGTGAACCATGAAAACCGGAATTAATCCAATTTACGGTACTTTTGGTTATTTCTTGCAATGCTTTTCTGGCGATTGTCATAAGGGCTTGTCGAGCAATTTCCTTCAAAACATTTTTAACCGAGATAGCTGTATCTTTTACGTTTGAGGCTGTGTTTGTAGTATCTTTAACATTTGAAAATAGTTTCTGGAAAAAAGTTGTAATTCTTTGACCAAAAGCCGGAGCATCTGTTAAAGCTTCTGCTTTTTTTGGCATAGAAAGTATAAATAAAGAAGGTAAAAGTATTACGACAACAAGTAAAATAGAAATGAATTTTTGAGTTTTTTTATTTTTGAAAATCATTTTTTTATGTTAATAATATTATACAGCTATGTATTTATATATTCAATTTTTTTATAATTGCGTTCAAAATATCATTGGATGCCGATTCGAATAAGATAGAATTTTTTTCATATTGAGTCATGGCGCTCAAAGACACTATGGCATCAGTGTCATATAGTTTTATGTCAGTCATGTTTTCTGTTAATCTTTCTAGAGCATTCATATAATTTATATGAAATGGCACAAGAAACTCAGGTACACTCATTTCTGCCATTCCGTTTATTGTATTATTTATTTGTTTTATAATTGGGTCTAACTCTTCTAACGCATCAACATTTACAGTGTTTTCATCAGGCGCAAATTTTTGAAATACGTCAATAACGGTCGTTTTTGCGGGATATTTTGTCCAAATACTCTCTAAAGTATTTCCATATTTTTCAATGGATTGAATACTATTGTCCCCTATCGTTTTTATATCGGAAAGTGTAAATACTTTTCTTGGCGGAGTATTCTGAATATTATTTGCCAAAGAATCACTTATTTTGTCTATTGTTGCTTGATCTATGCCTCCACTTTGGTTTAAAGTAGCGATGGTGGAAAAAAGCTCTCTGGAAAATTTTTCTGTTTGAGTCAAATTTTCTGTGTTTTGGTTGTTTTCATTTATTGTTTCTGTACCATCTCCATATTCAGCTTTTAGTTTACTTATTGTTGTGCTGTCAGGTATTCCGGGAGTAGTCTCTTTATTAGTTGGATCGGTTCCCCATAAACCCTCTTCCCAATCCAGTATTCCATCCAAGTCGGTATCTCTATTTACCAGGTCTTCCATCAATGCGTTATCATAAACTAACCCATTTTCTTGGTTGGCTTTTGGGTACATTCCATTATTTGATGTTGTTTTCAATAAAAAAAGAACAACAAGAAAAAGCACCGCAAAAACGATTGAGAGTACCCTTTTGTGTTTTGACCAAAATAATTTAATTATCTTTCAATTATAACACTTTTTTTATTGTAAACACTACTGTACAAGTGAAATCCAATCCGAAAGAGTCAGGTTTTCCGCCCTTTTGTTACCTAAAATCTTCGTGAAATCATTTTTGTCATATTTTAAGAATGTTTTTAAATTTGACGAGAGCTTTTTTCTCTTATGGGCAAAGCCTTTTTTGACTATTTCCCAAAATTTTTCTTCATTTACCTTGTTTTCTTCAAAAACCCGCCGAGAAATATTTTTAATAGCAATTATTGCTGAATCCACCTTTGGTGCGGGCGAAAAATATCGTTTTTCCACCTTCATTATTATTTTTGGTTCTCCATATGCTTTAACGGATATGGATAAAATACTTTCTTTCCCATCACGAGCCAATATTCTCGTTGCAACTTCGCGCTGAACCATCAGTATCATTGATGTTGGTTGATTTTTTGCTGTCAGAAATTTTTTCAAAATCGCGCCGGTAATATTGTAGGGAATATTGGCAATAATTTTATAGTTTTTTAGAAATTGGAAATTAGAAATTGAAAATTTCAATATATCTTCATTAATTAAAATTAATTTTTTTTCAGAAATGTCCGTCGCGAATTTTTCTTTTAGAAATTCAAAAAGTTCTCGGTCTTTTTCCACGGCAATAACAAGTCCGGCATGTTCCAGTAATTTTTTTGTGAGTGCGCCTTTACCTGGGCCAATTTCTAAAATTATATCATTAGGTCTTATTTCTCCTGCCTCAACAATTTTTCGGAGAGCTGTTTCGGATTTTAGGAAATTTTGTCCAAGTGACTTTTTGGCTTTCATAGGGATGAGACACTTTTTTTAAGTTCGAATAAATTTTTGGGAAAATAGCTTTTTATTGTAGGTCCCATTAATTTTTCCACAGGAGCAAAGTTGTCGGTGAGAATTATAGACGGTAAATTTTCAAAAGACGATATCGGAATTATTTTATCTGCCAGAAAACTGTTTTTTCCTGCTGATAATTTTTGTCTGAGTTCTTTTTCGTTTATGGGCAATTCTCCCTTAATACCTACCAATGTTATATTTTGCATATATTCAGGATTTTTTCCAAATGCAAATATGTAAAAATTTGGAAAGCTGATTTTAAATGTGTTTAATACACTTTTTGTAAATTTTGATTTTTCTCCAGAGAGTGTGCCTATAAAATTTATGGCATAGACCCCATTATCATTTAATTTTTCCTTTATTTCTCCATTCCATTCTTTTGTCAAAAGGTACCAAGGCACCGAAACGAATGAATTATAAGCATCACCGAAAATCACATCATATTTTTCTTCTTTTTTATTTATTACGATTTTTGCATCTCCTATAATTGTTTTTATGTCGTAGTTTTTAAGGTCAAAAAAAACATTACCAATATTAATCATTTCTGGATCCACTTCAACCACAGAAACATCTGTATTTTTATAATAATCTTTAAAGTACTTCGGCAAAGTGTATGCCCCAGCGCCTATTACTAAAATATTTTTTATGTCTTTTTTTAAGTTAGCGAAAATCGGGTACATTTCCGGATAATTTTGGGCTTGTGTTTCTTTCCCCCACTGAATGCTATGAAAATCAAAATCCAACACCAAAATTCTGGAATTTCCATATGTCGGAAGATAGGTATCAATGACTTTAGCATTATAATAATTTGTTTCTTTTTGGAATACTATTTTGGGATTTATTGTTTTTTGTTGTGAAAAATAAGTAAAAATTGGCACGACAATTATTGTTGTTATAAAAAAACTAAAATTAATTTTTTATCTTTAATGGCTAAAATTCCTCCTACTAAAAACAGTATTAGGGACATGAGCCAAATTGTTTCTTTGCTTCCTATGTATGATATGAAAAAAAATCCTGTTAAGAATACACCGAGTATGCCGCCAGCCGACCAAGCAAATGATAAGATACCATACTTGCTGCCAATTTTCGAAAAATCATCGGCAAATTTTTTAAGTATTATGGGCTGGATAAGTCCTATAGCTAATGTTGGAAGCAAAAATAAATATAACGACAAATATAAATTTAATTTTAATATAGAATCAGACGAATTTATAATAAAATCTGTTTTTTCTGCCAGTATCGGGATTAAAAAAACTAATATCGATGAAATTAAAAATGACAAAGGAAGTGATTTATTTCCTTCTGTTTTGTCTGCTATTTTACCGCCGATATAACTACCGAGAGCGAGTCCAAGTAGAGTTATTCCTATTACGGATGTCCACGTAAACACTGAAGATCCGATTATTGGAGCTACTATTCTGCTTGAGATAAGTTCAACTGTCATTACACAGAATCCTGCCAAGAAAGAACTTATTACGTAGAGTGTTTGTTTGTTAAAAATTTGCATATCCATATTATATATCTTATTTTATAAATAAATTGTTTTTATCCCGCTCATCTCCCCTTCTTTTTGAAGCAAACCAACCGGAATGTCTCCTATAAATTCCGACGGTGCATTTATGTTTCGTGCTCCAAAAATGGTGCGGAAATTTGTGAATGACAAAAACAATTTTTCTTTGGCACGAGTCAACGCTACGTAAAAAAGTCGGCGTTCCTCTTCTCTGTCTTCCCCATTTTCTCTCTCATTTTTTCTTTGGTGGGGGAAGAGGCCATCTTCGAGCCCGGTGATGAAAACATATTTGAATTCAAGGCCTTTTGAGGCATGGACGGTCATTAATTTTACACTATTTTCTCCCTTCTTATCTTTCCTTTTTTCTTGATTAATCATTATATCGTCCTGGTCTGACGCCAATGAAGCATCTTCTAAAAGCTTTTCTACACCAGTTCCATTTTCTAAGTTGTCATATTTTAAGGCAAGTGTAGCCAATTCTTTTATATTTTCCAATCTTTCTATATCTTCTTCTCCCCCTCTACTAAGTTCCAATTCTATTCCGGATTTTTTTACCACAAATTTTATTACATCGCTTGTTTTTGAATTTTTTATTTTTTCCCGTATTGTTTCCAGTATTTCATAAAAATTATTTATTTTTATTTTTGTTTTTATCGGTAAATTTTCTTTTTCTCCGGAAAAAATTTTTGCCAAAGTGGCTTTGCCGATACCACGCGCCGGGAAGTTGATGATTCTTTTTATATCTGACAAGCTGTCAGGGTTGAGCGCCGCGCGCAAATAAGCAAGAGTGTCTTTGATTTCTTTTCTTTCAAAAAATTTAACACCCAAAACTTGGTAAGAAATATTGTATCGGAGCATAGCTTCTTCCAGCGCGCGTGATTGAAAATTCGCGCGATACAAAACAGCAATCTCGGCAAGGATAGCAGAATTTTCTCGGGTCCTCGGTTCTCCGGGTACCCTACCCCGGCCAGACCAGCTCGAAAATTCTCTATCCTTGCCGTCGATAAGTTCTAAAATTTTTGTCGCGACGAAATCTGCTTCGTCATTTTCGTCTAATGCTTCATAAAATCCTATTTTTTCGCCTATTTCTTTATTTGTGAACAAATTTTTATCCGGCCGGTATTTATTTTTTTTGATTATTTCATTGGCCGCCTCTAAAATATTTTTAGTGGATCGATAATTTTGTTCCAACAAAATTATTTTTGTGTCTGGGTAATCCTTTTCAAAACTCAAAATATTTTTTAAATTGGCTCCGCGCCAGGAATAAATATTTTGGTCTGCGTCTCCGACGACGCAGATATTTTTATTATTTTCTGAAAGTAATTTAGACATTAAATATTGCACTTCATTTGTGTCTTGATATTCATCAACGTGAATGTATTCCCATTTTTCTTGATAGA
>Ga0172379_10005220_pt1 | contig 18333 bp, 18 predicted proteins | sample GrowelOW334metaG_FD_119756 | JGI IMG/M metagenome (GOLD analysis project Ga0172379, IMG submission 119756) | Groundwater microbial communities from an aquifer near a municipal landfill in Southern Ontario, Canada - Groundwater well OW334 metaG | ecosystem: Environmental > Aquatic > Deep...
GAGATGGGGGTAAAACTGACTCGAAAGGGTCAGTTGTGAGAAAGAGTCTAATCTCATTATGTGCAGCCACCGTGTTAAGTGCAACGAGTAATGACCCTCAATCAATCTTGACCGAAGTGTCTAAATTACGCCAAATGTATGATGAGTGTAAAGCTTCTCAAGGTGCAGTGCAGGGTCTTGCACCTAAGGTAATGGCGGAATCTAACAGCAAAAGCAAATTGTTAAATCAAGAAATTGTTCAAAAAAATGGTGTTATAAAAAGTTTGGAACAAACCCTGCTCACGCGTGATCGTGCTTACCGAGAAGCCATAGCACAAAATAAAAATTTAATTTCACAGCTGCATACCCAAAAAGTCTCTACACAAGAGCGTGAAACACTAAAACGTGCCGTAGAAACGGCTAAAGCTGAATTATTGGTTGCACAAAAAGCGTTAAAGCAAGCAGGCGGAGTGAAGACCGTGTATAAAGATCGCCCCATTGTGCAGGAAAAAATTGTTACTAAAACCATTGAATCAAATGAAAAAATTACTAGCTTACAACGTGATCTTGCTACAGCTCAAATAACCATTGCAAATCTTCAAAACATACCACTAAAAACAGCTAAAGATAAAATAATTGAAAAAGTGGTGTATCGAGATCGACCTGTTGAGCACGAAAAAATAGTTGAGAAAATTGTTTACAGAGATCGACCGATTGCTAAAGATAAAGTGGTTGAAAAAATAGTTTACAAAGATCGCCCTGTCGTGCAAGAAAAAATAGTCGAAAAAGTGGTGTATCGAGACCGTCCTGTTGAGCACGAAAAAATAGTTGAGAAAATTGTTTACAGAGATAGACCGATTGCCAAAGAAAAAGTGCTTGAAAAAGTAGTTGAAAAAACTGTCTATAAAGAGTTGAAAGTTCCTAAAAGTGTACCTAAAACGGTTCTGAAAGCGGAAGCAATCAGACAAGAACCGCTTAAAAAACAAGTTGTTGAGATGAAAGTTACGGACGAGCAAAAACGTCGTCAGGCGGATAAATTGGCATTGGAACAAGAACGCAAGAAAAGTGCTAAAGCAGCATCCATCCCTACCACGAAAAGATCTGCTCCATCAGCTTATCGAATGGCAACGATAGCCTCCATTTACAATGCACCTAATGGAACAAAAGTCGATATGTGGGAAGCTGGACGGTCATTTACCTCAGGAACCAGCAACGGAGGCTGGGTTAAAATTACAGGCTATTTTGTGGACCGTGTTTGGCATCGTGCTGATGAAGATTATTGGGTAAAAGAGAGTGACGTTATCCGAAGATAACGGTATTAATACCCATCAAAAGGCATTTTTGCCTCTTTCCATCCGAACATAAATCCATTTTCAAGATTGTAGGCCTTGATTCCCTCTTTTGCAAGAATGTTTGCGGCTGCTTTTGAGCGTGGTCCGCTGCGACATACGAGGATGACTGAATCAACTTTACGAATTTTCATGGCCGCCATGACATCGGTAATGAAATTTTTATTGATAACCTCTTTGGCATCGTAAAGTTTTTGGGTATCAATATGTCCTTTCGTTTTATCCGTTTTGAGTTCAAATTCTGAACTTTTTACTCGCTCTTCGATTGATTTTGGAATATAGGTCCACTCATACGCAGGTATATTGACAAACCCTTCACCGTGACCAGTATAAATGAATTCAAGTGTGGTACGGACATCTATAATAATAGCTGCCCCTTTTTTTTGCATTTCATGAGCTTCAGGTGCACTCAAATCCCCTTCATATATATCATCTGCGTTTAATGAGAAGGCTAAAAAGAGTCCCAATAAGCTTTTTTTCATAAATGATCCTGTGATTATAAATTTGACACAATTGTATCACAAAAATAAAAATACTTTTTATACTTTAGTAATTCGGTATGAATACTTGACATTTTATTGCTATGGTTTTAAAATGGCACAAAAATATGAGGAGTTATTATGTCACAGGCGTGCCCTTTAATCTTTCGACAAGTAGATGCTACCGTTACACGAATCAATACTTTATTTGTAATAGTTGTTATTATTGCATTTTTAGTAACACAATACTCGATAGTATTGATAGCATTAATAGTAGATTTTGCCCTTCGATTGTATGGCTACAAAAATTTTAGTCCCATTAATATGTGTTCATTGTGGATACAGAAAAAAGCCTCTCTACCTGTAAAAATGGAAGATGCCGGAGCTAAACGTCTCGCGGCGTTTTTTGGTATTGGATTTACGATTGCATTGTTGATTTGTTCATGGGCAGGTATAGATATAGTGGGTGCTTTTATCGCTGGGATATTTTTATTTTGTGCTGCATTGGAACTTTTCTTTGGATTATGCATCGCGTGTAAAATTTATTATTTTGCTAAAAAGATCTATCCAAAAGGTTTTCTTTAATGTCTGCTCTTTCAACTAAAGCAGTCTATGGATTAGCAGCTATGCACGTTCTCTCCCATGCACCGCATGGCAGATCAATGCAGGTGCGTGAAATTTCGGCAATGACACAAATTTCACATGGATATTTGGAACAACTTCTTTCTATATTACGCAGAGCTAATCTCGTCATCAGTATTCGTGGCGCGTCTGGTGGCTATAAATTAGCCCGTCAGCCTCATGATATAGAAGTCATAGAGATTGTTGAAGCGCTTGAAGGGCCATTTTACAAGATAGATGGGAATGTGGGATCGAGTTTGATTTTGGAGTACTATTGGAAAGAAGTGGAAGAAAAAATGCGAGCTTTGTTCACTTCAAAACTATCTGATCTTGATCACGCATACCAGCCTCATCATTATGATATTTAGAAAATTATCGTCTTTTATTTTTTGATTCTATAAGGCGACGATTTTGCATCATCATAACTTCTAGCTCCTTGGCACTTTTCGTTTCATAGAGTGGCTGACTGCTTTGAAAAACTTCTGTATAAAAATCGGCTAATGTCTTCCCTTTTCGTGTCGCAGGAAGTATTCTATTTGAAGTATAATTATCCACTTCTGGTGGATCGATAAATTGCGCTAACAGTGCTTCTCGAATGTTATTTTTGCTCATAATAATACTTTTTATGGATAGTTAACATTTAACAAGCAAAAAATGTTCCGATTATGACATTATCGTTTAAATAAACTTCCTAATACCCCTCGAATAATCTCACGTCCAAGCTGAGAACCAATCGCTCGTGCTGCGGATTTTGCCAGTGCTTCCATGGCCGTTTCTCTCCCTCTGGAAACAGTTTTTTCTTCCTTAGCTGCAGTTTCTTCTTCGATTTCTTTTGCTTTTTGAGTTGATTGTTCTGATAAGCGCTTGTTGAGACGTTCGTAGGCAGATTCGCTATCAATGGTTTGGTCATAGGTCGTGCCAACAATTGAATTGCTCATAAGTTCATGGCGTAATGTGTCAGTAATAGGCCCAATATGTGAGAGCGGGGGAATAACAAAACAGCGTTGCGTGATACTTGGCGTTCCTTTTTCATCCAAGAAGGATATCAGCGCTTCTCCGACACCAAGCTCCATTAGCGCAGTTTTTTCATCCAAGGATTCGTTATCCCGCATTGTTTCGGCTGCGGCACGAACGGCTTGCTGATCTTTAGGGGTAAAAGCACGAAGAGCATGAGCAACACGATTACCAAGTTGTGCGGCAATTTTTTCCGGTATATCATTAGGATGCTGGGTAATAAAATAAATTCCCACACCTTTAGAGCGAATGAGGCGAACTACTTGTTCGATTTTTTCAATTAATACATCGGGAGCATCGGTAAAAAGCAAATGAGCTTCATCGAAAAAGAAAAGAAGTTTAGGAACACTGCTGTCTCCAGCTTCTGGAAGCGTTTCGAAAAGCTCTGAAAGCATCCATAAAAGAAGTGAGCCGTAGAGTTTTGGAGTATTCATCAGTTTTGTAGCATCGAGGAGATTGACAACCCCCTTGCCATCAATACTTTGGATAAGATCGTGAATGTTGAGCATAGGCTCACCAAAGAGTTTTTCCCCTCCTTGGGATTCGAGAGTAAGCAGTGAACGTTGAATCGCACCGATAGACGCCGTAGAGACATTGCCATAATTTAATGACAACTCTTTAGCGCGTTCTCCTACATTGAGAATCATCGCACGCAGGTCTTTAAGATCCAGCAGAGCAAGTCCCTCATCATCGGCAACTTTAAAAGCGAGTGTCAGTACGCCGCTTTGTGTTTCATTAAGACCAAGCAATCGTGAGAGCAAAAGAGGCCCCATGTCGCTAATGGTTGCACGCACAGGATGACCATTTTCACCCCATACATCCCAAAATGTGACAGGTGATTTTTGATAATCACTTTCCAAACCCATTGAGGCGAGTCTCTCGGTCACTTTTTGATTATTTCCCCCTACATCAGCCAGTCCACTAAGATCTCCTTTGATATCACTTACGACGCACGGAACACCTATCATGGAAAAACTCTCGATAATTTTTTGCAAAGTGATAGTTTTACCCGTTCCGGTTGCACCCGTAATGAGTCCATGACGATTCGCCATTGATGGGAGTAGAGTTAAAAATTGATCCGCTGATTTTGCAATAGGATAAGAAGTGGACATACAATTCCTTAATGATTTAATGAGCGGGTATTATAGCTGTAATGTCAACACTTATAAACCTTCATTAATAACATGCCAAAGACGCTCAATCTCAAAATCATCTAAAAAAAGTGTCGAATAATGATCATAAAGCCATGAAAGTCCCTTAGCATTAATGGAGAGGGTATGGGCGCATTCTTTGTGTGCCGGTAAGAATGCACGGATGATGGAAATATCGGTGTAGATTGGATTGTCACAAAAAAAGCAGTTCAGATCACGGTGCAATCTCCCCTCATGTTCAAGCAGTTGAATGTAGGCTTCGATGGCGAGTCGTTTTGGATTTTGATTTTTCCAGTTTTGGGCAGCTGATTCTAAAAGTTGAAAATAAAAGCTTCCAATATCATCTGAATGTTGCAAATGGGGATGAAAAAGGGCAATAAATTGTTGCCAGATACGAATACGGTTGTACTCACCCATCCATCCAAAGCCCAGATGAAGTACATCACGCATCCGAGGGATAGAACTTTTGAGTGACGTTTCGGCTTCAAAATCAATTTTAAAGCCAAGATTGATAGGACTATGACGTGCTCCATAGAACCTGTAAAGGGTTGTTAAGTTTTCCTCGGATATGATTGTTACTATCATATCTTCGTCTTTCACCCGGCTAAGTTTGATGATAAATCCCTGCATATTTTGTTACTTCACCGCACATTTTTTTATTTTATTCTCTAAAAGTTTCCTAATTTTAAAACTTTTTAACCTAATAACTGGTAAAATTAAGGAATTTCAATCCTCTTTAAACTACTTATGTTTAAAAAGAGATTAAGTAGAAATAATTTCCGGATTTTTCCGATGACATAAGGTGATTTATCAGTGGAATACCAAGATTTATTACGATCATTTAAAGATAACTGCGGATTTGGTTTGATCGCCAATATTAAAAACCGTCCTTCTCATGAGACCCTGGAAAACGCAATTACTGCGCTTGAACGAATGATGCACCGTGGTGCTGTTGCAGCCGATGGCAAGACAGGAGATGGTAGCGGATTGCTCCTTTCTATCCCTCAAGAGTTCATGCGTTCTACTGCTTTAGCCAGCGGCATTGAGTTGCCTGAAATGTATGCCATTGCCGTAGTCTTTACACGCGATGCATCTCAATTGGATTTATTGGAACGCACCTGTGCTAATAATGATCTAAAAGTGGTATTGAAGCGTATCGTCCCACTTGATATCAATGCTTTAGGTGAACAGGCGCTCGAGTCTCTTCCTGAAATTTATCATATTTTTATTACCCCTAACTCATTGATGGCATCACGTCGCTTTGATGCATTGTTGTATTTGAGCCGTAAAGAGACTGAGCATATGCTCGTACAGGATCAAGATTTTTATATCCCTTCCATGAGTTCGAGAGTCATTTCTTATAAGGGCCTGATTATGCCTACGCATATCAAGGAATTTTATACTGACTTTCAAAATGAAAATTTTAAAATCTCTTTTTCACTCTTTCACCAACGCTTTTCTACAAATACTCTTCCTAAATGGCGTTTGGCTCAACCGTTTCGCTCCGTTGCACACAATGGTGAGATCAACTCCGTTGAAGCAAACCGTTTTAATGTTGCAGTAAAATCAGAATCGATTAAAAGTGAAGTGTTTACCGCTGAAGAGATTGCACGTCTTCTTCCTATCTTGCAGCCACATGGCTCGGACAGTGCAAGCGCCGACAATTTTTTCGAGTTTTTGATCGCGAATGGAATGGATTTCTTTAAAGCAGCGCGTGCGATTATTCCGGCACCATGGCAAAATGCACCTCATATGGATCCACAATTACGTGCATTCTATGAGTATCACTCAACAGTTTTTGAAGCGTGGGATGGTCCTGCTGCATTCTCACTTACCGATGGCCGTTACATCGGGTGTGTTCTTGACCGTAATGGATTACGCCCTTCAAAGTATATTATTACTCATGATGACACATTGCTTATCGCAAGTGAGTACGGTGTCATTGATATTGCAGAAGAGAATATTAAAGAACGCGGTCGACTTCAATCAGGACAAATGATCGGTTTGGATTTAAAGTTTGGGAAAGTGCTTAAAGACGAAGATATTAATCAATATCTAAAAACTTCTAATCCGTATATGAGTTGGTTAAATGAGCACATGACTTACTTGCAAGAGCACGTAGAGCATCAGTATGAAACCAAATGCGACTGTTCGGCTGAAGATTTCATTGCACGTCAGCGTTATTTTAACATTACACAAGAGATCGTTGAGCAAGTGATTGAGCCGATGATGCGCGATGGTAAAGAAGCCGTTGGATCAATGGGTGATGATACTCCACTTGCTGCATTTAGTACCGTTCAACGTAATTTTAGCGATTTTTTCAAACAACGTTTTGCACAGGTAACGAATCCTCCAATTGATCCTATTCGTGAAAAAGTGGTGATGAGTCTTAACACCGGTTTTGGTGAAATACATAATATTTTGGATGAAATTCCAACTCATGCTAATCGTTTGAAAGCAATTTCACCGATTATGCTCAAAGAGAAACTTGAAGTACTAAAATCGTTTGGGGATAAAAAATCTCCACGCTATCACCCTTCGTATACTAATGCAGTGTTTTCTACATCCTATAAAGGCAGCTTGAGAGAAGCATTAAATGCTCTTGTTTCACAAGTAATTTTAGCCGTCAAAGAAGAGGGTGTTCGTATTATTGTTCTTGATGATAGCGGATTTGATCGTGAGCATAAAACCATTCCAATGTTGCTGGCAGTCGGTCGTATCAGCAGTGCATTATTAGAGGCAAAAATACGTCATTTAGGTTCAATCGTGGCCTGTACAAGTGAAGTGGTTGACTCTCATGGTGCAGCAACCCTTATCGCATACGGAGCGAGCGCAATTTATCCAAATCTTTTATTTACAACCATTGCTGCACGGGTTAAGCAAGGCAATGAAAACGAAGAAAATTGTGCGGAAGCATTTAAAGCAGCCCACCATGCTCTCAATGGCGGACTACTTAAGATTATGTCTAAAATGGGGATTGCAACGATAGCGTCATACCGTAATTCAGGTCTTTTTGACGTTATCGGTTTGAGTCGTGAGATGGTAGATGAGTGTTTTGGAGATTCACATGTGCTCATTCCTGGATTGAGCTATGAAGATATCGATGAGCGTTTAAATAAAAATCACAAAGAGGCATTTGAACAAAACGGGTTTAACCGTATTTTCCCTCTAAAAATTGGCGGATTTTACAAATTTTACAATGGTCAAGAGCACCATGATTTTAATCCGGATGTTATTCATGCCATTCATCGTGTTTCCAAAAGCGGTAAACGTGAAGATTTTGATCAGCTCAGTACGTTGATTAACAAACGCGGTCAAAAATTTATTCGTGACTTCTTCGAGTTCCAATCGGATCGTCCAAGTATTGATATTTCAGAAGTTGAGCCAAAAGAGAAAATTTTCAAACGTTTTGCTTCGGCTGCAATGAGTTTGGGCTCAATCTCTCCTGAAGCACATGAATGCGTTGCAGTTGCAATGAACACCCTCGGAGCTCAAAGCAATTCAGGTGAGGGCGGAGAAGACTCAGCCCGTTTTGATACATTGAAAAACTCAAAAATCAAACAAGTCGCTTCAGGACGTTTTGGAGTTACACCTGCTTATCTTCGCAGTGCTGAAGAGATTCAGATCAAGGTGGCTCAAGGGGCAAAACCGGGTGAGGGAGGACAGCTTCCAGGGCATAAGGTTTCCCCTTTAATCGCGCGTTTACGTCATACGACACCAGGGGTGACATTGATTTCACCTCCTCCTCATCATGATATTTATTCGATTGAGGATTTGGCACAGCTCATCTTTGATATGAAGCAGGTCAATCCGGCAGCAAAAGTAGCGGTTAAACTCGTTTCTGCTGCTGGTGTAGGGACGATTGCAGCGGGTGTTGCTAAAGCGTATGCGGATAAAATTATTATTTCAGGCGGCGATGGCGGTACAGGTGCAGCTCCTCTTACCTCGATTAAATTTGCAGGAAATCCATGGGAACTTGGACTTTCAGAAGCGCATAATGCACTCAAAGTCAATAATCTTCGTGGATTGGTTCATGTTCAAACAGACGGTGGACTCAAAAGCGGGCAAGATGTCGTAAAAGCTGCATTGTTGGGAGCTGAGAGTTATGCTTTCGGTACGGGTGTATTGACAATTATTGGTTGTAAAATGCTTCGTATCTGTCATGTCAACAAATGTTCGGTCGGAATTGCAACCCAAAATGAGAGTTTGCGTGCTGATTATTTCAAAGGAACCGTTGAACAACTTATTAACTACTTCACCTATATGGCAGAAGATGTGCGTCAAATAATGGCAAAATTGGGTTATAAAACGATGGAAGAACTCGTCGGTCGAAGTGATTTACTCCGCATTATTGATACAGATTTAGCTCGTAAGTTCGATTTCAGCAATATTTTACACCGTGAAGCGGGCGTCAATACGTGTCAAGAAGCATCGAATAAACCATTTGATGACAATGCTTTTGAAATTGATGTTTTGGCAGAAGCCATGGACGCGATCAAAAATCCAGAGCGGCCTGTTCGAATTACACGTGATATTTGTAACTTAAATCGTAGTTTTGGTGCACGTGTAAGTGGTGAAATTGCTCAATATTATGGAGATAAGGGACTTAAGACTGATACCATTAAAATTGATCTTAAAGGTATCGCTGGTCAAGCATTGGGTGCCTTCTTGATTCATGGTGTTACTATTCGTCTTGAGGGTGTTGCCAATGATTACATTGGTAAAGGGATGCATGGCGGTAAAATCGTTATTAAATCTCGTAATCAGGGTGAAGCATTTGCAGCAGGCGGTAATACGTGTCTTTATGGTGCAACCGGCGGTAAGCTCTTTATTGCAGGATCTGTAGGCGAGCGTTTTGCCGTTCGTAACTCAGGTGCATTGGCGATCGTCGAGGGTACTGGCGACAACGCATGTGAGTATATGACAGGCGGAATCGTGGTCATCTTGGGTCAAACAGGTATCAACTTTGGTGCAGGTATGACAGGCGGAATCGCGTTTGTATACGATGAAAATCACAGTTTTGTTGAAAATGTTAACCGTGAACTCGTCGATGCATTGCGTATTGATACCGATGATGGAGATGAAGCGCGTCATTATCTCAAACGTCTTTTAAAAGATTATGCAGCAGAAACGCAAAGCGAAAAAGCCCAGGCTCTTCTCAATAACTTCCGTAATGAGATTCGAAATTTCTGGCTTGTAAGACCTAAAAACTTAACAAAATTGCCACTTAATCCTGATAAAGGCGACTAACTATTATGAGAGAATTTTTAACTATTGAACGTATCGATCCTATTAAACGCGGAGTTGTACAACGACTCAAAGATTTTAGTGAAATTTATGAACCTGTTGAGTTGCATGAAGCATCTCCTCAAAGTGATCGCTGTATTCAATGCGGTGATCCGTTTTGTCTCAACAAATGCCCATTGCATAACTACATCCCTCAGTGGCTCAAAGCGGTTGCTGAAAAAGATTTAAAATTTGCTTTTAATCTTTCAAATGAGCCATCACCTTTTCCTGAAGTCATGGGGCGTATTTGTCCTCATGATCGTCTTTGTGAGGGTGATTGTACTCTTAATGACGGGCATGGAGCGATTACAATCGGTTCAGTTGAGACCTTTATCAATGAAGAAGGGTTCAAGCATGGTCTTAAACCGTTCTTCCCGGGAATTACTACGGATAAAAAAGTAGCTATCATAGGTTCAGGTCCTGCAGGTCTTTCTGCCGCAACCTATTTATTGCGTTCGGGTATTTCGGTTACCATGTATGAGCGCAGTGATCGTGCAGGCGGATTGTTGACATACGGTATTCCAGGGTTTAAGCTCGATAAAAAAATTGTTGATCGTCGTGTCGGATTTCTCGTAGAAGCGGGTTTAAAAATTGTATACAATTGTGAAGTGGGCAAAGACGTAGAATTTGATGTGATTGCAGATCAATATGATGCTGTATTTATCGGTATAGGCGCAACCAAATCAAAGGGTGCAAAAATTGCAGGCGAAAATGCATCCAACGTTTACCCAGCTATAGAGTATCTAACCGCCATTCAGCGTAAAAACTTTGCTATTTCATATGATAAGCAATTTGATTTCAAAGATCTGGATGTGGTTGTCATCGGAGGAGGGGACACAGCTATGGACTGTGTTCGTACAGCGAAGCGAGAAGGGGCCAAAAACGTAACATGTCTATATCGCCGTGATGCGCACAATATGCCAGGCTCTCAAAAAGAGTACAAAAATGCGATTGAAGAAGGAGTAGACTTTGTCTTTCATGCTTCTCCTAAAGAGGTTATTCTGGGAGATAACGGGAAAGCAATCGCGGTTCGTATGATAAAAACTGTTTTAGGGGCAAAAGACGAGAGCGGTCGCCAAAAAATGGAAGAGATTAAAGGCGGAGATTTTAATATCAATGCGGATGTCGTCATTATGGCACTTGGATTTGATCCAATGGTTCCAAGCTTTTTGGCTGAAAATGGTATTGCTGTGAATAACTGGGGCGGTATTGTGATCGATTCAGAGTATCAAACGACAACTGCAGGTATCTATGCTGGTGGTGACTGTTACCGTGGTGCTGATTTAGTTGTTACAGCGGCATACGATGGCCGAGAAGCTGCACGGGCTATTGCAAAGTCACTGTTGAATTAATGAGTGCTTTTATCGATGCAGTGATTCTTTCACTCCTCGAGGTTCGTACACGTATTAACTCAAGCGAAACTGCCCTTTTTGATTCGTATTCTCTTGGTGAGGGTGGGGACATAAGCAGTGGTTTTGATCTTGTGGCTGAATCCATTCTTTTTAAACATCTCAAGACTTTTGGATCTTTTTATTCTGAAGAGAGTGGCTGGATGACACCGTGCAGTGATGTGAATATTATCGCAGATCCTATCGATGGCAGTGATAATTTTTCTTCTTCTTTTCCTTATTATGGGGTTTCTATCGCAAGAGAAATAGCCGGAAAAACCATTGATGGAATTGTTTGCAATCTTGTAAATGGTGATGTTTTTATTCGTACATCGGATGAATATTATAAAACCTCTTTAGACAATCCAATCCTTAAATTACCTGTCCTTCCCTCGCAAAATCCCAAAATTGGTCTCTTTGAAAAATCGTACGAACATCCTGATCTTATTAAAATTTTGATAGGTGAAAAATTTAAATTTCGTTCTCCAGGAGCATTAGCCCTCTCACTTGCTTATGCGCCCTTAGTGAAATATGTGCTATTTTTAGGTACAATGAGACAGTTTGATATCCAAGCTGGCTTGTATTTAAGCCAACACCTTTATAGCTTTAGTGATGAGAGATACATCCTATTAAGTCCTGATAAAGAAGTGTTCGAGCGGATACGTTTGATTGTAGAAAAGGAGTATTTTTGAGTCTATTTAATTTATTTGGAGATTCTGATAAAAAGAAACAGCCCACTAAAAGTGAAGCTCCATCGCATTGGGTAAAGTGTTCTGCCTGTCAGTCTCTTATGTATTACAAAGAGATGGAAAAACAAAATCATGTTTGCCCTAAATGTGGGTTTCACTTACGTATCGGTGTGAATGAGCGTCTTGCATTGATTGCTGACGAAGGAAGTTTTGTTGAATATGATGCTAATTTAAAGCCGGTTGATCCACTTCAATTTGTAGATAAAAAAAGTTATGCTGCCCGTATTGAAGAGGGCTTCACTAAAAATGGACGTTATTCATCAGTAGTGAGCGGTGAATGTACTATTGAATCTACTGCTGTACAGCTAGTGGTTTTTGATTTTAACTTTATGGGTGGATCTTTGGGGTCGGTTGAAGGCGAAAAAATTGTTCGAGCTATTAATCGTGCTCTTGAAAAACGTCAGGGTCTGATCATTGTTAGTGCCAGTGGCGGTGCTCGTATGCAAGAGAGTACCTTTTCACTCATGCAGATGTCAAAAACCTCTGCAGCACTCGCACGTTTAGCAGATGCAAAACTCCCTTACATATCACTTCTAACCGATCCGACTATGGGTGGAGTCAGTGCTTCATTCGCAACATTGGGTGATATTATTATTGCCGAACCGGGCGCTTTGATCGGCTTTGCTGGACAACGTGTTATCAAGCAGACCATTGGATCAGACCTTCCTGAAGGCTTTCAGCGTGCTGAATTCTTACTCGAAAAAGGTTCTATAGATATGGTTGTAGCGCGTAGTGAGCTCAAAGAGACACTGGCTGATCTACTGAAACTTCTTCTTCCCTAATAATGCAGCTTTATGCCCTATGTGATCGTGATGCATTGCGCACACGAAACATTACTTTGGAAAATTTTATTCAAAAAGCCAAAGAACATAATGCTGTGATCCTTCAATACCGCAATAAAAATGATGATATTGCCCTTATTAAAAATGATTTAATTACTATACGCCAATTGTGGGATGGATTTTTGATCATTAATGATTATTATGAACTTATCTCTTTTTGTGATGGAGTTCATATCGGTCAAGAAGATTTGTATGCAATTGACAATGAACCGATTCGTGCCATTAAAATACTAAAAACAGCTATTGGTAATGACAAAATAATTGGACTTTCTACTCATAATAGAGCAGAAATTGATATTGCCAATAACTTGGACATCAATTATATTGGTTTGGGTGCTTACCGTGCTACTTCAACAAAAAGTGAAGCAAAGGTTTTAGGTGAGAGTCTTGATACATTAGCTTCATATTCAAAACATCCTGTAGGGGCAATCGGTGGAGTAAAAATGGCTGATTCATTTCAATATGTAACGTATCATGTTATAGGATCGGGATTACTATGACCATTTCATTGATCTCGATCGCCAAAAAAGAACGCTCACTCTATGATCCTCTCTATCAAGAACAGATAAAAATGATTTCTCGTTTCGCCAAGTTAGAGGATATAGAACTGTTTCCAAAAGAAATTGTAAAAGCGCATACTATTAGTCCTGAAGCATCCAAAAGTGCCTATACGAAGGTATTGGAACCTATGATAGGAAAAACTTATTCGATAGCCCTGCATCCTGATGGTAAAAAGATGGATTCTTTGGCATTTAGTAAGCTAATAAGTGATAAAATCGCGATACAATTTTTCATAGGCGGGGCGTATGGCTTCGAAGAGTCGTTTGTTACGCAATGCGATAGCATTATAAGTCTCTCAGAAATGACGATGAGTCATAAAATTGCCAAAGCAGTTTTACTTGAGCAGATATATCGTGCTTTTAGTTTATTGAGTAACCACCCCTATCACAAATAAGGAACCGTATGAGAGACAATGAACTGCATTACTTTGAGGAAATTTTACTTGCTCGTAAAGTGCAAATTATTAAAAATTTAAATGGGGTTGAAGCTGAGATGATTCAACTGCGTGAGTGTGAGCTCAATGATGAAGGTGATTACGCATCGATTAGTAATGACAACATGGTTGAGAGTGCTATTGGGGCTCAGCAGTCACAAGAGTTGAGTGAAATTGAGGCTGCTTTAGCTAAAATCAAATCAAAGCAATACGGTATTTGTGACATGTGTGAAGATGATATTGGGTTTCAACGACTCAAAGTAAAACCACACGCACGCTATTGCATCGTCTGTCGTCCGATCGTTGAAAAAAATAGACTTTAAAAGGGGAGCCAAATGCAGTTGAAACGTTACACTATTGCTTCATTTATTTTTATATTTTTAGTTGGTATTGCTACTTACAGTATTGATAATGACGCTATATCGTTTGATTTGTTAGGGATACATTTCCCTAATTTGCCGATTGCTTTTTGGGTTGCTGTACCGGTTGCCCTTATGTACTTTGTAAGTGTTTTGCATATGGCGTTTCATGCGCTGTTGGGAAATTTGAAACTTCGTAAACTAGATCGGGATAACGAGAAGATGATTGATGCTCTTCGTGATGGTCTTTTGGGTGTAAGTGAGCGTAATTATGTCTTTAAGACGGATGCATACAGACTTATGGGGAAATTATTGGATAACTCATTAATCCTCCCATACGAGTCGCTTAGAGAAGTGGGTAATGAAAAAATCGATGAAGCATTAGCTTTATTACGTGATGTAAAAGATAAGAAAAAAGTTGATATTAAAAAATTCCATTTAGGAAATTCAACTTCAATTGCCATTGAAAACAATTTGAATCGTTTAGAGCGTGGAGAATTGGCTGCGGACGAAGTATTGTCTCGTTCTGATACATATGGTAGTATTGTTGCATCTAAAGCGTATGAATCGTATGTGAAAACCGCTTCGCTCGGATCTGTTTTAAAGTACAAGCAATTTTTTAAACAATCTTCACTTATTGATTTTGTCCAACGTATTAATAATGCACAAAACGGTATTGAAATGAGTAATGAGGAGTTAATTTCATTATTGAAATCTCTAAAGCTTACCACAGAGGATTATATTAATCTCTCTATCGCTATGGCAAAAAATATGGTTCCAGAACAACGAATTCGTTTGTTTGAAACACTTAGTGAAACGAATGATGATGCTATGGAAGGTTATTTCTATACGTTGTATGACTTACAAATGGTTGATACAGCAAATGAGATTCTTAACAATACATCAAAAGATGATTATTTAATTTTTAAAGCATATCGCGATTTGAAACGTGCGAATAAACATTACGATATTGCCTTATTTTTACGAAAATAAATCCTTTTGCAATGACTTCTAAACTCTCCTTTGATACCCCAATTTATGCCCTGGCCCCACTGGCTGGGTATACCGATTTACCGTTTCGTAACGTAGTCAAAAAATTTGGTGCTGATTTGACTGTGAGCGAGATGCTTAGCTCCAATGCTCTTATTCATGGATCGACAAAAACACTTAAAATGCTGGAACGAAGTCCTAACGAAGACCCTTATTCGGTGCAAATTGCAGGTTCTGAGGAAGAAGTTGTTCGTCGGGCAGTAGAGATACTTAATACCCAAGATTATATCGATATTATTGATTTGAACTGTGGATGTCCTGTCCCGAAAATTGTATGTCATGGATCGGGAAGCTCACTGCTTAATGATCTTCCTCGCATGGCGCGTATTATCGAAACTATCAAAAAAACCTCTACAAGACCAACCTTGAGTGTTAAAATTCGTCTTGGATTTGAAACCAAAAATCATGTTGAAATTGCTAAGTTGGTGGAATCGTGCGGAGCAGATTTTCTTGCGGTTCACGGTCGAACGCGTGCAGGAAAATTTAAAGCTCCTGTCGATTACGATGCGATTGCTGAGATTAAAGCTTCTGTCTCTATTCCTGTGATTGCAAATGGGGATATTGACTCCTTTGAAAAAGCACAATGGGTTCTTAATCACACAAAAGCCGATGGAGTTATGATCGGTCGCGGAGCAGTTGGTGCGCCTTGGATTTTTCACCAACTCAAATCTGGAAGCAGCAGTGTCGATCCAATGCTTAAGCACGCCATCATTATGGAACATTTAGACGGAATGATACAGTTTTATGGACCTAGAGGCGTGATCATGTTCCGTAAGCATGTGCACACCTATTCCAAAGGATATGAGGGTGCCTCCGCTATGCGTGATGCCGTCAATCGAATCGATGATCCGTTTGAATTTCGTAAAGTGGTAGATGATTTCTTTTTGACCCATATACAAATTGGTGAAGGATTTAAACCCTTCGAAATGAGCTGTGAATGCTAAATATAGTTTTCGAAGTAAATCTTTTCTTATAGTCTCTCCTTAGCCACTCTAGCTACAATCTCTCCTAAAAAAGGTTCCAATAATGGTAGTCGATTTTTATGTCACAGCTATGAAATATTATGAAGTAGGTCGATTTAAAGAAGCGTATGAAATTTTAGCATCAACTCCACAGGATATTCGTTGCGTGTATGCAATGGGAACGATGTATTACAATGGGCAAGGGGTTGAACGTAGTTTTTCCAAATCGACAGAATATTATGCCATAGCAGCGGAAGCTGGAATATTACCGGCACAAGTGAGTGCAGGATTTGCATATGCAAATGCGATGGGCGTTCCTGAAGATTTTGATAAAGCAGCTTATTATCTCAAAATGGCGGTTGCTCAAGGCGAGCCAGCAGCAAAAATAACATTGGCAGAAATCTATGCCAAAGGACACGGCGGGGGGAGCCGTAAAGAAGCAGCTGAGCTTATTCGTGATGTATTAGCGACGACAGGCGGAGAAGAAGCATATGACGTGTATTCTCGCTATGAATTGAATAACGCTTAATTAATTTTAATGCACTTTTTGGGCAAAGCCCATAAAATACTAGGGACAAATGTCCCTATAACCCCCTAAAGCTACTCGTATCTTTCGGATACGAGAGAAATCACTGCTCTATATATCGCTTAGTACTCTCCGGAAGCTTTTTCTTTGTATGCATCAAAGGATTCATCTTGGGTTGTTCCCAGTTGAAAAAAACCATCAAGTTCTTGATGCTTGGTGCGTAAGAGGGTTTCAAATTCATTTTGCGTAATGGGTATATTGTCTTGAAATTTATCGAGCAGTATTGTATTGTTGCCTAATAAGACTAAATAACTTTGTGTTCCAAAATCGAGCATCGCAACAGAGTGTATAGGGTCGAGCGATTTTTGAAACCGTATTTGAACTCCACCTGCTTCAATACTGCTTATGGGAGTAGGCGTTGGTACCGTTTTTTTAGTTGATGTGTTAAAAGTCCATGGTGTTTTAGGTGCTGCATGGATAGCAGTTGCGCGACTTGCAATGTTTTGTTTTAACCAAAATAAAATACCGATACCGATAACTAAAATACCGATAACCACATAATAGCTTTGTTCAAATTCACTTCCATTTTTGGTAGGCAGTGAGGAGACTTTTTCTGTTGTATCTTCTGCCGTAAGCGGTACAGTGGCAGGTGCACTAAAGCGTAAGCGAAGTCCATACGAATCAGATGTTTTCGATGCTTGTAAAATAACGTTATTGCTTACTTGTGCCGTTATCTGAATGTGATCACCTATGGGTGTTATGGTAATATTTTGAAGATACGTTGAATTAATTTTTTTATTGAGAGGGGTATCAATAGACGCTTCTTCGAGTTTGATAGTAATCAATCCGTTTTGTTGGTTTTGACGTAATACTCCCTCGTATGGCGTATCAAATGTGAGCATTACGTCAACACGTTCATGGCGATCATAAACATTGTAAGTAAGGATTTTAGATCCCCAGACAAGGGTACTTAGAAGTAAAAGTAGAAGAATTTTTTTCATAGTCTCTCTTTTGATAGATAATAAAGTACAGCACTCGAATCGAGTACTTCATTAATGCGGATGGCAAGATTTTTTTCATAAACCATGACCTCTCCCTTACCGATAATACGATGATTGACGTAAGATTCGACACTTTCACCTGCTGGCTTTCCTAAATCAATGACAGAACCTTTTTCAAGTTTAAGAATCTCTGCCAGCGAGAGGGTTGTTTGTCCCAAATCTGAAACAAATTCAACTTCCATATCAAGTAAACCATCGTAATCCATCCATGAAAGTTCTTTCTTGGAATCAAAAACATTTGTTTTATCAATTGTAGGAGTTTCGGGCAAAGGAAGGTCTGAATTAGTCATGATTATAATGCCTTTAATGCAATGAGCATTTCACCATCGGCAACATAAAAGGTGTGTAATCCTTCAGTATCGAGTGTAAAATGTTCATTGGCTTGAAAATGAGGTGTTGAGATCGTAAAAGGACTGCTCGAAGATTCTTCATAAAGTACCTTGGCGTTTCCTACAATCATATTGGTTGTTTCAAGCAGCATATCGCGTAGAGTCTCCTGATCGTATATTTCTTCACCTAAAAA
>Ga0172379_10005221_pt1 | contig 18330 bp, 32 predicted proteins | sample GrowelOW334metaG_FD_119756 | JGI IMG/M metagenome (GOLD analysis project Ga0172379, IMG submission 119756) | Groundwater microbial communities from an aquifer near a municipal landfill in Southern Ontario, Canada - Groundwater well OW334 metaG | ecosystem: Environmental > Aquatic > Deep...
CGACGAGGGGGAGAGCTGCGTTCCCACTCCAAGGCAGTGAGAAGCAGCTCGCGGATGCCCTCCCAGACAGCTCCGACCTCATCGGTTCGGCGACGGGCCTCGTCCATGTTCGTCTGCGCGAGCGGCGCCAGCTCGCACGCGAGCTTCAGTAGCCTGAGTGCCTCGTCCATCGATGCGACCGGCAAGCGACCGACGTGGATCACGTCCATGAGCAGCGCTGCGAGGCGCAGCAGATTCGGCGGGTTCGAGGGAAGCTCCGGCCGAAGCATGCGCGGGATCTCCTTGCTCACCGCGGCTGCCCCACTAGCACCGTCGGTCTCGCACCCGCGACAGGACGCACGCGGTTCGCTTCATAGTCGACGTCGACCGGGTACGGATAGGTCGTGACGATGCTCTCCACATAGACCGGCGCGGTGCCATGGTCGTTGACGCATCGCACCCACGTCGCGATCGCGCCACCTTGTCCAGGGAAGAGCCCGTTCGGCTCTGCCATCGCGATCACCGCACCGCTGCTGCCTGGGTACGCCGTCTGCAGCGGGTTGGTGAGCGACGAGTCGTACGGGATCGGATAGCCGATGGACGGGCAGTCGCCCTCGATGATCCCGCTCATCGAGCGCCACACCGAGTGCGTCGCGACTGCTTGGTTGCGCGCCTGGTACAGCTCGATCGCGACCTCGCGCTCCAAGCTGAAGTCGAAGTGCGGGATCGGCTGCGCCGTCTGGTAGACGTCCTGCTGCTGCTCGACCGCCTGGCGATCGTGCTCTTCCGGCGAGTCGCATCCACCGCCTGGCGCCATCAGGAACGGTGCGCAGAAGCACATCATCAACATCATGACGGTCGTCGAGTTCTTCTTCACGGCTTCTTCTCCACAGTCTTGAACGGGCGTGCGAAGCTCAGGTTCGTCGTCATGGTCACTCTGGTGCCCAACGGGAAGGCCGTCGCAAGCACGACACGGTGGCCGTCGCTGATCCACCCCACGCCGACCTGGGCACCGTAGGTACCCACCCGATACCAGCGCGGGGCTCGTCGACCCGGTCGCAGCTCGACGCGGTAGGTGGCGACCGCGGTCCGATCCTTCGGCAGCTTCGACTTCGGTGGCCTCGCTTGCGGCTTCACTTGCAGACCTCGGTACCGCGAGGGACCGCATCCTCGGGGATCTCCGCCTCGGCTCGCAGCATGCGCTCGCAGATCGCCCGACGCTGAAGCCGCATCGCTGCGATGGTGCTCGGGTTGCCGGCGCTCTCGATGTCCACGTCGAGCCGACGACACGCAGCGATGTCGTCCAAGATCGCCGTGCGACGAGCCTCGACGTACTGCGGACTGCGCACCTCGGCATGTCGCTCCATGTCGAGCTGCATCGGGCGAAACGACCCGAAGATGCCGATGATCATGATGACGAAGCCGGCGAAGATCACGCCTGCCACGAAGAGTCTCGGGATCCACATCACATCGTCGTCTCGCATCACGTCGTCCCTCAGCTCGAAACCGACTGCTTCACCCGCGGCGCGTCGGGGTTGAGCGCTCGCCCGCGTGCGTTCAGTCGCGTGCCTTCACACTCCTCGCAGACGACGAAGACATACCCGATCTCGTCGGGCTTCGCGCCCGGCGGCCACTTCGAGCGATCTTTCGTCGGATAGCAGCCCATGCCCTCGCAGCGCTGGCACATCGTCTTGGGATCCGGACGCGGAGTGCCGGTCGCCGAATAGCGGTCGTGGACCTCGATAGGCATCTTCGTCTTCTTCATCGCGAGCCTCTCAAGCCGGATCAGCGCCGAAGCCCGCCAGGAGCATCAAGAAGCCGACGAACGACAGGGCCAGCATGATCAGCGCAGCGAGCGCGCCGAGTAGAACGCTGCGGCCCATTACAGGTCCCTCGGCATCAGCGCCTTCGCCATGGCGCTGTCCCAGAGCGATGAGCCCCAGACGGCGCGACGCGTCCTGTCGTACCGACTGCGCGTGCCCTCGCCCGGCTCGTCCTGCCACGCGCCGTACGTGCTCTTACCGAGCTTCCGGATCAACGTACGCGCGAACTTCTCCGCCGGCGGCAGGCCCCGCAGCGCGGCTCGCAGCGCGGTCGCGGCGGGCGCCGGCCCGTTGACGCTGAACGCGTGGTAGACGCACATCGCCAGGTCGACCTCGGGAAGCAACGCGTCGCTCATCAGGCCGATCGCGCTGTCGAGGCGCAGGTTCCTGCTACGTGCAAACGCGAGCGGCACTTCGCCCCTCCTCAGGAAAGCCAGGTAGGCGGTCAGCTCCAGATCTCTCTGTCCCCTGGAGAGCCACCGTACCGCGTGCTCGACCTGCACCCCATGCGTCGCGGGGTCCGCGAACGCTTCATGGAAGAGCTGCGCCCACGCGACGGCGCGACCGTAGTAGTCGCCCTTCCTCGGGACCACGCCGCCGGGCGGCGCGATCTCATTACGGATGTCGTAGCCCTTGATCGAAAGCCCGGTGTCGACGTGCCGCAGGACACCGTCTTCACGCACGACCCACCTCTTATTGAGCAGTCGATCGCTGAGGCGCACCGGCCCGTAGTTACCTCTGTAGTCGCCGCGCTCAGAGACCCGAATGATCTCGCCGACGAGCTGCCAGAGGTCTCCCTGGTCCATCGACTTCGGCAACACCGCGACGTTGTGGAGCAGGCCCGCGCTGATGCCCGCGCCGTCGTAGCTCTGCACGGTCCCGAAGTGCGCGCCTTCGAGCTGCGACGTGAGCCACACGGCCCGATGCATGTGACGAAGCGAATCCGGTGGCGCCACGAATGGCACCTCGCCACGAATCACGATCCCGCTCCAGTCCTTGTACTTCGCCCAGCGAGCTGTCGACATACCGCGGACCTTAGCCGGTTATATAGACATACTCAAGCGTGTCGGACAGATTTCAGAGGGAAGCAGCGAGAGCGGCCACGAGCGCCCCGCCGACCACCGCGCCGATCGTCAGCCACATGGCCTCCGACTCGTACCACTGCCGCACGGCTGCTTGCTCGGCGCGCGTTGCCCGTTGAACAAGCTCACCCTGTCGGCTCTCCCAGAGCCCTGTGTGCAGCGTCAGGAGCGAGCCCGCCGCCGTCGTTCTGGCGCGCTCAACAGAGAGGAGCGCGGCACAGCTGTCGTGTGCTCGGGTGACGTCGCGATCGAGCTGTGCGACGAGCGCATCGTAGTCGAGACGGATCTGAACCATCGCTTCGGTCTGGATCAGCAGCCCATCGCTTGGACTCGGCTGGCCACGGCGGATCGCCGTGAACGCTGGCATCTGGAGCTGCGGCGCATCTGTGGCTTCCAGCGACAACTCAACATCCTGCGCCCTCGCAAGGCCGGCGATCAGCCATGCGACGGTGACGGTGACGGCGAACCTCACTGCGAACCGTGTGAAGCTCATGGTGTGCGCTCCGGCTTGTGACGCGTGACGCTCCAGTCGTTGAGCCACGCGGCGACCTCTTCCGGCGGCATGTCCCGCACGGCCTCGTATTCGCGACGCTGCTGCGCATCGAACGCAACGATGTCCTCCTGGTGCTTGCGCTCGATCGCAGCGAGGCGCTCCTCAGCAGAGCGCACGGCGCCATCGAGGCGCGCTGCGATCTCGACCTCGCCAGGGCCAGCGTCGATACCTCCAGGGTCGAGGATGATCGGCACGGCTGCGTCGCACCCGCGTCCCGCGACGAACGCAACCACGAAGACGATCGCGAGCGCGAGCCCGATGACCGTGTAGGCCCTGGTGTTGGCGTCGGTCATCGCTTGCTCGTCTTTCGGCGCGGACGGCGAGACGACTTCCGCTTGCGCGGCTTCTCTGCCATCTCCGCGAGGACTTCATCGACGACCGCAAGAGCTTCGGCCATGTCGTCGGTGACCTCGACGAGGTGCTTCGGCTTGATCATCTGCATGCCGAGACTCTTGTCGTCCTCCGCTGCGTCCTTCGCGAATGAGATTTTAGCGACGAGCGTCCGTCGCTTCGCGGCCCACGCCCCCAGCGCGGCCACGAGTTTCATCGCGTCAGATGCGCGGGCGACCATGGCGGTGTAGCTGTTCGTGATCGGCCCGCTGCGCGGAAAGCCGACGTCGCCCCACCAGTCCATCGGCTTGATGGAGTCGAGGATCTTCGCGATGTCTTCCTTGCCGCTCTCCGACAGCGGCTCGACTCGCCCTTTGCCGCTGGCACGCGCGAAGGTCGCGAACACGAGGTACGCGTTGCTCACGGCTTACCTTCCGCGTCTGCCGAGTCTGACGCAGGCGGAGGATCTGAATCCGCCTTCGGATCGGCAGGAGCGGGCGCGAGGCCCATCTTGCTCCTGACCCACTCGATGACAGCACGCAGGATCTGCCTCACGAGCGCTGGCAGGCCGTCGAGCGCGGTCTTCACGGCACGATAGATCTGACCGCAGACAGCGCCGACGCCCGCGAACCAGAGAACCCGCACCCACCAGTGGTGCAGGAAATCAGGCGAGGGCCACGGCACGAGACCTAGGAGCCCTCCGACTGCGACCGGATGCCAGTCGAGCGTCGCCGCCCACAGCCTGAACCACGTGGGCTGCCTGGGCTCTGGCGTATCCCTCGGGACCCAGATGTGCACGACGCGCTTCGCCGAGACACCACCCAGATAGACGATCACGCCGACGACGATCGAGGACCAGATCTGCAGCAGATAGAACCAGAGGTCCTTGCTGTTCGCCTCGGTGGCTAGCTCTTCCATTCCGCGAGTGTATCCCGGGTCCTACCTTCGTACGAGACGGCGCGTCGGAGGACGCTGCGGAGCTGGGAACTTCGGATCAGGAAACGATCCTCCCATCCCCCACTCCCGCATCGCGGCGTCGACGTCGGCCTGCATCGCCTGCGTAGCCTCGATGTACGAGCGCGAGTTCGAGCGGTTCGAGGCGTCGATGTCCCGCATTCCCTGAGCCGCAAGCAGTCGGCTCCGCTCCGCTTCGACGAGCGCTCGCCTCTCGACCGCCTGTTCGCGCTCGCGACGCCCGCGGTCGTAGGCAGAATTCTGCGCGAGGATCGCCTTCACGCACGCTCCGCAGACCGCGTTCCATTGGTACTGCTGCCCGTCTGCGAGCACTTCGGTGCAGATGACGAACGCCGATCCAGGCACCAGTCGCTCGCATCGGCCACAGATCGGAGCCCCGAGAGCGCGCAGCGCCTCCCAGCGTCGAGCCGCATCCGTCATACGCCGAGCTTACGGCTTCCTCGGGTCGAGGCCGAGGTAGTCTCGCGTCATCGCGATCATCCCATCGAACCACGGCTTGGTCGCCGGTTCGACCGAGGCGCGCAGCACGCGGGCAGCCTTCTCGACCAGCCTGGTCGACTCCGCTTCCCCGAGTAGCTCGCCCAGCGCTTCGCTCAGCTCGGAGAGCGCCATGAGAGAGCCCAGGGAGTCGCGGGCGATGGCCGCGTCGAGTAGCTGATCTGCTGCCGCGATGAGGTGCGTTCGAGTCTTTTCGGGGGTCGACATCCCATGAGCGTACCGGATCACGCGCCGGTCGCGCAGATGAGCTAGGATCTCCCCCCATGGGCTACGTGTCCGGCCAGAAGAAGCCGGTCGCTCCGACGAGCGATCACGGATATTGGGGTCGCTTCACCGTCGCCGCGTCGTTCCCGAACGTCGCAGGCGCAGATCTGCAAGACCCGTCGGTCGACTACGGCGACTGGGCCTGGTCCGACGCCGACGGAGCGATCTTCGTCTGCACTGGGCCGACCCCGGGCGCCGCCACGTGGACCGAACTACTATCAGGAGGCATCGCGATGAGCGTCACGTCGAAGAGCGCAGTTCCTGTCACCCCTGGAACCCATAACCTCTTCGTCATCGCGGGGACCGTTCGTGCCCTCGCGATCTGGGCGTACGTCAGCAGTCAGATCGGCGCCGTCGCGACCAATATCGGAGTCGGCATGATCCCGACCGTCGGCGCTTCGGGGCCTTTCTCGTCGGCCCTGCCGATCACGAATCTTCCAGCGGGTACCGTCTTCGGGCTCGTTCCCGATCCCACGGGAGTCAACCCTCCGTCATTCGCCGCGGCCCTACCGGGCGTCTCCACCGCGGGCGGCGTGAGCATCATCCTGGCGCCTGGCACCGTCGCCCTCAGCACCGACGTCGGCGGCACCACGGGCGAGCTGACCTGGTACATGCTGTGGGAGCCGATGACCGACGGAGCGACGGTCACCGCGGCGGCCTGAGTCGACTCGGTGGGGATCACGGCGCGCCAACCCGAGGACACGACGCACACCCGGTGACGCCACAGCGGCGAAGCGGCGGTCCCCACCGTGCACGCCCGCGCCGCTGCGCCTCCGCGAGCATGCGCGTGAGCCGCCGCTGCTCACTGTCGATCGCGCCGTCGCGCCATGCGTTCCACCGCTCTCGTCGCGTCATCGCTCTCCATCCTTCCGCGGTCCGCCTCCTTCTTGGGCGGTCCTCTTCGTGATGCGCAGGCGCACCGACGACGGATGAAGGCGCTCGTCCTCGTCGCACGCCGGGAACACCACGACCACGTTGAAGCCGAGGCGGCGCGGCACGTACATCCCGAGCCTGAAGCCACAGCCTTTGCCACCGTATCCGGCGTACGCCGAGTAGGTCTTGACGTACTGCTGCGGCCAGTCTCCCACGAGCAGTAGCACCTCGACCGTGCGCAACTCCTCCGGGACGACGATCGCGACGCTCTCGACCTCGACGATCAGATCGCGGTCGCATTCGGGCTCGTAGGTGAACTCGCTGGGCACCAGCTGTACCAGCCGTACCCGACCCCCGCCCACCGGCCTGGCGAACGTCACGTCGACCGTCTCTGCTTCGTGATCAGACATGAAAACGATGCCTCTCGCCTTCCTCGCGGCCGCAGCGTCCGCAGCGCCAGTGCGACCCGAACATCGGGTGCACGGTGTACATGATGGGCTTCGTGATCTCGATCACGCGCATGTCGTGCCCGAAGACCGCGCAGCGCATGCGGGTCAGCCACGACAGCTTGCGTTCCGGCGCCACGGTGCCGGGCTCTCGATACGGGCTCACTCGTTCGCCGGGACGACCCGAGCCGTTTGCGTCTCGATGTCGATCTCGACCGTGAGGCACTCTCCGAACCTCAGCCAGCGCGAGAGCTGCTCGTCGATCTCGTTGCGGCGCTCTCGCACGATCAGCCTGCGTTCGCGATCGCTGAGGCCGTCGACCTCGCCGATGCTCTCGTAGATCGCTACGCCGATCGACGCGTAGACGCCATCCGGGTCTTTCAGCGTGAGCTTGATCTTCATCGATCCCCCAATCGCACGAGCTTGCCGTGTAGACCGTTCGCGCTGATCCATCCGTTCGTGTTGCCGTGGTTGTTGCCGATCAGCAGCCGCGGACCCTGCTTCGCCTTCACGAGATGCAGGTACTGCAGCCCACGAACGGTGCAGAGGACGACATCGTCGACCTCGACCGCCTCGATGGTCGTCGGCTCGACGAAGCACAGCTGGCCGCTGCGGATGCGCGGCGTCATCGAGCCACCACGCGGCCTGAACTCGACCGACTCACCGCGCTGGAGCGCCTCAATATACGACGTTGCCCAGCCAGCCATCGCTATCCCACTCCGTCCATGACGCGATGCCCGAAGATCAGCCCTGCGAAAGGCGGAGGATCGTCGACGGTGGCCGTCACCCGCACCACCACGTCGGCGCCGAGCTGGATCGGGTACACGTGATCAAGATTCTCGAACGGCCAGTCCGAGTCGCTCGCCGGAGCGGGCGGGCACATTCGCGCGCTGACGCGTCCCCTGAAAATCCTGCGAGCTGCTCCGTGATCTTCGACGGACTCGATGTCGTACGCGTGAGCGCACGCCGGATCTACGGTCAGCCGCAGCGGGAACCACGTGAATCTGGAGGGCTCGCTCATATGGTAGTTCCAGCCCTTTTGCAGTGCGCCCACGTTCCTGAACGCGACCGTCATGTTGGGCGAGTAGAGCGTGCGACGCTTCATGCCGAGCAGCTCCATCATGTCGACGCGCTCGATCTTGCGCAGTAGCTCCTCTCGGCGGGCCACGTCGAGGGACTGCACGCGGCGCAGCACGGATGCGGCTACGCGATGGGAGGCTGCGTGCCACGGCATGTCAGGCGCGCGCTCCGTCGCGGCGACGTACTCACACGTCGTGATCGCAGGTCCCAGGTTGTACTGGAGCAGGTCATCCGCGATCAGGCTCGCGTCTTCATCGGCCATGATCGTACCTCACGCCCCAGATCGTCATCGTCGTCGGCGGACCATCGACAGTCGCGCGGGCCTCGATCCAAAGCGACTCGCCAGGCTGCATCACGTAGTTCGTCCGGATGTTCTCGTAGGGCCAAGGGCGCTCGTCGTCCGGAGCGACCGGCGGAAACATGCGAGCGGTGATCGGCCCCTGCAGCAAGACCTCACCGGACCCGGTCGCCACCTGATCGATCATGTAACCGCCGTTGGTCCTCGGATCTGCCGCCAGGTGCAGCGGCCGAAACGGATGCCCCATAGTGCTGCATTCAAGCCGTCGCGCCTGCCCTGCCCACGCCGGGGTGACGTGCCGATCGACCATGGTCACCGACCAGTTGGGTCGATGCAAGATCGCCGACTTGAGCCCGAGCAGCTCCAGCGCGTCGATGCGATCCAACCGTGCAAGCAGCTCGTCGCGCACGTGCGGGTCCAGTGCGTTGACCTTGCGCAGCACGGCGGCGGCGTATCGCCCAGCTTCCCTGTCCGAACAATCGTCGGTCCTCGCCGCGAGCCACTCGCAGAGTCCGATGGCGGGCTGCAGATCAGCCATCAGAACCCGTCCGGCAATGGATCATGAACGCTCTCGTCCGGCGTCCCGTCCGGCATGAGCGGGACGCTGTAGGGCTTCCAGCCCTGCCGGCGATAGTGCTCGCTCATCGCCTCGAACCAGGTGCCCGCTTCGAACGCGTAGAGGAAGACGGCGTTCGCAGAGAGCAAGCCGCTCGTGCGCTGTTCGGCGACGCGATCGACCGTGGCGAAGCACAGCGACACGCCATCGCCATCGTCTTCGCGCCAGCACTCGAAGCGTCGCGTCGCGCCAGCTTCGACCGTGAGCACGAAATGAAAGCGTGCCCCGCGCTGGGACCATCCCGGCATGCAGGCCATGGCCTCGGCGCGTAGGCGCGCAAGCGCTTCGTCGATCGCGCCCTCGTCCCCGCGGTTCGTGCGGCAGGCGTCGCTCACGATCGCGTGCTGGGCAGAGATGCCCGGGACCCTCGTCTCGCTCATCACTCTCCTCCGATCGCCGCGACGAGATTCACCCCTGCTCACGATCTTTGTCATCGGGCGAGCCGAACAGCTCGGTCTGATTCGCGTGCTCGAAAAACGCCTTGTGCAGCGCCGCGACCGACGAGCGCGACGCGTAGAGCGTCTTCGCGAAGTCGACCAGCGCAGCCACGGCGATCTTCTGCTTGCCGGCCAACGTCGGCAGCACATCACGGTGCACGACGTCGATGGCGTCACGTACCCGCACGGCGCCTCCTCTTCCTCTCGATCTCGTCGAGCGCCCGATCGGTGGCTTTCCTGGTCAGGCGATCGAGCAGGCGTAACCCGATGGCTATCGGCATCATCGCAGGCTCGACGTGGAGCACGTTCACGTCGGCGATGTCCGATGCGCAAGTCGGGCAGACCTCCGGGTGCGGAGTGGTCGTGCCGTCTGGACGGCTCTCCTGCACCGACAGAAATCGATGCGCAGGCCGCTTGCAGCGAGGGCACTGCTTGTCCTTGTCCATGCCCGGCAAGCCTCGCATCGAGGCGGCTGCGCGTCAAGGGTACATTCGACTCACTCGACAGTTGCGACGTGCGATGCGTCGAGGTCTCACGACGGGACAAGCATCAGGTCTTGGGGACGCATCACGTAGCCCTTGCCGCGGATCTTCACGAGTACGCGCACGAGCGTCCTGCGCTTCTCGCCGGGCTTCGGCGTCGGCATCTGCTCCTCGCCCCACGCCAGCTTCGCGAGGTCGGGACGCTCGCGCTTGATGTAGTCGCGCGGATCCGTGCGGCTCGGGTTGAACATGAACAAAAAGGTTCCGACGGCCGCCTCGCCGCCGAGCGTCTTCTGAAGGCGATCGGGCACTCGCACGTTGACCTTCGCCCCGCGCTTCGCACCTAGTAGCTCTGCAGTCTTCATATGGCTGGCTTTCCTCGTAGCACGATCTGCTTCAGACTGGCTCAACTGTGGCAGTCTGACCCAACATGGCAGAACAGATCACGCTCGCAGCGGAACGGACTCTGCGACTCTTCGGCGGTGGCGACACAGATCGCGGCACCCGCTTCGCCATGGCCATCATCGGCTTCCTCGGATCTAAGCCCGAGAACACGCGGAAAACGTACCAGCAGGCGATCCGTCAGTTCTTCGCGATGTGGCCCGGCCTCGCGCCCGACCAGGTCACCATCGCGCATGCCGCTGCCTTCAAGAAGTCGCTCATGGCCGCCGGCAAGAGCGACGCGACCGTCTACCAGCGCCTCTCCGTGATGTCGGCGCTCTACTCGTTCCTGATGATGCCGACCGACACGTCGACGGGCGAGCAGCTCGTACGCGCCAACCCGTTCGCGCTCATCACCCGCACCGACGTGAAGCCGACGCCGTACGCACGCTCGATCCCCGTCGAGTGGGAGGTCTTCCGGAAGATCCTCGATGCGATGCCGATGGACGTCACCGGACTTCGCGACCGCGCCCTCCTGCTGTTCTACGCGTTCTCGGGTCGCCGCCGCGTCGAAGTCACCAGCCTGCGCATGCGCGACCTCACCCTCGACACCGACCCCAAGACATACACCGCCCGTCTCAAGGGCAATCGAATCAAGAGCTTCGCCCTCCCGGACATCTGCCACCGAGCCCTCGTCGCCTACTGGACGGCCGCAGGACGCCTCGGACGCATGGGACCGGACTCGGGCGTGTTCACGCGCATCTGGCCGCACGGCATCCCGAGCAGCGCCGACGACGCACCGCTCTCGGAACGGATGGCCGCCTACATCCTGAAGCGCAGAGCCCGCGAGGCCGACTGCGACTGGCGACAGATGAAGGTGCACGGGCTGCGACATATGGCCGCGCGTGACCTCAACAAGGCCGGCGTGCGACTTCAGGACATCCAGGCGTTCCTCGACCACCAGAACCCGAACACGACCGCCATCTACATCGGCAAGCTCATCGGGCCACCGCCGTCGCTCGAAGACCAGTTCGCGAAGGTGCGCGACGCGAGCGAGATGATCGGGACGCTGGCCATCGCGGAGTGAAGATGCAGTGTTTCCTCATCGAATGGGCAAATCTGGATCGCGTGAGCCTACGTCGATTCACCACCGACGGCGGCAAGTGCCACTCGGCGATGACGCAGATCGCGATCGTCGATGGCGATGCGCCGAACATGACCGGCCGACTCGCGCTCGAACACACGCCAGCGTCTGATCCTCGGTGGCCAACCTGCTGCTCATGCGGATGCGGACGAGCATTCGCAGAGAGCGACGAGTGGCAGATCTTCACCGAGAAGATCTACCGACGCGTCGACGGAACGCCCGGAGACATCCACCTTCGCGAGGCCCCGCCCGGCGCGATGTGGGATGCCGACTGGTACCACGAATGGACGACCGGATCGGACGGCAAGTCGATCATCGTGGTCTGCCCCGACGGGTCGCAGTGGTTCATCGATGGCCCTGCAAGCAACTGCACGCTGCCGAACGACAAGGAGCATCGATGCTGGGTGCGTCACGGCGTGCCGCCGATGCTCACCGTCGACAAGAACGGCAAGACGTGTGCGGCTGGAGGCGGATCGATCGCCGTGAAGGGGTACCACGGCTTCCTTCGCTCGGGCCGATTTACCTGACGGATGAGAAGCACCGCGGCGTCGACCTGCTCCGCCGCGGTGCCATCCGATGGGTCGGCTAGCTGCTCTTGCGAGCCTCCTTCTCACGGCGATTCCGCTTGGCGTGCTCGCGCTCTTCCTGCTCTCGCATGTCCTTCTCGTTCATCTCGTCGAGCACCTCTCGGTGCGCGGGCGATCTCGCGATCGTCCCGACCGACATCGACAGGACGTTGGCCCTGCGGACATTCAGAAGCACCGCGGTGGTGTCGACTTCCTCGACCAGAAGCCCGTAGTTGGCTCGATAGTTGACGTCGACGACGCCGAACTCCTGGAGCTGCTTCAGGTCATCGGTGTGAGGGTAGACGCGGATGACGTCGAAGGTGTACTCGCCCTCGTCCTCGACGTCCTCGACGAACTGACCATCGATCGCGATGATGCGATGCGACGTCACGTCCTCGGGGGCGTCGTAGATGAATCGGATCGGCTTCTCGAACGTGACGTGGATGATCGCGTCGCCGCCGAAGCGGGGCGTCGTCTTGTTGCTCATGAGATTCTCCTTCCTCCCACAGAGAGAAAACCCGGGGAGGTGTGTCGATTATAGGCTCGACGCTCGCCTCGTCAACCTATCGCGCAAGCTTCACCGGCTTCCCGGTCGACGGATCAAGCCGCTCTGCCCTCGGGTCGAGCCCCGCCGCCTGGCGCATCTCATAGAGCTTCGAGCCCAGCGCAGTGATGTCCTCCTGGACAGCTTGGGCACGGCGCGCGACGTCGGTGTCGTGAATCTTCTCCCAGACCCAGTCCGCACCGCGCTCCTCGTACAGCTCCCTGATCCGCAGCTTCCAGAAAAGCTGCGGCCGCTTGCGCTGATCCGACGCGCTCCAGCTCGCTCCCACGAGAGAGCCGAAGCGATCGAGCATCGCGACGTAGTACTCGCGCAGCGCCTCGCGCGACTCGTCGTATCGCCGCTCCGTCTCGCGAAGCTCTGACAGATCGGCGCCCCTCTTCACGCGAGGAAGCTGCTTGCGCTTGAACAGCGGCGCGTCGTGCGCTGCCTGCGTCTTGCGGATCGCTGCGTACAGCTTGTTCATGTACGGCGTGCGCTCTTCGTTCAGGTCCTGAACCGTCTGCGCCGACATCGCGACCCACGAGAACGGCGAGCCCGCGACGATCGCCGCGAATGTGCGGTGGTTGCCGTCGCGAACCTGCGCGTCCAGCTCCCCGTCTTCGAGCGAGAGGTTCGAGTAGCCCGGCAGGACGACCGGGTGGCGTCCCTGCCTGATCGCAGCGACGAGCGTCGAGAACTTCTCCGCGTCGAAGATGTTCTCGGGCATCGGTTCGAGGTGCTCAGCGTCGACCGGCACCATCGTGCCGTCCTTATCGCCGAGGTATCCGATGCCGTCTGCCCAGAAGACATCCTCGCGCGGGCCAGGCTGGATCTCATCCTCGGCGGTCTGCGGATAGAAATCCGCGAGGTCGCCCGGGTCCGCGTCCGCGTATTGCTCCAGGAAACGTAGATGCGACGGGAGGCTCATCGGTACGGGCTCGACAGCAGTGCGCGCGGCCCCGTGTAGTGCACTGCCTCGCTCTCGAACTGGGTCTTGAAATCGACGATGTGCCCGACGCATTGCGTCAGCCAACTCGCCTGCTTGGTGCAGTCCCGCGCCCACCGCTTCCACCACCTCGCGGGGTGGGCGGTGTTGCCCTGGTACTTCCACGACTCGCGCATCCATTCTATATGCTGATCGGGCGAGATGTAGGAGTACCAGAACAGCTCATCGGGCAGCACGACGACGATGTCGACATCGCGCGGATCAGAATCTCGCAGGGCCCCGCCGACAAGGTAGACCGGCGAGCCGTGATACCGCATCGACGTCGGATTCACTACGCAGCGAAGACGGGCAACGAGGCTACGAACCTCTTCGTTCCGCTCCTCGTGCGCTGCGCATTGTTCGTCACCATGGTCGTGGTCGTTCATAGCGTTCAGTGCCCGCGATCTCTGCCACTTCCCGCTGCTCGGCCTCCCAGGGTGCGAGCGCGGTGCGCGTTCCGTTTCACGGGCCGACGCGTGCCGTACCAGATCGCCCAGCTCGCGAACCCGGCGGCGATGGTGGCGCCGCCCACCGCAAGGCCGAACATCACCGGCGGGAGCGGGATGCCGAGCCGAGCCCAGCTCGACGACTGCGCTTCACGGCCGTTGTAGCGGATCGTGACGAAGTTAGCGGGCCACGCGTTCGAGCCCTGACCAGGCGCGCTTGACGGCCCCTCGCTCAGATACCAGTTCCCGTCCATCAGCACGGTGCGCGTGCCAGGGTTCCGCGAGATGAAGCCTCGCGACACAGGTGCGTTCGCGAAGTCTGTTGCCCGAGGGACAGGGTTCTCCAGGTCGGCCTTCGCCCACCGAACGAGGAGATCACGGATGCTGGGCCGGATCGAGTCCCACGGCATCGTCGCGGCACGATCGCGCACCGCAAGCCGAGACTCCGCACACTCGTCGCGGCCGTGGTACGGGCCGCCGGGGCGACACTTCTCTCCGGTGCGCCGCCAGATCGGATTCACCGGCTGGCTGTGCGCCTGCACGAGGCGCAGCAAGCTGCTCGAACGGAAGAGCACGAGCCGCTGCGCGTACGTCCATGCGGTCGCGGCAGGGTTCCCGCCTTCGTGCTGGACCGACCTCGCGAGCCAGAGCAAGTCCTCGGGGGTGATCTGATAGTGGAGGCCGTTCTGAGCGACGATCTCGCCGAGCTGGTCCTGAGTTGGAAGAGCACCCAGCCCGGCGCCACGTAGGAGGAACGGCTGCTGCTGTGTCAGTCGCGGGGACATGCGGGCCTCGGGGTGGGTTGGGAGTAGGATACCTCGCCTGGAGCGGAGGGACACATGGGCAAGGCCACAGATCTCATCGTCGTCGGATCGCAGCTTCTGCGGCTCGCCGTGCACGCACGCACGCTGAGCGTCGCCGCATCCGCCGCCGCCTTCGTCGTCAAGATGATGGAGCGGACGTGAAGCTCTCGCGCGACCAGAAGCGAGCCAAGAAGCTCACGAAGCGACGACTTGCCGGACGCGCCAGGAATGGCCAGCATCGGCGCATGATCGACATCAGCGCGATGACCCCCGCCGCGAGAAAGGTTCGCGAGGCTCTCGAAGCCGAGGGCCTCCGCATCTACTGCAAGGTCGTGAACAACCGCCTCGACTACTCGCTCGCAGGTCCGCCCGGCTACGAGGTCGCGTCGGAGTGGCTCTCGGTCGCGCTCGTCGAGGGAGTGCTCAACCTCAAGCGGATGCCGCATCCGTCGATCGCCGAAAAGCGCTTCCAGAGCGATGGCCGCGAGATCGTCTACGACACGATGATCCGCTACGACTTCGCGAACGGCTTGCTGTTCTCCGGCATCGAGGACGAAGACACGCTGCGGCACGTGATCGCGTTCATCGCGCAAGACCTCCACCGAGAGGCCGCTGCGGGCATCGCAAGGAAGGCAGGGCTCTGTTGATCAGCTTTCGCACCGCCGAAGACGAGCGACGCTACCTCGCGCTGCGCAACGAGATGGTCCTGCGCCTTGCAGCGTCGTGTCCGGCGCCGATCGCGCACGAGATCTTGCGCAACCTCGGCAAGCTCGAAGCCTTCGTTTTCGTCGAGGGGGTGCGACAGGGAGCGATCGCGACCGACCTGAACGCGCTCGCGACCGAAGGCGTCGAGGACGCGTCGCCCCTCATGGCGCATGCCGTGGTGTACAGCGGGTCCGACACTCCGCTGACCCGCTGCGAGCGAGGGCTCCTCGAACGCTGCGGCATGAGCCCGAGCGCCGTCGATGCGTATCTGAGCGCCGCGCTGTTCAACACATCGGCCACGCAGTTCGCACCGACGACGCTGGCCGAGGCGCAGGATGCGTACGGGCCGATGCTCATGCCGCTCGCCCCCGAGTCGCCGCGCCCTGCCCAGGCCCCGCGGCCTGTGCCACGTCGCAATCCGGACCGCGACGATCTCGATGATCTCGATGATCTCGACGAGAGCCCCGGCCTCGACGAGAGCCCGCCGACGATCGAAGGGACGGCAGAGATCACCGAGGGGGCGCTCTTCAACGAGGACGATCTGACCGACGCGACGGCAACGAAGGGCACCATCGCGGCTCTCGAAGCGCTGCTCAGTGGCGATCCCGACGCGGCTGAGCTGCTGATGGAGGTGGAGGGACGAGCGGCCAAGCTCATGGGAGACGTGGCCCGCCACGCCGATGGAACGATGCCGTTCGCCGCCCCTGAGATCGGCGATGTGCCCTTCGAGAGCCCCGACCTGCTGGATCGCGTCCGTGACCAGCTCATCGCCCTGCAGAAGACCGACTGGAAGCCGGCCGCGTGGGGCGAGATGATCTACAAGCTCCACATCACGATGGGGATCGACGCCGGCTATCTCGATCTGCAGCTCAGCAGCTCGATGGGTCGCACCGTGGTCGCGCAAGCGGGTCTTCTGAACCTGGACCCGGGACTCGGCGCCATCTTCACGACCGACGGTCGACTGGAGGCAACGACCTGACGAGCGCGGCGGGGTAAGATCGCGAGGTCATGCCCAAGATCGTCTCGCTCGACCCGGCTCTCGTCGCAGCTGCTGGCCTCACGCCAAACGTCGCCTCGAACGTCGAGGATATCGCCCGCGCCATCGAAGAGGCTCCGGCGCTTCGCAAGCGACTCGGGATCGACACGCTCGGCTCGCTGCGCCGCATCGGCGTGGGGAGCTGGGCGCGGGTCTACCGCCTGCCCGACGGTCGCGTGCTCAAGCTGACGACCGACGCGTCCGACGCTGCAGCGGCCTCGCTCGTCGCGGGGGCCGTGTCGAGACCTGCCGGGCTCGCGCCGGTCTACGAGGTCGTGAAGTTCCCGTGGCCGGTCCGAGACAAGAAGTGGGATCCGATCCGCGGCGTCTCGGGCAGCGTCACGCGAGACCTATACGCGATCGTCATGGGCTACGTCTCGATGGCGAAGGAGGAGTCGCCAGAGGAGGACCTCGCCGATCAGATCGCCTCGGCGATGGCCAGCCTCGTCGAGGATGCGGGCTTCAACCAGTCGAGCCCACTGGCCGAGCTGCGACGACGCCAAGACGATGACCTGACGCCGTGGCTCTGGGATCTGGTGCACGGCTGGATGTGGCTCGCCGAGCGCGGCTGGGAGGTGAACGACATCTTCGCAACCAACATCGGCTTCCTCGACGGCGAAGTGGTCTTCGTCGACATGGGTCTGTCGAGCACTCAGCGTTCTGAGATGCCCGAGTTTTCCCTCGCCGCGAATCCGCCTGCGATCGACAACGAGCGCGGCCTCGGCAACACCCCGAACAACGGCAACGTCGACTACCTCGGGATGCGCGTGCTGATGAAGCCGAGCACGTTCCTGATGCTCGCCGCGCCACTCGTCGACCGGCGCGCACGCACGATGGGCTTCTTGCCCGGCTACATGAAGGATGGCGGTGCGATCTCCTCGCCGTCGCTCTACATCGAAATCCCGGCCGAATGGGACGACGGCGACCTCAGCGGAGTCGCCCGGGTTCAGGGTCACGAAGGTCGGCACCGTATGACCGTCATCGAAGAGATGTACGGCGACGATCCGATCGAAGTGCACCTGTTCCCGGTGGGATTCAGGAACCGGCACCTCACGTCTGCCTGGATCTCGGCGCTCAACTCGGGCCTCGTCCCGGAGTGGAGCCGCTCGAAGGTCGTCCCTGGGCCGCTCTTCGACATGCCCCACGAGGGGCTCGCGATGAACGGAGCACGGTCGATGAAGTCGGTCGTGGCATGCTTCGACCGCTGCTTCGAAATCGTGCGAGACCAGTTCCCCGACTTCGGCGAGATCGAGCTGCACGAAGATGCGAAGGCCGGCGGCGACAACGGGAACGGTTCCGAGCGCCAGTTCGGCTACTGCATGGATGTGCGACCGATTGTGATCGCGTTCGCCCCGAAGACCGACGGCCTCGCGACGCCGTTCATCGAGGGCCTCATGCGGCACGAGTTCGGGCACGCGCTCGACTTCCGCTACGGCAAGCAGAAGCTGGAGCGGCACCTCGGCACGAAGCTTCCAGCAGGCGTCGAGCGACGCGCTGACGCGATCGCTGGCGCCGTCTTCGGAGATCAGATCGCCTACGGCGGACCGAACCTCGTGCAGTGCGTTCGGTGCCACGGCAGATCGCCGCGGCCGAAGCACCTGGGAGCGTGACCCGCGAGTGTTCCACGCATCTCGGCTTTCGACGGCGCCGAACGGCCGCTACTGAGAACGCGCATGGGTTCCCCATCGCGGCTTCCAACGGTGCCGCACGACCTCTGTCGAGCACTACGCGTCGCGGCTTCGCGGCGCCGCGGTGCCTCTCACGATGCGCGCCGCCCGTGGCTTTGATGGCGCCACGTTGCCATCGATGAAAGCAAGTCCCGACTTCACGGCGTCGAGGGGCCTCTGTGCGATGAAGAGCGATGCCGCGGCTTAGACGGCACCGCGTGGCCTTGATGGTGTCCGATCGCCTCGTCACGGCTCGGCACTGCGAGTTCCTCCTCTCAGTCGCGGATCCAACAGCTCCGCGCTACTGCTACGATCAG
>Ga0172379_10005222_pt1 | contig 18329 bp, 13 predicted proteins | sample GrowelOW334metaG_FD_119756 | JGI IMG/M metagenome (GOLD analysis project Ga0172379, IMG submission 119756) | Groundwater microbial communities from an aquifer near a municipal landfill in Southern Ontario, Canada - Groundwater well OW334 metaG | ecosystem: Environmental > Aquatic > Deep...
GAGAGGTTGCATTTCTCGCGTCGGTGCTCCCCAAGGGGCTTGCGCCCCTATGGCGCCGTCGGGATGCTTTGCATCCCAGGACGGCTGTTACCCCATTAAGGTGCGCGGGCCATGCCGCGCATCCTAATAGGGCACCCCTCTACGGGAGCGGGAGAGGGTCTCTCCTCCTCTTGCCTCTGAGGTTCCGGACAGGGCGGAGCCGAATCTACATAACGGGAGCAGGGAAACAGCGACGAACGGCTTACCTGATTTGGGTGCTCAATAGGCTTTGACCTCAGACGCGACAGACTGCTACCCTTCTCCCATGCTCATGCTTGGCAAATCGTTCACGCGCATAGGCTCCGCGCTCCTGCTCGCGGCCTCCTTGGGCGCGCATGCCCGGGCCGCGGAGTCCGAACAGGACTTCTCCGGCCGCTTCAAGGACTTCAACGTGCTCATGATCTCGCTGAGCAACGCCTCGGCCCAGCGCATGAGCCTCTACGGCTACGGACGCAAGACCACTCCCAAACTCGACGAATGGGCGAAGAAGAACGCCCTGGTCTTCGACAACGCCTTCACGCACGCCTCGTGGACCCTGCCCGTCGCGGTTTCCCTGTTCACCGGCCTTTATCCCTACACCCACGGCATCGTGCGCCGCAGGACGCTCAACAAGCTGCCCGCCTCCATCCCGACGCTCGCCGAGATGCTCAAGGCCGAGGGTTACCGGACCGCGGCCTTCACCGGCGGGCTGGATTATCATCCGGCTTTCAGCCACATGCGCGGGTTCGAGGACCAGGCCAAGAACCCCAACTTCTCGGGATTCGACTCGGTCCTGCCGCAAGCGCGGGACTGGCTCAAAAAGCGCGGAGGGGAGCGCTTCTTCCTCTTCCTGCACGGATACGACGTGCACTGCCCTTTCATGCCGCAGCCGCCCTACAAGGGAAGGTTCAGCGCCCCCTACCGGCCCTCCGACCGGCTCGACACTCAGCGCTGCGTGCGCGGCGCGGTGGAAGGCGCGAAGGTCGCCGCCCACCAGCTCATCTCCTGCGAGGAGTCCCCTCCGGGCTCCACGGGCACGGTCTCCTGCCAGCCGCTGGAGGAGCCGATCACCCTCTCGCGGGAGGACACGGAATACCTCGGCGCGCTCTATGATGAGGAGTTGCTGGAGCTCGACGCCCGCATCGCGGGCTTCCTGGATTCCCTGCCCCCGAAGCTGCTCGACCGCACTCTCGTCATCGTGCTCTCGGACCACGGCGAAATGTTCGCGCGCCACGGCCGTTTCGGCCGCGTGGGCACCTGGAGAGGCTCGAACTACGACGACGTGCTCCACATCCCGCTCTTGATGCGCCTGCCCGGCATCCCGGGCCGCCGCATCGAAGGCCTGACGCAGACCATCGACCTCCTGCCCACCCTGCTCGACGCCTTGGGCCTGGCCGCGCCCGCCTCGATCCAAGGCAAAAGCCTGGCGCCGCTGATCGCCCGCGACGCGCCCGTGAACCGGTTCGCCTATTCCGGAGTCCCTTACATCATCGACGAGCGGCATCCCCTCAAAAGCTTCTTCGCCTATGACAGCTTCTCGGAGACCTTGCGCGGGGAGCGCTGGAAGCTCCTGCGGGAGGTATTGCTCGTCCCGCAGGCGCGGCCCCAACAGAGTTCGGATCGCGCACTCCCCGCTGGGGAAGGAGTCCCGGTGGGACTCCGGACGACCGCGCAGCGGGCTGGATTGCGGGTCCCGCAGGCAGGCGAAGCCGCCAAGCTCTCTCCCTGGAAAAGAGAGGAGCATCTGGAGCTCTACGACATCCAAAAGGACCCGGATGAGACGCGGGAACTCTCAGCGAAGGAGCCCGAAACCCTTGCGCGGCTCAAGGCCGAGCTGGAACGCTGGGGAGAATCCGCGCGCAAGGCCGGGCCGACCCGCTCCACGCAGGACATCCCGTCAGGCGTGATCAAGAGAGCCTTGGAGCTGGGCTACTGGGAATGAGCGTCAAACTGTTATACTTTCTCCGATGAGCCCCGCCGAACAGTATCCGGTCTTCCTGGCCCGCGGCCCCGTCAACGGACGAGAAGGACGCTCCCTGGCGCGATTCTTCCATGAGAAGGTCTCCCTCTTCAAGCGCGTACCCCTGCCCGTTCTTCAGAACCTCGCCTGCGCCGTGCAGCTGCGCCGCTACGCGCGCGGCCAATACGTCTGCCGCACCGGCGACACGGCGCATGAGATATGGGTGGTCAAGGAAGGCCGCATCTGCGTCAACCAATGCGGCTGGAAGGGCAACCGCCTGAGCATCGAGATCATGGTTCCCGGCGACGTCTCGGGACTGGCGGCCGTGGCCTGCAGCACCTATCCGGGAGAGGTCATGGCCATGCGCGACACGGTGCTGGCCGCGATCCCTCGCCGCGTGATCCTGCATGAGATCGAGCGAAACCCCGTGCTGGCCCGCGAGATCCTCTACGCCTACGGACAGAAGCTCCACTACATCGAGGTGCTCCTGGCGCTCTCGCGCGAGCCCGTGGACAAGCGCCTGGCCGCGGCGCTCCTCTATCTCTATCACAAGTTCGGATTCACCCTGCCCTTGATGCGATCGGAAGTGGGCGACATGGCCGGCACCACGCCGGAGACGGCCATGCGCGTGCTCAGCCGCTTCGAGAAGCAGGGCCTGCTCCGGCGCGGACGCGGCTGCATCATCATCCGCGACTTGGCCGGGCTCAAGGCCCGCCTGGACCTTAATCCTTCCGTCCGATTCTAAAATCCACGCGCACGGGCAAGGGTTTGCGCCGCGCCACGGGCGGGAGCTCGTCTATGCGCAGTTCGAGGATCCTGGCCGCGGTGTCGCGGCCGCGGGGATAGCGATAAGAGAAATCGTGGACTCCGGGACGCTCGATGAGCTTCTCCCGGGTATGATTGCCGCGCCCCCATACCGGGATGTCCGTCCGCGCGACCTCGTGAAAGCGGTAGCCGCACGCGCGGATGGCGCGCCAGGCCTCTGAAGGCTTGGACCAGCCCACCACCGGATCGTAGATGCGTCCGTTCTCCGAGAGCGCGGCCGGCGCCTCGAACAAGAAGCGCGCATTGAGCCCGCTGCCGTCATGCCCGCCGTTGACGGAATCCTTGAGCCGCGAAGGCAGGCGGGCGTCCACGCAGCGTCCGGGGAAATGCGGGGCGTTGTAGATCATCGCATCCACCCGGATATTCCGATCGACCAAAGGCTCGACGAGGGAGCCCTTGAAGAAGCGGCAGATGCGTCCCACGCCGTTGAGACGCGCATTGGCCTGCGCGAAGCGCAGGACCTCCTCGTCGATATCCGTGCCGAAGACGCACCGCGCCCCCAGCTTCGCGGCCAGGATCGCATGCAGGCCCGAGCCCGTGCCCACGTCGCAGAAGCTCTCCCCCCGGCGCACGGCCATCTGCGTCGCGCCGAGCCAGGACATCAGGTTCGGGACGAACACCTTGGTCGGATGGATGCGCAGGACCAGGCTCTTTCCCTGGACGCGGCTGCGGACGATGAACATCGGCGCCCCTAGCGCTCCCCGTTGATGTTCTTAAGGAGCTCGGACGAAAGCGAAAGGACTTCCGCCGGCTTCGAAGAAGAAAGGTCTTTCCTCTCGCCGGGATCGGCGGAGACGTCATAGAGTTCGGAGCTCGCTCCCTCGGAGCGGAAGAGGAGCTTGAGGGCCCCCTTGCGCGCGAAATAGAGCGGGATCTCCTTGCCGCCGCCGACGATGGTGCCGGCGCCGAACACGGTCCTCTCCGGGACCGCCTCCCCCCGCGCCGCGGCCAGAAGGGACTTCCCCTCGAAGGCCGGCTGCGCCGGCAAGCCCAGCATGTCCAGCAAGGTCGGGGCCACGTCCACGAGCTGGGCCGCGCCCGCGACGCGCCGGGGTTCCAGGCCCGGCTGCCAGACGATGAGCGGCACATGCGTGATGGTCTCGAAGAGCGTGGGATGGAAGCCCGTGCCCAAGAGCCCGCGCTCGCCCAGTTCCAGGCCGTGGTCCGAGGTGAGGATCACGATCGTGTTCTTGAGCAGATCGTCCTTCTCGAGCGCTTTCCAAAACAACTGGAAGGAATCGTCCACGTCCCGGACCAGGGAGTCGTAGAGCGCGTTGATATGGCCGAGGCTGCGGGGATCCTTGCGGATCTCCTCCACGCGCGCCAGGTAGCTCTCGCTCGGCGCGGGGCCTCCGGGAGCCTGGACGCGGTTGAAGACCTTCACGAAATAGTAGTCCAACAGGAAATTATTCGCCGGACCCTGATAATCCGGGTCGAAGCGGCTGCGCACGGCCTCGGGCAGGGAGGGATTGAAGGGAGGATGCACGTCGTTTCCGTGAATGAAGAGGAAGAACGGCTTCTTCCTGCTCACATGCATCCATTCCAGGGCCGGAGCCATGGTCTCGCGAAAGCGCCTCTCCCCTCCCGCGTTGTAGACGTCGAATCCGCGGGCGAATCCGTACTCGGGGTTCAAGAACGGCCCGCCCACGGAACCCGCGGTGCGGTAGCCGGCGTCCTTGAAGACCTCGGCGAGCAGGCGCTCCGAGTCCGAGATGCGGCGGTCCGCGGACACGGTGCCGTGGCGCTGGGGATAGCGCGACGTGAAAAGGGAAGTGAAGCTGGGCAGGGTCCAGCCGGCCTGGGACTCCGCGTCCAGAAAGACCACGGCCTTCTGAGCCAAGCGGTCGATATTGGGAGAGACCGGATGCGCCGAATAGCCGTAGAGGCCGAGGCGGTCCGCGCGAAGGCCGTCCACGGCGAAGATCACCACGTTCATGGGCTTCTTGCGCTGTCCAGCGCCCGCTTTGGCGGGAGCGGACCAAGCCGACGTCCCGGAGAAGACCGCCAAGACCGCCGCTGCCCCGACCCGCATCATGGAACGATTCATCCGACCCTCCCAGCGAATTCTTTTTCCGGAGGCGACATTCCCAGCCCGCTGCGCGGTCCTTCGGAGTCCCGCCGGGACTCCTCCGTCTCGGCGGATGCCTCGGCCGCACTCCCCGTTGAGGCGCGAAGATAGCGGCTCACGATGGACGTCCAGGCATAGGCCCGGGCCGTCCCGCGCCCGGCCTCACCCAGCCGCAGCCGGAGTCCCTCATCCTCCAGCAAACGCCGCATGGCCGCGCTCAAGGCCTTCACGTCCCCGCTGCGGAAGAGCAGGGCGTTCTCCTCGTCGCGCGCGAACTCCGGGATGCCGCCGGTGCGCGCCGCGACCACGGCCTTGCCCGCGGCCATGGCCTCCAAGACGGCCATGCCGAAGGTCTCCTCGCGCGAAGGAGCCACGCAGAAAAGACTGCCTTGGCGCAGAGCCTCGACTTGTGCGGGAGTCTTGAGTCCCGTCAGGCGCACGCGGCCGCCGAGCCCAAGCTTCTCCACGAGCAGGGCGATGTGTCCTCCGCCGAAATCCGCTCCGCAGAGCACAAGGTCCGCGCCCGGATGCGAACGCAGGATATCCGCAAAAGCCATGACCGCCAGATCCGCGCCTTTATACGGCGCGAGACGGCCCACGAAAAGGATATAGGGACGAGCATGGGGCGCGGGATCGGCCGGCGCAGCGCCCCCTTCCGGGAGCCCGACCCCGTTGGGCACGACATCCACCTTGCCGCGAAGCTCCGGGAAAGCAGATTCCACGCGCGTACGCAGATATCCGGAGACGGCGCTCACCCTGCATGCCCCGCGCAAAAGCAGCCGCAGGCCCGCATGGCGCCAAGGCCCGTTGGCCGCGAGTCCGGGATGGCCGTAGTCCTGGAAGCTCACCAGCCAGCGCGCGGGCCTTTGCCAAGCCGCGAAGGGGATCCCGATCATCCAAGGGCGGAAAACGCCTGAGAAATGCAGATGCGCCAGATCGATGCGGTCCTCGCGGAGCGCGGACAAAAGTCCGGCCGCGCACGAAAAAGCGCCGCCGGAGCCCAGCACGCGGACATCCTCGGAATCTTGGACCGGGAAGCCCAGGCCTTCGGGCACGGCGACGTCGGGGGTGTATATCCGCACCCGATGTCCTTGAGAGCGCCAAGCTCGGCGCAGACCATCGAAGACCGTGCGATAGGTCGCGTCGGCATACGAAGACCCTGCAACGAGGGCGATGTTCATGAAAGGACGGTCAGATCAGTAAAGGGTGCTGAAAGCGCCTGCACCGGCCTCCAGCGGACCATGCTTGGTCAGCGTGGGCTTCCGGTAGCGGGCCGTCTTCCGGCGATTGCCTTTCTTCTTTTTGCGCAACATCTTGCGTACAAGATAGCAAAAACAGCGGCGCTTGACTTCAATAGAGTCAGGGAAGCCAGGCGCCGGGAGCCGCCGGGGACTGTTCGTCGGGGAGGACCTTCCATTCATCGCAGGGGCAGAGTTCGGCATCGCACGGCTTGGGAACATCCATGAGCGGGAAGGCTCCGTCTCCCACGCGGCCGAAGATGCCGGCATCGCCGATCTGGCCGCAGCGGGTCAGGCTGCCGTCCGGGAGCAGGAGCGCCGAGCGATTGCCCGCGGCGCAGAGCGAACCTCGGCGGCGCTTGCTCTCGACCCAGCCTCCATCCATGCCGAGCAGGCGCCTCTGCGCCTCATCATAGCCGTCCGGATAGCGGCGCCCCTGCCACTCTCCCACGAAAGGTATGACCTTGAGGCTTTCCCCTTGCGCGCCCAACGCAGCCGCGATCTCCGGCAGGCGCTCCAAGACCGGAGGATAGGCCACGAAATTGATGCAGCCCAGCTGGACCCTGCTCTCGCGCAGGAAGCGCACGGTCTTGAGGAAATCCTCCAAGGAACGATGCCCGGGCTGGAAGCTGGGAGAGAGCGTCACGCGAGAGAGGTCCACGCGGCGGACGAACTCCTCCAAGTCCCTGGAGGCATTGGTGCTGATGTTGATGGGCCAGTGCATGGGCGTCAAGCGGCAGAGCAAGTCGATGAACTCGGGATACAGGAACGGCTCCCCGCCGGTCATGAGGATGAAGGCCCGTCCGTGCCGCTCCAAAAGCCTGCGCCAGAGCGACTCCCACTCGGCCGCGCCGCGGTAGACGTTGCGGCTCCCGTATTCCTCCCAGTGTCCCTTGAAGAAGCAGTGTTCGCAGCGGTAGTTGCACGCCCAATGCAGGTTCCAAGTGATGCGGACCTTGGGGTCTCCGGCCGGAGGCTGCCCTTGCCCGTTCATGCGAGCGCCCCGTTCTGCGGCCGGCACTCGTCAAGATAGCGGAACTCCAGGCACAGGCAGCGCTCGTACGGACACGGCTGAGGAGTCTCATGGAGCCGGAAGCTTTCCTCGAAAATATTCCCCAGGGGCTCGTGCCCGAAGGCATCCTGGCCGCAGCGGAATACCCGGCCGTCGGCCTTCACGTTCGCGTACACGCGGCCCGCGTGGCAGAGCTTGCCGCGGGTCGCGCGTTCGCCCATGCGGTCGCCCCCGGAACCGGCATCCGGCCCCAGCCCTTCATGGATGATCGCCCGTTCCTCCGGCGTGTATGCCGCCGGGTACTCTCGCCCGTCATGCTTTCCGTTGAAGACCATCAGGCTGAAGGGATTTCCCGCGAATGCGGCCCGGATCTCGCTAAGCCGCGGCAGGAAAGGCGGCCAGGCCACGAAAAGGACGCCGGGCTCGAAGCCTCTCTCGCGCAGGAGGTCCAGTTTTTCGCGGAATTCCTCGAGCTTCGCGGACTCAGGATGAAAGCTGGCGTAGAAATGCACGCGCTCCGGCGAAAGCCGCTCCAGCAAAAGCCCCAGTTCCGTCTTTGCCGGCGAAAGATTGGTGGTCACGACAAGGCGGTGCATCGCCGAGAGCGCGGCCAGGAGTTCTCCGGCGCGCGGATAGTCCAGCGGCTCTCCGCCGAGCACATCGATGCGCGCCTGGCCCGAGCGCTCGCGCACGCGGCCCCAGACCTTCGCCCATTGCTCAGGAGACAGGAGGCGATGAAGGGATGCAAGTTCCTTCCACTTATCCTCCATCTCCCACCAGCAATAGGAGCAGCGGTAGCCGCAGCCGTACCATAGGTCCCAGGTCAGGACCAAGCCGTCCTCTTGAAGCCACCATTCCCGGCTCATGGACGCTCCATAGCCCTGCGGTATTCCCGGATCATCTCGGCATCATCCTTATGGCGGCCCATGGCATGCGAGGACCAATCGTCCACGCTCGACGGGCTGCGGCGGCCGCAGGTCTTCATGCAGCCCTCGCCCGCGGCAGCGCTGCGCCTGAGCGCGCGATAGGCCTGCCCGTTCCAGACCTCTTCAAATCCCATGCGGATGTTCTGCGAAAAATCGCCGTAGGCATCGCAGGGCAGGACGCCGCCGTCCTGGCGGACCATGATCTGCTGCCACGGCTCCGGACAAGTCTTCGCCGCGCCCTGACACCGTTCGGATGCGGGCCGAGCGCCATGCGCCTCGCCGAACTTGGAGGGAAGCCTCAGTTCCACGTCCAGTTCAAGGGCCGCGCGCCGCGCCTCATCGATGACGCGGTTGGCCAGATCCTGACGGTAGTAGAGCGAAAGATACTTCTGCGCGGCCTCGTAGACGAACAGATAGCAGGCGATCACGCGGTCGGCTCCCAGTTCATGGGCCAGCCGCACGAAGGCAGGAAGCTCTTCGGCGTTGAGCGTGGTCATCACGAACATAAGGTTGAGCCTGGGCCAGCCGGTCTTGCGGCGGCTCTGCGCCAATGCGCGGAGATTCTCAAGGACCCGGCCGTGCTCCTCGGTGCGGGTCATGATCCGATGCATGGCTGAGGAGGCCGCATGCAGGGAGATCTGCAGGGTGTAGCGGCTCGCGGGATCGCAGACCTTCTCCCAAAGCCGGGCATCGCGGTGGGAGGCGTTGGTAGCAAGGTATTTCTCCACATGCGGGAAGCGCGCATTGAAATGATCGAGGATGCGCCCGGCCTGCGGCAGGGCCAGGAGCTCGCCGGAGCCGGTCAAGAGGAGCTCGCGCGAGCGCTCTATGGCCGGGTCCAAGGCCGGAGCCAGGTCCCGCAGATACGCGTCCAGATCGAAAGGCCTCGTCTGCGTCCCCCGCGAACAGAAGCGGCAGTCCGCGTTGCAGGGCCCGTCGACCTGCAGGAACACCCGCTGCGGCATGCTGCGCAGGATCTCCTTGCGCTCCACGAACTCCCTCTCGTTGAGCGCCGTGTTCTCCGATTGCAGCCGCTCCAGCTCCTTGGAAGAAGGCTCCTTCGCGCGGACGTCGCTCATTTTTTAACCTCGCAGCGGAACCGCCGATACTGTTCCACGTTCCTGGCCCGTTCCTCGTCCAAGCTGCCGTCGATGCCCTTGTAGGCGTCGATGCCCAGTTCTATGGCCAGGCGGCGGAATCGCTCGTAGCGGTCCAGGCGCACCAGATAGTCGTTCTTCCCGTCCTCGGTCTCCCAGTAAAGGTGGTGCTGCGCGCCCGAAACCATCCGACGGATGCCGAAATCCTCGGGCCGCGCGGCCAAGGCGCTTCCTTCCTCCAGACTCGTGAAGGTCGCGCTGCCGTAGACGCGGTCGAAGGAGGCGTGGTTGCGCCGCAGGAAGTCCAGGGTCTGCTGGAAATCCTCCTCGGTCTCGCCCGGAAAGCCGAACATGAAGTTGCCGACCGTGGTGATGCCCGCGGCATGGGTGTCGCGCAGCACGCGCTCGGCCGTGGAGATGGAGAAGGGCTTGTTCATGCGCTTGAGCACCGCGGGGGAAGCGCTCTCCACGCCGTAGATGACGTCGTGGCAGTTGGACTTGCGCAGGCAGGCGAGCAGTCCCGGCTCCATCTCCGGCCGCAGGATCGCGTTGATCTTCCAGCCGAAGAAGTGGGCTGCGCCGTTGACCCGCCGGTCCTCGCAGATGAGCTCGGCCAAGCGGCCCAGCGCGCGGACGTCGCCGTTGGCCGTGAGGTCGTAGAACTCGAAATGCGTCTTCCAGGGATAGCGTTTCTTATGCGCCAAAAGCTCCGCGAAGACTCGCTCCCCGCTCATGGAGGCGTAGCCGCCCCAGAGCGGCTTGGAACTGCAGAAGCGGCAGTCCCACACGCAGCCGCGGCTGGCCTGGATGGGCAGGCGCTCCTGCACGTCGTAGAGCTCCAGCGGGAAGCCGGAAAAATCCGCGAAGGGGAGAGCGTCGAGATCCTTGAGCATCCTGGGCGGTCCGCCGTCGATCACTCGACCCTCGCGGCGCACGAGCATTCCCGCGAGCGCCGGGAGTTCTCCCTTAGCCTCCAGCCCCGCGGCAAGCGCCGGGAAGACCTCATCGCCGGGCCCGCGCAGGACCGCGTCCACGGCCGGATCCTCGAGCAGGGCCCGCGCCGAGTCCTGCGAGAAGAACTGCTGCCCCCCGAAGACCGTCACGCGCGAAGGATCCTCGGCCTTGATGCGGCGAGCCAGCTCCAGGCTCGCGATCTTCCCGCCTGCGCACACGGAGAATCCGATGAGCCGGGCGTCGCTCTTCAGGATGGACTGGAGGCGCTCCCCCACGATGCGCGCATGGTCGGCGTAGAATCTCCGGACGAAGACGGGATCGTTCCACTCATGGAAGCGCTCCCAGTCCCAGGCATGCTCGTAGCCGGGAACGCGGGACTTGGCCAGCAGGATGTTGAGGTCATGGACCTGGACCTCATGGCCGTGGTGCGCGAGGACCCCCGCGATCTGGGCCAAGCCCAGCGGAGGGTCCACGGTCCACCAAACCGGGCACTGCAGGAGCGCGATCTTCAAACCGCGCCCCTCTCAGTCCCCGCACCGGCCGGGACGGGGCAATCCTCCCATGCGGATTGGAATTCCTTGCAGCGGCAGTATTGCGCGCCGCACGGGCTGTCCTCTCCCAGAAGTCTGAACTCTTCATCGTCGATACGGCCGATATCGCGGCCTTCCTGGCCGAGCTGTCCGCAGCGGTAGACCCGCCCATCCGCCTGCACCACGGCGTAGCGCCTTCCCGCTCCGCAAAGCCTTCCAAGCACGGCCACGGGGTCGAGGTTCACCATCTCGGGCCCCATGTCCTGCCCCGCGACCTCTCGCAGAAGCCGCCGGTCCTCCTCGGTATAGGCGAAAGGATATTCCCGGCCCTCGAAGCCTCCCCAGAATACGCCCAGGTTCATATAGAGTCCCTCGCGAGCGAAGGCTCGCTTGAACTCGGCCAGACGCGGCAGATTGGGAGGATAGGCCAGACAGCAGACATTGGCCGTAAATCCCTTCGCGCGCAGGGCCCTCACGCGGGCCGTGAACTCCTCCAGGGACGCCGAAGCCGGATGGAAAGTGCAGTCGAGCTCCACAGTCCGAGGATCCGCGCTCAGGAGGAACGACTCCAGCGCCGCACCCTGGGAGCAGTTGGTCGTGATCTGAAGGTCATGGAACGCTCCCACCGCGGCGACGAGCTCCGCGAAGCGCGGATAGGTGAAAGGCTCTCCGCTGGTCACGCGCAGCTGGCAGCGGCCGTAGCGGGCGTGAACGCGGCCCCAGATCGCGGCCCATTCCTCGACGGAACGGTAGACGTTCTTGCGGGCGAGCTCATGCCAGCCCGCGCGAGTGAAGAAGCAGTACTCGCAGCGGTAGTTGCAGTGGTAGTGCAGGTCCCAGGCGAAGACCGTGTCCCTGCGCGGCAGACGGGAAGCCATATTGAGTTCTTCATTCATTGGGCATACCAAGTGTGCGGGATCTGGAATCCGGAGCGGCCGATGGAGAAGCAGCGCTCGCAGGCATGCGAAGAGGACGGCAGGGTCTCCACTGCGCGCGCGGCATAGCGCAGGATGTGCGCGCGGCCGCGGCGGTAGGCCTCGTTGTTCCAAAGGCTCCGGAAAGAGCGGCCATCGTAAGAGCCGAAGTCGTACTCCTTCTCCTCGACCGAGCAGCACGGGGAGACGGAGCCGTCGGGATTGACCGTGATGCCGGCCCACGGCCAGCGGCACAGCGCCCTCGGCTCCTTATAGACCTCCACCTTCACGGACGCGGGCCCGCCGTCCTGCGCGGGCGCCTGCGCCTCCTTCCAGTGCCACGGAGGGCTCTCCGGGAAATTCTCAGGGTCATAGAGGCTGTACTCGCGCCGCGTGGGCAGCCATTCGTCGCGGATGCCGGGCCTGAAGGGCAGGCAGGCGGGCGTGAGCCCCGCCTCGTCGGCGCCGCGGCTTAAGGCGAACTCGCGCACGCGCTCGATCTCGTGCTCGTTGTGCTTGAAGACCAGGAACTGCCAGACGATATGGGGCGTGCGGCTGCACTTCGCGCGCTTAGTCTCCACGAGCAGGCGCAGATTCTCCAAGACTCGGGAGAAGTCCCCGCCCACCCGGTACTTCTCATAGGTCTCCTGCGTGAGCCCGTCGATGGAGAGCGTGACGCGGTCCAAGCCGCAGTCCACCATTCGTTCGGCCGAGTCCCGGTCGAGGGCCAGGAGATTCGTCGAAAGCATGCTGTCGATCTTAAAGCGCTTGGCCGCGGCCACCATCGAATAGATGTCCGCATTGAGCAGGGGCTCGCCCCAGTTCATGAAATCGATGTGGATCAGGGTCGGGCCCAAGTCGCGCAGGATGCGCTCGAAAGACTCCAGGGACATTCGCGCCTTGGGACGGACGTTGCGCCCGGCGCCCGTCGGGCAGAAAGGACAGCGCAGCTGGCAAAAACTCGCGGGATCCACGGTCATCCAGTAGGGCTTGCCCAGAAGGCGCGTGCGGCCCATGGCGAGCTCGGATTCCACCAGCAGGTAGTTGGCAAGCTTGCGCCAGAGCCCGCGCTTGCGCAGAGTCTCGATGAGACGCGCCTCTCCGGGCAAGCGGCCCAAAAGTCCCGTCATGCGCCGAGGATCGCTCAAGACCGCGCCCCCAATGAAAGCTCCACGGGCAGACCCATGCGCCGCGCGGCCAAGGTGAGCCGCGCTTGGGCTTCGGGACGATTGGTCAGATGCGAGGCCAAGCGGTCCACGTTCCAGCCGCGATGCCGGGAGCACTGCGCGCACCAAGGATGCAAAGGCCCTTTGACCATTGCCCGGCGCAGACCCTGATAAAAGGGACTGTTCCAGAGCGCGTCCATATCGTCGCCGCGCTCCAGATTCCCGACGTGCTCGCCCCACTGGCAGCAGGGAAGCACCGGCCCCTGCCCTTCCACGTAGACGTGCTCCCAAGGCTCCGGGCACACCGCGTCCGAGAGATCATCCTTGCCCGCGCCGAAGCGCTGGGGCAGGCGCACCGAGAAGTGCTTGAACTCCTCGGGATCGGCATCCTTTCGCAGTCCCTCGATCACGGCCTCGGCCGCTGCGATGGCCCGATTGGCGCGGTCCGGCTCGAAGAAGCAGGAGAGCGGCAGATGCGCCTCCTCGAAAGCGGTCACATAGCTGCACTGCACCTCGGGGACGTCGAGCGAGCGCGCCATGCGCACGAAGTCCGGCAGATCGTCGATGTTGCGCGTGGTGAGCACGTCGACTAAGACCACGTGAAGGCTCTGCCCCAAGCCCTGCTCCTTGCGCATGCGGCAGAGCTCGCGCACGCCCGAGACCACGGGCTCGAAAGCGCCGCGCAGGCCCGTGAGCGCCTCGTGCAGGTCCGGCTTGGATGCGTGCAGGGAGACCTGGATCGCGTACTTGGACTTAAGCAGGCGCTCGATGACCGCCGGCCGAAGAGGGGTGCCGTTGGTCGTGAAGATCTTCCACGTCTCGGGAATGGTCTCGTTGAGATAATCCAGGAACTCCGCGGCCTCGGGCATCCAGAGCGTCTCGCCGAAGCCCGTGAAAGTGACCTTCTCCGCCTGCCGGATGAAATGCCCGAGCCTCGCCTCGAAGAATTCCTTGTAGCGCGCCAGGCTGAAGCGCGGGAACTTCCCCTCCGGACAGAACACGCAGCGGGCGTTGCAGCAGCTGTGCGCGCCCAAGGTGATGAGGCGCGGCGGAGCGCTTAAAAGGATCTTGCGTTCCTTGGACTCCGCGGCATTGAGCGCGAGGCTCTCCTCGCGGCCCATGCGGCGGACGCTGCTCGCTGCTTCGCTGTTCATCGCCCTGCCCGATCGCTCATATCATTTCGTTGCGGCCCCTGATTTCCCGCGGCCGCGAGCGGCGTCCGCCGCCCTCTGCGCGCTCCCTGCGCTTTCCGGAGGCATTCCTCCATCCTTCCCCGCACGGACGCGCCCTCCGCATGAAGAGCGCGCCGATAACAGGCCGCGGCGCGCGGATAGCGCTCCTGATGCTCGTAATACTCTCCCAGTAATTGCCATTTGTCGGGCTTGTGCCGCAAGACGCCGGAAGTCTCCGGAAGTCCCAGAGCCAAGGCGCGCCTGCAGAACTCCTCGTAGCGGCGGAATCGTTCCGCGTAATGGTTCTCGCGGCCGTTGGAGGTCCAGAAGAGATGATGCCCCTGGCCCTCGATCCCGAAATCTTGCGGAGAGCGATGCAAAGCCGTGCCCTTATCGAGCACGGTAAAGGACTGGCTGGCCAGCACGGAATCGATGTACGGCCGGCAGTCCTCCAAGAAACGCAAGGTCTGCTGGAAGTCCTCCCGCGTCTCCGTGGGCAGGCCGAACATGAAGTTGACCTGCACGGACATGCCGGAATCACGGGCCGCGCGCAAAGCGCGCAAGGCCTCTTCGTTGGTGAAGGGCTTGTTCATGGCCCTGCGCACGCGCTCGGAGCCGGACTCGATGCCGAAGGAGAGCCGGCGGCAGCCCGCGCGCGCCATCTTGGGCAGGAGCGTCTCGTCCATTCCGGGGCGCACCACGGCTTGGCCCTCCCAGGTGATGCGAAGGCCCGACTCGACGACGCGATCGCAGAAGCCGTGCAAGGTCTCAAGCCGCCCGTTGAGCAGGGACCCGATGAAATAGAAGTGCTCCACTCCGGGATGGCGGCGCATCTGCTCGCAGACCTCGGCGAAGAGGCGCTCGCCGCTCTTGCTGCGGAACTCCTTCCAAAACTGCCACTCGCTGCAGAAGTGGCAGCGCCGCACGCAGCCGCGGCTGTCGAGGAGCTCCAAGCGGCGCGGATCGTTGTAGCGGCCCGCGGCCATATCCGCGCTGAAATCCGAATAGTCGGGGAAAGGAAGAGCATCGAGATCCGCGGGGCCCGGCGCATCGCCCAAGTCCGCGGGACGGCCGTCTACGCGCACGATGGCCCCGGGCAGCGGCTCCAGCTTCCTCGAACGTTCGAGCTGCCTGAGCATGGAAACGAGAACGTCCTCTCCTTCGCCCGTGACCACGGCGTCCACGCAGTCCTCGCGGGAGAGGGGCTCTGCGGCCTGCGAGCGCGCGCACTGCGGACCGCCGAGAACCACGACGCAGGAAGGATCTTTCCTCTTGATGCGGCGCGCCAGTTCCAGGCTCGCGCGCAGGGAAGTCGTATGCACGCTCAGGCCCACCAGACGCGGTCCGTCCTGGAGGAGCTCGGAGACGAAAGCCTCGGTGAGCTCGGAGTTCCCGCGCAGGAGCTCTCCGACGCGCGCGGGGTCCTCCCAGAAGGAATAGAGGTCCTTATCCTCCCACATCCGCCGAAGCCCGGGCGAGCGCTGATAGAAGGCGTTGTTGAGGTCATGGCAGGAGATCGCGAAGCCCTCGGCGCGCGCATAAGCCGCGAGCGCGGCCAAGGCATTGGGCGGGCATTCGCGGCCCCAGCCCGGGCACTGCGCCAAGACCGCGCGGACCGAAGAACTCATGCGCAGACCTCGCGCCGTGCTTCGTAGACGAGCACGTCGCCGAGGATATTCTCCAGGAACTGCTCATCGCCGAGCTGCAGCCCGGACTCCGGATGCCGATGAACGCCGATGCGGCCGGCCGTGAAGCGATTGCCCGAGAGCCGGGCCTGGGCCTGCCGGGAAAGCCAGACCCCGTCGAGGCTGCAGCCGTGGAAACGGCTGGCGGAGAGTTCGAGCTTCGAGGCGCCGTCGGCCTTGATCCCGGTGGGACCGCAGCTGAAGCAGCAGCGCTCGATGCCGGCGCGCGCGCCGTCCTCTAAAAGCACGGCGATATCGTTGCCGCGCAGGCGCGCGCCGAGGCATTCGACGAAGCCTTGCTGGGTCAGGCGCAGGCCGCAGCGGGATTGGCGCGTGAAGGCCCCGCCGCGCACGCGGGCGCCGGAGCGCTCCTGCGCCCAGAGCCCGGTCTCATTGCCGGACACGGAGCATCCTTCCAAGACCGCGCGGGAGTCTCCGAAAAGGAGCAGGGCCGCGGCGTGGCCGCTCATGCGCGTATCCGAGAATTCCGCGCACGCGTTCCCGGAGAGCACGGTTCCCTCCGGGGAGTCCGCGGTCTCTCCGCCGGAGAATCGATGCCGCCCGCCCGAAAGGCTGAGCCCCGCGCGGACGCTGGAAAGAACGCGCGCATCCGAAGACGAGACGCGGCTCTCTTCCCCGCAGGAGAAGCCGCAGCCGTTGCCCTTGAAGAGCGCCCGACGCAGCTCCAGCCGCGCTTGCCCGAGCAGATAGACGCCGTTGTCGCGGTTCCCGGTGAAAACCGCGTCCGAGAGGTCGGCCCGGGCCCTGTCCGCGGCCCATACGCCGTGCCGGGAGTTCTCCTCGGCGCAGAAGCCCCGTCCATGCGCGCGCGAATCCTGCTCCAAGCGCAGGCCCGTGCCGTTGCGCCGGGAGGACACGCGGTCCAAAGAGCACTCCGAGCGTTCTCCAAAAAAGAGTCCCTGCCCGGAATTCCCTTCGACCCGGCAGGACGCGAGCTCCAGGCGCGCGTCCCCGCAAGCCTCCACGCCCGCGAGCCCATCCAGAAAGACGCTGTCCTCGAAAAGATGCCTTCCTCCGCCCGCGCTCACTCCGGCGCTCGCGCTCGAGAGAAAGGAGGAGCCGCGCACCCGCGCGCAGGATTCATCCTCCAATCGCAGGCCCACGCCGCAGCCCTCGACGCGCACCGACCGCAGGGAGCATCGCGCGCGGCCCGCGGCGCGCAAGCCCTGCTCGCTGCCGCCTTCCACGAGGCAGTCCTCAAGGGCGAGCCTCGCGTCCCCGCATGCGTCCGCGCCGATGCGTCCTCCGGAGAAGGAGCACCGCGACAATCGGGCCTCGGCTCCGCTCATGCGCACATGCGCGTCCGCCGCGCCCGAGAAATGAACGTCCTGCGCGCGGATCTGCGCGCTCCCCTGCGCGCCTAAGCCGCAAAGATTGTCCTTGAGCAGGGAGTCTTCGAGCTCCAGAAAGGACCGCTCGACGGCATATATCCCGTCGGCGCGGTTGCCGGTCCAGGAGGAGCCTCGCAGGCTCACGCGGGAAGATCCGGCGGCCCACAAGCCGTGCCCGAGATTATCCTGGGAGCGCAGGCCCCTCCCGATCAAGCGCGCCTCTCCTTCGGAATGGAAGCCCGAGCCGTTCTCTTGCGCGCATGCGCCTTCGACCCGGAGAGCGGCGCGCTCTCCGATGAAGAAGCCGGGACCGGCGCAGCCACGCGCCCGGCAGCCCGAAAGCGTCAGCCGCGCGGCGCCGGAAGCTTCCAGCCCCGCGCCGCAGCGCTCGAAGACGCTTTCGCGCAAAGAATGCTCTCCGCCGGAGAAGCTGGCTCCGGCGCGCAGATTCCCCGTGCAGGAAAGGCCGCCCGCATCCGAGCAGGAATCTCCTCCCGCGCGCAGTCCCGTGCCGCAATCCTGGAGCACGGTCTCATAGAGGCCGAACCAGGTCCGCCCGCCGACGCGCACGCCCTCCTCCGAGCACCCCTGCACCCGGCAGCGCCTGAGTTCGAAGCAGGCGGCGTCCGGGGCATCCACGCCCACGCGGCCGCCGGAGAACCCGCAGTCCCGCAGCGAATGCTCTCCGCCCATCCAGCGCGCATGCGCCTCTTCCTCGCCGGAGAAGAGCACTCCCTCCATGGAAGACCTGGGAGTCCCTTCGGCCGTCACGCCGCAGGCATTGGAAGAGATAATGGATGAACGCACGGCCAGCCGCGAGAGATCGTCGAAATAGATGCCGTTGGCAAGGTTCTTGGACCACTCGCAATCCCTCAGCTCGGCGCAAGACTCGCCGGAAAGCCATAGCCCGTGTCCGGTATTGCCCGCCGCGCGCAGGGATCGCCCGGTCAGACGCGCCGCCCCCTCCAAACGCATGCCCGTGCCGCCGCCGCATACGGACACATCCTCCACGGAGCACGAAACCCTTCCGCTGAGGAGCATGCCCTGCTCGGCATTCCCTTCCGCGCGGACGGACTTGAGCGTCAGCCGCGAATCCCCGGACACATCCAGCCCCACATGCCCCTTGGAGAACGAGCAATCCTCCAAGACGTGCTCTCCGCCGCAGACGCTCCCGTTGGAGCGGAGATTCCCCTCGCAGACCAGGGCACGGGCCCGCACGCGCGAAGCCCCCTCGATGCGCACGCCGATGCCGTTGCCTTGCGCGCGCACGCCTTCCAAAACGCACGCGACATCGCCGCCGATGATGAGCCCCTGCTCGGCGTTCCCTTCCGCGCGGACGGATTCGAGCGTCAGCCGCGAATCCCCGGACACATCCAGCCCCACATGCCCCTTGGAGAACGAGCAATCCTCCA
>Ga0172379_10005224_pt1 | contig 18323 bp, 11 predicted proteins | sample GrowelOW334metaG_FD_119756 | JGI IMG/M metagenome (GOLD analysis project Ga0172379, IMG submission 119756) | Groundwater microbial communities from an aquifer near a municipal landfill in Southern Ontario, Canada - Groundwater well OW334 metaG | ecosystem: Environmental > Aquatic > Deep...
CGCGCGCGTCGATGGCGAATTGCGCGACATCACGCGGCCGTTTGAGGGTGACAGCGCGCTCGCGCTGGTGACCGCGAAGGATGAAGCCGATGCGCTGGAACTGGCGCGGCATGATTTCGCGCATGTGCTGGCCGAAGCGGTGCAGACCCTGTTTCCGGGGACGCAGATCACCTTCGGTCCCTCGACCGATGACGGCTTTTATTACGATTTCGCGCCGAAAGATCGTCCGTTCACCGACGAGGATTTGCCCGCGATCGAGGCCGAGATGCGCCGCATCATCGGCAAGGACGAACCGCTGATCCGCGAAGTGTGGAGCCGCGCCGATCTGATCGCGCGCTGGACCGCGCAGGGCGAGAGCTTCAAGGCCGAATGGGCCGCCGAATTGCCCGAGGGCGAGGACCTGACGGTCTATAAGGCGGGCAAGGGTGATGACGCGTGGCTCGACATGTGCCGCGGGCCGCATCTGGCATCGACCGGCAAGCTAGACCCGCAGGCGTTCAAGCTGACGCGCGTGAGCGGTGCTTATTGGCGCGGCGACCAGAAGAATGCGATGCTCAGCCGCATTTACGGCACTGGCTGGCTGAACAAGAAACAGCTCGATGCGCATCTGACGATGCTGGAGGAAGCCGCAAAACGCGACCATCGCAAGATCGGCCAGGAAATGGACCTGTTCCATCTCCAGTCCGAAGCGCAAGGCAGCGTGTTCTGGCACCCCAAGGGCTATATGCTGTGGCGTCAGCTCGAGGCCTATATGCGGCGTCGGCTCGACGCGGCGGGCTATGTCGAGGTGAAAACCCCGCAATTGATGGACGCGCGCCAGTGGGAGCAGTCCGGCCATTGGGGCAAATATCGCGAGAACATGTTCGTCGTGCCCGACGAAATCCCGAATACCGAGGATGACGCGGCGATTTTCAGCGGCACCGCCGATCTGATGGCGCTGAAGCCGATGAACTGCCCGGCGCACGTGTTGATTTTCCGCCAGGGCATCAAGAGCTACCGTGACTTGCCGATGCGCATGGCCGAATTCGGCTGCTGCCACCGCAACGAGCCGCATGGTGCGCTGCACGGCATCATGCGCGTGCGCCAATTCACGCAGGACGACGCGCATATCTTCGTGCGCGAGGATCAATTGGTCGCCGAAGTACAGCAATTCTGCGAATTGCTCGACAGCGTGTACCAGGACCTGGGCTTCTCCGATTATGCGGTGAAGCTCGCGTTGCGCCCCGAAAAGCGCTTCGGTTCGGACGAGATGTGGGACAAGGCTGAGGACGAATTGCGCCAGGCGGTGCTCGGCTCCAACCTCAGCGAGACGATCAAGGCCAATTTTGAGGAACTGCCGGGCGAAGGGGCCTTCTACGCGCCCAAGCTCGAATTCCACCTGACCGATGCGATCGGGCGGACGTGGCAGGTCGGCACGATCCAGTCGGACCGCGTGCTGCCCGAACGACTCGATGCCAGCTATGTCGGCGCGGATGGCGAGCGCCACCGCCCGGTGATGCTGCACCGCGCGATCCTCGGCACGTTCGAGCGCTTTATCGGCATCCTGATCGAGCATCATGCCGGGCGCTTCCCCTTGTGGCTGGCGCCGGTGCAGGCGGTGGTTGCGACGATCGTGTCCGATGCGGATGGATATGCCGCCGAAGTGGCCGCGAAACTGGCGGCGGCGGGCATTCGCGTCGAGACCGATCTGCGCAACGAGAAGATCAACTACAAGGTGCGCGAGCACTCGCTGGCAAAGGTCCCGAACTTGCTCGTCGTCGGCAAGCGCGAGGCTGAGGAAGGTAAGGTCGCGCTGCGCCAATTGGGTAGCGACCGGCAGCAGTTCCTGCCGCTGGACGAAGCGATTGCGATGCTGACCGAGGCGGCCAAGGCCCCGGACCTGTAATCGTTCTTGCACTTCCCCGGCAAAGGCCGGGGCCCAGGAGCGCAGGCGGAATTGGCTGGCACCACGCCCGCTTACCACCAGCTTCGCAACTGGGCCCCGGCCTTCGCCGGGGAAGCGGTCAATGCAGTGCGCGCTGCACCTTTCGTTTTGCCCGAAAATCCCCTATATCAATCCATCAACAACGACAGGAGCTACACCTATCCGTCCTCCCATGACCCGGCAGGCGCCGCCAATGAACGGCCCTCGCTTCAACGAATTCATTGTGTCGTCCAAGGTCCGCGTGATCGATCAGGATGGCGAAAATCTTGGCGTGATGTACACGCGCGAGGCGATGGAGCAGGCGCGCGAGGTCGGTTTGGACCTGGTCGAGGTGTCGCCCAACGCTGATCCGCCCGTCGCCAAGTTCCTTGATGTCGGCAAGTTCAAGTACGAGGCGCAGAAGAAAGCGAACCTCGCACGCAAGTCGCAAAAGACGCAGGAGATCAAAGAGATCAAGATGCGTCCCAATATCGATGACCACGATTACGACACCAAGATGAAAAAGGTGCTCGAGTTCATCGACGAAGGCGACAAGGTCAAGATCACGCTACGCTTCCGTGGTCGTGAGTTGAGCCACGGCCAGCTTGGCATGATCTTGCTCCAGCGCGTGCAGGCCGACGTGGCGGAAACCGCCAAGGTCGAAGCCTATCCGCGCATGGAAGGTCGCCAGATGCTGATGGTGCTTGCCCCCAAATAAGCGCGGGCGGGGCTTGCCCGGCGCTTGCGGTCAGGCGGCGGGCGCTTCCCACAATTCGATCGGATTGCCCTCCGGATCATGGATTCGGGCGAAGCGACCCGTCGCGGGATCGTCCCATTCGGGCTTGGTGATAATGGCGATTCCCGCTGCGCTGAGTCGCGCGATCAGCCCGTCGAGATCCTGCACGCGCAAATTGAGCATGAATTGCCGGTCCGCTGGAAAATAATCGGTGTCGGCGGCGAACGGCGCGAACACCACCGGCCCGCCTTGAGCCTGCCACGCCCACGGATCTTCCGCTGCGCCCTCGACCGATACGCATCCCGCGCCGATGCCGAGCTGTTCGCGATACCATGTCGAAAGCGCGTCGGGGTTGGAGCTGCGAAAGAACAGGCCGCCAATTCCGAGTACGGGCATCATATCCTCCTGCGGGATCGTTACGCAGCGCGCGGGCAAGGCACGGTCGAGTGTATCACGCGATGCGCGGCGGGAAAGCAACTATTTGGAGTAGCCCCTTCGGAGAAGGAGGCACGGTTTTCAGCCGTTGCGCCGATCGGTCTTGCAAACAACCGTTTCGGCCACGCTCGAAATATCCAATCAATCCACAGGCTTTTGGTCCGCGAAACCTTGCTGCCTCCTATAATGAGCGAAGGCAAGAAGGACCACGCGATGCGTTTGAATATTGGGAGGCGGCTGAATCTGCTCACGCTCGCGGCCTTGTGCGCGATGACCATCGGGCTCGCTATGGCGCTGCTGCGGCTGGGTAATGTGATGCTGCACGATGGCACAATGCAGACGCGTGCAACGCTGGAAACCGCTTATGGCGTCGTTGAACATTATCAGGCGGAAGAGGCCGTTGGGCACCTGACGCGAGGTCAGGCGCAGGCAGCGGCGCTCTCGACGCTGAAGCGGATGCACTATGACGGCAAAGAGTATTTCTGGGTGAACGATCTGCTGCCGCGCATGATCATGCATCCGGCCAAGCCGGAGCTTGATGGCAAGGATCTTCGCCAGACCGCTGACCCCGACGGTCGCTTTCCCTTCGTCGAGTTCGTGAAGGCGGCGGAGCGCAACCCCGACGGGGACTTTGTCGCCTATCGCTGGCCCAAGCCGGGATCCGATACACCGCAGCCCAAAGTCTCCTTCGTGAAGAAATTCGCGCCGTGGGGCTGGGTGATTGGCACGGGCGCCTATCAGACCGACATTTGGGCGGCGATTTGGCGCGAAGCGGCGTTGCTGGTCGGCCTGGCACTGTGCGGAATTGTAGGGATGGCGGCGCTCGGATGGTTTCTCGGTCGCTCGATCACGCAGCCGCTCAATGCGCTTACGGTGCGCATGGAGGGGCTTCAGGCAGGCGATACCGCTACCGACATCCCAGGCCTGGCCCGCTCCGATGAGCTGGGCGACATGGCGCGTGCGCTCGGCACTTTTCGTGACGTCGCCAAAGACAAAGCGGAGGCGGATCGCATCAAGGCCGAGGAGGATGCGGCGCAACACGCCGTGGTCAGCACGCTCTCGCGCCATCTCAAGGCGATGTCGGATGGCGATCTGACTGCGCAGATTCAGCAGACCTTCCCGACTAATTATCAGGAGCTTAAGGGTAATTATAATAGCGCGCTCGGCGATCTTTGCGAATTGATGGCGTCGGTGACCGAAGCTTGCCACGGCATCCGCACCGGATCGGACGAAATTGCGCGCGCCGCCGACGATCTCGCACGGCGTACCGAGGGCAATGCTGCCAGCCTGGAGCAGGCGTCCGCGTCCTTGTCGCAGATGGAAGGGACGCTCGTTCACACCGCAGAATCGGCGGGCCAGACCGTCGAACAGACCGAGCAGGCCGTTTCGACCGTGGTCGCCGGCCGTAACATCGCCGAGAATGCGATGGCGGCAATGGGCCGCGTGTCGGAAAGCGCCAAGGGCATCGACAGCGTGATCGAAGGGCTCGACAAGATCGCGTTCCAGACGCGCGTGCTGGCGATGAACGCGGCGGTGGAGGCGGGGCGCGCTGGTGATGCGGGGCGCGGGTTCGCAGTGGTCGCGGATCTTGTCTCGGCACTGGCGATGCGCTCGGAAGAAGAAGCGAAGCGTGCGCGGGGGCAATTGACCTCTACGCAAGAGGATATCGGCGCTGCCGTCGGCGCGGTGCGGGATGTTGACGGCGCGCTCGCCGGCATTTCGGGCAGCGTCGAGCAGGTGCTGCTGCTGGTATCGCGCATGGCGACCGACAACCGCACGCAGGCATCGACGATCAAGGAGATTGCCGGGGCGGTCAACGACATCGATCGCGCGACCCAGCAGAATGCGGCGATGGTGGAGGAAACGTCCGCCGCGGCGCGCAACCTCGCCACCGAAGCCGATGGCCTCAATCGCAGTGCCAGCCGGTTCAAGACCGGTGAGGATGCGCTGGTTCTTGGAACAACGGCTGTTCGGGCGGCCCGCCCCGCTACCTCAACGACACGCGATCATCGACCAAATGCGAGCGCGGCGCGCGAGGTTTACGCCCGGGTTTGACCTGGCGGTGCGCGGGCGTTGCCCGCAGGGTCAGGCTGCGTCCGCCATGCGTTCGCCCGCCGCCGCGCCGAGCAGTCGTCGCTCGATCGTCTTCAACCGGCTTGCCGCAGCGATTTTGTCGCCGGTCAGGTCGGTCAGATAGAAGGTATCGACCGCGCGCTCGCCATAGGTTGCGACATGCGCCGAATGGATCGTGACCTTGGACTGGAACAGCGCGTGCGCCAGTTGATGCAATAAGGCCGGTCGGTCACGCGCGTTGATTTCGATCACGGTAAAGCGGTTCGACGCCTTGTTGTCGATCAGCACATTGGGGGCAATCGCGAACGCTTCCGCGCGCGGGCGCGACAGCGGCTTGGCCATCAGCCGGTCGATCATCTTGCCGCGATTGGCAAGGGCGTCCTCGATTGCCTGTTTCAGCCGCGCGAGCTGCGCGCTCTCGTCGAACGGGCGACCAAACGGGTCCTGCACCAGGAAATTGTCGAGCGCCATGCCGTCGCGCGTGGTGTGGATGCGCGCATCGATGATGTTGCCGCCAGCCACGCTGATCGCGCCGGCAATGCGGTAGAACAGCCCCGGATGATCGGCGGCGTAGACCGTGACCAGCGTCGCGCCGCGCTCGGGATAGACTTGCGCGCTGATCGAGAGTTGTGCGTCACCCGCTTCGGCGATCAGCCGCGCGTTGCGTGCGATCACGTCCTCGGGTTCGGCCACCCAATAGGGTTCGGGCAAGCGGCGAACGAGCCGTTCGAAGTGCCCCGTATCCCAGCCGAGCAGCGCCTGTAACGCCTCCTGCTTGGCGGCGATACGCTCGCCGCGGCCTTTTTGCTTGTGGCCCAGCCGCAGCACTTCTTCGGCGGATTCATACAGGTCGGACAGCAATTGCCGCTTCCACCCGTTCCACACGCCGGGGCCGACCGCGCGGATGTCCACCACCGTCAGCGCCAGCAGCAGCCGCAGCCGCTCGGGGCTTTGCACGGCTTCGGCGAAATCGAGGATGGTCTTGAAGTCCGACAGGTCGCGCTTGAACGCAGTCGCCGACATCAGCAGGTGATAGCGCACCAGCCAGGCGACGGTTTCGGTCTCCGCCGGGCTCAGCCCGAGACGCGGGCACAATCGGTGCGCGACTTCGGCACCCAGCACCGAATGATCGCCGCCGCGCCCCTTGGCGATGTCATGCAGCAGCACCGCGACGTACAGCGCGCGGCGCGAGACGATCTGCTTGAGCACTGCCGCGCACAACGGATGGTCGGCATCGAGTTCGCCATGTTCAATCCGGCTGAGCAGCCCGATCGCGCGAATGGTGTGCTCGTCCACCGTATAATGGTGGTACATGTCGAACTGCATCTGCGCGACGACACGGCCAAAATCGGGCACGAACCGGCCAAACACGCCCGCTTCGTTCATCCAGCGCAGCACCGTTTCCGGGTCGCGCGGCGAGGTAAGCACATCGAGGAACAGCGCATTGGCGGTCGGGTCCTGCCGGATGTCGTCGGCGAGCTTCGCGTCGCGTGCAGCGGCGCGCATGGCGAGCGGGTGGATTTCCAGCCCGTGCTTGTCGGCGAGCGCGAACAGCTCGATCAGCCGCACGGGTTTTTCGGCAAGAAAGGCGTCATTGGGGATGGCCAGCCGACCACGAATGACGGTGAAGCCGTTCAACTTGCGCGGCGAGCGCCGCAGTACCGGCAAGCCAAAGCGTCGCCCGCGTGCCGCAAATTTCTCGTCGAGATGCGCCAGGAACACGCCCGTCAAATCGCCCGCGGTACGTGCTTGCAGGAAGTAATACTGCATGAAGCGCTCGACCTTGGATTTGCCGGGGCGGTCGGCAAAGCGCATCCGCTCGGCAATCTCGCGCTGCAAATCGAAGGTCAGCCGGTCCTCGGCGCGCCCCGAAATGGCGTGGAGGTGGCAGCGCACCGCCCACAGAAAATTCTCGGCGCGGTGGAACTGGCGATATTCGTCGCGGCTGAGCAGCCCCGCTTCGACCAATTCCGCCGGTTCGGTGACGTTATAGGCGTATTTGCCGATCCAAAAGAGCGTGTGCAGATCGCGCAGGCCGCCTTTCGCCTCCTTCACATTGGGTTCGACGACATAGCGCGTGTCGCCCATCTTGTGGTGGCGCACGTCGCGCTCGGCGAGCTTGTCGGCGATGAACTGGCGCGCGGTGTCGGCCTGCACCTCGGCCTTGAAGCGGCGCGCGGCCTCGTCATACAGCGCCTGGTCGCCCCACACATAGCGCGCCTCGAGCAAAGCAGTGCGGATCGTTACGTCGCTCTTCGCCTGACGCACCATCTCGTCGAGCGAGCGGCTGCTGTGACCGACTTTGAGGCCGAGATCCCACAAGGCATAGAGCATCGTTTCAATCACTTGCTCGGCCCAGGGTGGTTGTTTGCCCGGGGTAAGGAAGCCGACATCGACGTCCGAATAAGGGGCCATCTCGCCGCGTCCATAGCCGCCAACCGCGATGATCGTGATGCGCTCTGCCGCCGTCGGGTTGCTGGCCGGATACAGCCGTTGGACCGTGAAATCGTACAACAGGCGCAACAATTGGTCGATCAGGAAGGCTTGGCCCGCCGCTGCTTCGAGCCCGCGCGAGGGATATTCGATCAGCCGTCGCCCGATCTCGGTACGCCCGGCGTCGAGCGCGTGTTTGAGCAGCCCGGTGGCGGCGTTGCGCAGCGCATTGCGATCCCCCTCCAACGCGGCGAGCGCATCGGCGACGGTACGCCGATCGATGATCGAACGACGTTGCGGCAGGGATTCAAAGCGTGGTGGCATCCGCTCCAGATAGGGGGTCGTGCGATCCGCGTCCACGCGCGATGCGCCGGGAGTGGGGAGGCCGCGCCTGAGCCTTGTCGCGCCATTGCGCGATGATGCACATGGGCAGGCAATGACGACAGCGTGGTTTGGCGGCAATTGGCGGGATGCGCCACGCGTTGTTTCTGTGTGTAAGGGACCGATGACCAATATGTCGTTTACGCCGCTCGACCGCCCGGTCTGGCACAGTCTCACTGGCCGCCAGGCTGCGCTCGCGACCGGCGATGCCCGCGCGCTGCGGTTCCGGCCCGATGTCAATCTGTTTGGTGATGCTGCCGATGATTCGCCCGAGGCGCTGGCGGCTTTGGCCGCGCTCATTCCCGAAGAGGGAACGCTCGGCCTGATCGGCGCGGGGCCGGCTGTGCCGCTGCCTGGTACGACGGTCGTTTCCGAACGGTGGATCAACCAGATGGTCGCGACGCGGCTGCACCGTGCGGCGCGCGCCATCGAGATTGTGCGCTTGGGCGACGGCGATGCGCCCGAGATGCTGGCGCTGGCAACGCTGACCGCACCGGGGCCGTTTTTCGCGGCGACGCATCTTCAAGGCGGGTATGTCGGCGTGCGACGTGGCGGGCGGCTGGTCGCGATGGCGGGCGAGCGGATGAAGGTGCCCGGTTTCAGCGAAATTAGCGCGGTCTGCACCCACCCCGATTTTCGCGGGCAGGGTTTCGCCCGCGTGTTGATGGAAGCGGTGATCGCGCCGCTGATCGCGGGTGGCGAGGGGGTGTTCCTCCACAGCTATCCCGACAATCCGGCGGTGGCGCTGTACCGCGCGCTCGGTTTCGAAACGCGGCGGGAGATGACCTATACGGTGATCGCACGGGCGTAGTTTTACGCTCGCGCCAGCGCCTTCAGCCGGTAGAGTGTTTCCAGCGCCTCGCGCGGGGTGAGCGCGTCGACATCGAGCGTCTCCACTTCGGCGCGGATCGTGTCGGCTGGCTCTTCCTCGACCTCTATCGCGGCGGCGAAGAGGGGGAGATCGTCCAGCCCGGCGGCCAGCCCGCCGGTCTTGGCGCGGCCCGCTTCCAGCTTGGCGAGCACCGCCTTGGCGCGCGCGATCGTCGCAGGCGGTAGCCCCGCGAGCCGCGCGACCGCGAGGCCATAGCTGCGATCGGCCGGGCCTTCGGACACTTCGTGCAGCAACACCAGCTCGCCCTTCCATTCGCGCGCGCGGACATGGTGGAGGGTGAGCGCGTCACAGCGTTCGGCGAGCCGAGTCAGTTCGTGATAATGTGTGGCGAACAGGCAGCGGCAGCGATTATCGTCATGGATCGCCTCGACCACCGCCCACGCAATCGCGAGCCCGTCATAGGTCGAGGTGCCGCGCCCGACCTCGTCGAGGATGACGAAGCTGCGCGGCGTCGCTTGCGCCAAAATCGCGGCGGTTTCGACCATTTCGACCATGAAGGTCGAGCGACCGCGTGCGAGATTGTCCGACGCGCCGACGCGGCTGAACAACCGGTCGACCAGCCCTAGTGTTGCTGATGTCGCGGGTACATAGCTACCCGCTTGCGTCAGCACGGCAATGGCGGCGTTCTGGCGCAGGAAGGTCGATTTACCGCCCATATTGGGGCCGGTAACGAGCCATAGCCGCGAGTCTTCCGACAAGCGGCAATCATTGGCGACGAAGCGTTCGCCGCGCTTGGCCAGCGCATCCTCGACCACCGGGTGCCGCCCACCGATGATGTCGAAACCGGCGTGTTCGATCAGCTCGGGCCGCGCCCAATCACCCTCCGCTGCGCGCTCGGCATGGCTGGCCGCGACATCGAGCCGCGCCAGCGCATCCGCCGTCGCCGCCACCGCCTCGCGCCGGTCGAGCGCGGCGGCAATGAGGTCTTCGAGATGCGCCGCCTCGGCGGCCAATGCGTGTGCGCCCGCCTGCGTTACCTTGGCGGCGACTTCGTGCAGTTCGGGCGCATTGAAGCGCACCGCGCCCGCCATCGTCTGGCGGTGGATGAAGCCGCTCTCGGGTTTCATCAACCCGTCCGCCGCGCGTGCGGGCACCTCGATATGATAGCCGAGCACGCCATTGTGGCGGATCTTGAGCTGGGCGACGCCGGTGCGTGTGCGATAGTCGGCCTCAAGCGCTGCGATCGCGCGCCTACCGCCCGCGCCCGCATCGCGCAGGTCGTCGAGCGCGGCGTCATAGCCCGCAGCGATATAGCCGCCATCCGAGGCATCGATTGGCGGGGAGGGGACGAGCGCGCGCGACAATAGATCGATCAGCGCGCCATGCCCGCGCAGGCGCGGAGCAAGGTCCTTCAGCAGCGCGGGCGGTTGATCGATCCGGTCGAGCCGCTCGCCCAGCCGCCATGCGCCATCGAGCCCGTCGCGCAATTGGCCGAGATCACGCGGCGAACCGCGCCCCGCCGCCAACCGCCCGAGTGCGCGCCCGATATCGGCCATGCTGCGCAGCGTGCCGCGCAGCGATTCACGCAAGCCGCTATCCTCGGCGAGCAGCGTGACCAGATCGTAGCGCGCCTCGATCCGGCTGCGTTCCATCAGCGGCGCGCCGAGATCGGCGGCGAGCAGGCGTGCGCCTGCCGCCGTTACCGTGCGGTCGATCGCGTCGAGCAAGCTGCCCTTGCGCGCGCCGCTCGTCGTCTGGGTCAGTTCCAGGCTCTCGCGGGTGGCAGCGTCGATCGCCATATGCTGCGCGCTCTGTCCCAGGCGTGGCGGGCGCAGGAAGGGCATTGCGCCCTTGGCGGTGTGATCGAGATAGGCGACGAGCCCGCCCGCCGCCGACAAGGCTGCACGGTCGAACTGGCCAAAACCGTCGAGCGTCGCGACGGCATAGAGGTCCTTCAGCCGCGTCTCGCCGCGCGCGCTGTCAAACTCGCCGCGCGGGCGCAGCATCGTCGCCATTTCGGCAAAGCCGCTCGCTTCGGAGGCGATGGTTTCCGCCGGGGCGAGGCGGGCGAGTTCGGCGCTCAATCCGGCGGCATCGCAGGCGATCAGCTCGAACCGCCCGGTCGAAATATCGGCGGCGGCAATCGCGATCGCGCCGCCCGCTTCGCCGATCGCCACGCACCAATTGGCGGTGCGCGCGTCGAGCAGCGCCTCCTCGGTCAGCGTGCCCGCCGTGACCACGCGGACGATTGCGCGCGACACCAATGTCTTGCCCGCGCGCTTCTTGGCTTCGGCGGGGCTCTCGGTCTGCTCGGCAATGGCGACGCGGTGCCCGGCCTTGATGAGCCGCGCTAGATAGGCATCGGCAGCATGGGCTGGCACGCCGCACATGGGGATCGGCACGCCGTGATGCTCGCCGCGCGTGGTCAGCGCGATGTCGAGACAGGCGGCGGCAACCTTCGCATCGTCGAAGAACAATTCGAAGAAATCGCCCATGCGGTAGAACAGCAGGCAATCCGCCGCCTCGGCCTTGAGCGCGAAATACTGCGCCATCATCGGGGTGGGAGCGGGGGTCGGTGCTGGCGCCATCGCCGTCTGATACCGCCCGCCCTGCCGAAAGGAAACCGCCGCGTCAGTGTTGCTGGTTGAGCGCGGTAAAGACCGCGTCATACCGCCCCTCACGCTCGGCATCGCGCAGGAATTTGACGCGCGCCACCGTGTTCTCGGGCCCATGCGGATTGGCCTCCAGCAGCGCCATTGTCTCGGCGATATAGGCGTCGAGCGGCATCGAATTGGGGTTTTCGGCATGGCCCGGCATCAAATCGGTCGCGACGGCGGGGGGCGCGATTTCGATCACATCGATTCCCGTATCGGCAAGTTGCGTGCGCAACGACTGCGACCAGCTATGGATCGCCGCCTTGGTGGCGCTATAGGTCGGCGTCGCCACCAACGGCACGAATGCCAAGCCCGAGGACACGGTGAGGATCGCGGCGTTGGGCTGCTTGCGAAGGTGCGGCAGCAAGGCGGCAGTCAGCCGGATCGGCCCCAGCAAATTGGTCGCGATCATCGCTTCGGCGTCGTTCAGGTCATAAGGCTGCACGGTCATGTCCTCGGCACGCATGATCCCGGCATTGTGGATCACGACATTGAGCGTTGGATAGTCGGCCGCGACGGTAGCCGCGAACCGCGCGATGTCGGCTGCGTCGGAGACGTCGAGCAAGGCAGTGCTGATGCCGGGTACGTCGCGCGCCAGCGCCTTGAGCGGCTCGGCGCGGCGGCCAGCGACGATAACGCGGTTGCCGCGCGCGTGAAAGTGCTCGGCGAGCGCGCGGCCGATGCCGGTGCCGCCGCCGGTGATAAGGAGGGTGTTGCCGCTGATGTTCATGGTTGCTGCTCCCGTTGCTTGGTTGACAGGCGGCATAAAAACTGCGCTTTCCATTGGAAAGTAGGCACGTAAAAGTGCGGTACTTACCAACAGGAAACCAATGGCCGTTTCGCACCAATATCCTGAAGATCTCGATCCACGCGTCGAGGCGCTGGTCACCGAGGTGATCGGCCGCGTCGCCGACAAATGGACGATGATCGTGCTGGAGGTGCTGACCGAACATGGCGAGCTGCGTTTCTCGCGCCTGGCGCAGCTTGCCGAGGGAATCAGCCAGAAGATGTTGACCCAGACCTTGCGCCAGATGGAGCGCGACGGCCTGGTAATCCGCACGGTCCATCCCGTCATCCCGCCCAAGGTGGAATATCGGTTGACCGATCTGGGGTTTACGTTGTCCGAGGCGTTTTGCGGGGTGTGGGTGTGGGCTGCGCATAATGTCGATCGCATCACCGAGGCGCGTCGATCGTTCGATGGTCGTAGCCGCGACTAGGGGCGTTTCCATTCGCCCAAACTGTTTCTAAGACAACGCCGATCCAGGAGGCCGCCCGCATGACCGAAGACTCGAACGTCCAATTTTCCGAGCGTGAGGCATTGCTGTTCCATTCGGAAGGTCGACCGGGCAAGATCGAGATCGTCGCGTCCAAGCCAATGGCGACGCAGCGCGACCTGGCGCTGGCGTATTCGCCCGGCGTCGCGGTGCCGGTGCTGGCGATCGCCGCGGATCCAAGCCTCGCTTATGATTATACCGCCAAGGGCAATCTGGTCGCGGTGATCTCGAACGGCACCGCCATCCTTGGTCTCGGCAATCTCGGCGCGCTGGCGTCCAAGCCGGTGATGGAAGGCAAAGCGGTGCTGTTCAAGCGCTTCGCCGATGTCGATGCGATCGATATCGAGCTGAAGACCGAGGATGCCGACCGGTTGATCGATGCGATCGAGTTGATGGAACCGAGCTTTGGCGGCATCAACCTGGAAGACATAAAGTCTCCCGAATGCTTCATCATCGAACAGACCTTGCGCCAGCGCATGAACATTCCGGTGTTCCATGACGATCAGCACGGCACCGCGATCATTTGTGCGGCGGGCCTCATCAACGCGCTGTTCCTGACGGGGCGTGACATCAAGGACACCAAGGTGGTGATGAACGGCGCGGGCGCAGCGGCGATTGCATGTGCCGAACTCATCAAGGCGATGGGTTTGCCGAGCGACCAGTTGACGATGGTCGATCTGGGCGGAGTGATCTATCAGGGGCGTGCCGACATCAACCAATGGCAATCCGCCCACGCCGTCGCCACCGACAAGCGCACGCTGACCGAGGCGCTCGATGGCGCCGATGTATTTGTCGGCTTGTCCGCTGCGGGTGCGCTGCCCGCCTCGGCGCTGATGAAAATGGCCCCCAAGCCGATCATCTTCGCAATGGCCAATCCCGATCCCGAAATCACCCCGCCCGAGGCCAAGGCGGCGCGACCCGATGCGATCATCGCGACCGGGCGTTCGGATTATCCGAACCAGGTCAATAACGTGCTCGGCTTCCCCTTCATTTTCCGCGGTGCGCTCGACGTGCGCGCGACGACGATCAACGACGAGATGAAACTGGCCGCAGCGCGCGCGCTCGCGGCGCTCGCACGGCAGCAGGTCGCCGAGGAAGTCGCGGTTGCTTACGGCGTGCGCCACACCTTTGGCCCCGATTACATCATCCCCGCGCCGTTCGATCCGCGCCTGATGGAGATCGTTCCCGTTGCCGTCGCCAAGGCGGCGATGGATTCGGGCGTCGCGACCAAGCCGATCCTCGATCTGGAGGCATATCGCCAGACGCTGAAGGCACGGCTCAACCCGACCACTTCGGTGCTGACGCTGGCTTATGAAGGCGCCAAGGCGCATCCCAAGCGCGTATTGTTCGCCGAGGGTGAAGAAGAAGTCGTGCTGCGTGCGGCAATCGCGTTCAAGGATGGCGGCTATGGCACGCCGGTGCTGGTCGGCCGCGACGATGTGCCTGAACGGTTGCGCGCGCTCGGCGTCAATGATCCCGACAGCTATGAATTGCACAACAGCCGCAATTCGCCGCTGGTGCCGCGCATGGTCGATTTCCTGTACGAGCGGCTGCAGCGGCGCGGCTATCTGCGTCGCGATTGCGAACGCATGATCAACCAGGATCGCAACATCTTCGGCGCGGTGATGCTGCAATTGGGCGAAGCCGATGCGATGATCACCGGCATCACGCGCACGTACGCGCATACGATGCGCGAAATACGCCGCGTGATCGATCCCGAAGTGGGGCGGACGCCGTTCGGCATTCATTTGATGGTCGGGCAAAGCCACACCGTGTTCATGGCCGATACGACCGTCAACGAACGCCCCAATGCCGAAGAACTGGCTGACATCGCCGAGCAGACCGCCTTGGTCGCCAAGCGCATGGGGCATGAGCCGCGTGTCGCCTTCCTCAGCTATTCGACCTTTGGCAACCCCGAAGGCAATTGGCTCGACGATATCCGCGCGGCGGTGAAGGTGCTCGACAAGCGGCAGGTCAGTTTCGAATATGAAGGCGAAATGGCACCCGACGTTGCGCTAAACCCCAAACAGCTTGCCAATTATCCGTTTGCGCGCCTGTCGGGCCCGGCCAATGTGCTGATCATGCCGGGGCTGCAATCGGCCAACATTTCGGCCAAGCTGTTGCGTGAATTGGGCGGTGATGCGGTGATCGGGCCGATGCTGGTCGGCATGGAGAAATCGGTACAGATTGCGCCGATGACGTCGACCGCGAGCGAGCTCGTTACCCTGGCGGTGCTGGCTGCGGGCGGGATCGCCCGCTGACCGCTGCGAGGTTTGTGTCCGCAGCAAGGAGCACGTCGGCAGGTTCGAACCGAGGTGGTCGATACCCTGTGCGGGTTTGGCTGACCATCTCGCCCAACGGGCGCAGACATTACTCAAAAGAAAGGTGAGGAATTTCATCCCTGGCGTCGTCACAGAGATAATGATCCCGACGATATTCCAGACCGACCTGTCGACTGTATATTAGGAAACGACAATTGGCGTCTTCCCAAGAACTGCGACAGAGGGGGTATCCTGATTGCCAGACTCGTCGGTCTTGGCACATGCCGTTTCGGCACCCGGCGGGAGGGGTTTCGTGAGCGTTCCGATATGGTTTGCGGCGATGCTGGGGGCAGGGGCACCGGTCGAGGATGGCAGTGTGGTGGCGATCCTCCCGCCAACCTCCGCCATGCCTGCCACTATGCAGCGAGCGCCCGCTCCGCCGGCTGAATCAGCGGGCTTGTCCCTGGCAACCGACCCGGCTTCTGCACCGCTGCAAGCCGGCGCGGAACCGCAAGACATCGTCGTTACCGCGCGCTCGCGCAGCGCACCCAATGATCCGATCGCGGCCATCAATGGCGAGTCCTTCGCCGCTACGCAAGCCGTGGACCGGGCGTTGGTCGGCCCGCTTGCGCTGGCGTATAAGCGCACGATGCCGGACTCCGTGCGCAGCGGCATACGCAATTTCCTGTACAATCTGCGCGAACCCGTGGTGTTCCTGAACTTCATGCTGCAGCACAAGCCCGGCAAGGCGGCGGAAACGGTCGGTCGCTTCGTGGTCAATTCGACGGTGGGGGTTGGCGGCGTGTTCGACATGGCCAGGCGACGCCCGGTCCATTTGCCGCGCCGTCCGAATGGCTTTGCCGATACGATGGGCTTTTATGGCGTCAAGCCGGGGCCGTTCCTGTTTTTACCCTTGATCGGGCCGACCACGCTGCGCGATTTCGTGGGCGATACAGTGGATCGGTTTGTGTTGCCGCTGGCGGTGGGCAAGCCCCTCAACAAGCTGGCCTTCACGCTACCAACAAGTATCCTGGGTGTCGTCGACCGGCGTGCCGAGCATGATGAGGAACTGCATCGGCTGCACGATGGCCCGACCGATCCCTATCTGGCGACGCGTGCCTTTTATCTGCAGCGGCGTCAGGCCGAGATCGATGGCCTCCACGGCAAGCATCGCACCGCGCGATTGCCGGCCATACCGGCTACGTCCGGGGCGGCCCCCACGCCTTAAATGGCGGGCACGGGTGTCGATGCGGGATTGGTTGATGAAACCGACGCAGGATGGTGCGCGAGGGTAACGCGTGTTCCGGGGGCCGTATCCGATACGGTAACGATGGCTTCCAACTGCTTGGCGAGCGCCTGGACGATATTGGTGCCAAGCCCAGCCTTGGCCTCGGTCGGCTCCGCCGACATGCCGACGCCATCGTCACTGACCGATAGCGACCAATCGGCTCCGCTACGGGTATAATCGACCGCAATTGTACCGTGACGTCCGCCCGGAAAAGCGTGCTTGAGCGCGTTGATGACGAGTTCGGTAACGACCAGGCCGAAGCTGACCGAAATGTTGGCCTGAACCTGCTGGCGGGCACTGCTCACTTCGATCGAGATTTGGTCGTGATCGTGGATCATCGACGCGCCGATGCTTTCGCACAGTTGTTGGAGATAAGGCCCGATGTCGACCTTATCGACCGAGGCCACCGCCAATTGGCGCTGAATCGCGGCGACCGACATGACACGGCTGTGCGCATCACGCAGGTGGCCGCGCACCTCTTCGGATTGCACCTTGCGGGCACTTTGCAACAATACGCTGGCGATGATTTGCAAGCTGTTGGCGACGCGGTGCTGGAGCTCCTGCAGCAGCACGCTCTTGTCGCGGACCAGATCGTCGGTCATTTTTTCGGCGATGCGGGCGTCGGTCACGTCGGAAATGGCGAGCAACAGTCGCGGTTCGGTGCCCGCGCCGTAGCTCAGCTTGTGGGCGTTCAGCACGAGGCATAAGGTTTCGCGACCTTCGCGCTTTAGGTCGAATTCGTAATTCTTGACCTCGGCCAAGCCGGAGGCCGTCGCCTTCAAGAGCGATTGAAGCTGCGGGATCGCCCACTCGCCATGCCCGACGGCGGAGAACGTCATGCCGACAATCGTTGTCGGGTCGATCTCGAACGCGTGGCAGAAAGCATCGCTGGCGGCGACGACCACGCGATCCCCATCCAGCAGCAGGACCGGGGCATGGGAAGAACCAACCACCGCCAACGCGAGATTGAGGCCGATTTCGGCATTAGGATCGTATGAAGATTGCATCGGAACCCTTTCGGTCCCGGACTTTCCTTGCGAAAGCGGTTCGGGTGGTCAAAGTTGACCTCAGTTCGACTGTAGCACGCCTGCTGGATATCCTTGCACCCATTCGCGTGTTCGCGCGGTTACCCCGTGATCGAGGCTTCGCGGCGCGCTCCTGTCGTGGGGGGGGGCGAGGACAGGACAGCGCGGCGAAGGTGATTGGATCGTCCGGCTCGCTTGGGCGTTCAGGCGGGCCGGAAGGCGAACCTATGATCCAGACGAAAGGAATGTAATGGCGGATGCTCAACCCGGTCTCGACCATAGTAGCATCATCTTGCGGCCCGATCCGTCGCGCACCGTGGTACGACCATTTTCGTTGGATTATCCTGTTACATTTCAAACAGAAGGGCATAGTCGGACGCAAGTGATCGTCGATCGCGTGCTGACATTGAGCGGGGATGCTCTCGCCGCTGAATTGGCCCGCATCGTCGATTCGCTTGATGAACGTCATCGCGATGTCGATGCCATGCTGTTGCGGCGCTATGATGAGGTGGTTGCAGCGTTGCCGTCGCCGCCTGTCGCCTGTGAGGGGCAGCGCCGCCTGATCGGCGCGTATTTCAGCGAAGAATTCTCCTATGAGGCGGCGGCTTTGTTCAACCCCAGCGCCGTTATCGCGCCCGATCAGGCCGATGTGCCCGACGGCGGCGTGCGTTTCGTGCTGTCGCTGCGCGGGATCGGGGAGGGGCATGCCTCCTCGGTCGCCTTTCGCACCGGGAGTTGGGTGCCGGGCGGCGCGCTCAAGATCGATCCGCCAAGCCTGGTCGCGGTGCCGCCGATTATCGATGGTACGGATGTCGAGGCAGGCGGGGTGGTGATGCTCCACTGTGGCGGCAGCCGCGATATTTCGGAGACGGTGCTGTTCCCGGTGCTGCCGAGCCAACGCCAGGGAATTGAGGATTTACGGCTCGTCCACTTTACCGAAGAAGATGGCACAACCGCGTATCACGGCACCTACACCGCCTTCAGCGGCGCGGCGGCGCGCCCGGAATTGCTGTCGAGCGATGATTTTC
>Ga0172379_10005225_pt1 | contig 18323 bp, 17 predicted proteins | sample GrowelOW334metaG_FD_119756 | JGI IMG/M metagenome (GOLD analysis project Ga0172379, IMG submission 119756) | Groundwater microbial communities from an aquifer near a municipal landfill in Southern Ontario, Canada - Groundwater well OW334 metaG | ecosystem: Environmental > Aquatic > Deep...
AAAATGGAAAAAATAATATTTCACATTGATATGGATTCGTATTTCGCCACCTGCGAACAACAAGCGAATCCTTTTTTGCGTGGCAAGCCGATTGCTGTTTCCGGCCATCCGGATTCGCGTACAGTAGTTTCCGCCGCATCCAAAGAGGCTAAGAAACTGGGTGTCAGATCCGCCATGCCGATCTATGAAGCACGAAAGATATGCCCCGAGATAATTTTTGTGCCGGGTGATTTTGATAAATACGTCCACATTACCAAAAAAATTATCAGTATATTCCTTTCCTTTACCGACCAGGTGGAAGTGACCAGCATTGACGAAGCATTTATGGATGTAACCCCTATTGCACGAAGATACGGCGGAGCAATCCCCGTGGCCAATAAAATAAAAACGGAATTAAAAAAGCAGGTTGGCGATTGGATGACCTGCTCAATCGGTATTGCTCCCAATAAACTGATGGCCAAACTGGCTTCCGGGCTTAGAAAACCGGACGGCATTATGCAGGTACCGCAAAAAGACATTCTCTCTGTTTTAAAAACGATTGAACTTACAGACCTGTGCGGCCTGGGCCGTCAGACGGAAAAGCATTTGAACAGAATCGGGATTAAAAACCTGAATGAGCTAAGACAATACCCTTTAACTAAACTAATCAGGGAATTTGGTCAAACGGGATTGCAACTTTCCAATATGAGCCGAGGCAGAGGTTCTGACTATGTCCCCTCTTATTATGACGCTTATCAGGAGAAATCAATGGGACATCAGATAACTCTGCCACAAAATACCATGGATCTGAAATACTTAAACAATACTCTCTTAAAACTTTGCGAAAAAACCGGACGCAGAATGCGGGAAGCCGGACTAGCCGGCTGGGTAGTTAGCGTATTTATCAGATATAACAATTTTGAAGGCCTTTCCCGGCAAAAGGCAGTTAAGATTCATATTAGCGACGGATACCAGATTTTTGAGACAGCCAAAAATATTCTAAAATCATTTTCATTCAAATATCCCGTGCGCCTAATCGGAGTCAGCGTTGCCCAGCTTTCCCCTTCCAATCAGTCGTCACTGCCTTTTACCGACATAAAAAAGAAGCAGGCGATCTTAAAGGCAATGGATATTGTAAATAATAAGCATGGGGAATTTACTATCCAGCGCGCCTGCCTGCTGGAAACCGGCGGGCTGAAAAGAGATCTGCCCGCTCACGGCCTGATGCGGAAATTCAGATAACCTCACCCCCACACTCATGCATGAGTGTGGGGGTGAGTATTGACAAATTCCCAGTTTTGTTATAAGCTGTGGGGCTTATTTGTTTGCTTGATCAAGCTTGCATACAAATAGGCAGAAACTGCATGCAACAGAAGGAGCATTGATGTCCGCAACCAGAAAACCCAGCGCGGTCTACGACGGAATATCCGTCCAGACGGCCGCCAATTTTTTCGTCGGTAACAGCAAGCGATGGCAACTTCATACCGGCAACCCGCCGGCGGTGGTCGAAGAACTGGACTGGGAGTGCGTCTCCCCGTTCGGCTCGGTCCGGAACGTCATCGTCGTCGACGAGAACGGCCAGCCGGTCTTCGACCGCCCCGAGTATCGGGAATCCCCCAACGTCAATGTCGTCGTCTGGGGTATGGAGCCCGACGGAACGGTCAGACTGGCCGTGGTCAGTCAGCCGCGTCCGCACGCGGACAACCCGTTCCTGGAACCCGGTGCTGCCTGCGACCCCGTCACGTTCGGTCAGATCGTCATGGGCTTCAACAAACGGAAGGTGCTGGGAGACGACGCCGTCGACCAGTACGAATCCGTCGAGGACACGGCCGCGCGCGAGACGGCCGAGGAATCCGGCGCCAAGGTGATCCGGAACATTGAAGTTCCGCATGTGCCTTGGCACAATCCGAACCCGACTTTCTGTGCCACGTGGAGTGACCTACTCTTCGTCGAAGTGGATCTCGACGCACTCGAAGAGTTCAGGTCCACCCGCAACGAGCCAATATTCAAGGCGGAGTTCGTCACCGTCCGCGAACTGCTGCGGCGCATCGCCGAAGGCCGCGGCCCGAACGGCGAGCTGTACCGCATGTGCACCGCCAACAGCGCGTGGATGATCTTTTTCGCCACGCACCCCGAGTTGCTCATTTACTAGCGGAACCCAGTTCCGCTCGTCCCCAGGATTTAACACTCCTCGGGATTTTTTTTATTTTGAATTGATATTTTCATCGCAGGGCTTGATTTTTTTTTGAATCTGTAGTACGCTGTTTGCTCCCGTTCTTTCCTAAACTCAGCGACCAGTTCAGCGACCCTGAGCACGGTCAAATCATGGAGGAATCTCATGACCGGCCAAATGCTTCTGATCAATTGCGCCACGGGCTTCCTTGCCCTGGTCCTTATCACCCTCCTCCAGGCCGCGCTGCTCAAAAGGGCGCGTAACCAGTACGCCTTCTACTGCATAGAGAAGCGAACCCACATTTTCAACTTCGCATTTCTGCGGATTTTCCAGCTCTGCATGCTGGGTGGGATTTCCTTCGCGACGGAGAAGTTCCTCGTCAAGGGAGTCTGGGATTCCCTGCTTGAACCGAGGATCATACTGGTTCACTTCGCCTTCTGGCTCGCGCTGCCGTACGCCCTTTACTACCTGAACTACCGATGGGTATTCAGGAACTCAAACTTCTGCCGCAAGCCTTCGTGGCTACTGTAAAGTCCTAGACATCATATGATTGTTGCCGGACTTTTTTTATTGGTCAGAATAATAAAGGAAATATGCCACGAATTGACAAAACTGCCCTGTTTTTGGTAAGTTATGAGACTATTCTTCGCACATTGACTTTAGCGACATGGCGGTTTTGAGGCCAATACCGCCATGTCACATGTATCAACTCTTGACTGCACTCAGCAGGGTAAAGGAGCTCCCTGATGAAGAAGCCCGCGTTTCTCCAGTACAGGTTCGGGCCGACCTTCTGGACGGCCAATGTGGCGGAATTGTTCGAGCGGATGGGATGGTATGCTCTTTTCACCATCATCACCCTCTTCCTCACCAACAGCAAGAACGAAGGGGCGCTGGGTCTCACCAAGCAGCAGGCCAGTGCGATCCTGAGTGTGGTACCGTTCTTCCTCTACCTGTTACCACTCATCACGGGCACCATCGGCGAGAAGATCGGGTACAAGCGCATGCTGCTGGCGTCGTTCGTGGTGCTGGGTGCGGGGTACTACCTCTGCAGCCTGGCGACCGGGTACTGGTCCTTCTTCGCCTACTTCATGCTCGTCGCCCTGGGCGCCGGCATGTTCAAGCCCATGATCTCGGCGACGATCGGTCAGGTGACCCGCGGTGACAAGCAGAAGTCGTCGGTCGGCTTCGGCATCTTCTACGCTATCGTGAACGTCGGCGGATTCCTCGGGCCGGTCGTTGCCGGTACGTTCCGGCCGAGTCTGGACCCGGCCACGGGTGCGGTGCTGCGGGGCAGCTGGGACACGCTGTTCTACATCAACACCGGCTACATGGCGGTGATGTTCCTCTTCACGCTGCTCTTCTTCAAGGAGCCGGCGCGCAAGGGTACCGATCCGCTGGGCAAGAAGCTCCGCGAGATGATCACGGACCTCCGCGATCCCAAGCTGAGCATCCTGCTGCTCATCCTCGTCGGGTACTTCACCAACTACGTGCAGTTCTTCAACACGATGGCACTCTGGATCACGGAGTGGGTGGACACCAGCGCGCTGGCGGCGCTGCCCTTCATCCCGGATGCCTGGGTGTCGGCTGGCCAGCTCAAGGCAGAGTATCTCATCAACCTGAACGGTCTGACGATCATCCTCCTGGCCATCTGGCTCACCAACCGGACGGCGAAGTACGGCATCCTGAAGACCATGAACACGGCGATCCTCATCCTGTGTCTCGCGGTTGCCGCGCTCTCGTTCACCTCGCCGGCATCCACAGGCGGCATGTCGCTCTGGCTGCTCATGTCCCTGATCATCGTGTTCTCCATGGCCGAGGTGTGCGTGAACCCCAAGAGCAACGAGCTCATGGCGAAGATCGCGCCCCCCGACAAGGTGGCAACGTACCAGGGGTACATGTTCCTGTCGATCGCCGGGGGGTTCTTCCTCGGCGGCAAACTCGTCGGCCTCTACGGCCACTTCGCCGACAAGACGGCGATGTACCGCGAGGCGCTGATCGCGCACGGCAGTAATATTCCTGGTATCGCGGATCTCAACCTCACCCAGCTGGGGCTCGAGCTCCAGAAGAACGGCGTGAACCTCGCGCAGCTCGACCAGCAGCTCTGGTCGCACCACCAGCCCTACCTCTACTGGCTGATCTGCGCAGCGATCGGGATCACCTCAGTGATCTTGCTCGCCATCTACCGCCGGGCGGTCCCGAAGCTCGAGCAAACCACCCGTACCTGATTTCACTGAAGGAAGCCAGTAACACTGGCATGGTGTTGGCCTCACACCATATTCCTTCAACCCTTACACAATTGCGAAAGTGTGGGGGATTTTTTTATACATAAAACAACCCAAATAACAAATCCCGGATTGACAAAAATTACTAATTTCACTACGATTATTTACCGCCTTACAACCCGACTTGGGTAACCAAGGAGTACTCATACCGAAAGGACAGGTTATGCCTCTGCACACCATTCTGATCCTGCACACGATCATCAGCTGGGTGGTTCTCACCGCGCTGATCTATTGGAAGGCTGTGCCCAACCTGTTCGCTCTCTTCAGCGAGAACATCAACTTCTCATGGTCGGGTGCCGGCTACTACGCCTTCCTATTCCTGGTGGAGCGCGTCGCGCAAGCGGGCATCAGCTACATGGCACAGTTCGTGCTGCATCTGTCGGTCGGCCTGCCGTACTTCCACCAACTGCCCGGACCGTGGCACTGGCTGATGCCACTCTCGTTCTTTCTCATCCTGCCTCTTTGCGGCTGGGCCAGATTCTACCGCCTCACCTGGCATCCGCGCCCTGCCTAATCCCTCCCGAACCTTTCGGTTTCCTGCGGGGATTTTTTTATTGTAGCAATTTTAAGTCGGCGAGTACTTCTTCCGCATGTACCGGTGGTTTTACTTTCTCATAGATTTTTACTACTTTACCCTGAGGATTAATTAAAAATGATGTTCGTGCAATTCCCATAAACTCTTTTCCTAGAAACTTTTTCTTTTGCCATACATCATATGCTTTCAACATTTCCATTTTATCGTCTGAAAGCAGGGTAAAAGGCAACTTATATTTTTCACTGAACTTTTCATGGCTTACTACACTGTCTTTACTGACACCTAAAACTTCAGCTTTCAGTTTAGAAAATTCTGGGAATGAATCACGGATCGTACATGCTTCAACCGTACACCCGGGCGTATTGTCTTTCGGATAGAAATAAATTAAGAGCCACCTCCCTTGATAATCTGAAAGCTTATGGATATCCCCTTTTTGATCCGGTAGAGAAAAATCCGGTGCTTGTTTGTTTAGTAAATTTTTCATAATATATTTATTTAATAAATTTAAAATGCTTTAGTGCCGGAATTATATTCGGTGCAATATTTTCAGGCAGATTATTCACATCAAACCATCCCCATTCCCTGATATCAAAACCCGGTTCTATATTGCCATTCCTTTTGGCAAGATAATGCACCAGTTTAACATCAAACACACCGTCTGCAGTTACTTTTTTATCTAAAACTATAAATGGTACCGGATCAATAATATCAACATCTATTCCTAATTCTTCTTTTGCCTCTCTTCGGGCAGTAGCTATTAAATCTTTATCATCCTTATCTTGTTTCCCGCCGCAGACCTTCCAAAATTCTGTATCTCCGTGCTGATTCAGAAGTATTTTATTATTTTCAACTATTATCGCACCGGATACAATGATTATATTGCTCATATGATTTACCTAATTTGATAAAACAGACAGTTTACCCGGCATCATTTCTATCTCAAATTTTTTCATTAAAGGTAATAACTCCCCGTCCAACTGCGCTTGCATATTATGACTTGATTCAATTGAAACTTTTTTTGCCGTAAATGTATGGACTTCCGGAAGTTTCAGATGGGTGCCTTTCATTATTTTAGGAATATTTCTTAAAGCATAAAACCTTCCCATCTTATCTATCTGACATACAGTAAACAAGCCGTCATCAATTTCAGCAGACGGTGCCACCCTAAAACCGCCGCCGTATTGTGTCCCATTACAGGTTGCGATTAGTAATATTTTCTTTTCCATGACTTCATGGTCGTCCAAAACTATTCTGGCTTTTCTGAATCTATAAGTAACCAGCGTTCTAAGTACCGCTGCTAAGTAACCGGGATAGCCGGGAAAATATTTCAGATACTTTCTGACCCGGGCGGCCGCTTCACCATCAAATCCCACCCCCATACCGTTGACAAATATATATTTTCCGTTAACTATTCCTAAATCAACATTTCTGACATGACCATTAATCAGGGTGCGTAACGCTTTTTTTAAGTCCTTTGATATTCCCACCATCGGAGCAAAATCATTTCCGGAGCCGGTTGGCAGAATTCCTAATACTGCCGGCGTATCATAAATCCCTGCAGCCACCTCGCTGATCGTACCATCACCACCTACTGCAACTACCACTTCAAAATTCTTGGCCGCCTCCCTAGCTAACCTTGTTGCTTCTTTTGGTTCTTTTGTGAGTACTTTCTCATACTCAAGCTTATGCTCCCGACAGAATGTCTGAATCTCCGGAATAAAAGACAACTTCTTCCCCTTCCCCGCCTCAGGATTCACAATAAAATAAAATTTCTTATACATTGATCTTTAAATATAATTTTTCAAATTGACCTAAAGTTAGTGCATGATCACAGGAATACTCGCCCACCCTAGTCCTTTTCAAATATTTCAAATACCCTCCTCCCACTCCCAGTTTTTTCCCGATATCCTTTCCCAATGCCCGTATATAGACGCCGGGACCAGATACTACTTTAATAGTGAGTAATGGCCATTGATAATCAATAATTTCAATCTTCTTTATTTCAACCTCTCGTGCTTCTAACTCAACAGTTCTTCCTTTTCTGGCAAATTTATATGCTTCTTTGCCTTGAACTTTCACTGCGCTGAAAATAGGTGGAACCTGTTTTATCTTACCCACAAATGATTTGACTGCTTCTTCCACTTCTTTTTGAGTCGGTATGGATTTTACCGCTATTGAAGTTTTTTCTCCTTCTTCATCATCGGTAGAACTTGTCACTCCCAACATTATGGTTGTAAGATACTCTTTTTCCTTCTGCACTTCAATTCCCAGTTTTTTTGTCGCGTCTCTGCCGACTCCGACAATTAAAACACCCTCTGCTAAAGGATCCAGTGTACCCGCATGTCCGATTCTTTTTACGCCAGTAATTTTCCTTAAGCGATAAATTATATCATGGGAAGTCGGACCTTTTTCTTTATAGATTGCTACTATATCATTCATAAATTTTGAGTATATAAACCAACTAGCTGCGCCTTATCCAGTACATGCCCCTTCATTGCACGCTCTAATTCTTTTTTACCATTAGATTTATCAAGATCAATCAATATATCCAAGGCGTATATTTTGAAAAAATACCGATGCGTACCTTTCGGCGGACACGGGCCTCCGTATTTATTATCACTGCGAGTATTTTTTCCCTCAACCGCACCCTCCATCACACAGTCTTCAACGATATCAAATGTATTCGGATCAATATTCCAGACAACCCAATGTACCCAATCACCCCCGGGGGCATCAGGATCATCGGTAATCAATGCAATACTTTTTGTGCCAATTGGAGTATCAGAGATTCTGAGCGGCGGACTAATATTTTCCCCGTTGCACGTATATTTAGACGGGATCATTTCGTTGTTTAGAAATTTAGGACTGGTAATTTTCATATTCCCTCCTTTCTAAATTACATCTTTAAGTGTGATATTTCTATATTGTCCTTCCTTCAAGTTACCAAGCTCCAACTTTCCGATACGCACTCTTTTTAACTTCGTTACTCCGTAGCCCAGCTTCTCACACATTCTACGAACTTGTCTTTTCTTACCTTCAATAATTACAATAGAAAATTTTCTGACATCAGTCTGTTTTATTTTTGCAGGCAATGTTTTATATTTATTTATGTAAACTCCCGTGCTCATCATTTTCAGAAATTTTTCGGAAACATCCCTAGTTACTTCTACCTGATATTCCTTTTCAACTTTGTTTTGACCCCTCAGAATCTTGTTTACCACTTCACCGTCATTGGTAAGTAATATAAGACCGGAAGTTGCCACATCCAGCCTACCGATTGTATAAACTCTTTCCGGATATCCTACCGCATCAATAATATTGTCCTTGGCTTTTGGATCACTGGTGCAGATTACTCCGACCGGTTTGTTAAAAGCCAGATAGATTTTTTCTGCTGTATCTACCCTGACCCGTTCACCGTCAACAACAACATCATCTCCCGGAGCCACCTTGTCTCCCAGTTTGGCCTTCTTTCCATTGATTTCCACCCTTCCCTGATCAACCAAACGATCCGCTTCACGGCGCGAACAGTAATTGGCTTGGGTCAGATATTTATTGATTCTTGTTTCTTCCATGAGAGTATCATAGCATGAGCGGTAATTATAATAAAATGAGCGTGTTTTATGCAAAAAAACTATTACAAAAGTAATAGTTTAGATAAACACACCCATCAAAGCTTGAAAGGCGACCCGCATCCGCAAACTCGCGGTAACGAGCCGTCTTTCAAGCATATACTCATTTCACAATTAGCTAATCATCATATCCTTTGGCGGACAACACCGATTTGGTATTCCGTCATAACAAAGCTTTACTTCAGTCCACGTACAATTCTTTACAATGCTGTCATCTGTTTCCAGCGCTCCAATTGGATTGTCCATTTGGAATTTCGGCGGGCAGCAAGTATTATTTGGATTGGGATTACCACTAAAACAATCCTTGACCTGGGACAGAGTGCAGTCTTTGGCAAGACCGTCTGTTGCTACTGCTTTCTGTGGGCAGCAAGGATTTATATTTCCGCTGTAGCAATCCTTTACTTGTGACAACGTACAATCCTTAGCAACATCAGTTGCTGATTGTGTCGCATCAACAGTGATCGCCAAAGAAGCCACGCCAATACCAATCATAAGCGCGAATAATAGACCGCTTAAAAAATATTTCATAATTTCACCACCTTTCATTTTAAAGATATTATTGAGTCCAAAATTTGAACCCTTGAGAAAATGGCGAAGGAGAATGTCAGTCTCCCCCTTCGCCGCGAATTCAAGGAATCAAAAGGTGCTGTGCGCTATTTCAGAAGAAGCATCTTCCGCGAAAGTGACTTTCCTTCCGCCTGCAGGAGGTAGAAGTAGGTGCCCGAGGCAACTCGCTGACCGGCGTTATCCGCGCCACTCCAGAAGATCTGGTGCTGGCCGGAAGGAATCGTGCCGTCAACGAGAGTCGCGATGAGTCCGCCACGGACGTTGAAAACCTTGAGAGAGACGTGGTCTTCGCGTGTCGTGGCAAACCGGATCGCGGTTTTCGGATTGAACGGGTTCGGGAAGTTCTGGGCCAGTGAAGTCTGACTCGGAACACCGTCGTTGACACCGACAATCGCATCAACAGGGCCGATACGTGTCAGTGCCGAACCCAACTTTGACATAGTCAGAAGCTGATTGAGAATCAACGGATTGTCGGCGTTGAGCACTGCGACTTGCTCCTCAGCAATCGCGATGCTTTCAAACGCCGGACGGCTGAAGTCCTCAATAACCTCCTTGGTCGTCTCGAAGCCGATGACCTGGTTCATGGCAGTAATAGACCCGCATCCGGGTCCATAGAAACCGCTGGCACCAGCTTCGTGGAACATCATGTCCATGGCAACCGGCGTGTAGCCGAACCAGGTGTCATCCGTTTCCCAGCTTGCAGCAGTACCACAGGTCGGAGCAAGCAGGAACGGATGATGGTTGAGGTACGGGAAAACGAGATCCATCCCCCAGCCCGAATCGCGCTTGGAGTACATGTTCCCCGGGTAATGGGATCCCGACAATGACGAGTACATGACGTTGAGATTCGTCATCCCGCCCATACGACCATTCCACTGGTCAACCAGGGCCTGGTTTCGGGTCTCGGGATTGGGAATCTCGCTTTCATAGATCTCGCCACTGAGGTTGTGGCCGTTCTCCAGGAGCATGGTTCGCACCAGCTCCGCAGCCGCACGTGCCCGTGCACCGTCTCCTTCGCTCATGTGATCCAGGTCGCCGACGAAGAAACCGATGCTTATCCCATAGCTGGGGTAAGACCACCAGTCGTTCGTTTCCTGCATCACCAGGCAGTAGGCGGCAATCTGCCAGAGTTCAGTTACCGGAATCCTGGTAACCACGGTCCCCGGAATCTGGTAAACCTTGTCCGACCGGAAATACGGCCGCCAGTACGAAATGTTCTGTCCTCGCGGCAGATCATCCCGTATCGTCGGAGCGGGAATCACGACATTCCCAGGCTGCGCCGGGAAACGATCCAACATCTGCAGGCGAATTGGCGACCAGACTTCATTCCAGTAATCCGGCCACCGCTCGCCGTAGAGATAGAAGAATTCGTTGTCCCGACCCCACAGTTCGTGGTACTTGACTCCCGCTGCCGTGTTGGCCGCGATCCGGCTTTGGAGATACGCGATTTGCGCGTCCTCCTCAGCCGCAGACTGCGGATAACCCGGAACCACCTCCACGGTCACTTCGTATCCGTACCTGCGCCAGAATGACGCATTGTACTGTTCAACCGCCGCCGCAAACGGTGCGACCGTGTAGCACACCATTTTCTCACCATCACCGACGTTGGCCACCAGACCATCCGGGAGATTGATTGAGGCAATTGCCGCCGTGTGAGCAGTAATCGCCTGATCAAACTCCTCAAGCGTCGGTGCCCGACTCGGCATCAGCGGACGAGCAGACTGCGTGCTCGGCTGAGCATAGCCATGGATGATTCTGTTCCCTGACTCTTCGCGTTCAATGAGCCGGAACCAGCTTTTTCCATCAGCGATTGCTGCCGAAACATCCATCTCGTACTCGCCAAACCCGGGAGCGTGCTCGGGACCGACCTGTTCCCAGACACCCTTACTGGCATCCGATGCTTCCACCAGATAACCGGCTGTCTGGTATTCGGAGCCGGCTCGCCAGATCGCGGTATCGTTCTTGACACCGAAACTGACGTCGGCAGCCGAATTGTCTCCGGCGAAAAGTGCCCACTGACTCGTCTCATGAGCCAGGGGAACTCCATTGGGACTCTGAAATGCGCCCAGGATCCAGATTGCACCATCGCCGGTAGGACAGATGCGCGCGTTAAAGGTGGTATCACCATTCCAGTACTGGGAGCAGACGGTTCCCGGTCCACTGGAAATGGAAATAGTTCCGGTAGTCGCGCCGTTGAAAGTCCACTGGATATCCAATCCCCCTACCGGAATCTGATCCAGGAACTCAAAGCTCGTTGACGCAACCGTCGGTGCCAGAATCGTCGCGCCTTCGCCAACTACCGTAATGGTGCCGTTCTGGGAAGTTGTGACAGTTGAACCACTGCCCATGGATTCCCAGAACGACTGGGCATAGTTGGCGTCAGATGCGGGAAATCCGCAGAAAACCCTCCGGCTCACCCAGGCGTCTTCCCAGGTACTGGAACCACAGCTCCAGTTGAAGACGAAGGAATTCGCCGATATGAATTTGCCGCTGATACAGCCGCTCTTGATGGCGATCGCGTAGCTATCGGCGGTTGTGACCTTCTCAATACTGGCAGTTGTCCATCCGTGTGCGATGTAGAAATCCCAGTTGTTGTCCCGGATCGCCATGCTGCTCAAGTCGTACGGTTCAACGCTGATAGAGCCATAGGCCCAGCCGTCGACACCACTGGCGTGGCCGTGCGTCTGGATCCACCAGACTCCATACCGATTGTCAAGTATGGCGTAGAAGTCGCTCATTCCGAAGGAAGGTGCGGTAGATCCCGGACTGACGTGCGCCGCTTCGGTGACAGCATAGCCCTTGCTGAGCAGAGCGGTCACGTAGGCCTCTCCATCGGTAGTTCCCCAGGTGCTTTCATAGAACTGGACAAGCACTCCCGTAGCAGAACCCGGGGTGTCCGGCGAGCCGTACCCCCTGCTTGCAGCAAGGAGTAGGATCATGGGGATCATGAATCGCTTCATGATTTACTCCTCCCGCAGATTGGGGATGTTCATCGGCCGTTCAAAACTGCGAACGGCTTCTTCGTGCAGAATTCCACCCTGCCAGCTGCACTCTTTGGCAGCGGCAATTTCCAGCAGAACCTTGGCCTGCTGTTCCGGATCGATCTGGCTGGGCGGGATAGCCTGCCGGACCGAAGAAGTCACGATGATGATGCACCCCTTCTCGATGTACATCTGCAGGATGCGGAGCTGGGACTCAAGAATGTCCCGTTTGGTCACATGATTCGCGGTGTCGACCACGATGAACACCTGAGTATCGGGTTCGTCTGTCCAGACATACCCGAAGTTGTTGTCCGACCGCTGGAACGCCTTGGCGACTAGCTTGTCGGCATTCATCATCGCGACAAGCAGAGGCGTGATTTCGGCATTGGGGGTGCCGATACGCTGAAGCTCGACCTGCTTGTTGATGACCCTGTTGATCAGATCCATTTTGCGGATCTGAGCGGAGGTCGGCTCGATAACGACCTTCGGCTTGTCCGAAAGTTCGGGCCAGACCTGCACTCCCTTCAGAGTGATGATCTGACCGTCCGTGGTCAGATCGTTGAGGGTGACCACACCCAAGTCGTTGCCGTAGGCATATGCCTTGGCAGTCGGCGACTCCTGCGCGCTGACCGTGCTCGCAAGTACGACCAGCAGAACGGGGATCATGAAGTACCGCATGGGTACTCCTCCTTTCCGGCGCGAAACGCCGCGGGGAAAGACGTAGCAGACAGAATGCCCGCTACACCACAACTTATGCTTCTTCAGTTGTCAAATTGCATGGATCATCGACGAATTTCGATGCTCCGGACAATTAATGAAAAATAACTGGCCGCAGAATCGAACTTACAAAAAAACTACCTGAAAATAGGTAGCCGGCAAACAAATACAAAAAGTTTTGCACTTATTGCTAGAATGTCGGTTACGCTACTGGCTCCAAGCTATCCTGTCAACCGCACATGTTAATGTTTGGGACCAAGCGTCCAATTACAGACAGCTTATCTTCGCCTCATTCCTCCTTATTAGATTGTGATTTTCTATTTTTATTTTAGTTTGGAATCTTAGTATATTGTATAAAAAATGTCAAATACCCGCAAATAGAATAAAAAATAGGGGTCAGAACAGCTTCTCAGAACCCCTATGTCGCCTAAACAAGCGCTAAGAATGAAATGAACTGTGTGCCCACAAGAGACCGTTGACCGCGTCACGAATCGTGCCCAAATTGAAGGGCTTGGAAAGATAGGCAACGGCACCATAGCGTTCCCGAAAGACCTTGGTCAGTACAGCAACTGACCTGGCTTTTCCCTTCGCGCACATGATCACGAGCGGTATTTGCGCAGCAGGGCCGGGCCGCTTCAGCTCAAGTGAGAGCCATCCGCCGCCGCGATTAGGCGGGTCACCCTCCGGAGCAAAGTACTCCACGAGAATGATGTCGGGACCTTTGCCGTCTTCCTGAATCCAGCCCATAATGCACTTCAGCGCACATGTCGCGTTGGAACAGCCGCGAACCTCATGCCCCTCCCACTCCAACACATCCTTGATGGAAGCAAGCGTATTGCTGTCGGGATCAAAGATGAACACCTTACTCATCGCACCCTACCTCCTGTGCCGGTTTCGCTACTTCCCTCCTGGTAAACCGCGTCCCTGGATATCAAGGACTTAGCGACCAATTAACGGTTACCAATCCTAGGGCTGAACACGTTTTTGTGTCCCCACAGAATCCGATGGAAATTTGAATGTGCATACAAAAAATCGCCTCAATATGAGACGACGTAACCAAAACACTGCACACTTGTGTCGGTTACGTCACTGACTCCGGGCTTCCCTTGACGTCCAAATTGGGATTACCTTTCATAGTCTCACATGAAATCATATTTGATTTCTTCAGGGGAGGTTAGCATGTTCCTTACTGATTGTCAACCCCGTTAGAGAATTTTCTCTAACGGGGTCAACACCGATAGCCTGATAATTAAAATCCAATCTTTCAATAATTACCCCTGCTTCCTCTGCATCTGCAAATCTTGGTTGAGCATAGTCTTCAATAACTACTGGAAAAAACTCAAAAGCGCTAATTCCTTTTTTTGAAAAAGTAATTTCCGCGATTATTCCTTCCCTGGTTTCCTGTGACCACATTTGGTCAAAAACAAAATTACCCAGACTGTATAAAATATATCCATCCTGATATTGTTCCATTGTCTGCACAACATGCGGATGATGCCCAACTACCAAGTCAGCGCCGGATTCTATAGCAGCATGAGCAAAATCTTTTTGGTGTTGGTTTGGCGTAAACTGATATTCGTAACCGTCGTGCATGGAAACAATCACAAAATCAGCAGATTCTGACGCCCGAGCGACATCCTGTTTCATTTTATCAAAATCCATAGCTGCTAATGTAGGATTTGGCTTTTCCGAATCATATGCTGATAATGGTTCTGTTGCGTAGCTATAGGCAAGGAAAGCAAAGATCATTCCGTTAATTTCTTTGATCACCGGCAGATACGCGTCTTTTACGGTTTCACCAGCTCCCATGTATTCAATCCCGGCTGTATTTAAATATTTGAAAGTGTCGGATAATCCTTCCTTGCCAAAATTCAATGTATGATTGTTAGTCAATGTAACTAAATCAAAACCCGCTAATTTCAGTCCTTCAACAGACTCCGGGTCTGCACGAAAAACCATTTCGTTCGTATTAATTTTTCTCCCTGGCGTGATTGGTGATTCTAAATTGCCGAATGTAATATCAGCACTTTTTAATAAATCAGCAGTTTTAAGAAAAGGATAATTGTAATCATTATATTTTTGGATCTTTGTATTCACATCTCTGGAAAGCATAATATCGCCAACTGCCATTATGGTAATAACCGAATCATTCTCTTTGGGTTCAATAAATGATTGGTTATTATTAATCGGAGTTGAATCATTTTGAAGTGTATTTGAAATATTAATTGTTGGTTCAATAATATTTCCTTGGAGGATAAAAAAACCAATTATCAGTGCCACAACTAATTCAATGAGAATTGCTTTATTTTTAGAAGATAATTTCATATTTTGATTATATCACTTTGAACAAAAATTCGTACTGCCCGTTCTGCGTCCAGGGCACACTCGCCTTTGGCGAGGAATTTATACAAAAAACAACGTGCTTTTTACACGCTTCTATCTTTTCATAAACTATTGGCTGGGGAGGAGGGATTCGAACCCCCGCATCACGGGACCAAAACCCGTTGCCTTACCACTTGGCTACTCCCCAACGTTGTCTATCGTAGAATAGCCAAAATGGGAAAAAACGTCAATATTACAAATTAAGAATTACAAATTGCCAACCACCTAATCCCTTACACCCTCAAATACCTGCTGATTGCTATCATACCGCTGATCACACTGATTACAATGGAAATCAATATCTGCAAGCCGAGCATCGCCCAGAAATTAGCGGTAAAATATGCAAACATGTTGAAATCATATCCTTCAAACAAAGAATCTATGTATGGTGAAACCGCGGAGAGCAGCGGGAATAAAATTAATATCGTTATCACGCTGGCTAAAATACCGTACAAAACACTTTCCAGAACAAACGGCAGTCGGATAAACATATTCTGCGCGCCTACCAACCGCATGATTCCCAATTCCTCTCTTTGGGTATACATATTCATGCGAAGCGTATTGAAAACAACCAATATAGCAACCAGAATAAATATTGCACTGACTCCGATTCCAAACTGATAAATCCGATCAGTAATTGCGGTCAGCCGTTCAATGACCACCTGATTATCCTCAAAATTTCTGCTGGCTATTAAATCGCTGTATTCCGAATTATCTAATTTTACAACAATTGACGAATAGTCATCTAAGCTTACCGCTTTTACAACCAGCGCGGAAGGAAGCGGATTTTCTTCAATTTCCGATAATGATTCCTGAATCTGCAAATCATCTTTATGTGCCAGTTTAAAATTTTCCAATGCCTGATCCTTAGAAATATATTCCACATTTTTAACTTCCGACATTGATTCTAAATATGCCTGTACCGCAACCACTTTGTCTTCGGGGACTGTCGGATCAAAAAAGACATCAATATCAACCTGGTCTTTAACTGACTTAATCGCATTATCCGCTACGACATTTAAGGTGAAAACAACGCTGATGGAAAATAACGTCAATACCAGAATAAAAACTGTAACCAAAGAAAGCCAGAAATTCCTTTTGAAGTTTTGAAAGCCGAATTTTAATATTCTACCGAGTGTTGTTAAAATCATTTTAGTATTATAAAATATATCTTCCTGATTTTTGATCAGAAATTATCTGGCCCTGATCCAGAGTAATTACTCTTTTCCTTAAACTGTTTACAATATCCGGATTATGAGTAACCAGAATGATTGTTGTTCCGAATTTATTAATTTTCAACAACAAATCAATAATTTCCCTGACATTAATCGCATCCAAATTTCCGGTCGGCTCGTCCGCCAGCAGAATTTTAGGACGGTGGACCAACGACCGGGCGATAACCACCCGTTGCTTTTCTCCGCCGGAGAGCTGGTCCGGGAAACGATACGCCTTGTCTTCCAATCCGACAACTTTTAAAACCTGCGGTACGATAGTTTTTATCTTCTTGGTCGGAGCACCGCTGACTTCCAACGCAAACGCAATATTTTCAAATACCGTCTTCTTCGGCAAGAGTTTGAAGTCCTGAAACACCACTCCAATCTGGCGGCGCAAAACCGGGATTTCATGATTTTTAATTTTGGTGATATCCCATCCCCCGATTATTATCTTACCCTTCTCCGCCTTCTCTTCGGCAATAATCAGTTTAGCCAGTGTTGTTTTACCGGTTCCGCTCTGGCCGACAATTGAAACAAACTCACCCGGTTTAATATGCAAATTAACGTTTCTGATTGCAACGTGGGTTCCGGGATATGTCTTTGTAACTCCTCTAAGTTTAATCATGCTTATCCTTTATAATTGTTCAACGCGTACCTTGATTACACCATCTGCGTATAAATTCGCAATTGCACCAAATGCGTTATTAGTTAAATCAATTATTCTTCCAGCGACAAACGGGCCGGTTGAAACAACAGTTACATCTATCCACTTATCATTCGCCAGATTCGTCACTCTTAACCGCGTATCATATGCATAGTCATTAGATGCTGCTGCGTAGACATATCTGGAGCTCCGGTACCAGCTGGAAAATCCCATTTCCATATATCTGACATCTTTCAATACTACTACTTTAGCATATTTCAGATGAATATTGGCACGAACCTGATCTCCGCCCAGGGACGTCCGGGAAGGTAAAGGAATCCAGGCACTTTTGTTACTGTCAAAATAATATATTTCTTTTCTATGGTCATCCGGGATTGTTAAACCCATGCTTAATATAATCGGTTTTGTATATTCAACCGGATCCGCTGTCTTTATTTCAAAAGAATAAATATCACTCACCGGCTCCAGCCCTTCCGGAAATGCCACATCACCCTGCTGTGCTGTTTTAAACACCACGGTTGCAGGCTGATTTATGGTATTCGGATAAATACCCAGCTTAAAATTAGAATCCTCGGTATTGGTTATGGTGAAACCTTTTTCCAATGTGACCGTATCCAAAGCGATCCGGAATGCGCTTTTCTCCAGAACTACTACTTTTGCAGATTCTGATATAACCTGCCCCTTAAGTTTATTTCCGTCAGCAGTTGAATTAATTTCTTTCCAGGAGCTTTCCGATTCGTCATAGTAATAAAGATATTTTGGTGTTGAATTTTCCGATTCATAGTTAACCGCAACATTTACCGGATATTGGAGCTCTGATGTTTGAACACCGGAAAGTGAATACCTGTAAACATTACTCACCGCCGTTGTATCTTTCGGTAAAGTCGGATAACTGCTCAATTTATATAAATTTACAGTAAGTGCTTCATCGTGCAAGCCTGGAACAACGCCGACGCTGAACTGAGAATCTGTTAAAGTAACTGTATATCCTTTCGCCACTGTATCGGCATCCAAATACAGACTGACTTCAACGGCTAGCGTTTCGTGGGAAATAAAAAAAAGGCTTACTAACGCGATCGCAAATATGATCTTGTTTTTGGCTCTTGTCATGTCAAATACTATTCTAGTATAATGTTACTGTTTAGACAAGCGGGTATAGTTTAGTGGTAGAACATGTCCTTCCCAAGGATAAAGTGCGGG
>Ga0172379_10005226_pt1 | contig 18321 bp, 17 predicted proteins | sample GrowelOW334metaG_FD_119756 | JGI IMG/M metagenome (GOLD analysis project Ga0172379, IMG submission 119756) | Groundwater microbial communities from an aquifer near a municipal landfill in Southern Ontario, Canada - Groundwater well OW334 metaG | ecosystem: Environmental > Aquatic > Deep...
AACGGCATCATCCAACGGACGACGTTGATCACCACGCAGAGAAGAAACAGCACCAAACCCTGCTTGGTGTGAAACTTCACGTATTCGTCCTTCTTGGCGTCGCCCGTCAACAGCGGGATAAAAAACAGGATGTAGGCCAAAACGGCCATGGGGGTATTTTGGGATTCCGGAGGCATATCAAATCGGTTAGAAAAATCAAAAAGATTATTGGTTCGTCGCGTACATGACCGTAATGGCCTGCTCGTCGCTGGTCGTGTCAAACGCCAGGGTAAGCATGGTTCCATCCTCTTTTTGCAGCGCGATCATGCCGGTGTCGGACGTAATTTCGCCGTACGCCGACTGGTATCCCTGGTCAGTGAACTTGTTCACCAGCGCGTCGAAATCCTCAGCCGTCACTTTTTTCGGCACCATGACCTGAATCGCGAATCCTTCGGTTCCGTAATAGCCGATCGTCGAGGCAATGATCTTGGAACCGCCAAAGACGGCGTTGATCTCTGACTTGCCAACCTGGTCAAAAAGCGCGGAAACGTTTCCGGAAAGAAAGGCTTCCTCGGCCTCGCCGAACTTATCCTGCGGAGTCTTCACGGCCTCCTCTGCCTCGTCGGCGGCGTTCGTCGCCTCCTGTTTGGCGTAAAGCATCTGATAATACTGGTTCACCAGCCGTTGCTGCTGCCAACGATTGTATCCGTAATATGCTCCGCCGGCGACGAGGACCGCGACCAAGACGATGATGACGGTCTTCGTCTTATTGTTTGACTTAATCTCCATATGCTCATGTTATCCCGACGGATGAAACCGAGCGGGGTTAATAATTGATTAGAAAGTCACGCCTAACGTTCCCTTGTTTTGATTGCTTACGGAAAACGTCATGCTGAGAAAATACCCGACCTTCATCATCGTGAGTTGGTCAGTGTCCGAATCATAGGTGGAATATCCGACGCCTTCGAGATAGTCCCGCATCGCCGTCACGTCGTCTTCGGTCACCACTCGGCTGAAAACATAATCAAGCGAATAGCCGCCCATGTTATCCCTTAACTTCACCTCGTCGCCGAAAATCTCATTGAGGCCGGGTAAAAGATCGTCGTGCACGGCCTGGCTCTTGGCATTCGTCGTCTCGACCGGCGTGACGTCATCGTAATTGATTTGCGCCCATGTCTTGGTTTCCGTCGTAACGGTCGGCGTGGAAACCTCGGCCAAGAACGGACCAATTTTCGACGTGACGCTCAAGGTCGTCGCGGGCACGAGGTCCGCGACCGCGACGGCATGGTCGGGAACGGACGGCGTCGGCTCCTTGTCGACTCCAAAGGCATAATCGTCGATGGACGGCGACAGGTCTTCGGTAATGACGTATGAGCTGACGTCCTCCATCGCGAACGAGGACTCGTCGGAAACCCAATCGTCGCCGCCCGTGGCATTTCCGTTCACGTCCAACTTGATGAGGATCGCGTCCTGGTAATAGATATTTTCGCCAAAGGAAACCGTGGCGACCTCGGGAGAGACGTAATAGCCGGAAATCACCACGCCTCCGTCGGACGTAGGCTCCAGATCCTGCGCATCGATATAATCGTCCCCGCCGACCGACGTTGACCAAAGGATGTTAAAATCCTGGTCCGCCTTAATGAGGAAGGCCCCGGAAGTGGAATAGATCGAAAGATATTTCTCGGGATCGTTCACGTATTCCTCGTGGTGGTCGCTGTTCACGTAATTTCGAATCATGACGACGAAATTGCCGTCGGCGGTCTTCGTGGCATACAGCCGGTTTTCCATTTTTTCCATTTCGCTCGCAAGGCTCTTCACCCAAAGCAGATTGCCGTCTCCGTCGAACTTGGCCGCGGCCAGCGTGATCGACGTGGACGGCACGTACGTCGCGTAGGTCCCCTGGGTGATGACGTCGTAGAAAAAGCCGAAGGCGAGGTAGCCGCCGTCCGACGTCAATTCGACGTCTTGAAAATCGCCGGCCGTCAGCCTCATGGTCGTGTATCCCAACGTAAAGGTACCGTCCCCGTTCGGAATGGCGCTCGCGTACTGCTGAGAAATCGCTTCCAGGCTTTTCGCCCAGACAATATTCAAATTGCCGTCCGTCTTCACCAGGGTCGGAACGGAGGAAGACATAAACCCCTCGCCTTCCGGCGCTTCGGCCTGGCCGATCATCACGTAGCCGTCCGAGGTCTCCCTCACGATGAACGGATCCGTATAAAGGGCGCTCTTCACGAAACCTGTCTTTTTTACCCATTCCCTTTCCCCGGCCGAGTCATATTTCGCCAACACGTAATTTTTTTCCATGTCGACCGGTTCGGAGCAATCGCATAGCTGATCGACTTTTAAGGAGACGAGAAACCCGCCGTCGTTCGTTTCAATGACCTGATCAACCTGGTCCGTGCCGTAGTCGCCGATCATCTTGGTCCAAACGTGATTGCCGTCCTTATCAAGCCTGGTGACATACACGTCCTCCCAGCCCTCTTTGTTGTCAACGTACTCGTCGTCGACGAAGCCGAAGATGTCTCCGACGGCAATGATCCCGCCGTCCGACATCTCGATGATTTCCTGACCGTCCTCCTCGCCGTAGGGCGAAGCCATGGGATCGGTCGTATAATCGAACGACTGGAACAGCTTCGACCAGACGACGTTTCCGCTGGCGTCCGTTCGCGCGATAAAGCCTTCCGGCGGAAAAAAAGGGTTCAGGTCATCCGTCTGGCCGTTCATGAGGTATCCCCCGTCCCTGGTCTGCCAAACGCCTCCGGCCTTGGTCGTGACGTCCAGCCGATACTGCTTGATAAACGTCGTGCTTTGGCCGGAAATCGTGCCAAGAGAGGAAGTCACATCCGAAGTCGCAATGGCGTCGAGATCGCCGTCGGTGATCCCGAGGCCGAGCTCGCGCATGAGCTGGTACGCGTCGTTAGGCCCGCCCATGTAGGAACGCCTTCCGTCCACGGGATTCACGTACCAGGCCTCGCCGTGCTGCTCGACCTGCAAAAGAATGCGGCCGCTCAGCCGCTCAGCCAAAGAAGAGACGCGCGCGGCTTCCGCGGAAGTCGGGATCGTGGCCAAATCCGAATCGGTAATCCCGAGGCCGAGCTCGCGCATCAGGCCATAGGCGTCGCTTGGTCCGCCCATGTAGTAACGTCGTCCGTCTTCTGGATAGACGTACCAGGCCTCGCCGTGCTGCTCGACCTGCAAAAGAATGCGTCCGCTCAGCCGCTCAGCCAACGTCTCGGCATGAACCGCGTTCGCCACGACGATGATGAAGATACCTATTCCAATCGTTACGAAAGCGGTCTTTTTCATAACAGTCCGGGCCCTCACACCCGGAGATACTTTCGCATCGCGATCACGGTGGCGAACAGGTTCACGAGCGTGAGCGCGACGAACTGCGCGCCGAAAATCCAGTACCAGTTGCGGATGAAATAATCGAGCAGGCCAACGGATTCGCCGCCGAAGAACGCGCCGAACTTCGGATCCATGACGGCCACGGTTGGATACGCCACAGCGGCGACGATCAGGACGGCAAGGAGCGAATAGATCACGCATTCGATGAGAAACGGCGCGCGCACGAACGCGTTGGTGGCGCCGACGAGCTTCATGATGCCGATTTCCTCGCGGTGGATGAACAGGGCGATGCGCACGGTGTTGAAGACGATCAGCACCGCGATCAGGAGAAACACGACCGAAAGCGCAAGGCCGAACAGCTGGACGCGGTCGGTGGTGGAACGGATGCGATCGATGATGTCCTCAAAAGAGGAGAAGTCCTTTTCGCGGATGTCATTGCGAAACTGCGGATTGTCGAGCGCATCCAAAATGAAGGGAAAGTCATCCGCGCTATACGCCTTTACGACGAGCGTCGGACCGAACGGATTGCCGCCGACCTCGCCGAGGGACTGCAGGATCGCCTCGTCGGAGGCATGGCGCTCGCGAAAGCGCGCGAGTGCCTCGTCGGACGTGATGATCCCCACGTCGCGGACCTGAGGGAGGCCCCGCAGGTATGCCGCGGCGCCGGTTACCCGATCCTGAACGGTCGCCGGATAAAAATACACGGAGACCTCGACGCGGTCCTCGGCGTAGGCGATCGCCTTCGACGCCACCTGCTGAAGCACGATGAGCACGTTGATCGTGAGCAACGTCAGCACGAGCATGCTCACGGTCATGAGCGACAGCCAAACGTTCCGGCCGAAGTTCTGAAACGCGAATTTTACGGCGCGCAGCGTGGTGATCATAGAGGAAATTTCTAATATCTAATTTCTAATATCTAACGCGTTGGAAATTAGAAATTAGGAATTAGAAATTTCATAGCTTATATCGTCCTTCTTCCACGTCCGAGGTGATCTCCCCGTCATCAAGCGTGATGACCCGCTTCTTGAGCGCGTTCACCACCTCGCGGTTATGCGTGACAAGCACCACCGTGGTGCCGAACTCGTTGATCTTTTTCAACAGGTCGATGATCTCGCGCGTGTGGATGGTGTCCAAATTTCCGGTCGGCTCGTCCGCCACCAAAATCTTCGGACGATGCACGAGCGACCGCGCGACCACCACGCGCTGCTGTTCCCCGCCGGAAAGCTGCTTCGGATACCGGTCGCCCTTCTCGTGAAGATTCACGATCCTGAGCACCTGCGGGACCACTTCGCGGATGCGACGGCCGGACACTCCGGCGACCTCGAGCGCGAAGGCGACGTTCTCATACACGGTTCTGCGGGGAAGCAGCTTGAAATCCTGAAACACCACCCCTATTTGACGGCGCAGCAACGGCACGTCGTGCTCGCGAATCCGCGTGATGTCCCACCCGCCGATGGCGATCTGCCCCGATGTCGGCTTTTCCTCGGCGAACATGAGCTTCGCGAGCGTGCTCTTCCCGGTTCCGCTTTGGCCGACAATCGAAACGAACTCTCCGGGTCTAATGTGGAGATTCAGGTTGCGTACCCCGACGACGTTCGGCGGATACGTTTTATTGACGTTTTTGAAGTGGATCATTGGAGAGACGTCACAGATTACTGCAGTAATTTCACCACCACGTCGATCACGCCGGCGCCGAGCGAGGCGATTTTCTTAAACGCGACTTCGTCCAGATCAATGACGCGATCCGGAAATACGGCGCGATCCGGGCCGAAATCGTTGACCTTCACGGTCACGCTGCGGGCCGGATCGTCCGCGCGCGTCACCACGAGGTAGGTTCCCTTCGGATAATCCGGGGACGCCGCGCAATCGCAATCCTTGTACGCGTACCAACTTGCATGTCCCGTTTCCGGAATCGTCTCTTCAAAGATCGCGAGGCGCGCGTACGGCAGATGAATGAGCGCGCGTACGGATTCGTTCTCCGGCGAGTCCTCGCTTGGCAGCTCCTCCCATGCGCCGCTCACCCCATTCCAGAAACAGATGCGCCGACGGCCATGGAGTTGCGAGCCCGCCTCGCTTTCGTCCTCTGGATAACGGATCTCCAGAAAAAAGTAATCGCTTCCGTCGTAACTCGACTTGTTCAAAATGTCGAAAAGATAGATGTCGCCGACGCGTTTCTTGTTTGCCGGCATGGTCCCCTCCATCAGCGAGGAATCGAGCGTCTTGATGTCGACGCGCGTGGAAACGTTGAGCGTGCCCGGACGAATGCCGAGCCGGAATCGTCCGTTTCCGGACTCAAGCGTGTATCCCCTGACGATGGTCGCGGCGTCAAACTGGGTCGCGACGACCTGCTCGAGTTCCGCGGCGCGCGCCGGAAGAACAAGCAGGGCGAAAAGAAATATTGATGCGAAAATGGGTCTTGTCATATCGTGTTGACGTGGTATATGATACCGCGCACAAGATGAGATCACAAGTTGTCGCGACGGATTCGGAACGCGCGGGTATAGTTTAGTGGTAAAATGAGTGCTTCCCAAGCATTAGTCGCGGGTCCGATTCCCGCTACCCGCTCCAGAAGATTGAAAATGAAAAGATACAAGAGACAAAAACGAGCATTTGTTTCTTGTATCTTTTCATTTTCCAAATAGAAAAGGTTCACCGTACGGTGAACCTTTTCTGGAGCCGATGGTGGGGATTGAACCCACGACCTCTGCTTTACGAAAGCATTGCTCTACCACTGAGCTACATCGGCGAACGGCGGAATGATATCAAACCGCCGCAAATCGATCAAGTACGGCCGACGAGCTTCCAAACGCGCGTGGAATCCAAATATTCCTGCACGGTTTCCTCAAGCGTAACCTTTGGAATGGAAATAATGGACAGCTTCACCTCGGTCTCATCGCCCGTCTCGACGCGATCCGTCATCAGAAAAACAATGAACGATTCGACGCCTTCGACCACTTCCGAGTACGAACCGACCTCAAGCGATCCGATCGTTTCGAACAACTCCGGCGGAACCTCGGACATCTTTATATATCCGACGTCGCCGCCGGTCACCGCGGACGAATCCGCGCTCGTGTCGCCCGCGACAACGGCAAAATCTTCTCCGGCGACCAAACGGTCGTACGCGCCCTGCGCCTTTTGCCTCCTTGCCTCCTGAAGCGACGCGTCCTGCTCAATTTTTTCCCCAAGCTGCATGGCAAGCACGACCGGCCGCACGATGCGCTCTCGAAACTCGTCCACGTTCCATCCGAACATGCTCTCCAGCTGTACGGCAAACTCTTCCTGATCGGCGCCGCCGAGCGCCTCTTGGTAAAACGCGTCCACGCGCGCCTCGTCCACGACGACTCCGGCCTCTTCCGCCAGATGATTGACCGCCGACTTATGCACGAGGGTGTCCATGATGTTCGCGGCGATTTCCTCCTCGCTTGGCGCGGAGCCCGCCTCTTCCGCCGATGCCTGGAAATAGGCGTCCAGCGCGTCTCGCTCCTGAAGGTATTCGCCGATCGTGATGACGTCTCCTCCAACCACCGCGGCGGGATACGGCAGCACGCCGACGATGGCGCGCACGTCCTTGTCCGTCGGGGCGCGCAAATAGACGATGGAGGTAATGATCGCGATCAGCGCGAACACGCCGGCGACGATCGCGAGAATCTTGATCGTCCTGGGCGCGAAAGAAGGAAGCCTTCGCTTCGCTACTGGTTTCTCCGAAACGGGATTGACGACTTCAACGGGCGAGGGAGACGGAATCGGTTGTTCGATTTCAATATCGGTCACATCGGTCATCTACGGATTAATGAAAGAAATATTGCCACCATACGGACGGATTCGCAAGCTCCTCCTCGGAGTCGTCCATCGCGAGCAGGATTCGAGGATCAGACCCTCCCGTCACGGCGTCCTCCGACGCATCCGTCGAGACCACGGGTTCGCCGTTGCCGTCCTGTATGACCACCACGTTTTCTCCGGGCTTTTTCATGCCAAGCTTGAGGCGTGCCTCGCGTTCGATGAACGATTCAGTGCGAAACGCGGTATTTAAATCCGCAATCTGCAGGTTTCGCGTCTGAAGCGATCGTTCTTCCTCAACCAATCTTGAAATTTCCTGTTGAATCTCGTGGTTGCGCACCCATTCCCGACCAAACGAAAATCCGAGCGCGACAAGTACGGCCGCGTTGATGAGAAACAAGAGGCGGAATTCAATGAACCGTTTCCAAAGTGGTTTTCGTATTTCAGGCATGTTCGTCTTCGTAAAGCGTTTCAATCGCGTCCTCCCGCTCGCGCTTGCGCATCTCGGCGGCCATGCGCTCGATCTCTTCCAGGGACATTCGGTCGGTGAGCGACTTCATCTTGTGCTCGCGACGATCCGGAGAAGAGGAAACCGCCGTGTCGCGCAGATCGTTCAGAAGGTCGTGCACCCGGCTTGGCCGGGCGACGCGGCAAAATTCGATGTCCGCCGCGGCTCCCGCCACGTGGATGCGCAGGTCGCCGTATCGAAACAGCGTGGGAATGATCCCCTTCACGCGATACGTCACGTCGTCGATGTGCGCGTACGGCGTTTCCGAAATCACGCGGTCAAAAAACGCGCGACGCTCAACGTCGATCACGCGACGGTCCGTGATGACGAGCGCGGTATTCGACCACTTCACGTACGCGCGCAAACCGGCGACCGCGGCGCTTCCGACAAGGGCCAAAAAAATGAACACGCCGACCCACCCTTCCCGAAACAACGGAAAGAGAAAGAAAAACGGCACGACGAACCACAGGAACAGAAGGGCGAATTTCGGCAAATGAGGAATGACGTCCTCGTGTACCGTCTCCAGCACTTCCTCCTCCGGCTTCAATTGAACGCTTTTATCAATGTGAAATGCCATATCCGAGCGCGTGAAGCGCCTTACGCGCCGCGGCGCGGTCATCCCATGGAATTTTTCCGCCGCGCGCGACGGCCATCACCGGCTCGCATCCCTTCCCCGTAATGAGCACGAGATCGCCGCTCCGCGCAAGCGACATTGCCTTGTCGATTGCCTCCTGGCGGTCAAGCACGAGAAAGAGATCGACTCCCTCCCGTTTTCCCCCGCGCGCCCCGCGCGCGACTTCTTCGATGATCTCCATCGGATCGTCGTCGTACGGATCCTCATTCGTCACGATCACCACGTCGTCGCGTTCCGCCGCCATTCTGCCGAGCTCGGCGCGGCGCGCCGCATCGCGTCCGCCGCCGGCGGAACCGAGCACGTGGATCACGCGGTCTCGAGCGAGAAGCCCGAGCGCGTCGTACGCCGCGGCAAGCGCGGCCGGCTCATAGGCATAATCCACGATCACCGCAAACGGCTGTCCCTCGTCGATCGGTTCAAGGCGTCCGGGCACCGGCCGAAGATGCGCGGCCGCATCGCGAATTTCATCCCACGAAAGCCCGAGCGCGCGACAGGTCGCGATCGCCGCCAATCCATTATACACGTTAAATTTGCCAATGGGCGAGACGAAGAACGGGCGCATTTCTATTTCAAACGAAGAACCGGACGCGGACAACGAAAGGTTCGTCGCGACGATCGGAATGGCCTCGGCCTCGCCCAAGGACGAATCAATGCCGTATCCGTACGTTTTGTCCGCGGGAAACGACAGGAAATACGGCGCGTGCTCATCGTCGACGTTGATGATGGACGCCTTCTCGACCGTTCTGCCATTCCCGTCGGTCTTCCTCTTCCCCTTGGATAGAGACGCGAACAACGTTCCCTTCGCGCGCTTGTAATTTTCAAATCCCCCGTGCGATTCGATGTGCTCGGGCGTGAGATTCGTAAAGACGGCGACGTCGAAATGAATCCCGACGTGGCGGTGCTGGGCAATGCCCTGCGACGACGTCTCGACAATGGCGTGCGTGCATCCGGCGCGAACCATGTCGCGCAGCAGCCTCTGCGTCTGAAACCGGCCGAGCATGGTCATCTTCTTGTCGTTCGCCCATTCGCGATCCGCGACCTTGAAGGACGCGGTGCCGGTCCAGCCGACCCGATGTCCCGCGTGCTCCAGCATCCGTCCGATGAATTCCGTGGTCGTTGACTTTCCGTTCGTGCCGGTCACGCCGACGACGACCAGCCGTTCGGACGGATGGCCGTACGCGAAGGCCGCGGCCCGCGCGAGCAGGTAGTGGTAGGCCTCGAGCGCCGGGGCCGGAACCATTTTTCTCAATGCTTCCTTCATGATTATTCCTTGACCGCCTTAACCGCCTCGACGAACCGCTCGCCGCGGTCAAATTCGTTCTTAAACATCCCGAAGCTCGCGGCGCCCGGGGAAAGCAGGACCGCGTCGCCTTCCTTCGCCGCCTTCGCCGCGGCCTTGACCGCGTCTTCCATCGAGCTCACGACCATCCACGGAACCGCCTCGTCCACGACCTTGCGCATCTCTTCCGTGGCCGCTCCCTCCAGATAGACGACGAGCCTGCATGCGGCCGCGACCTTCTTTCCGAAGGCTTCATACGGCAGCCCCTTCGACGCGCCGCCACAAATGAGGATGACGTTCTTTTCCTTCTTGCCGGCAAACCGCTCGAGCGCCGCGATCGTGCCGTCCGGAGACGTGGCCGTGGTGTCATTGACATAGGTCACCCCGCGCACCTCCTTCACAATTTCCTGACGACCGGGAAGACCCCTGAACGTCTGGAGCGCGGCTGATATGTGCTCCGGCGATACGCCGGCCAGATGCGCGGCAAGCGATGCCGCGAGCGCGTTCAAGAGGTTGTGCGCCCCTTGGAGCGCCATGGTCGCGGTGTCGCCGAGCACGTGTTCCGATCCTTCGACCGCGCATACGATCTTGCCGTCGCGCAAGAATACCCCCTGCGGCGCGGATCCAACACCCGGCGGCGCGGATCCAACACCCGGTGTTGGCGCAACACCGGGTGTTACTATGGAGAACCAGTACTTCTTGCACGTAATGGCCTTTGAAAGCGACCGAACCATCTCGTGGTCCGCGTTGAGGACGACCTTCTGGTCTCCCTTGCAGTGGCGGAACAGCTGCAGCTTCGACTGCGCATACGCCTCAAGCGACGCGTAACGGTTGAGGTGATCGGGATAAATGTTCGTCAGAATGCCGATATCCGGGCCGCGGTCCACGCTCTCGAGACTCTCGATGAGCCAGGAAGACATCTCAAGCACGACCGGGACCGGTTCCTTTTCCTCCAGGAGCCAGTCTAAATCCTCAAGCGGCGAGCGCGTGATGTTTCCGGCCACCACGGTTTTCGGATGAGCCAGCTTGAACATCTCGCCAAGGAGCGCGGTCGTCGTTGATTTTCCGCGCGTTCCGGTGATCGCGTAAATCGGAAACGGGCAGTAGCGGAAAAACAGCGACATGTCGCTTTCGATCGGCACGCCCTTTTCGCGCGCAAGCAGCACGAACTCCGACTCGCGCGGCACTCCCGGATTCTGCACCACGAGGTCCACGTCCGTAAAATCCTGCGCGCGATGCTCGGAAAGCACGAAGACGGGCTGATAAATGGTGCGGCTCGGGAATTGCGCCCGGTACGTGCCGTACCACTGCGTGATCTCGTCGATGGATTCGCGCATTTCCTCCACGGTCTTCAAATCCGTAATCACGAGCTGGGCCCCGTGGCGCATCAGCCACTTGGCCGCGCCGATGCCGCTTCCCTGCTTGTACCGGCCAAGGCCCATCACCGTGACTACGGCATCCTGAAACGACGAGATGTCGGAAAGGTTGACGGACATACGCTATTCAAGATCGATCTTTTGAAAAAAATCCTGGAAGTCTTCGACGTCCGCCTGCGTTTCCTTCGGCATGAGCGCGGATTGCACGGAACCGAGAAGCAGAAAGAGGACGACGGCTCCGGCCACCTGCCATTTCTCCGAACGCGTCAGCGGATGAAACGCCTCGGCGTCCTGTGCCTTGCGGTCGCGCGCCTGCTCGTACATGTGGCGGCAAAAGACGATGGCGAACGGGCTCACGACCAACAACTGCCAGCCGAAGTCCACGACACTTCGAACCGACGTCAGAGCCGGAATGGAAAATAACAGCGCGATCAATGCGGATCCGGCGGTCGCGGCAAGGGCGAACCAGCCGAACCTGAGGGCCGTCGCCCACCAGTACCCGCGCGTCAGAGCCCAGGAACGCCTGATGGCATCCGTGATGCCAAGATTCTCATGGGCCAGGACAAACGGAACGTAGGTGCCGCGCACGATGAGGTACACGCCTGGAACGACGAAGAACACGAGCCCGATCATGATCAGAATTCCGTAGACGAACAGGCCGCCAAACACGTTGAGCGCGCGTTTCACGTCAAACGACTCGCGCACGAGCTTCGAAAGCGGAACGGAATTTCCCTCGAACGACGCGCGAACCGCGGCAATCTGCGCGGCACCAATCGCGATAACCATCCAACACAGGGCCGCAATGCCGACCAGTCCAAAGGCAACGTTCACCACGATGCCCGCGACCTCGGAACCGGAGGCTGCGACTGCAACGAACGCGATGATCGCGTAAAGCACGAGCACGCCCGCGAGCGGAAGCACGGCGATGATGCTCGTCACGATCGGAACCGCGACGAGGTACCACACGTTCGCCTTATAAAATGGAATTAGGTCCTTGATAAGTGTCTTCCAGCCTGGAATGCGTGATTCGTGCATACATGGAGGGGCATTAAAACCGTTTTAAAAGTCGCCCGACGCGGACGGCCGCCATGGCAGCGACGATTTGCCATGCCATTTTAATGTATTCTACCATACCGCGCCTCCATCCGACCTTCTCGAACTTGCGGCGAATCCTGAATCCCGGAAGAAGCACCATGCCGTAAGGCAGCCTGCGCGAACGGCAATAATAATTGAGCGCGGACTCGATCATGAATCCTTGGAGATACTCGGGCGGCACGCCTTCTATGACCTGTCGGAGCATGGCGCGCTGGCCGCTGATGAGCGGAAGACGCATGACCAGGGGCGTGACCAACGGTCCGCGGTCGTGAATGCCGACGTTCATCACCCGAGATCCGGACAGGACCGGCAGCACCAGCCGTTCCACGTGATCCGCGGTCAGATCCACGAGGTCGGCGTCAAAAAAAACGACCACGGAGGCGTCGGTGTGCGTGAGGCCATGAAGCATGGCCGCTCCCTTTCCCGCATTATGCGGCAGCTCGAACACGGTTGCCCCGGCGGCCCGGGCACGCTCGGCGGTTTTGTCCGCGGATCCGTCGCATACGACGATAATTTCCCTCACGAGCGGAGACGAGCGCAACGCGCCGACCACGCCCGCGATAGTAGGTTCCTCGTTGTAGGCCGGAATAATGGCCGTGACGCGCACGCTCATAGAAGGGGAAATCGGGCGCGACGCTCCGCGATCTGCAGGCCGAGCGCGTCAGCCTCGTCAATCATCCAAAGCAGGTCCGGATCCTCGAGACCCATCGTGCGCAATGCCCCGAGCGACTCGCGCGTTCGCGCGAGGTAGGCCAAGGCGAGATCGTACTCGAATCCGGCGATGCGCGGGGCATGCTCGTCCTCGTTGCTTTCCTCCGCGAGACCGAAGGCGACCTTCACCGGAACGAGATAGGCGTTCAGGTGCACGCGGAACATGTCGCGGTTGCGCATGCCGTTGTGCCAGTAATTTCCACGCGCCCATGCGAAGACCTTGGTCGCCCAACGATACGCGCGCACGTACAGCGGGTCACGATCCTGGTTCAGCAGCTCCTTGATGGAAACGCCCTCGGGGAACCCGCCCCTGCACTGTTCGCACACGTGGGGTTCCTCGGGAGCCGGCACGTCGGGCCCGAGCAGATCCGACAGTTTTCGCTCATAGGAGTCCTCGGTTTTCGTCTGTTCCCTGATCACGCCCTCCTCCATTGCCCGGTGCACCGGGTCCTTCGACCGCTCGTGCAAATCAAACACCCCGTCAAGCTCGTCTTCGAGCGCGTCAAGCTCGTCGCGGCGAAACATCCATGGATTGGGAGGATCGTGGGGCATATAAAAATTCAAAGAAACAAGATGCAAAACCGCGTTTTGTTTCTTTTTATTTTCTCACCGACAACTCGTAATTCATCTGTTCGAGGCTCCGAAGGTTTCGTTTTGCCTGGTCAAACTTGGTACGCAAATAGCCCGTCAGGTCCATGTCGAGCAAGTAAGTGATGACTCCTTCGACGGTCTTGAAGGCGGTCGCGACCTCCCCTCGATTCCCAAGCGTGGCCTGGCGCATGGCATAGCGAACGATCTCGCCGGTCGCGTCGCACAGCCCGCCAAGATAGACCGTCGCTTCCATGGTGCGCTTATCAACGACGCCGATCGCTCCGTTCCTCACGTATCCGTCAAACAGCTGCGCCTCGGCGTATTCCTCCAAGCCCGCGGCATACGGGCCCTCCGTGCGCAAATCCGGAAACGCGCGAATGGACGCGTCGCAGGAGGCAAGCAGCTTCGCCGTTTCCGCAAGCAGCGTCGCGGCCTGCTTCGGATCGTCGCGATGCAGAGCGAATATGGCCTTCTTGGCGCGTCGCACGGCCTCGTCGCCGTTGCCAGCGACCAAACGCCGCGCGCGCTCGCGCGATTCGTATTTTACGCGGATGGAACGCAGGATCTTGTTCATACGGCGTATTGTTTCGCTATTTCAATCACCCCGAGCTTTATAAGGCCCATCATAGCCAACAACCCCCAGTCGGACAAGGAAAGCGGCGTCGCGCGCAGGATGGAAGAAAGCCACGGATTCTGGATGGCAAGCACGAGAAGCCCGACGCTGATCGCGACCGCGCCGATGAGCCAACGGTTTGAAAACGGATTCAGCGCGATCAACGAGCGCCGGAAGCTCCGAATGGAAAACACGTAGGCGAGCGAGGCAATGCCGACCGCGGCAAACATGAACGTTTGGGCGGACGCGATATCCTTTGCCGTAAGCGCCCAAGCATACAGAGCGAACAGGAACAAGTCGGTAATGACGCCGATGACGAGCAGCAACGCGGCCATTCGGCGGTTAAAAATGGGTTCTCCCCGCGGACGCGGCGGAACGCGCATGACGTCGGGCTCGCCGCGCTCGAACGCGAGCGCGGCATTCGGAAACGAATCCGCGAGCAGGTTGATCCAAAGAATTTGTCCCGGAAGGAGCGGGAGCGGCATTCCGAAGAGAAGCGCGCCGGCGATCAGGATCATTTCCGTAAATCCGCTGGTGAGCAAATAAATCACGCTCCGGCGCATGTTGTCGAAAATAATCCGTCCCTGCTCGATCGCGGCCGTGATCGACGAAAGATTGTCATCCAAAAGCACCATGTCCGACGCCTGCTTTGCGACCTCCGTGCCGGATCCGAGCGCCACGCCAATGTCCGCGGCCTTGAGCGCGGGCGCGTCGTTCACCCCGTCGCCCGTGACGGCGACCACGTCGCCGCGGCGCTGCCACGCCTTTACCACGCGAATCTTATGTCGCGGTTCCGCGCGGGCGTACACGCAGATGCCCGTCAGCGCGCGATCCAGCGCGTCGTCGTCCAACCGATCCAACTCCGTTCCGGTCATGACGCCGCGATGGTCGCGCAGCGGCAGTCCCGCCTGCCTGGCAATCGCGCGCGCGGTTTTCGGATGGTCGCCGGTCACGATCACGGTGCGCACGCCGGCCTCGCGCGCGGCGCGGATCTGCTGCGAGGCCTCCGCGCGCAACGGATCGCGCAACCCGACGAATCCCAAAAACGAAAGGTCGCGCAGCCCATCCTCGATCCGAACCGATTCGCCCACCGACCGTTGCGCGACCGCGATCACCCGAAGTCCGTCCGCCGCGAGCGCTTCCGCCTCGGCGAGCCGGACCTTCCCTCCCCGGCACATGGCCAATACCCGTTCCGGCGCGCCCTTGACGATCAAAACCCGACGTCCGTCCCGACGATGAAGCGTCGCCATGTATTTGCGCGCGGAATCAAACGGGATCTCCCCGACGCGCGGAAATGCTTTTTCGAGCTCGCTGGGACGCAGGCCCGAGGCAAGCCCGGCCTCCAAGAGCGCGCGTTCCGTTGGCGTGCCGCGAACAAGTTCGTCTTGGCCGGGGACGGATCCGGCTTTGGCGGACACGACGGCGTCGTTGCATAACGCCAGGGCCTCAAGCACCTTCGTTCTGTCCCCGACGATCTGATCCACGCGCATGCGTCCTTCCGTAATGGTCCCGGTCTTGTCCGTGCAGATGACCGACACCGAACCGAGCGTCTCGGCCGCGACGAGGCGGCGCACGAGCGCGCGCCGCCTCACCATGCGCTGCATCCCGATCGCAAGCACGATGGTCACGGAAATTCCAAGGCCTTCCGGAATGGCGGCCACCGCGAGCGCGACCGACGTTTGAAACATCTCCAGCGATCCGCGGCCGAACGCGATTCCGATCGTGAAAATGACGGCGACGATTCCGACCACGCCAAACGAAAGCCATCTCGCGAGGCGCGCAAGCTCCGATTGCAGCGGCGTGGCGCGCTCCTCCGTCTCGATCACGAGACGCGCCACCTTGCCAAGCTCGGTCATCGTCCCGGTCGCGACGACCACGGCCAATGCCCTGCCCGCGACGAACGCCGTTCCGGCAAACGCCATGTTCGAACGATCCGCCACCGCCGCGCCGGGCTGAATCTTTTCCGTCCGCTTGGCGATCGGCGCGGATTCTCCGGTAAGCGACATCTCGTTGGTTTCGCACGCCGAGCATTCCGCGAATCGAACGTCCGCGACGATACGGTCGCCGGCTGACAAGGCCAGCACGTCTCCAAGGACGACCTCCCGCGCGTTCACGACGCGATCGCAACCGTCTCGTCGGACCACCGCGGTCGGCTGCACCAACGAGAGCAAACGATCCATCGCCTGGTTCGCCTTGTACTCCTGTAGAAAACCAAGCGCGCCGTTCAGCGCTACCGCGGCCGAGATGACGCCCGCGTCCACGCGTTCTCCAAGCGCCAAGCTCACGGCAGCCGCGACAAGCAACACGATCATGAGCGGACTGCCAAACTGATCGATTGCCAAGCGCCACCAGTGTCTTGAGGGTTCGCGAGGAAGTTCGTTCGGGCCATGCGCCCGCAGCCGTTCCGCTGCCTCAACATCCGAAAGCCCCTGCATACGGGCATCAAGACGACTCATTGCCTCGCGCACGGACATCGCGTGCCAATCGGGAGTTTGCGGCATAAGCCGTTTGCCAAATGTCTAATTCCTAATTTCTAAATTCTAACGCCTTGCGTCCTGTGTCTATTTCTAATGCCGAATGCTCAGATACACCGCTTCCGTATGCACCGCGATCATCTCCCAATTGAAATGCATGCGGACCGTCTCCTGCGTTTCCGCGGCCGCGTCCTCGACGAGGGAAGGATGGTTCATGAGTTCGGCCAGCTTGTCCGTGAGATCCGCGACGTTCTTGTTCGCGAACGAGAATCCGGCGTGCTGTCCGACGAATCCGGCACCGCCCGACATGGCCTCCACGTTCTCCGGAATGTCGGACACGAGAACCGGGCGTCCGTAACTCATGGCCTCAAGGACAACCACGGGCAATCCTTCCGATTCCGACGGCTGAACGAACAGATAGGCATGCGCGTAGAGCTGCCGAAGAGCCTCGCCGGACTGATAGCCGAGAAACAAGATGTCCTCCCGCCCGAGCGCGGCGTCCTTCAATCGCTTCTCGTAATCCGACGAATACGCCGCCGCGCCGACAATGACGAGCTTCATTGTTGTTATTGTTTCTTGCCTGCCTGCCGGCAAGGCAGGTCTCTTTAAATTTTCCTCCAACGCCTTCCATGCCTCGATCAGATACTGCACCCCCTTGTGCGGGGCAAGACGCCCGACGTTCAAGACGTATTTTCCACGCTCAAGCCCGAACGCAGCGATCTTGTCCGTCGCGGTAACCGCCTGCACCTGCGCGCCGTTCGGAATATAAATGATCTGGCGGCCGTAATGCTTGCGGGCATAGACCTGGATCACGTGGCTCACCGCGATGGTGGCGTGCGGGAACCGACAGGCGGCCCACTCGCCGAACCAAAGATACAGCCGGCCGAACAATCCCCATTTCTGATGGAACCGATCCTGCGAATGGAACGTGCAGACCACTCGGGCGTTCGGCTTGAATATTCGCGGAATCCAGGCGAGCGTGGACGGTCCGACGCCGTGGTAGTGAATGATGTCGTACGGCCGAAGCATCGCGTCGAGCGTGCATAAAAACGTATGAACGATCGCCTCGAGGTTCTTGCGATAGATCGTCGGAATGAAGCGAACGATGACGCCGGGATGTTCTCGATCGCGCCTTGACCGTGAAGTGGACACGCTCGCGGTCGGCGCGTACCGACGCCGCGCGTACACCGTGACCTCGTGCCCGCGCCGGCCAAGACGCGAAGAAAGGGCACGAACGTGCCGTTCGATCCCCCCGCCCCGCTCGCCAATCTCAAATCCCTTCTGCCCGATCATCGCGATGCGCATAGATAATGAAAGTATAGCATGATTCAAGCCAAATTCCTGAACGGACACTTGACAGATCCGCCATTTTCGGCTAGTCTCTTCGCACGGTGCAACACGCGCCGAAAGGAGAAACCGTGGGTGCTTTCACAACGAAAACGAGAGTAATTTTGGAAAGAAGGATCAACGAGATCCACAAGGTCAAGGACGGCACGGCGATCCAAGGTGGTAGCCTCGCGTCGATCCATGAAATAATCAACAGATCCGAGGTCTGTGTAGCCATCAATCTCCGATGGCTCCAAGACGACGGAACCGGACGTTCGGTGGTACTCGCCAACGAGTGCTGGGAAACCGCGCTTGTCATCGATCAGGAAACAGGGATGATTCGCATTCACCGCCTCGACGCGGAAAAAAAGCAACGGCCCGAAAATCCGCCCGCGGATGTCGAACTCTACGAAATTTTCCCCACTAGCGCCTAACCACGGCGCTTTTTTCTATTCGAGGATTGACAAATTGCCTGCCTGCGCCCATAGTTTCCGCACGCCGCGAGATTTCCTCGCGTCGTTCCCCGCGCCGGCCCGGGCTTCCCGGAATCATCCGCGCGGAATCAGGAGCAGTCATGGACGCAGTGTTCAATTTTCTTTTTTCTCGAGCG
>Ga0172379_10005227_pt1 | contig 18316 bp, 18 predicted proteins | sample GrowelOW334metaG_FD_119756 | JGI IMG/M metagenome (GOLD analysis project Ga0172379, IMG submission 119756) | Groundwater microbial communities from an aquifer near a municipal landfill in Southern Ontario, Canada - Groundwater well OW334 metaG | ecosystem: Environmental > Aquatic > Deep...
GATGGGTCTACATCAAGGCTTCTCAGAAAAAATTATTGTCGAATTCTTTATCGGAATAACTCTACAACCCAATACGCAAAAGCACCGATCGCTGCCGAAGTGGGAATGGTTAATATCCATACAATGACAATATTTTTAACCACACCCCATCGTACGGCGGAAAGTCTTTTTGTTGCGCCGACACCCATAATGGAACCGGTGATTGTATGCGTCGTGCTGACTGGAATGCCGCCGACTGCTGTCCCTAATAACATTAACGCTCCAGCACTTTCAGCACAAAATCCATGTACCGGTTTCAAATGAGTGAGTTTTACACCCATCGTGCCGATCACTTTCCATCCGCCCATGAGCGTTCCCAATCCAATTGCAGTATGCGCGGAAAGAATGACCCATACTGGTACATACATCTCGCCGCCTTCGAAATAACCCGTTGAATAGAGCAAGATAGCAATAATACCCATTGTTTTCTGAGCATCGTTTGTTCCGTGTCCCAAACTGAATGCAGCAGAAGAAATTAATTGTCCGACTCTGAAGTATTTATCAATTTTACGCACATTCCATTTTCTGAAAATCCATGTAACGGCAATCATTAAAAAAAAACCGACGACAAAACCTATGAGCGGAGCAAGGAAAATGAACAACACCACTTTATTAATCCCGGCAAAATTCAGTGAAGCGATACCAGCTTTAAACATACCGGCACCGGCGAGTCCGCCGATCAGCGCATGAGAGACGCTGATCGGGAATCCGTAGTGGGTACACAGATGCGTCCAAATAACTGAACCAACTAATGCTGCAAGAATTAAGTCTGGGGTGACAATGTTGGGATCGATAATGCCTTTTCCGATTGTCGTAGCTACCGCTACTCCGAACCCGAAAGCTGCTATAAAATTAAAAAATGCCGCCCAGGCAACAGCCATTTTTGGAGACAATACGCGCGTAGAAACGATGGTAGCAATTGAATTTGCTGCATCATTCATACCATTCAAAAAATCAAATACTAACGCTACAAAAATAATAAAGATGACATAAAAATCCATTACTATTCCTTCACTCTCTTATGCGTTTTTGATCATGATCGATTCAAGCACGTTGGCAACATCTTCGCACTTGTCCGTGGCTGTTTCCAGTGTGACCAGGACTTCTTTTGTTTTAATTAATTCGATAGCATCCGATTCCTTTTCGAATAATTCTGCAATTGCCTGGTCGAAAATAGTGTCAGCATCATTTTCGTATTGGTTGATTTTGTGAAGGATCTTTCTTAATTCTTCAGCTCTGCGCGTATCGGTGATTAGCAATACACCCCTTTGAATTTCAATAGCACATTGATAGACAATTTCTGTCAAACGTTGTATATCTGCGGAATTCTTTTTGATTTTGTAAAGGAAAAATCGGTTGGCGCTTCCGTCGATTAAGTCAATAACATCATCCATCGCAGAAGCAAGAACGTGGATATCTTCTCTGTCGAGAGGAGTCACAAACGTACTGTTCAATTCTGTGAAAATTTCATGGGTGATCGTGTCAGCTTTGCGCTCTATTCCCTGGATTTTCATTACCGTCGTTTCCCGTTCACTTTTCGGCAATGAGGGTAATGTCCGCAGCGTATCGGCACCTTCCAGAATCGTAGTCGATAGTTTATCGAATAAATTAAAGAATTTATCATCGTGGGGGAGTAATGCTTGAATCAGTCTGTCGATACGCATAGGATTCTAATTTGGTTGTGGGTGATGGACAATTTTCTTGCGTAAACATAAACAAGATTGAAGTAAAAAGAAAGACCCAAAGTGTTAAGGAATTGTTACCAGTGATTTATTGGGAATTATTTTATATACTCAGGTACGAATTACTTCGAATATCCGCCTATCGGGAGATCACATGAATAAATCACGCCGCTCTTTTTTTCAAAGAACCGTATCACTTGTTGCTGCAAGTTCTATCTTTTCATCGATTCCGTCTTTTGCCTTCAATACACAGGGGACCAAAAAGATGAAAATGACCTTCCGTCCGTATACGCTGGAATTAAAACATGTGTTTACCGTCGCATCATTAAGTCGCACAACGACACCGGTGGTACTTGTGGAAATTGAATATGACGGTATTGTGGGATATGGCGAAGCTTCGATGCCTCCATATCTGGGTGAATCGCAAGAAAGTGTGATGGCATTTCTTAAACGAGTGGACATTTCAAAGTACGGCAATCCGTTCGATCTGGAATCGATTCTTACTGATATCGATTCGCTGGCATTTCACAATACTGCCGCAAAAGCATCTGTCGATATCGCGTTGCATGATCTTGTAGGGAAATTGATCGGTCAGCCGTGGTATAATATTTGGGGATATGATAAAACAAAAGCGCCGAATACAACTTTTACCATTGGTATCGACAAAGCTAACGTTGTTCGCGAAAAAACTAAAGAAGCTGTCGGGTTTAAGATCTTGAAAGTAAAACTGGGAAAGGATAATGATAGAGAAATGATCGAATCTGTCCGGGCAGTAACTAATGTTCCACTAACGGCGGACCCGAACCAGGGGTGGAAGGACAAATTCTATGCACTGGATATGATTCATTGGCTGAAGGAACAAGGAGTGGTGTACATTGAACAGCCGATGGCAAAAGAACGGTATGATGATCATGCGTGGCTAACGGAACGAAGTCCTCTGCCGATTCTGGCGGACGAAAGTTGTCAGCGGTTGGCGGATATTGCGAGTGTTAAAGGGGCATACAGCGGCATCGTTATTAAGTTGATGAAATGCACAGGTATGCGGGAAGCGCACAAGATGATTACATTAGCACGGGCAAATAATATGAAGGTGATGTTCGGTTGTATGACGGAAACATCGTGCGCAATTTCGGCCGCGTCACATTTGTCGCCAATGGTGGATTGGGCTGATCTTGACGGTATGCTGTTGATTAAAAATGACGCATTTACTGGTACGATTGTGAAAGAAGGAAAACTGGTGCTGAGTGATGGACCTGGAATCGGCGTAAAGAAGATCGGTTAATCGTTGTTTCCGCTGAAGCCATAATCATCCATCATGGTTTCATTGTTTTTTGTAACTCCCACAGAAGAACCGCACTGGCGCTTGCCACATTGAGCGAATCCACTCCCGGACGCATCGGGATTGTGACAAATTCATCACAAAGTCCCAGCACCTCTGATGAAATTCCATGACCCTCCGCACCAAGAACAATACAGCACTTTTCAGCTTTCTTGGATTGTTGAATTTTCACACTGGAAGAATGCGGATGTGCGGCAATAAACCGAATTCCGCTTTCCTGCAATAAACGAATCTCTTCGGTAGTATTCCGGATATAAATAACCGGCAGTTGAAAGATATTTCCCATGGAATTTCGGACGGAACGTCGTAAATAGGGATCGCATGAAGAGGGCAACACCAGCAATGCATCCACGTTGAAGCAAACACAATTCCGAACGATCACACCCATATTTTCCGCATTGGTAATTCCATCCACCAGAACATAGAGAGAACGTTTGTTTTGCCGTTCCGTTAGATATCCGGCATGCAGTTGGTCCGGAACCGTTCCCAGACCCATAATTGATTGATGCAATTCATGCCCGACGATCGTTTCGAGAAGTTTTTTCTCCCCAAGATAAACGATAATTCCATTCTGGTTCGATTCAATCAATGAATGATGTTTGTCGAACCAATCTTGCGAAAGAAGAATGGACAAAACGGTTAACGAGCTCTCCAACAACCGCACAATCACTTTTTCCCCTTCGGCTACGAAGATGCCTTGCTGCAGATGTTCGATCGGACGCCGAAGCGTTTTAAAAGGTTCCAATACCGGAAGATCGAGTGATGTAATATGGTGTACGGCAGTGATCATGTTCTTTGAAGTATAGCAAAAGTTTGGTATTTTTGTTTATTAAAATATCAGTTTATTGATTCTTCAGCTTCTATCGAAAGGTTGTTCATTTCATGTTCGTTCGTACACGTTTCGCACCATCACCCACAGGATATCTTCATGTCGGCGGACTTCGCACCGCGTTATATGCATACCTTTTCGCAAAGCAACATCAAGGGACATTCATTCTTCGCATCGAAGATACCGATCAATCGCGCAAAGTGGAAGGGGCGACGGAAAAATTGATCGATGCACTCGAGTGGGCGGGCGTAGAGTTTGACGAAGGACCGGGGAAAGAGGGAGTGTACGGACCATATATCCAATCCCAACGTCTTCCAATCTATCATGAGCATGTGAAACAATTGGTTGACCAGGGGAAAGCGTACCATTGTTTCTGTACACCGGAACGTCTGGAACGTCTGAAAGCGGAGGGCGGAACTATGTACGACCGTCACTGCAGAAATATTTCTATGGACGAAGCACGCAGACGTGTATCAGCGGGTGAACCAAATGTTATCCGGATGAAAATTCCAGACGACGGAGAGCTTCAATTTCATGATGAAGTACGCGGAGATGTGTCAATTGCATTTTCAACGATCGATGATCAAGTCTTGTTGAAATCCGACGGGTTCCCGACATACCATCTTGCTGTTGTTGTCGATGATCATACCATGGCGGTGAGTCACGTTATTCGTGGAGAAGAATGGCTTCCCAGCACACCAAAACATATTCTGCTGTATCAATATTTCGGATGGGAAAAACCGAAGTTTGCGCACCTTCCGCTGTTGTTGAATCCCGACAAAAGTAAATTAAGCAAACGCCAGGGGGATGTAGCGGTGGAAGATTACCGTGCGAAAGGATATCTCAAAGACGCGTTGGTGAATTTTGTCGCATTTCTCGGTTGGAATCCTGGCGACGAACGGGAGATTTTTTCGATGGAAGAGTTAGTGAAAGAATTTTCCATTGAACGGGTCGGAAAAGCAGGTGCGGTTTTCAATATTGAAAAGTTGAATTGGATGAATCAGCAGCATATTAAATTGCAGTCGGAATCGAAATTGTTGCCGTTGATCAAACCGTTATTAAAATTAAAAGGATGGGATTCGTTTTCCGACGAATATCTGCAGCAAGTGATTGGTTTAATGAAAGAACGGGTGGTTGTCACGGATGATTTCGTCACTTCTTGCCCTTATTTCTATGAAGATCCGTTATCGTATGATGAAACTTCCAGAGCAAAAAATTGGAAACCCGAAACCACCGGGTATATTGCCAAACTCATTGAACGACTGCAAACGTTGGTCCTGTTCGATGCTGCCTCGGTTGAGACGGCGCTGCGTACCACGGCGGATGAATTTCAAGTTGGCGCCGGTAAACTGATACATCCGATGCGTCTGGCTGTCTCCGGTGCAGCAAATGGTCCGTCACTGTTTCATATGGCGGAAGTTCTGGGAAGGGAACGAGTTGTTCGCAGGATTCAGAAAGCATTGGAAATGTTACGATGAATTGCTGGATAAAGTTTTTGTCCGTCAGTGTCTTGGGTATTTCACAACAGAAATATTCTGTTTCCGAATTTTCCTGGTTAACAGGACAGTGGGAGATGCAGAAAGGTGAACGGCAAATAGAGAAAATGTGGCTGGAGCCTGCTGGCAATACAATGTTTTCCGTCAGCAGGACTGTGAAGAATTGAAAAACAATTGAACACGAATTTGTTACAGTAGAACAAGATTCCGTCGGCAATATTTATTTTTGCGCACAGCCATCGGAACAAGAGGGCGGCTCATTCCGACGTATTGTTTTGCAACAGATGTCCGTTGTCTTTGAGAACCTTCGGCATGATTTTCCGCAGCGGATCATCTATCGAAGAGTTTCGGAAGATTCATTGATTGCCCGCATTGAAGGCATGATCAATGGGGCAAAACGAAGCATTGACTTTCCCTACAGAAAAATCAAAAATTGATTCTCGATCCTTGCTTCGATATATTCAAACACTATGTCAAAATATACACTCGATATCATAAAATTGCATAACGCTGTTTTTTACGCGTATCACGGTGCCATGTCCGACGAACAAAGCCTCGGAGGTAAGTTTGAGATCGATGTCGAACTGCACTGTGATCTTACGGCAGCAAAACAAACGGACAATCTTGATGAGACAGTGAATTATGAAAAAGTGTATGCATTAATGAAATCGATCGTCATGGGAAAGAAATATTATCTGATCGAAGCGCTGGCGCATTCAATTGGTACCGGCATTATTGCGGCGTTTCCGAAGGTGCAGCAGACAATCGTTCGCGTCCGGAAACCCGGAGCGCCGGTACACGGAGTGGTGGATACGATTGAAGTACAAATAAAAACAGTACGGTAAACAATGAAACACACGGTCTATCTTGGTCTTGGTTCGAACGTCGGTCACAGAGTGGAATTTATCGCCGCTGCCATTCGCGGCATTACGGATTTTGAGAAGACGGTGGTTGATGCCGTATCGAACGTGTACGAAACGGAGCCAGTCGGGAATATTCCTCAGAGCGAATTTCTGAACTGCGCGCTCTCGGTCAGAACGGATCTGTCGGTAGAACAATTTCATGCTAAGATGAAATGGTTGGAAAAAGAAATCGGCAGAACCGACTCGGAACGATGGGGGCCGCGTGAGATCGACATCGATTTACTTTTTTTCGATTCGGTTGTCCTAAATACAGATGCCATCAGGCTTCCACATGCCGAACTGGTGAATAGAAAATTCGTCCTGCAGCCGTTATCCGATATCGCGCCGAAGATGGTGCACCCGGTCGTGCAGATAAATATAGAAGAATTAAACAACGAAACATCCGATCGACACGGTGTGGCGTATTCTGAAATGCACACATCACAATTGCTTGCATTGATCAATGATTCAATTACAAACCCGACCGTCTGACATACGCTATATCGCCATCGAAGGGGTTATCGGCGCTGGCAAAACGACGCTGGCAAAGATGATTACCGAGCGCCTTCAAGCAAAACTTGTTCTGGAAAAATTCGAAGAGAATCCGTTTCTTGCGAAATTTTACGAGGATCCGGAACACTATGCTTTTCAAACACAGATCTTTTTCCTGCTCAGCCGATATAAACAGCAGCAAGAGCTTTTTCAGGGTGATCTGTTCCATGAATTCCTGGTCTCGGATTATATTTTCGATAAGGACAAAATCTTTGCGTATCTCACATTGCAGGATGATGAACTAAAATTGTATGAATCACTAATTACAACCATTGAAAAGAATATTCCGACGCCGGATCTGGTGGTGTACTTGCAGTCCAGCGCGGACCGCTTGATGACAAACATCAAAAAACGGGGAAGAAGTTTTGAAGAAAACATGTCCGAAGAATATATCAAGGACCTGAATGAAGCGTATAATTATTTCTTCTTTCGTTATAAATCCGCGCCATTGCTCATTATCAATTCAACGGAGATAGATTTTGTGAATGAACCGGAAGATTTTGAAGATCTGCTCACGCAGATTCTGCGGAAGGATAAAGCTCCGGTGGAATACTATAATCCGAAAACCAAAGGAAAGTCGTGATGGTACGCTTCATCATTTGGATGATCATCGTTTTTTTCGCAGCGAAGATTCTCGGACTTGTGATGCGTGCCGTTCGCCTGATGTTCACGCCGAACAAAGATGTATTGAACCGCCGTACCGGTGCAGCGATTCATCGTTCTCATCCCATTGAAGATATCCCGTATGAGGAGATCAAAGACAAGCCATGAGGATGATAGAACGGTTCCTGAAACGGCTGTTGGTACAGCTCATCGGCCTCTTCCGATCTGGCAGAATGATCTCGCCTCGCGAACTCCCTATTAACAGGTTTAATAGAATTCTTATTGTTCGCCAACATGACCAGCTTGGTGACCTTCTGATAATAACACCGACGATCCGTGCAGTTCGTAAACGATTTCCCAACGCGTATATTGGCGTGGTTGTTCGTGAATATACTGTACCCGTCATATGGGACAATCCGCATGTAGATGAAATTATTGTCTTCTACGAAAAACTGAAAAAATGGAATGTGCAGATGTTCTCCCTTTTCTTAGACCAGTTGAGAAGAGATGGGGGGTATGATTGTGCCATAGTCCTGAATACAATTTCACGTTCCGTTTCTTCTGATATCATCGCCGTACTAAGTAAAGCGAAGTACATTATCGGTCCGAATCATCTGAAACTTGATTCCGATCTACCGGAAAAGATTTATAATGTGTTAACACCCCGGTCTTCACAACATCAATTGGAGATTGAACATAATCTGGATATCGTCAAAGCAATCGGCGTTCCTGCCGATGGGTACGAATACGATCTTTCGATTGATGAAGACGAACAGAGTGAAGCGAACAAAATCTATCAATCGCTTCATTTTTCTGGTAACGGATTAAAAATTGGCGTCCATTTTGGCACGTTGGATGAAACGCGCCGGTTTCCGTTGCCCAAACTTGCCAGGGTGATCGACTGGATTAAAACAAATACGGATTGTGAGGTAGTTCTGATTATCGGCCCGAACGAAGTGAAGTTGCGGGATGGATTTCTTCGGATGCTGAAGAGTAGAATTCTTTGTGCACCGCTGATGCCGCTGCGAATTTCTTGTGCCTTCATTCAACGAATGAATCTCTTCTTGTGCAATGATACCGGCACATTGCATATTGCATCGGCAATGCGTGTCCCGACAGTTTCCTTTCATAGTCTGAATGATCCGGCTGTATGGAAACCGCCTCATGACCGACACGTGAGTGTTCGCGCCGAAGATAAAAAAATCACTTCTATCTCAGCTGAACAGGCAATAGAAGCGGTGAAAGCACAGATCGAAAAGATTCAGCATGCTCATTATTGAGTCTTGGAAATCGTAAAAAATGTCAGTACGTTCATAGTATGATGACACCTCAAGAACTCGAATCCGGAATTCTCACGCTCAAAAAAGAGTTGAACGCCGTTATCCTCGCTCATTATTATCAGGAATCTGAAATCCAGGACCTTGCCGATTTTGTTGGAGACAGTTTGGAACTTTCCCGGAAAGCTGCTTCGACCACCGCCGATGTTATTGTGTTTTGCGGTGTTCATTTCATGGCAGAAACAGCGAAGATTCTTAATCCGCACAAACCAGTCCTGTTGCCCGATTTACTTGCGGGGTGTTCACTATCTGAAGGATGTCCTCCGCCGGCATTTAAAAAATTCCGTGAAGAACATCCTAAGCATGTTGCCATTACATATATTAATTGCAGTGCAGAAGTGAAAGCATTAAGCGACATTATCTGTACGTCAAGCAATGCGGAAAAAATAGTGGCACAGATTCCGAAAGATCAACCGATTTTGTTTTCGCCGGACAAAAATCTTGGTGCATACATCCAAAAGAAAACTGGCCGCGAGATGCTGCTATGGAACGGAAGCTGTATAGTGCATGAAACCTTCAGCGAACGAAAATTGATCGGTTTACAGTTGGAGCATCCTGATGCGGAATTGATTGCGCATCCGGAGTGTGAAGACCATATTCTCGATAAAGCAAAATTTATCGGCTCTACCAGCATGTTGTTAAAATATGTGCAAAACTCCGTGCAGACAAAATTTATCGTTGGCACGGAATACGGCATTGTGCACCAGATGGAAAAAAGTACAATAGGAAAAACGTTTCTTCCGCTGCCGCCCGAAGCAAACTGTGCCTGTAACGAGTGTCCGCATATGAAACGGAATACGCTGGAAAAACTCTATCGTTGTATGAAGGAGATGTCGCCGCAGATTGAAATGAGTCCGGAACTGCTCACCCGCGCCCGTATGCCAATCGACCGGATGCTGGCCATGAGTTAAAAAATAATCCCGCACGAGCGGGATTATTCATTTTGTAGCATAGCTATCCAAAATAAAACCCATAGTGACAAAAATTTATCCAAACGAGTGGATGTATGGAAGATATGTTATGTTGAGAAAAGTAAGCCCTCCTTTACATTTCTTACAGTGTTGGAAGAGATGTGGGAGGGAGCGAAATTTAGGAGGATTGAGGGAGCTTTTTCTTCCCCTACCAAGTGGGAGATACAGAGGGTGTCTGAAATCATGAAGGGATTTTTGATGGCATTTTTTGCCATCTACGGGCACGTGCGAACGGGATTCATCGCGCGCGTTACATTTCGCAATGGGTTCTTTTGCTTCTTTTCTTGTGCCGACCAAAGCTTTATACCATGTCGGCATTCCTTCGGAACCCCGTCAAGAAAAGAAGGAATAAGTTTTTCTCTTGTATGATTTATTTTGGATAAGTATGATTTTGTAGTACGAGCAACGTTTTTGTATATTTTGAACAAATGTTTTTTTTGCGTGGACACCCTTCAGTGGTGTTCTGCGATTTTAGAAGGTGAATAAACGATAGGAACAGATCATGGCTACCAAAGTATATATCGAACATCTTTCAAAACATGTCGGCGAAAATGTCACCCTCCAAGGATGGCTCTATAATTTACGATCCAGTGGTAAGATTAAATTCATTCTGCTGCGCGACGGTACCGGAGTGTGTCAGGGTGTCGCAGTAAAAAATGTGATCGGTGAAGAGTTGTTCAACAAATGCGGCGAGCTGACGCAGGAATCGTCCTTCCGGATGTCTGGCACCGTGCGTGCGGAACAACGTGCGCCCGGAGGATATGAAATGGATGTGACGAACGTTGAGGTCATTTCCATCGCGAAAGAATATCCCATTACACCGAAAGAACATGGCGTGGAATTTCTTGCGGACAGACGACATCTCTGGCTTCGTTCGTCGCGTCAGCATGCCATCTTGCGCGTGCGTCATGAAATTATCCGCAGTATCCGAGAATTTTTTGATGGAAGGGGATTTACATTGCTTGATGCGCCGATCTTTACTCCCGCCGCATGCGAAGGTACTTCAACGCTATTCGAAACGGATTATTTCGATCTCGGTAAAGCGTATCTCACACAATCCGGACAGTTGTATGGGGAAGCAGGAGCGATGGCGCTGGGAAAAGTCTACGTGTTCGGTCCGACCTTTCGTGCGGAAAAGTCCAAAACACGACGTCATTTGACGGAATTCTGGATGGTGGAACCGGAAGTGGCATTCAACGATCTGAATGATAATATGGATCTGGCCGAAGAATTTTTAGAACACATCGTAACCAGCGTACTGAAAAACCGTATGCCGGAATTACAAACGTTGGAACGGAACATTCAAAAACTGGAAGCAGTGAAGCGACCGCTGCCGAGAATTACATACGATCAGGCGGTAGACATTTTACATAAAAAGGGCATTGCATTTGAATGGGGAAATGATCTTGGTGCCACGGATGAGACGGTGATCTCGGAAGAATTCGATCGGCCGGTAATGGTGCATCGGTATCCTTCGATTGTAAAGGCGTTCTATATGAAACGCGATCCGGAGAATCCGAAACTTGCGTTGGCTGTCGACGTGCTTGCTTCAGAAGGATATGGAGAAATTATCGGAGGCAGTCAGCGTGAAGACGACTACGATGTGTTGTTGGCCCGTTTGAAAGAGCATAATCTTCCGCAGGAAGCGTTCGATTGGTATTTAGATCTTCGACGCTATGGTTCGGTTCCGCATGCAGGATTCGGACTTGGAATCGAACGAACAGTTTCGTGGATTTGCGGTCTGGAACATGTCAGGGAAACTATTCCATTTCCGCGAATGATATATCGCATTACTCCATAGTTATCAACAGGTGTGAAATATTCTAGTAGGTAGTACAGTAATATAGGATCGTTATGACCGAAACTCCTCAACAATATATTTCAAGAATTCTTGGCAATCTACACGGCGAAAATCCTATGGTGGTTTTGAAATCCACGCCGCCGAAGATAAAAAAAATAATTGCAGGAGTGAAGAAGAAAATTCTCTACACTCCTTCTGCTCCTGGGAAATGGTCAGTTGTCGAGATCGTTGCCCATCTGGCGGAAACGGAAATTGTGCTCGGATGGAGATACCGTTCAATTGTTGAAAAGAACGGCGTTACTCTGCAGCCATTCGAACAAGATGACTGGGCAAAAAATTCACATTATGCCGAATGCGATATTAACGAAATGCTTGATCTTTATACCGCTGTGAGAAAAGCGAACGTCAATTTCCTCAACGGACTTTCACGTGCGCAATGGAAACGATACGGGATGCACCAGGAACGGGGGAAAGAAACGATCGCGCATCTTGTGAATTTGGAAGCGGGACACGACATTAATCATTTTAAACAGATCCAAAACATTCTCGCAAAATAATTACATTGATTGAGTGATGAGTTGCTGAGTAAAAATTCTCGAACGAATTGCCTCAACTTCTCTCCTACCCAATTATTCAAGTACTCTATTACTCAACTATTCTCAATGCTTAAAGCAGTTCAATTACGGAAACAGTTTTTCACCGTCCTTGCAGTCGATAACGTTTCGCTGGAAGTACGAAGGGGAGGAATTTTTGGGCTGATCGGACCGAACGGTGCAGGGAAAAGTACAACGATACGGATGCTGTTAAATATCATAAAACCCGATTCCGGCCTGATTACGTATGAAGGCCAGCCGTTCAGCGATGGAATCCGGAATAGGATCGGCTATCTGCCAGAGGAACGGGGACTGTATAAGAAAAATGGACTGCTTGATACGATCGTGTATTTTGCTTCACTGCGCGGAGTTTCTTCTGCCGACGCAAAAAAGAAAGCGATAGCCTGGTTGGACCGGTTTAACCTGCTTACTTATGCAAAACGAAAAGTAGAAGAACTCTCCAAAGGAAATCAACAAAAAGCACAATTTATTACAACAATCCTTCACGATCCCGATCTGATCATTCTCGATGAACCGTTTTCCGGACTCGATCCCGTGAATCAGATTGTCATGAAAGATATCTTTGCCGAATTGAAGCAACAGGGAAAAGCAATCGTTTTTTCCACCCATCAGATGGAAACCGCAGAAAAATTATGCGACGAGATCTGTCTTATCAACCGCGGCGCGATCGTTCTGGAAGGAACGGTAAAACAGGCGAAGCAACGGTTTGGAGCGAATGCGTTACACCTAGAGTTCGATGGTGATGGAAAATTTTTGTCATCGTTACCATTTGTCCGTACCGCTACCATCTATGAAAATTATGCTGAATTGACGCTCGCCGGGACTGTGTCGTCGAACGACATTCTTCAAGCGGTTATGCCGAAAGTTGATCTCAGAAAATTCGAATTCGTCGAACCTTCGTTAAATTCCATTTTTCTTCAGGTGGTCGGAACATCGGTGGAAGAGGTGGAAAAAGAAAAAATTGAACACGCATCTGCAGGAACCATTCCTGCAATCAAGAATCCCGAAGTGAAAAAACAAACAGTGTCGATTATCATAGGCCTGTTGGTGACGCTCATTGGTCTTATTTTATTGGCCGCTGGAAAAGACTCCGGAATGCTTGCCGGCATCGGCGGAGCGGTGTCGGTGTTATCGTTTTTTAGACTCCAAAAGGTAAAAGAGCGGCTGCGAAAGGAGAAGATGAATTGAACAAGATCCTCACCGTCGCAACTTGGGAATTTATTGAAAAGGTGCGAACCAAAGCGTTCTTCATCGGATTGATCATGACGCCGATGATTTTGGCCATCTTTATTGTCATACCGAATTTATTGGCGGATAAAGAAGACGAAAAGACAAAAGTGTTCGGAGTAATTGATATGACCAATTCGTTAACTGGGCTCATCAATTCTCGCTTACTGGAAAAATATACGATTGAAAAAGGGGTGCCAAATTACCAGTTGAAAGAAATTAAGGACGAAAATAAAGATACGGAACACCTTAAAATCCTTGCGACCACTCAACTAGCATCAGGAGATATTGAGGGATATTTTATCTTGCCTGCCAACGTCTTGGAACAGGGCAAAATAGAATATCGTGCAGAAAATGTCGGTAACGCCAGAGATCAAAATAGATTTTCGAATATTCTGGAAGAGATTATCATCGAACGGCGACTGCAGGCGAACGGGTACGACGCGGCGAGCGTCAAAAAATTAATGACCGATGTCGATATCAAAACATTTAAGGTATCGAAACATGGTGACGAAAAAGAGTCCGGTTTTATGGAAACATTTTTTACCGGGTACATCTTTATCATGATGTTGATGTTTCTGGTGTTATCGTCCGGCCAGATGCTCATTCGAAGTATTATCGAAGAAAAAGCGAATCGCATCGTGGAAGTGTTGATCTCTTCGTGTTCCGCGCAAGAACTGATGTCTGGTAAAATTATCGGACTTTCCATGCTCGGATTAACCACTGTTGCATTTTGGGTGCTGATTCTCGTCGGAGTGAATTTCACCACACCAGTGCCGTTTGTTACGGTGGATAATCTCATGTTGTTGATACTCTATTTTATTCTTGGATATTTTATGTATGTCGGTATCTTTATTATTGCCGGCTCTACGGTTTCCACAGAACAGGAAGCACAGCAAATGACAGGGTATATCACTATTATTCTGGTGTTACCGATCGCGTTTGCCGTACCTGTGATGTTCAATCCAGATTCGTTGCTTGTCAAGATAATGTCGCAAATTCCATTATTAACTCCCACAATGATGGCGCTACGGTTATCAATTCAAACACCGGCATGGTGGGAAATTGTTTTGTCGTTGGTACTGTTACCGTTGACAATTTACAGTTTGATGTGGGTTGCCGGTAAAGTATTCAGGATCGGGATTTTGGTCACCGGGAAGAAACCGAGTATAAAGGAAATTTACCGTTGGTTAAAGGAGGAATAATTGTTTACCTCTGAGAGTAGATAAATTAAATACATATTGTAAACAAGTAGCAAGGACTTTTGGTAATGAAACTTCAATCATTGATGGTAGTTTGTCTTTTTATTGTAGCAACAATACATACTGTGCAAGCACAAGTGGCAGTATCAAATGTTAAAGGTGATGCGTTCGGGAAAAGTGTGTATGGACTTGGATTTTCCGGCGGACCGGCGTCCGGTGTGGGTATAAGTTACCGGTACCATACAGAAGGAAAGAGTTCGCTGCAGGCTGTCTTCGGAATCTTTAAGCCTAAAAACACCGATACATTCTATTCATTCGGTGCGGAATATCAGCTGGATTTAACAAGAAGCAATTCGGCGAGATTTTTTTTCGGTGCAGCATCTAGTTATTATTATAACGGAGCAGGGGGAAATAACTATTCGGCTCCGTTTCGGTTTGGAGCCGGTCTAGGCGGTGAATTCCTTTTGCAAGATGCAGTTCATTTTACGTTCCAAGGTTTGTTTACCTATTTTTCAGACGGAACAATTCTGCCTCTACCGCAATTAGCCATCCATTATTATTTTTATTAGAAGCCATCTCAAAAATGACCTTTTTATTGTCATTCTGAGACTTGCGTTTTTTGCAAGTCAAAGAATCTGTCTGAATTCGGGCTATTCGAACAAGATTCTTTACTACATCCAACATTACGTTTAAGGGGATTTCGTTTAGAATGACGGTGGCTGTGTGTTAAAATTGCTTCAAACAGCAATAAAAAAATATCTAAAAAATAATTTTACTCCGGACCATTTTCTGTACTTGTTTTTGTGACATAACTTCCTGTCGTGGTATTTGCACAGCGTGTTTATACGGGAGTTGAAAATTCGTGTTCCTCTCATTTGCTAAAAAGAATCTCCACATACTTGCAGTTGCATCTGTCATACTCTTCATCCACTGGTACAACAATTTCTTTACTACGTACGGATTTTTCAGGGATGAGCTCTATTATATAGCCTGCAGCGAACATCTTTCATTCGGATATGTCGATCAGCCTCCCTTGTGTGCGTTTATCTTGCGAAGTATTCGATCCATCTTTGGCGATTCAATTTTTGCTGTTCGCCTTCTCCCATCATTAGCACATGCCGGTACGGTAATAATTGCAGGTAGTATCTCTCGACAATTAGGAGGAAACCGTTTTGCCCAATTGTTGGCTTCGATACTGATGGCGGTCGCTCCTGGCATTGTGGGTATTACGGGAATATATTCGATGAATGCAATCGAAATACTGCTATGGGCATTGACATTTTTTATGATTCTCTGGTTGATCGAAACAAATGAACCAAGGTATTGGATTGTGATCGGTTTTCTTCTTGGGATCGGTTTGATGAACAAAATCAGCATGGGATGGATGGCAGTAGGACTGGCAGCGGGAGTATGTACGACACCGATGCGTCATTGGTTGAAAACCCCATGGCCCTGGTACGCTGCCGGTCTTGCAGTGATTTTGTTTCTTCCGTATATCATCTGGAATATCCAAAATGATTTTGCCCATTTTGAATTTGCAAAAAATGCTGCACGATTAAAATATGCTTCGCAAAATCCCGTGACATTTGTGACGGGAGTATTCACGCTGTATAATCCTTTAGCAGTACCAGTATGGGGTGCTGGATTTTTTGTAATATTCCGTCATCCAAAGAGGGAAGTTCGAAGTATAGGCATTATTATCATTACTGTGCTTGCGATTCTTCTTATGAATGGTAATTCAAAAGCTGAATACTTTAATCCTGCAATGGTCGTATTGTTTGCGGCGGGATCTGTTCAGATAGAGCGATGGATATCAGCACAGTTTCGATGGATTGGGGTCATGTATACTGTTGTTCTGGCAAGTACGGGATTAATGATTATGCCGATGGCCATCGATCTTCTTCCGCCGGATCGTTTGCAGGAGTATATGCATTCACTTGGAATACCGATACAGAATACGGAAGGCCATTCAATGGGGATGCTGCCTCAGCATTTTGCCGATCGGTTTGGATGGGAGAGTTTAACCAGTGATATTGCGGAAGTATACCGGAATATTGACGACAAGGAAAAGCCGTTGACGACAATTTATGTACAGAATTATGGGGAGGCATCGGCAATCGATTTTTATGGAGTTCAGTACGAACTTCCGAAAGTAATGTGCGGACATAACAGCTATTGGCTCTGGGGATTGGAGCGGTTGAATGATTCAGTGGAAGTGCTGATTGCTGTCGGCGGTTCGATGATTGATTACAGTGATACATTTTCCGAAGTCGTACAGATGAAAACCCATTCTTCAGAATATGCGATGCCGTATGAAAATAACCTTCCGATCTTTCTCTGCAGGAAACCTCGGCTGCGGATTCGTACTGTGTGGAATTCGACGAAGAAGTATATTTGACAGGACGAAAATTCAAAAATGAAAAAGCCCGATTCGGTATGACCGGATCGGGCTTTACTGTTATGATGCGAGTCCATTTATTTCATTAAGAGCATTTTCTTAGTTTCAACGACAGTTCCGGATTTTAATGTATAGAAATATGCTCCGGAAGCAAGTCCACCGGCATTGAAGGTCACTTCATGCGTGCCCGCTGCAAGTTTTCCATTCACGAGCGAACCGACTCGCTGTCCAAGAGCGTTCGTGATGAAGAGTTCAACTTGTCCTTCTGTCTTCAACGAGAACGAAATCGTACTTGTCGGATTGAACGGATTGGGATAATTTTGTTCCAGAGTAAATCCATTCGGCACAATATCCGAAATTTGTTGCACGCTAAGAACTGTCACTTTACTCTCAAGAATAATAATAGAAGCATCTTCCGGATGGTCAGCACGTGTATTGGTGTTGACAATAAGTAGTTCCCTTCTATTATCGGCGTCAAGATCGTTTCCAAACGTCACGTTCGGGAATTCATATGTTGAATCGGTTGGCGCGGAATAAAGAGTATCTAAAGTATATCCTAGGGAATCGTCATATACCATTCCTTTGTTATGACGCAGGCGGTACACTTTTCTTTCACTGCTCCAATCGCCAATAATGAAATCAACTTCACCATCACCGTCAATATCACCGATTGTTGCACCCTGGAAGTTTGTCGCTCCCATGATCGGACTAATGATATTCACGTCGCTCGTATCAATCGTGGATACATCGTCAACATTGGGAAGATAAAACACAGCGCTTGGCGGACTCGTCTGTCCGGCGATGAACATCTCCAGTTTTCCATCTTTGTTTGCATCGTAAAATGCAACGCTGTTCTGTTCACCGTAGTCGTTAATTTCCGGATCAACATGGTTAACATCCGCCTGTAGAACATACGTATCTTTTCCGGTGGCTTCATACACGGCGAAACTTAAAAAGTCCCAGGTAAATCCCCAGATTTCTTTTTTTCCATCACCGTCAAAATCAACAATATGATTGTTAAAATAATATCCGCCGTCAAATGTGCCGATGGTGTCGGCAAATTCCCGTTCAAAAGTGCTGAAGCCGGGTTCCACATTGCCGAGTAGATGGTAGATGAATAATGGTCTGGTACCCGAGGTGCCGGATCCGCCGCCGGTTGCACGCCTGGCGCTTAAAAGAATTTCAACCTCTCCATCGTTATCAACATCGTTTGCAACAATGCTGGTGATTGCAAAATAATATTTATCAGGAAAACCGAGATTTGAAGTTATTGTTGGTTCGCTCAGGAAGTTACTCGAATCGGTATTGTATTCATAGACAAAGA
>Ga0172379_10005228_pt1 | contig 18316 bp, 18 predicted proteins | sample GrowelOW334metaG_FD_119756 | JGI IMG/M metagenome (GOLD analysis project Ga0172379, IMG submission 119756) | Groundwater microbial communities from an aquifer near a municipal landfill in Southern Ontario, Canada - Groundwater well OW334 metaG | ecosystem: Environmental > Aquatic > Deep...
GTTTTACTGCCAAGAGGGACTTTGGAAAGGATCGCTAAACTAGAGCGTTTATTTAAGGCTTCTCCTGTTGCCTATTACACTGTTACCGGTCCGGATGCGATCATTACCGATGTTAACGATGCGTGGCTAAGGATTATGGGATACGCACAGGAAGAAGTGGTCGGAAGATCGATCTTTTCTTTTATTGAAGAAGCCCAGCGGGAAAATGCTAGGACGAGGTATCTTGCCCGTTGTGCGGGCGCTGTCCCGCCGGATAAAATTGGCGAGGGCGGAGAAAAAAATGGCCTGCGGGTCTATATAACCAGGAGCGGGCAGAGAATTTATGTGGAGACCGTTGATACGGATTTTAAAACAACTGGATCTCCCGAAGTTTTGACCGGCTTTAGGGATATTACCGCCCAGGTCGAGGCCCAAAGAGAATTTGACCGGATGCAGCAAACGATCCGCCTGCAGGAGCGCCTTGCCGTTATGGGCGAGGCTCTGCGTATCGTTGCCCACGCCGTAAATAATAGCTTGACCGCTAACATGGGGGCAAATGCACTGGCAACAATGGGGCTGACGGAATTATCTGCATTAGCTTTCGAGATAAAAAAGGAAAGTGATGCCACAAAAAGATTGTCCTGTATTGTAAGGTTTGAGATCAAACTTCGGCAAATTGCAGAATATCTCGATATGAACGATAAAAGCGGCTGCGCGATCAGAGATGTCGTCTCTAGCGTATTGGCCGTATCAAGAAAAGGAGAAGAAGGCAGTTATACGAGGGTTGTCCCTATTTTGCTAGAAAGAATGGGGTTTTTTAGGTTTATTCCACAAAATAAAAAAATAAAATATATTCCTCCGAAAATAGATGGCATGAGCCATGACATATGTGTTGCAATGAAGCCGGCGGATTTTATAGATTCGATACTGATCTTATTGCAAAACGCTAAAGATGCTTGCGTTGAAGAAAACGGAGAGGTTCAGCTGGGTATTGTTGTATTAGAAAACAGGCTAATTGTTTGGGTTTCCGATGATGGATGCGGAATGCCGGAAGAAAAGATCCATGAGCTATTATCAAGCGATAGTATTACTTCAACGAAGGGGAATCTTGGTAACGCGATCGGTGTGAAGGCAGTGCGTGATCGAGCCAGGGAAACAGGAGGGAATATTAGAATCCAAAGCCGAGTGGGGCAGGGGACAACGATCGAGATGGAATTGCCGATAATAGTAATCGCGCCAGAAACGGCGCAGCGATGATCCTTTACCTTTAACTTTGATACATGTAAAATGACCTCATGAACAGCCTGCGCATCAAGGTTTTGCCCGATGACCTCATAAACAAGATCGCCGCCGGCGAGGTGGTTGAGCGTCCCGCATCGGTCGTTAAAGAGCTGGTTGAAAATTCGATCGATGCCGGTGCGACCCAGATCACTGTTGAGATCCAGAATGCGGGGAAAAAACTGATCAAGGTTTCTGACAATGGCTGCGGAATGACCCTCGAAGAAATTGAAATTTCTTTGCAGCGCCATTCAACTTCAAAAATTGCTTCACTTGAAGACTTGTTTAATATTACGACGCTGGGATTTAGGGGCGAGGCGCTTCCTTCTATTGCTAGCGTATCAAAAATGACGCTTGAGCAGAATCCTTCCGGAGCGGGGCTAACAGCAACCATAAAAGAGCTTTTTTTCAATACTCCCGCGCGCAAAAAATTTCTTAAAGCCGATTCTACCGAAACAAACCACTGTTTGGATATTGTTTCAAAAGCCAGCTTGGTTAATCCCAAGATCGCTTTCAGGTTTATTTCGGACGGAAAGCCGCTGCTCGCCTCTCCCGGAAATGGAAAAACCATCGATGCTATCGCTGCGGTTTATGGAACGGATATTGCCCGCGGATTGATCGAGGTTAAGACCGAAAATATTTCCGGTTTTATCAGTTCGCCGACTGTGACCAGGCTGGATAAAAATTACGAAGTCTTTTTTGTTAATGGACGGCATATCCGCAACTTTCTTTTAAATCGGGCCTTAGAAGAGGCCTATCGAACACTTATCCCGAACAATCGTTATCCGGTCGGGATCATTTTTATCAAGATCGATCCGCAAAAAGTGGACGTTAACGTCCATCCTTCCAAGCGCGAAGTAAAATTCCAGAATAATCAGGAAGTGATGGATCAAATAAGGGTAGCGGTTGGAAAGGCGCTGGAAGGGGTAAGAGGATATCAGAATATCAGAGTATCAGAAGGCAGATATCAGGAAATCAGTGGATCAGGTGAAGGCTGGAAACCAGAGAGCATGGAACCATTCTTTGGAATGACCAATAATCAAATTCAAATGACGAATGAATTCCCAACCCCAAATACCAATGTAGAATTTGAAATAACGGCGGTGCAACCGCTGATGCCGATATATCAATTCAAGAATACATACATTGTTGCTACCGATGGAGATGAGCTTGTTCTTATCGACCAGCATGCTGCGCATGAGAGGATTATTTATGACAGAGTTAGGAGTAGGGAGTCAGGAGTTGGGAGTAACAGGCAAATGCTGCTAATTCCAGAAACACTTCAAATATCTGCCAATGAAGCTGCTACTCTTCGGGAGAATTTGGCGATCTTGAACGAACTAGGGTTTGAGATCGAAGAATTTGGCGGAAATTCGTTCCTTATTCGCGGAACTCCGGCAGTTTCGATCAAAGCCGACCCCAAGAAATTGATCATTGATTGCATCACAGAAATAGGTACTTTTGAGAAAACCGTGCAATTAGAGATCAAACGCGAGAATATGTGTAAGATGATCGCCTGCAAAAGTGCGATCAAGGCCGGGGATGGGCTCAATCAGCTAGAAATGAACCAGCTGATCCGCGATCTGTATGCCACCGAAAACCCGCTTACCTGCCCCCATGGTCGGCCAACGATGATCAAGATCGGCGAGCAAGAGCTGATCAAGCGCTTCCTGCGCTAATTGGCAACAATATTGCTATTAATTTGACAGTGATTAACATGTTTGTTAACATAAGAATAAGGAAAATGTTGTATTAATGGCGAAAAATCTGGTTATTGTCGAATCACCCTCCAAAGCTAGGACCTTAAATAAGTTTTTGGGCAAAGATTATGAGGTTGCCGCTTCGGGCGGCCATATCAGGGACCTTCCCCCAAAATCTCTCGGAGTCAACATTGAAAAGGACTTTGCCCCAACCTACAAGGTTATTAAAGGGAAAGAAAAGATCGTTGAAGAGCTAAAAGCGAAAGCCAAAAAAGCAAAAATGATATTCCTTGCTCCCGACCCTGACCGTGAAGGGGAAGCGATCGCCTGGCATCTAAAACACCTCATTGGCGCGGACAGCAAAATAAAAAGAATTGAATTCCATGAAATAACCAAGACCGCGGTTGAAAATGCGGTTGCACATCCGCGGGAGATCGACGAAGACCGGGTCAATGCGCAGCAAGCCCGAAGGATCTTGGATCGCTTGGTCGGATTTAAGCTAAGTCCTCTCCTCTGGAGAAAAGTTAGAAAGGGGTTATCTGCCGGTCGCGTCCAATCGGTTGCGGTCCGCTTGATCTGCGAGAGAGAAGAGGAGATAAAGAAATTTATCCCCGAAGAATATTGGGATATTATTGCGCATTTGGAAACGAGCGAAAAAGAGGCCTTTAAGGCAAAGCTTGTTGCAAAAGGGACGGCAGCAATGGGGAATCGTCCCCAGGAAAAAGGAAAAGTTATCCCATCGGACGCAGAAGCCAAAAATATTTTAAAAGAACTTGAAACTGCGCAGTATGTTATCAAAGAGATCCGTAAAAAAGAACAGAATCGCCATCCGGCTGCGCCTTTTATCACGAGTACTCTGCAGCAGGAAGCGGCCAGAAAGCTCGGCTTTTCTCCAAAGAAAACCATGATGATGGCGCAGAGACTTTATGAAGGGCAAGAGGTCGCGGGCGAAGGGCGGGTCGGTTTAATTACTTATATGAGGACCGATTCGGTCCGCATTGCGGCGGAGGCTGAAAGCGCTGTTAGAGAATATATTACGGCTACTTTCGGAAAAGAGTTTTTACCGGCGAAGCCAAATGTATATAAGAGCAGAAAAACGGCGCAAGAAGCGCATGAAGCGATCCGCCCGACCTCTCTAGCCAGGACTCCGGAAAAAATAAAAGAGGGGCTAGAACCCGATGAGTTTAAACTTTATGACCTGATCTGGAAAAGATTTGTTGCCTGCCAAATGGAAAAAGCGATCTTTGACCAAACTTCGGTTGATATTGCCGCTGGGGAGTATATCTTTAGGGCGACGGGCTCAGTAATTAAATTTGATGGTTTTCTAAAAGTATATGAAGAGAGCCAGGATCATGAAGAGGAAGAAAAAGAGGGGACCCTTCCAAAATTAGAAGATAATGAAAAGCTAAATTTGCTTGAGATCCTTCCGGCGCAGCATTTTACGCAGCCGCCTCCCCGCTACACCGAAGCTTCCCTTGTTAAAGAGCTTGAAAATAAAGGGATCGGCCGGCCCTCTACCTACGCGCCGATCTTATCGACGGTCCAGGACCGCGGATACGTTGAAAAAGAAGGGAAAGCCCTTAAGCCGACGGAGATCGGAGTTGTAACGAACGGGCTTTTGGTAAAGAGCTTTCCGGAAGTTATGGATGTGAAGTTCACGGCGCGGATGGAAGACCAGCTCGATGATGTTGCTGATGCAAAACTTGATTGGGTTGAGGCTCTAAAAGAGTTTTATGACCCTTTTAAAAAGGCGCTGGATATCGCCGAAGAAAAAATGGAAAAAGTTAAAAAAGAAGTTTTAGTCGAAGAAAAATGCCCGGACTGCGGGAACCAATTGATGATGAGAAGCGGCCGATACGGCGATTTTCTTGCCTGTTCGACTTATCCGAAATGCAAATATACTAAAAATCTTAAAGAAGAAACGGCTCAGATCCCCGAAGGCGAAGCAAAGTGCGAAAAATGCGGCAAACCGATGGTCCTTAAGCATGGTCGCTTTGGAAGTTTTCTGGCCTGCAGTGGATATCCAGAGTGCAAGACCACAAAGCCTTTTGCCAAGCCGCTGGGCGTGAAGTGTCCAAAGTGCGGAGCCGATATTGTTCAGAGAAAGACCAAAAAAGGAAAAATGTTTTACGGCTGCATAACATATCCGAAGTGTGATTTTGCGACCTGGCAGCGGCCGGTAGCGCCCGAAGAACCAAAAAAGGAAACGCCGGAAGGCAGTGTGTAATGCTTAAGGAATTGTTCACTAAAAATATTAATTTAAAGGTCTTGGCGGCTGTTCTTGCAGTGGTTTTATGGTTGATCGCAAGATATCAGACAGTTAGGTAAATATGCGAGAGATAAAAAAAGCAAAAGAGATGTTTCTCTGGTCCCAAAGGCATAAAAACCATGGAAAAACGGTCGGTTTTGTCCCGACGATGGGGGCTTTGCATGAAGGGCATCTTTCCTTAATTTCAGAGGCTAAAATAAAGTGCGATATGGTCGTGGTCAGTATCTTTGTTAATCCGACCCAATTTTCCCCGGCCGAAGATTATAATAATTATCCAAGAAATTACAAAAACGATAAGAACACATTAAAAAAAATGGAAGTCGATGTTTTATTCATGCCGGAAGTTCCTGAAATGTATCCTCCCGGAACTAAGACCTTTGTTGAAGTTGAGGGTTTATCCAAAAGGCTTTGCGGGATCTCGCGGCCGACGCATTTTAGAGGGGTTGCAACGGTGGTGGCAAAATTATTCGATATTGTTGCTCCCGATATTGCGTTTTTTGGAGAAAAGGATTATCAGCAACAATTAATTATCAAGCAAATGGTCCGAGACCTTAACCTTCCGCTTGAAGTTGTTTCCCTTCCTACCATAAGGGAGTTCGATGGGGTTGCAAAGAGCTCAAGAAATATAAATTTGAATGAAAGAGAGCGAAAGGCGGCAGGGGTTCTTTTTAAGGCGCTAAAAATGGCGAAAGAAGAGATCGAGAAAGGCGAAAAAGACCCAAAGAGATTAATAATGCGGCTTCGGTCGCTTATTGCCGGGGAACCGCTTTTTCGGATCGACTATGTTGTTTTGGCCGACCCGGAGACCCTGGAAGATGCCAAGCATATTAGCGGGAAGGTTCTAATTGCGCTTGCGGGATATGTTGGCAAAACCAGATTGATCGATAATATGGTCGTTGGATAAAACATAAAGAAAGTTGAGAGGGGGAGGGGTGCGGGTGAGGCGGGGTTTTACACTGGTCGAATTACTAATTGTATTTATTATCTTAATGCTGCTTTCTGTTGCATCCCTTTCAGCCATTTATTGTTTCAGGGAAAATTTATCATTACTTAATTCCGCCGAATATGCTAAATCAAAGATCAGAAAGACGCAGATGCAGGCAATACAAAGCGACAAAATATCCTCATGCAAAATAGAATCGCTTTGCGGGACTGTTTTTGTTTGCAGCGGAAAAGAATTTAAATTTTCAAGGTCCGGCTTTCCTGTTGTCGGTGGGAGCGGGACCGAAATATTAAAAAACAAAACCGGTCGAATTAAAAAGATCGTTGTTTCTTCGGTAGGGAGGGTGCGGGTTGAATAATCAAACCGGCAGGCCGGGATTTTCGCTAATAGAGGCTATGCTTTCCTGCGCGGTGTTAATGTTGTTTATGACAGCCTTTACGGCTTTTCTCTTGGCCGCTAAAAATGAGGTTTTGCGGCAAGATAAATATATTGATAAATTATTTAAGCTGCGGACGGAAGCGGCCTGCAAAAAGGGTTTTACGCTGATTGAATTGATAATTTCTATTTCTATTATGATCTTGATAGTGTCTACCTCGATTATTTTTACGATCTATTCGGTAAAGCTATCCCGGAAGATCATCAAAAAGTCCGAAAAAAATCAGGTTCTGGTTCTTGTTTCTGAACGAATGAGCCTGGACATAAATTCAGCGGATGCCATTTTGCCTGCCTCTTCAACAAAAGAGCTCTTTCTTAAAATTGCTTCAGGCGAAGTAGCTTATGCCTATGTTAGCGGAAAAGTCCGCCGCCGGATCAACGGGCAAACCGCGTATTTAACGAACGAAAAAGAGATTAATAGCTTGGGCATTGCGTATCCAGGCAATAATTTGATCGGGATCTCAATCGAAGGGAAGGGCTTTATTTGCGCTATAAAATGAAAAAGGGGGTTGGGCTGCTCTATATTATTATGCTTATCAGCGTGCTATCCCTTATAGGTGCAATGACATTAGGAATAGTATATAATTCACATGTAATTATCAGTTTAGCGCTTGAGCACGAGAAGAGTAATTCAAAGTGAGGATAAAATGGGAAATTATGTGATGGCGATCATCTCAATTTTGCTTGCGGTAACTGGACAGATCTTGATGAAAAAAGGGATGATGATGGTTGGTACCTTTTCCATTAGCCAATTTGCAGGGAAGCTGATACCGATGTTTACGAACCCCTGGGTGTTTTCTGGATTTTTCTGTTTTGGGATATCATCTTTGTTTTGGCTGGTGGTATTATCCCGTCTTCCTTTGAGCCTGGTTTACCCGATGGTCAGTGTTGGTTATGTTTTAGTTGCATTCCTTTCAATCATTATGTTTAAAGAGCATGTTTCCGTAGTTCGTTGGATAGGGATATTTGTGATCGTAATGGGGGTTTTCCTGATCTCTAGGTCTTAACCCCGAGTCCCTCGACAGGTTCGGGATTCGAGGGGGTTAATCTTTCTTATAATACTTCGTGAAGTCTTCCGGCCGGATGTTTTCAATAAAATCTTTGAACTTCTTGGTCTCTTCCTGGTCTTTCTCGGAATTAACCAGCTTGGCTTGCATCATGACCGCCTCTGAAACAAAAACCGGACATTCACAGCGGACGGCTAAGGCGATGGCATCCGATGGCCTGGCATCTAAGGTGATCTTTTTATTCTCTTTGTTCTCAACTTCGATCTGAGCAAAGAACGTTCCGTCCTTTACATCATTAATTAGGATCTTTTTTATCTTTCCATCAAGGACTTCAATGGCATTTTGGAGGAGGTCGTGGGTCATGGGGCGGGGAGGGTCAATTCCTTGGAGTTCCATGGCAATTGCGGCGGCTTCAAAGACGCCGATCCAGATCGGGAGAAAATTCAGCTCTTCCTGGTCTCGCAGCAGAACCAGGGGAGACAATGTCCGAGGGTCGAATCCGAGCCCCCCGACGATCATCTCGATCATAAGCCTTTTACCTTGTCGACGACCTTAGAAAAAGTATTGAAATCATCGGAAGCTAACTGAGCAAGAACCTTGCGGTCAAGCTTAATGTTGGCTTTCTTCAGCTTAGCGATAAAAACATTGTATTTCATTCCTAGGCTTTGCAAGCCGGCATTGATCCTGACGATCCAAAGACCGCGCATGGTCCTTTTTTTAGTTTTTCGGTCGACAGTCGCATGGCGAAGCGCCTTATAGACAGCTTCTTTTGCCTGTCTAAACTGCGTTCTGACGGTTATTCTGAAACCGCTTGCCCGAGCCATTACTTTCTTTCTTCGTCTGCGAGCTACAAAACCTCTTTTTACCCTAACCATTGGCTCCTCCCGGGATCATTACCCTAACACGCCTCTCGTCGGCGGGGGAAATAGTCCTTCTTCTGTTTAGTCTTCTCCTCTGGGTTGAAGATTTCCATTCGAGCAAGTGGCGTGTGCCAGCTCTGCGCCTTAAGATCTTCCCAGATTTTTTAATAACGAACCTTTTCGCTGCAGCTTTTCTTGTTTTTATTTTTGGCATATTATTTTTTTGGCGACAAATACAGATTCAGGTTTTTCCCTTCGAGTCTTGGCGGGGCTTCGATCTTTCCTTCTTCAGCGATCGCTTCGATCAAGCGAGCGATAATTCCCCTTCCTATCTCTGTGTGCGCTATTTCCCTCCCTCTGAAAAACATATTTACTTTGATCTTGAAGCCTTTTGCTAAGAGCTCCTTGATCTTTTGTACTCTAACTTCATAATCATGGGTCGCGATCTTGGGGGAGAGTTTTATCTCTTTTATAACCCCTGATTTGCTTGTTTTGCGCCCTTCTTTCTCTTTTTTCGTGAGCTCGTAGCGCATCTTACCATAGTCGCCGATCCTGGCAACCGGGGGTTTTGAAGCAGGTGCAATTAGAACTAAATCGTACCCGCGTTCTCTGGATATCCTTAAAGCCTCGGGAGTAGGTAGAATTCCAAGTTGTTTTCCTTGTTCATCAATTACTCTGAGCTCTTTAGCCCAGATCCGCTCATTTATCGAGTATTCCCTAATGCTTTTTAACCCCCGGTAACATTATAGCTTATTTCCGGCTTCAGGTCAAAAAGAAAGTCGGCTACGCTCTTGGTCCCTAAATCGCCTTTATTCCGGTGCCTGATCGAAATAGTTTGGTCTTTTTCTTCTTTATCGCCAATAACCAGCATATAGGGGATCTTTTGCAGTTGTGCGTCCCTGATCTTGGCTCCCATTTTTTCGCGGCGCATGTCGATCTCGGCGCGCGCTCCTAACTCTTTTAGTTTTTCCATGATCATTTGGCCGTAAGCGTTGTTCCGGTCCGTGATCGGAATAATTTTAACCTGAACCGGGGAGAGCCAGGTTGGGAACGCCCCACCGTAATGTTCGATCAGTGCCCCCATAAACCGCTCCAAACTGCCTAGAATTGCGCGATGTACCATGACCGGGGTTCTTTCTTTTCCGTCTTCTCCGATATAGGTCAGGTCAAAGCGTTGGGGAAGATTGAAGTCAACCTGAACGGTCGGCCCTTGCCATTCCCGCCCGATCGAGTCTTTAAGTTTTACATCGATCTTTGGGCCGTAGAATACGCCTGCTCCCGGGTCGATCTCAAAGGGGAGATCATGGTCTTGCAAGGCTTTTTCAAGGATCGCGGTCGCTTTTTCCCAGTTATCAAGCGTTCCGGCGTATTTTTCCGGCCGAGTTGAAAGGTTTATCTTGAAATCGAACCCAAAAACTTTCATGACATAAATAATAAAATCGATGATCGATAATATTTCGCTTTCCAGTTGGTCTTCGCGGCAGAAGATGTGGGCATCGTCCTGGGTGAAGCCGCGGACCCGCAATAATCCATGTAGGACGCCCGATTTTTCATAGCGATAGACCGTCCCCATTTCAAAATAGCGGACGGGAAGGTCGCGATAACTAACGGTTTTGCGTTTAAAAATTAAGATATGTCCGGGGCAGTTCATCGGTTTTACGACATAATCCTGCTTGTCGATCTGCATGAAATACATGTTTTCTTTATAGTAATTGGTATGGCCGGAAGTGTTCCAAAGATCGATCTTGGCGATGTGCGGGATATTTACAAATTCATAGCCCCGGTTGAGGTTTTCTTTTTTCAGGAATTCTTCAATAATATTTCTTAGGATCGCTCCCTTCGGGTGGTAGTAGACAAATCCGGCCCCGGCTTCTTCATGGAAGGAGAATAGGTCGAGCTCTTTGCCAAGTTTGCGGTGGTCTCTTTTTTTGGCTTCCTCAAGCAGATTAAGGTATTCATCCAGCTCTTTTTGGGTCGGGAATACCGTTCCATAGATCCTTTGCATCATCGGGTTGGTCTCTATCCCGCGCCAGTAGGCGCCGGCGATCGATAGTAATTTAAAAGCTTTTATGTGGCCGGTATGTTCCAAATGTGGTCCGCGACAGAGGTCGACAAAATTCGCATTCTTATAAAGACTTACTTTATCGCCTTCGATCTCATTTAATATCTCGACTTTATATTTTTCGCCTTTTTCTTCGAAAAGCTTGATCGCTTCTTGTTTACTTGTTTCGATCCTTTCAAATTTATGTTTCGCATTGATGATCTCTTTCATCTTGTCTTCGATCTTGGGGAGATCTTCGGGAGATAGTTGGGTGGAAAGGTCGAAATCGTAATAGAAGCCGTTTTCAATGGCAGGCCCAATTCCAAGTTTTACGCCGGGGAATAATTCCATTACCGCTTGCGCCATAACGTGGGAGGTGGAATGCCTTAATATTTCGAGGTCATTGCTTGACATGATTATTTATTAAGTATAACATAGCGAAAATATCGTTAGCAAATAAGGAGGAGGCAATCATGGATGGAAGCGTTGGTGGACTAAGCGGTGCAGGGAATGTTTATGCAGGAAAAGCGCAGGGCCCACAAATAAAATTTAAATCACGAGGTGGCGATGGTCTCCCAGGGCTGGTGTATCTTGGCGATAAAGTAGAAATTGAGGCTTTTATTCCTAAAAGGCCAAGCGGCTCTCATGTCGAATGGAGCGTTGTCCCACCCGGACCGATAACCGGAAGACCTAGAATAAACATTAATCCTCTCGATTTTAAGCCGGATAAAGCTGGGACCTGGTCAATTGCTGCGTATTTAGTTGGCGAAGATGGTAAAACGATCAGCCAAAAAAGCGGATCAATTATTGTTGAGACCCATCTTTAAATAAACAAAGAGAGAATGAAAAAACGGTTTTTGAGCTTGCTGTTAGTAGCTTTGGGTATCCAAAGCATTTTTGCGTTGGGGGGAGCCCCGCAGATTAAAACGATCCAAGTTGAGCCTCCTTGGAATCCGCCGGTCAATAATTTATCTTGCTATTTTGAATCTCCAAGTGAATTAAAAGCTGGGGAAAACAACCAGATCACGCTCAATTTTAAAAACTACGGACATGAACCGATAAGGATATACTTTGTAAATGGAGAGATGTTTCGATACGGAATAAGCACGTTGTATTTAAGGGGTGAGGGCAAGAACGGCCTGTTTGTCATCCAGCCCGAACCGCGGCCGCACGGATATGTTGTTACTGAGAAAGATTTTAACCTGATCGATCCGGGAAAAGAGGTGTCCTTTGTTCAGAACTTTTATTTTCAGAAAGTGGATGGAACAAAGGAGGAATTTGCTGATCTCACGTGGGTGTATAAGAATTTTATTAAAGCCTGGCCTGGAGGAAAGATAACTCTGGATGGGACGACCGAATCTCTTTTCGGCGGCGGCGATATTCCCAATATTTGGACAGGCGAAATCAAATGCCAAAAACAGGTAAAAGCCCTCTATTAGTTAACTGTACTTCGGGTGTTTTGGTCGGCTAAAAAGATATCATCTAGTGAAGGATTTTCTTTGTTCTGATGCTTGTCCAAAACTTCTTTTATCTTGATCGGGATCTGGTCAAAGGTGAATACCCCTTTTAGGAACTGGCTGACGACCTCTTCATTGGCCGCGTTTAATACTGCCGGAAGGGTTCCGCCTGCTTTTCCAGCAACATAGGCGTACTCTAAGCATGGAAACTTTACTTTGTCCGGCTTCGCGAAGGTAAGCTGGCTAAGTTTATTGAGATCGAGCTTTGCCCAGTGGTTGGTCTGCCTTTCTTCTTCCAGCAGGGCATATTGGATCGGGACCCGCATATCCGGTGCGCCAAGTTGGGCTTTAATTGAGCCGTCGTTAAATTCAACCATCGAGTGGATAACGCTTTCCGGGTGAACGATCACATCGATCTGGGAATAATCAAGACTAAAAAGATGATGCGCTTCGATCACTTCAAAGCCTTTATTCATTAAGGTTGCGGAATCGATCGTAATTTTTGGCCCCATCTTCCAGGTCGGGTGTTGCAAAGCTTCCTTGGCGGTCATTTTAGAGAATTTTTCGGCCGGCGTTTTTACAAATGGCCCGCCGGAAGCGGTGAGAATTATTCTTTTAACGGTTTTGCGGTCCTCGCCCCGCAGGCATTGGGCGATTGCGCTGTGTTCGCTGTCGATCGGGAAGACTTTTACGCCGGCGGCTTTAACTTCCTGCATAAAAATATCACCGGCGGCAACTAAAACTTCTTTCGTTGCCAAAGCGATATCTTTTTTTAATTTTACCGCTTCCAAAGCGGCTTTAAGAGGGGCGGCGCCGGGAATGGCGACAACCAGCATTTTGGCTTCGGCAATTGTTGCGACCTTGAGCAGGCCTTCTTCACCGAATATTATTTCTACTTTTTCTCCGGATAATTTTGCTTCAACTTTTTGTTTGACGGATTCATTGACGACGGAAACCAACCTTGGCTGGAACTTCTTTATCTGTTCAGCAATAAGGTCAACTTCGTCTTTAGCGGCGATAGCTACGACTTTCAGTCGGCTGGGGAAAATTGAGACGACATCCAGTACTTGTTTGCCGATAGAGCCGGTGGATCCGAGGATGGCAATACCTTTTTTCATATAAATTTATTATACAATAAACAGGATATTTGTGTATTACTGATTTCTTTTACGCTTTTTTATGTGCTCGTAAACGAATTTTATAACGATGCCAAGAATAACGATCCCAACAATAATATCAAGGACATCCCCGTACTTTCTGATCAGCATCCAATTATTTCCGAGCATAAATCCTAGATAGGTAAGGGCGAAACACCAGGGGAGGGAGCCCACAAATGAATACAGGGCAAATTTAGGGAAGTTCATTTCGGCTACTCCGGCCGGAAGAGAGATGAAGGTCCTGATGACCGGCAGGTTGCGGGACAGGAAAACAGAAATGTCGCCCCATTTGGCAAAAAACTTTTCAGAATGATGTAATTCTTTTTCCTTTATAAAAAAATACTTACCGTATTTAAGTACAAAGGGCCTGCCGCCGTAATAACCGATCGCATAAGTGATGACTGCGCCGATAAGGTTGCCAAGCGCGCCCATCAGAGTGACAATGTAAATGTTCATTTTTCCGGTTGTTACCAGAAAACCGGAAAAAGGCATGATTATCTCAGAAGGGATCGGGATACAGGCTGACTCAAGGGTCATTAATCCCAAAATTCCTAAATAGCCGACCTGGCTGATCGTATTTACAACAAAGTCGACAAGCAACTCTACCAGATGCATTACTTTTTAAGCCAGTGCATCATGCCGCGAAGCTCACTGCCAACTTTTTCGATCTGATGGTTCTTGTCTTTTTCGCGCAGAGCGTTAAAGTTCGTACAGCCTTCTTTGTTTTCTTTCATGAACTCACGGGCAAACGCGCCGGATTGAACGCGCTCAAGCGCTTTTTTCATTTTTTTCTTAACTCTTTCATCAATGATCTTTGGTCCAACGGTCAGATCGCCGTATTCCGCGGTGTTGCTGACCGCTTTGCGCATTCCAATGAGTCCCTGTTTGTAGATCAGGTCAACGATCAGTTTTAATTCGTGGCAGCACTCGAAATAGGCCATTTCAGGCTGGTAGCCGGCTTCAACCAGGGTTTCAAACCCCGCTTTAACCAGAGAGGTACAGCCGCCGCAGAGGACGACTTGTTCTCCGAAAAGATCGGTTTCGACCTCTTCTTTAAAAGTAGTTTCAAAAACTCCAGCCTTAGTCCCGCCGATCCCTTTGGCATAGGCGAGGGCGGTCTCTTTTGCAGTACCAGAGGCGTCCTGGAAAATTGCGATAAGAGCCGGAACGCCGGCTCCGTCAACAAAAGTTTCACGGACCATGAAGCCGGGGCCTTTTGGCGCGACCATGATCACGTCGATATCTTTTGAAGGCTTGATGGCTTTGAAATGAATGTTGAAACCGTGGGAGAACATCAATGTTTTCCCTTTTTTCATATATTTCTTGATCGATTCTTTATAGACTTTAGCTTGAACTTCATCCGGGATAAGGATCTGGATGATGTCGCCTATTTTTGCAGCTTCCGAGGCAGTCATGACGTCAAACCCGGCCTCTTGGGCTAACTTCCAATTTGGCGTCCCTTCAACTTCAGCGATAACGACCTTGATCCCGCTGTCTTTCAGATTCTGGCCCTGGGCGCCGCCCTGGTTTCCGTAGCCGATGATGGCAACGGTCTTGTCCCTTAATAATTCTAAATTTGCGTCCTTGTCATAATAAACTTTAGCCATTTGAATACTCCTCCTGTGTTCTAAGTTATAGGTATTATATCAATTTTTGGGGACTAAATAAAGGAGCTTACTCGGCACTCCCTTTGAGCAGGGCGATCTTGCCGGTGCGGACGAGTTCTTTGACGCCGTATTTGCGGAGCATCTCTTCCATGCTGGCAACTTTAGAACTTTCATCCGCGATCTGGATGATAATAGAACTTTCTGATGCATCGACGATCTTGGCTTTAAAAACATCCACGATCTGCGTTATTTCCGCGCGGGTTTTATCGCTGGCACTGACTTTGATCAATGCCAATTCTACTTCGATCGCTTTCTCGTGCGGAAGATCGAAGACCTTGATCGTATCGATCAATTTATAGAGCTGTTTTAGGATCTGTTCAAGGTCTTGTTCGTCTCCTTCGGCCGAGATCGTCATCCTTGAGATGGCAGGATCTTCGGTTACTCCAACGGCGAGGGATTCAATATTGAACCCCCGGCGCGCGAACAGCCCGGCTACCCTCGATAGGATCCCAGGTTTATTTTCAACTATTACCGATATCGTGTGTTTCATTTTTTTATCCTAATCGATCAACATTTGGTTTATTGGCTGGCCGGGTTGGACAAAAGGAAATACATTTTCCTCTTTTGCTACAATAAAATCGATCAACACCGGTCGGTCTGTGATGGCAAGCGCTGCCTCTAAGGTTGATCTTATCTCCGCCGGGGAAGAGCAGCGCATTGCCGCTACGCCATAAGCTTCCGCAATTTTGCAGAGATCGGGATTGGCGCAAAGATTTGTCGAAGAATAGCGGCCGCCATGGATAATTTCCTGCCATTGGCGGACCATCCCCAAAAAGCAGTTGTCCAGAACAATTATTTTTATCGGAAGTTTATTATTGACCGCGGTGGTCAGCTCCTGAATATTCATCTGGATCGAGCCGTCGCCGGCAATATTGCAGACGATGGCGTCCGGCCGTCCGAATTGCGCGCCGATCGCGGCGGGGAGGCCAAAGCCCATCGTTCCCAATCCACCCGATGAAACAAAAGTGCGCGGCTTTGTGTATTTATAGAACATGGCTGCCCACATCTGGTGCTGGCCGACTTCCGTTGCAATGATCGTTTCCCGGTCCTTTGTTAGCTCATATAGTTGTTCAATGACCTGCTGGGGCTTAATTAACCCGCTGTCCAATTTATATGAAAGCGGATATTTGCTTTTCCATTCCTCAATTTGATCCAGCCATTCCTTATGCTCATCTTTAACGGAGAGTTTTTCCAAAAGCGCCTTGATAACGTTTTTAACATCTCCGACGATAGGGATGTCGATCCTGACATTCTTTCCAATTTCTGCCGGGTCAACATCGATATGGATTATCTTCGCATTGGGCGCAAAGTGATCAATATGTCCGGTTACCCGGTCGTCAAAGCGGGCGCCGATAGCGATCAGAAGGTCGCAATCGGTAATGGCGTAATTGGCATAGGCTGTTCCGTGCATTCCGAGCATACCGAGGGATAGACGGCTGGTTTCAGGAAAAGCTCCTTTTCCTAGTAGCGTCGTCGTGACTGGAATATGGCAATGTTCGGCCAGCTCTTTTAATTCTTTTGCTGCACCGGAAGCAATGACACCGCCGCCGGCATAAATGACCGGTTTTTTTGCGGCGGTAATGGCTTTTATTGCCAGGCTGATCTGATTTGGATGCCCCTTTAACGTCGGCCGATAGCTGGCGATATCGACATTATCCGGATATGAAAAGTTGAATTTTGTAAGTTGAATATCTTTTGGGATGTCGACCACGACCGGGCCGGGGCGTCCGGAGCGGGCGATATAAAAAGCCTCTTTGATGATGCGCGGAAGATCTTCTACTTTTTTTACCAAGTATCCGTGCTTTGAAATTGGCTGGGTAATACCGGTAATATCGGCTTCCTGGAAAGAGTCTTTGCCAAGGAGAGCCGTCCCCACTTGTCCGGTGATGGCAACCATCGGGATCGAATCCATATAGGCGTTGGCAATTCCGGTGACTAAATTTGTGGCACCGGGGCCGGAAGTTGCAAGGCAGACACCGACTTTGCCGGTCGCCCTTGCATAGCCGTCGGCCGCATGCGCAGCGCCCTGTTCATGGCGAACGAGGATATGTTTGATCCCTTTTTCGGCATAAAGGGCATCGTAGATCGGCAGGACGGTCCCGCCGGGGTACCCAAAGATCAGGTCAACCCCTTCTTTTTTTAACGACTCCAGTAATGCTTGTGCGCCGGTGATCTCCATTTACAAATTATATCACAAAACTTGGCTCCAATTACTTCAAAACCGCCCCTGTCGAGGCCGACGTGACCAGCTTTTGGTAGCGGGCTAGCCAGCCGGTTTTAAATTTTGTTGGATGCGGTTTTAAGCTTGAAAGCCGTTTGCTGAATTCCTGCTGACTAAGTTTTACGTTAAGCTTCCGGTTCGGGATATCGATCTCAATAATATCCCCGTCTTGAATTGCGGCGATCGGGCCGCCAAGCGCTGCTTCCGGCGAAACATGCCCGATGCAGGGCCCTCTGGTCCCTCCGGAAAATCTTCCGTCGGTAATTAATGCGACCGATTCAGCCAGCCCCATCCCGGCAATGGCAGCGGTCGGATAAAGCATTTCGCGCATTCCGGGCCCGCCTTTTGGCCCTTCATAACGGATCACAATAACATCGCCGTGTTTTATTTTGTTGCCAAGGATCGCTTTTTCTGCGGCATCTTCAGAGTTGAAGACCCTGGCTGGCCCGCTATGAACCATCATTTTAGAAGAAACGGCGGTCTGTTTTACAACGCTTCCTTCCGGAGCGATATTTCCTTTTAAAACTGCAAGGCTTCCCTGTTTATGATATGGATTTGAAAGCGGCCGAATGATCTCATGGTCAAAGACCTCCGCCGATTGTGCGATCTTTTTAATGTTATAGCCGGAAACGGTCGGATTATTTTTAATAAATTTTGAAAGGACATGCAAAGCAGCCGGTACTCCGCCCGCATTTTCAAAATCTTCCATAAAATGGTTCCCGCCGGGACGGATGCTGGTAATATGCGGCGTATCTTTGCTGATCTTGTCGAATAATTCTATTGGAAGTGTGATCCCTGCTTCGTGTGCGATAGCGGTCAGATGCAGGACGGCATTGGTCGATCCGCCCAGCGCCATATCGATCCTAATTGCATTCATGAAAGCATTTAGCGTCATGATCTTTTTTGGAGTAATATTGTTTTTTATCAGTTCAACGATCTTCTTTCCGCTTTCATATGCGATCATTTTCTTTTTGGACGAGACGGCGAGCGATGTTCCGCAATAGGGGAGGGACATGCCGAGCGCTTCCGTCGCGCAGGCCATGGTATTGGCAGTAAAAAGACCGGAGCAGGCGCCGGCGCCGGGACAAGCGTTCATAACAAGATTATCTAATTCATTTTTAGAAATTTTTCCCTGTTTATACGCGGCTTCAGCCTCGAAAGTATCATGCACAAGATCGAGCCGGGTCATTTTATAGCAGCCGGCAAGCATGGGGCCGGCTGTAACAATAATCGTTGGAACGTTTAACCTGGCGGCGGCCATCAGCATTCCGGGGGTGATCTTGTCGCAGGCGGTTAACAGAA
>Ga0172379_10005229_pt1 | contig 18313 bp, 17 predicted proteins | sample GrowelOW334metaG_FD_119756 | JGI IMG/M metagenome (GOLD analysis project Ga0172379, IMG submission 119756) | Groundwater microbial communities from an aquifer near a municipal landfill in Southern Ontario, Canada - Groundwater well OW334 metaG | ecosystem: Environmental > Aquatic > Deep...
GATATCAAAAGCATGAAGATGAGAGCTATCAGCAGTTTCAAACCATATCTTTTAAAGGGACTCATATTTTTTCACCTGTCCTTAATCGTTATTGTTGCCTTGTTTTATAGTTCTTACTACTTACTAACACGCCGTCTTTTATTATTCAAGACGGTTTTTTTGTCCTCTTTGTGAATATGCGTTGTCCTTAGAATCGGTATTGAGCACATGGCCGTACGCAATTTTCTGACCGGGCCGGCGGCAATATCCATCAACGTCATGATTTGTGGTTGCATGTTTAACATTTGAAATTGCCCTCCTTTATCTTCGATCACTTTTTTGACATTTAATAAGAGACGTAACCCCATACTATTCATATAGGACAGCATAAACATATCGAAATGGAGAGCCCGAGTTCTTGAGTTAAGAATCGGTTCCAATTTGCGTTGGCATGAATCATAGGTCTTATTATCTAAGCTGCCATTGAGGATCACGACATATGACCCCTCTCCTTTTGTCGTAATATGAATATCAAGGCCCATTTTCGATTCTCCTTTTTCCTTTGTATATTTCGTAATAGATAGCTTGTTTATTAATCATATCAATTATTTCTTCTGTCTGCCCTTTGGTGATAATGTTGGCGACGGATGCCTGCTTGACTAATATCAACGCTCGCTCCTCCATGACTGTCCGGAATAATTCCGGCGTTATCCCGTTTTCGTCCAGAAATTCGGGCAGCGGTTTGCATCTGGTTTGCTCTTTGATTATGTCCACCGATTTTCCCGTGAGTTGTGAAAGGACATTAAGCTCTTGGGCGTGCAAGAGGAGCTTAACGCCAAAAGGTATGGGTGCTGGCATTGGTGGCCGCCGGGGTGACGTGTAAGGGTCATGAATGTTGCCGGAAGATTCCATTTGCGGCGAGAGAGAAAAGGCCATGCCGGTGGCAATGATGCTGATTGCAATAACGGCGGCGGCCAGTATCCAGTAGATTCTATTTGTTTCTTTCTTTTCCATGACGACTCTCCTTTTTGTGTAATGTTGCAGTCAAACTAACAGAATATTATGGATAAATTATGAAGAATGAGTGGAAAGATTGTGTTATTGTTTAGGGGCCAAGGAAGCGTGAATAAGGGATGTTTTCTCATCTTTTCACAAACAAAAATGTTATTGGCTTTAAAGCCGCAATATCTTGTCTAAATCTGGAATTAGAATTATTCATGGCGTAACGCCTCGATCGGATCAAGCCGGGCGGCTTTGATCGCCGGGAAATAGCCGAAAATAACCCCCACCGCCGCCGAGAACAGGAAGGCGATGAGCACGATGCCGGCGTTGAAGATGAAAGGAACGCGCAACACGGCGGCAAGCCAGACGGATGAGATAAGAGCCAGTACAATACCGATCAGGCCGCCGAGTGAAGAAAGCACCACCGCCTCCACCAGAAATTGCATGAGCACTTCCCGTTCGAGAGCGCCGATGGCGAGCCGGATGCCGATCTCCCGGGTCCGTTCTGTGACCGACACCAGCATGATGTTCATAATGCCGATCCCGCCGACGAGCAGGCTCACGGCGGCCACGGCGGTCAGCAAAGCCGTGAGCAATTGCGTGGTTCCCGTGAGCATTTTGGCGATCTCCTTCATATCCATGACATTGAAGTTGTTGTCATCACTCGGTGATAGATGACGCCGTTCCCGGAGCAATCGCTCAATATCCTGTTGGACCTTCTCGGTTGATGCGCCCTGTCGGACCGAGACCTGAATGAGCGCGACATCCTGATTGCCGGCGATACGCCGTTGCAGGGTGACAAGCGGGAGCACCACGATATCGTCCTGGTCCGTCCCCATGGTGCTCTGACCTTTACCCTCCAAAAGGCCGATCACCTCGCACGAAAGCTTTTGCAGTCGTATCCTTTCCCCCATGGGGTCTTGCCCGCCGAAGAGTTTCCTGCGCACCGTCTCTCCAATGATACAGACCGCTGCCCCGCTCCGCAGCTCACTTTCGCTGAAAGGCCGGCCCGCCCCGATGGACCTGTTCGTTACCCGAAAGTATTGATTATCACTTCCCGTTACCATGGTCGACCAGTTTTGATTGCCGAAGATGGCCTTGACGGACTGGGATGAGACCGGGGCCACGGCGTCAACGGAGCTGATATTCCCCGCAATGGCCTCAGCGTCACTGACTTTGAAGGGAACGGTACCCGAAGCCTGTCCCGGTCCGAGTCTCTTTCCAGGACTCACCATCAGCAGGTTGCTGCCCATGCTGGCGATCTGTTCCCTGACCTGGGCGGTGGCGCCCCCACCGATGGTCACCATGGTGATAACGGCGCCTACGCCGATGACGATCCCCAGTGTGGTCAGAAACGAACGCAAGACATTGCGCCTTATTTCCCGCAGGGACAGCAGAATCGCATTCCACAGCATTATCGGTCCCCCTCGTTTTGTTCATCCGAGGCAATCAGGCCGTCCCGAAAACGGATGATGCGCTTCCCGTAGGCGGCCATATCCGGTTCGTGGGTGACCATGATGATGGTGATCCCGCGATTGTAGTTCAAGGAAGTGAGTAATTCCATAATTTCCCGGCTCCGCGCCGTATCCAGATTGCCCGTCGGCTCATCCGCCAGGAGCACCGCAGGTCCGGTGACGATGGCCCGGGCGATGGCGACCCGCTGTTGCTCGCCTCCCGATAATTCACCGGGGGTATGGGATTCCCATCCTTTGAGCCCCACCGTTTCCAGAGCCTCAAGAGCGCGGGTTCGCCGCTCGCCGGCGGGGGCGCCGCGATAGATCAGAGGCAATTCCACATTTTCCAGGGCCGAAGTGCGGTTCAGGAGGTTATATCCCTGAAACACGAATCCCTGATAATGACGGCGCAGTAGGGCACGCTGATCGCGGGTCAACTTACCGACCTCGACGTCCGTAAACATATATGTGCCGGCAGTTGGCGTATCCAGGCAACCGAGAATATTCATGCAGGTGGATTTGCCCGATCCGCTCGGACCCATTATGGCGACAAACTCACCCTCATCAACACGAAGATCTACCCCCCTCAGGGCCTCCATAGACGAATGCCCTTCACCATAGATTTTGGTTACCCCCCTGAATTCGATAAGACGACGCCCGGATTTGCTCTGCGTATTTTCACCGCCGTCGATCTTCATTTGCCCCCTGTTATGACATCAACAACTACTTCCATGCCGGGTTGGATGTCTCCGGTCACAACTTCCGTCAGGCTCCCGTTTGTCGAGCCGATGGTGACCGGAACGGATGTGATCTGATTATTTCTCAATACCCAAACCCGCTGCTGCTTTTTATTGGTGGTCTCGTCATTGCGCTGTTGGGAGCCGGAGCTGGGTGGGCGCGGCAGTAGAGCGCCCACCAGACCGCCTGTGGCCTTCGTTTCCTGCTGAATGGGAGGGGTGAAGCGCAGCGCCGCACTGGGGATCAGGGTGGCGTTGGCGATTTTTTTCACCGTGATTTCCGCCGTGGCCGTCATTCCCGGCCGCAGAGACAAATCCGGGTTGCTGACTTTCAGTACGGTTTCGTAAGTCACGACCCCGGAAGTTGTTGACGAACCATAACGCGCCTGGATGATTCGCGCCTCGAAAGTTCGATTCGGGTACGCAGCAACGCTGAAAGTAGCTGGTTGACCTTCCTGCACTTTGCCCACATCAGCCTCGTCAACATTCACGTGCAGATCCATATGCGTCAGATTCTCAGCCAGGGTGAACAGCACCGGTGTTGTCATGGAGGCGACCACGGTTTGCCCTGGCTCCACACTGCGGGTGAGGACGATGCCGTTGATGGGAGACCGGATAACCGATTTGGATAGGTCGGTCTCGCTGACCTGGAGCGTGGCTTGCGCCTGGGAGACTGCCGCCGTGTAATTGGCGGCATCGGCCTTTGCCCGCGCGGATGCCGCTACCGCCGCATCCATTTCCGACTGCGAGGGGACCTTGCCGTTGCTCAATTCATGCACTTTTTGAAGCTGCGTGAGTTTAGCCCGGGTTTCCATGACCGTTGCCTGGGCCTGCAAGACCTTCGCTTTTGCAACCTCCAGGGCGGCCCTGGATTGGGTAATCGTCGCCTCCAGTTTGGACGTGTCCAGTCGTACCAGGACCTGGCCGACCTTCACCATGCTGTTGTAGTCTGCTTCCACGCTCCTGATGGTTCCGGACAACTCACTGCCGACGTCAACCTTATTGGTTGGCTGTAAGGTACCCGTAGCGGTTACGATAACGGTGAGATCGCCACGCCGAACTTGTTCGGTTTTGTATTGGATCACCGTCGACTTGCCTCCCGTTTTCAAAAGAACCGTTGCGGCAACTGCCGCGACGGTTACCAAGAGGGCGATGACTACGTATCTCTTCCACCGTTTCCTTAGCCCCGGGAAGTGGCGTTTCTCCATGGTTCCGGTAATATCCGAGGCTGGATTAATATCCGATTTCATTATTTTTCTCCATTTACACGCTGTTTCTTCTCGTCGGGGGCCAGTGATTCCCAGCCACCGCCGAGGGCTTTATATAGTTTGATCAGGTTGGCGGTTACCTTGCCTTTGCTCTGGGTCAGCGCTTCCTGGAAGTTCAGGAGCGAGCGCTGCGCATCCAGGACATTGGTGAAATCGGTCAGGCCTGCCTGGTACTTTAACTGCGCCAGTTCAGCCGCCTGACCAGCCGCCTGGGTTGCCTCATTCAACGACTGACTGCGTCGCTGTTCTTCGGCGTAGGCCGAAAAAGCGTTTTCCACCTCTTCCAGGGCGGCGAGCACCGCGGTTTCGTAAGCTATCAGATATTGCTCCTGCAAGGCGGATTGGATTTCGATATTTTTACGGATGGCCCCGGCGTCGAAAATTCTCCAGGTAACTCCCGGACCGCCGCTCACGACCCCGCTGCCTGAAGATAACAGGTTGCCCGTCGATAAAGATTGCAGACCGATGGCGCCGCTGAGGGTGAACTTGGGGTAGAGATCCGCGGTGGCCACGCCGATACGAGCCGTTTGCGCTGCTAATTCTCGCTCGGCCCGGCGCACGTCGGGACGTTGCCGCAGGACATCCGCCGGCACCCCGACCGCGACTTCCGGCGGCGTGACCGGTATGGGTTTTCGTTCTTCCAGTTCTGCGTGCACCTTTCCCGGTGTCTCCCCCAGCAACACCGCCAAGCGGTTCATGGCGCCTTCGATCCCGGTGCGGAGGGTCGGTAGCTGGGAACGGGTGTTTTCAAGGTTGTAGCGGGCCTGTTGCACCGCAAGCTCGTCGCTCAATCCCGCCTGATATCTCCACAGGGTTAACCGGTAAGTTTCGTCCTGGCTGCCGAGGTTTGTTTCCGCCACGGCCAGCCGGTCCTGGTAGGTGCGCACCTCCACGTAGTTCAGGACCGTTTCGGCAAGCAGGGAAACGAGGACGTCGCGCAGGTCTTCCTGGGCGGCCCGGAGGTCAGCATCGGCGGCCTCAACGGAGCGACGGATACCACCGAAGACATCCAACTCCCAGGAGGCGTCTACACCTCCGGCATAGAGGTTACTGGTCGTGCCGATCCCGGCGTTATTACTGGTGCTGCTCCGTGTGGCGGAACCGGTGGCATCAAGTACGGGAAAGAGACCGGCCCAGGCAACGCCCCGGCTGGCGCGGGCCTGGCGGACCCTTGCCCGGGCCTTCTTTAGGTCGAGATTTCCCGCCGCCGCCCGTTCGATCAGTCCGGACAATTCCGGGTCGTTAAATTTAGTCCACCATGCGGCGAGGCTTTGTGCGCCGGCAACTTCCGCCTTGAGGCCGCCCTGGAGTTGGGTATGCCAGTTCCCGGAAACAGACGTCCCGGGAGGGACATAATTTGGCCCGACCGCGGCACACCCAGATAGGAGCAGGATGACAATGGCCATGGAAAAACGGAATATCGATCTTACCAGGGCTGAGATATCATGGTAATTCATGAATATACGTTGAAACCTCGCTTCAAGATCGAATTGGTTTTCGATCTCCATTTTTCAAAACGGTCACCTGTATAGACTGTAATTGTGGAGAAAATATGAAGACGGAATGTAAAAGTTATGGATTTTCAGTTTGGCGGTAAATATGGGCTTATGCGGGGCGTGACGTTGTGATATGAGATGCATGTTTATGACCCTGCGTAGGAAGCATGATGAGGAACTGATATGCGAATAAAACTCTCGGCTAAATTTTTTCTTGCCTTCTTGATGACTTCACTCACCATTATCGCCCTAGTGGTCGTGATAGGAGGGTGGTATGCCGACCGGGCTTTTTCCGAGTATGTACATAAAATGGAGGTATTACAGCTTGACGAGCTAACGGTTGTGCTGACCGAAGAGTATCGGGAAAATAACGGCTGGGAAAGGTTAAAGAAAGACAGGCAGCGGTGGCAGCATCTTATACGGCCCCGTGTCTTTGTCGTGGATAAAGAGGCCCCTGATCCCCGCCCGAATCACCTTCCACCCATGCCGCCGGAGGCAGGAAACAGGGAACGGGATGACCGTGGCCCGCCGCCCGTGATGACGGGCGATCGTCCCCCGGATGAAGACCGGGGCAAAAAAAGCCCCCGGCCGCCCTTTGCCATCGAGCACCGCCTTACGCTGTTTGACGCCGGGAAACGATTTGTTATCGGCGTATCCTTTTCACCGGATGATAATACGCTCCGGGAAATCACCGTTGACGGCGTCGCGGTGGGCTGGCTCGGGATGAGGAATGAAAAAAGATTATCGCGGCCCCATGATGTTGCCTTTGTCAAAGCACAGATAATGGCTCTTTGTACTATCGGCGCTGTCGCCCTCTTGCTGGCGGCGGCAATGGCTTTTCTGCTTTCGCGGCATCTCCTCGCTCCGGTACGGCAGCTTATTAACGTCGCCAGGGCACTGACGGCACGGGATTTTAGCGCGAGAATCAAAGTAGAAACAGGTGATGAGCTTGGGCAACTAGCTAATGATTTCAACAATATGGCCGCTCAACTGGAGCGCTATGAGCAGTTGCGGCGGCAGTGGCTCTCCGACATATCCCATGAGCTTCGGACCCCCCTGTCCATTCTGAGGGGAGAGATCGAGGCGATGCAGGACGGTATCAGGACCACTGACGGCTCCGCCCTGGCCTCTCTCCATGCGGAATCTCTTCGCCTCGGCAAACTGGTTGATAACCTACATGATCTGTCTATTGCCGATAGCGGAACGCTTTCCATGAAACGCCTGCCCGTCCAGCCGGGTGCGGTCCTCCGCGAGGCACTGCAAAAATATCTCGGCAGGCTTGCTCAGCGGCATATTACCCTTGTGGATGAGCTGGGGAACCAGCAAATTACCATTCCGGCGGACAGAGATCGGTTGGAGCAGCTTTTCTGCAACATTCTGGAAAATACTGTACGCTATACCGAATCGCCCGGTGTTTTGAAAGTCCGGCAAGAACTGACAGATGAGATGCTGATTATCTCTTTTGAAGATTCCGGACCTGGGGTGCCGGAAGCGAGTTTGATCCGTTTATTCGACCGGCTTTACCGTGTAGATCCGTCCCGCAGCCGCGATCTCGGTGGGGATGGGCTGGGGCTGGCGATATGCAAACAGATAGTCCAGGCTCATGATGGTGAAATCAAGGCTTCTCATGCAAAGTTGGGGGGATTGCTAATCGAAATCGTGCTGCCCGTGGGCGACATCAGGAGCCGTCCTGTAAACCTTTAAGGCAAAAGGAGAAAACCATAATGGCCGGTCATATTCTCATTGTCGAGGATGAACAAAAAATTGCCGCCCTGCTTCAGGCCTATCTTGAAAAAGCGGGTTACAGCGCCAGCGTTTTGAATCGCGGCGACCAGGTCCTGGCCTGGATAAAACAAAGTCCTCCCGATTTGATGCTCCTGGATATTATGTTGCCGGGAATGGACGGTATCGACGTCTGCCGGGAAGCGAGAAAGTTCTCTATGGTGCCAATCATTATGATCACGGCCAAAGTGGAAGAGGTGGATCGACTGATCGGGCTGGAGATCGGCGCCGATGATTATATCTGCAAGCCCTTCAGCCCCCGGGAGGTGGTGGCGCGTGTGAAAGCCGTCCTGCGCCGTAGGCGCCCGGAACCGGCAGACAGAAAGCTTACTGCCGGACCGCTTGTGTTGGACGAAAGCACTTACCAAGTCGAAGTTATGGGCAACGAACTTGACCTGACGCCAAGCGAATTTCGGCTCTTGCAGGTATTCATGTCACAGCCGGGGCGCGTCTTTTCCCGGGATGAACTATTGGTGCGCGCCCAGGGCTACGACTGTGAGGGCTATGACCGTACCATAGATTCCCATATAAAGAATCTCCGGAAAAAGATTGCCCTGCACCTTCCAGATCGGGAGGTGATAAATACCGTGTATGGCGTCGGCTATAAACTCAGTTATCTCTGAACACGCATCCAGATCAGACCCAGATATTCATGGATGGCCGCTTCCATCTCGCGCAAAGAACCGGAACCGGGGAAGAAAGCCTGGGGATGAATACGCGACTGTTTAACGACCATGTAATTGGTGGGCGCGGCGATCGGGTTCATGCCGAATTTGCGAAAAAGAGCCATGGACCTGGGCATGTGGATGGCCGATGTCACGAGAATGAACTTATTATCGCCAACGATGTTTGAGATAAATTTTGCCTGATCCGCCGTATCCAGGGATTTATTTTCCCTTACCATGTCACTTTCACTCATTCCCATCAAAATGGCCGTTTTCGCAAGCGTTTCGCTTTCCGGTGCGTCCTGAAATACAGCCCCGCCGGAAAGGATGAGTCTGGAGTCAGGGAGTTGACGGTGGAGCCGTACCCCTTCCAGGAGCCGAGCCAGGGAATCCGGGTTAAGCTGGCTGGAAAGGGGCAGACGCGGATCGGGCAGGGAACCCCCTCCCAGGACAACAATCCATTTAATGTCTTTGGAGTTATGGATATTTTTCGCATTGAGCAAAGGGAAATAACGGTTTTCTAGTGATACGACGAGCCGGTCGGCCAGAAATCCGTAACTTGCTATCAGGAGCAGGATCGTTCCCAGCGTAAGGAAAATTTTACCAATATTTTTCTTTCTGGTCATCCACATGAGCATCAAGCCGGAAACCAGCAAGACCAACACAATGGACAAGGGCTGAAAGAGGGGGGAGACAATTTTTTTCAATAAAAAGAGGATTTCGGCCATCATCGTAACAGGTCTTTCCCCGTCTCCGGGTTCCCGCTTGGCAAGTCGGTAAAGGGCATGGTCAGGTGATAGACGCCGTATTCCATAACCGCCTGGATCGGCAGGCCCGCCTTTTCATAAACCTTGAAGATAGCCTTGTTATTGGCAATGATGTCTGCCGTGAACCCCAAGAGGCCTTTCCCCCTGGCGACCTTCATGAGCATTTGCAGGATCAGGGAAGCGATCCCCTTGCCTTGATAAGTTTCTTCCACGACAAAGGCCGTATCGGCGTATGGCTGGTCGGCAAGGCGGACGTACCTTCCTTCGGCGATAATCCTTTCCATCCCCGCCGCCTCAACCACCCCGACGATCGACATGACCTTTCGGTAGTCCACATTTACATATTCCTGCATTTTGGCATGAGGCATCGCCTTGATCTCGCTGAAGAAACGATAATAGATCGTATGATCAGAAAATCGGTAAAAGAGGCGCCGCATCTCTTCTTCATCCGAAGGCTTGACGGCCCGAAAGTTGACGGTCAGACCGTCTTTCCAGGTATGGGAAAAGGAGAGATCAAAGGGATACATGGCCCCCGATTCGGAAAGGTAAATCTGGTCGGGGAAAAGAATATGGGCCTCTTTGGCCTGTCTGACGAGTTCCGGCCGGTCAGCGGGATGGGCGATGTCAATGAGGGCCTGAGCACGCTCCCGGACCGTACGTCCTGACATCGAGGCGATTCCGTACTCGGTGATGATAAGATCCAGAGACTCGCGGTTGCTGAACTGGTTAGGGAAATCCTGTACGGAAAGGAGAATGTTCGCCTCCCCTTTCAAATTGCGACTGGGCAGGGCAAAGACGGCGCGACCTCCCCTGGAGTGCATGGCTCCTGCAAAGAATTCTTCCGCCTGCCCCGGTCCCCCGCCCACATTGCCCCGCCCGGTATGCATGGCAATATTACCGATGAGATCGATTTTTCGCGCCGGCAGAATAGCCATCATCCGGTCGTTGAGACTGATACGGAAGTTATCGGAGACAATGTCGATGCCCTGAAACTCAATGAGGGGGTTGTTATGGAGCCATTTCATCAGATCTGGCGTCCCCTGGGCATAGGAAGTCAAAGACTTATTGCGGAAATATCCCTTTTTCCGGTTGGTTACCGCGCCGCTCTTTACCAAGTCCATGAGGGCGTCAGTAAAGAAAAAGGTATGAACCCCCAAGTCCCGCTTGCGGGTAAGATGTTTCCCCAGGGCCTCGAAGAGAGCTCCGGGATAGAAGGACAGGCAACTGCCATCGGTGATCACGGAGGCGACTTGGGCGGCCACCTTGTCCATGACGTCATCGACCGGTTGGCGGGGCAGGTAAATGAGTGGTTCGGAGGCGCGGACGAGGCAATCGAAATCATTGAAATGAACGAAGGTATTACCCATTGTTCTGGGGACTTGATCGTTGATTTCTCCCACCACCAGCGTCGCCTTTTCCATAGCATATTTGGCAGCGTCCACGGCAACCCCCAGGCTTGCGAATCCGGACTCATCGAAAGGTGAAATCTGAATGAAAACAACATCAACCCGAATGGCCCCGGATTCAATGAGGCCTGGGATGCGGGAGATACGGCTGGGAATGAGGTCCACGGAACCGGAGGTAATGGCATCCCCGGCCAACCATCCGGAATAAAAGGTTTTCAGGCGGAACTTGCTGGGAGCAGCCTTGGACTGAAAGTCAATGGCCTCGCCAAGGCTGACCAATTGAATGAGTTCCAAGTCGGCAAGATTGGTTTTTGTGGCAGACAGCAGGGCCTTGATGAGGGTCCGCGGTTCCGCTACACCAGTGCCCAGAAAGATACTCATGCCCGGCGTGATACGCTCCAAGACCTCAGCGGTGGAGACGAGTTTTTCGGTGATATCGAAATTCATAGTCTGTGCTTGGCGATCTACCCTTTCCCGCAGGTCATGTCAAATGCTCTTTTGATGATAACGGCAAAGGGCTTGACGTAATCACAAAAATTATACTACGTAAAATTCCTCATTATTTAACCTTAGAGGAGTGTGCATCATGATTCCCCGTTATTCCCGAGAAAAGATGGAACGTATCTGGAGCCCCGAGAATCGCTATCAGAAGTGGCTCGATATAGAGATCCTCGCTTGCGAGGCCATGACAAAGATGGGTCTAATTCCGGAAGCCTCTCTAAAGATGATCAAGGAGAAGGCCGGCTTCAATGTGGACCGGATCGATGAGATCGAAAAAACTACCAAGCACGATGTCATAGCCTTTCTCACGTCGGTGACGGAAAAAGTGGGGGCCGATGGCCGGTTTATCCACATGGGACTGACCTCGTCGGATATTCTGGATACCTCGCTGGCCCTCTTGATGCAGGAGGCCGCCGATATCCTGCTTGCAGATCTGGAAGCCCTCCTTGGCGTCCTGAAGCGGCGGGCCCTTGAACATAAATTCACGTTGATGATCGGCCGTTCCCATGGCATTCATGCCGAACCGATTACCTTTGGCCTGAAGATAGCCCTCTGGTATGGAGAAATGCAGCGAAACCGGGACCGCCTCTTCAGGGCGAGGGAGAGCGTAAGTGCCGGCAAGATTGCCGGGGCCGTGGGGACATTCTCGTTCATCGATCCCTTTGTCGAGGAATACGTCTGTGCGAAACTGGGCCTCAAGCCGGCCCCCGTTTCTTCCCAGATCGTTCAGCGGGACCGTCACGCCGAGTTTTTCTGCACCCTTGCCATTATTGCCTCTTCCCTTGATAAATTTGCCCAGGAAATACGGCTCCTCCAGCGGACGGAGGTTCGGGAGGCGGAAGAGTATTTCTCCCCCGGCCAGAAAGGTTCATCCGCCATGCCCCATAAGCGCAATCCCGTCCTTTCGGAGAATCTGTCCGGTCTGGCCAGGCTGATGCGCTCCTATGCAGTGGCAGCCCTGGAGGACATTCCCCTCTGGCATGAGCGGGACATCAGTCATTCCTCCGTGGAGCGGGTCATCTGTCCCGATGCGACGATCCTCCTGGATTTCATGCTCAGCCGGTTTACCGGCATGGTCGAAAAGCTGGTGGTCTATCCCGAAAGAATGCTGAAAAATCTCCAGATGACCCATGGCGTCATTTTTTCCCAGATGGTCCTCCTCAAGTTGATTGATAAAGGGTTGTCTCGGGAAGACGCCTACGCCGTCGTCCAGAGACAGGCCATGCGCTCCTGGGAGGAGGGAAGAGATTTCAAGTCTCTCCTGGCTGAGGATGAACAGGCGAAGAATTATTTGGGGTCTGACGAGCTTGACGCCATCTTCCGCACGGATAATTTCCTGGGAAAGGTGAATTTCATTTTCAATCGCGTCTTTGGTAAGGAATGATGATTATTTCGCGATAATGGTGTCCCGCCGCCAGTGAACATCGTCCCGTTCGGGAAAATCGATGTTGTAGTGCAATCCCCTGCTTTCTTTTCTCATCCGTGCGCAGCGGACAATAATTGCCGCCACCGTGGCGATATTGCGGAGTTCCAGCAGATCCCGGGTAATGACGAAATTCCGGTAATAATCATCAATCTCCCGGGAAATGAGATCGATGCGCCGGTCCGCCCTTTCCAGGCGCTTGTCGGAACGGACGATGCCCACATAATGCCACATGCAAAGCCTGATTTCGTCCCAGTTATGAGAGACGACAATGGATTCATCGCTTTCCGTAGCCCCCCGGGGGTCCCAGGGGGGAATGGTGATGTCTTCATCCCGAATGTGTTCAAAATCTTTCTGAATTCTTAAAAAAGCACGATGGGAGAAGACAATCGCCTCCAGGAGGGAATTACTTGCTAAACGGTTGGCCCCGTGCAGTCCTGAGCAGGAGACCTCACCAAAGGCAAACAGCCGGTCGATGCTCGTCTCTCCGTGTTCGTTGATCAGGACGCCACCGCAGAGGTAATGGGCGGCGGGGACGACCGGTATGGGATCGGTGGCCATATCGATGCCATAGAGGAGGCATTTTTCGTAAATGTTCGGGAAGCGGGACATTATAAAATCACGGTCCTTATGGGAGATGTCCAGCAGGACATAGTCGTCCCCTGATTTCTTCAGTTCCGTATCGATGGCTTTAGCCACTACATCCCGAGGGGCAAGACTCTTCATGGGGTGATACCTTTCCATAAAGGGCTCGCCGTTTTTAAGCCTCAGGATCGCTCCTTCGCCGCGGACAGCCTCGCTGATCAGGAAGGATTTAGCGTCGGGATGAAAGAGGCAGGTGGGATGAAACTGGATGAATTCCATGTTGGCGATTTGAGCGCCGGCCCGATAGGCCATAGCAATGCCGTCGCCGGTGGCGATGTCCGGATTGGTGGTTACCAAATATACCTTGCCGCAGCCCCCGGTTGCCAGGATTACATATTTTGCCTTGAAGGTGTGAACCCGATTATTATTGAAATCGAAGACATAGGCGCCGATACACCGGTTTGCTGAAATATCGGTCCGGCCGGTGACAAAGGACTCCATAATAAGGTCGATGGCTATGAAGTCCTCATAAATGTGGACGGTTTTTTTACGGCTGACATATTCATTGAGGGCCCTTTCTATCTCCCTGCCGGTCAGGTCCTTGGCATGGAGGACCCGGCGCCGGGAGTGACCGCCTTCACGACCCAGATCGTAGCGATAGTTACCGACGCTTTCGTCTCTGGTGAATTCGACTCCCCATTGAACAAGCTCCTTGACTCGCTCAGGACCTTCCTCTACGACGAAACGGACTACGTCTTCCTTACAGAGATCAGCCCCGCAAGTGAGGGTGTCCTGAATGTGGGAGGCAAAGCTGTCTTCCTCGTCCTGAACCGCGGCGATGCCGCCCTGGGCGTAGTTGGTGTTCGATTCGAATTTGCCCTTTTTTGTCACAACGGCCACCGTTCCCAACTCTGCCGCCTTGATGGCGAAACTGAGGCCGGCAATGCCGCTGCCGAGAATAAGAAAGTCAGTCTGAGTCTCCATGATGCACATCGCCTCAAAAGGTATTTACAACTCTGCGAAATTTCTATATACCTCCTTAGTTATTTTGTAAAAGGAAATGAATGGGGAGGTTTCATGCTGATTTTAGGGATTGAGTCATCCTGTGATGAGACAGCGGCAGCGGTCGTCCAGGATGGCAAACGGGTCCTTTCGAATGTTATTGCCTCACAGGTTAAAGTCCACGGGAAATATGGAGGGGTCGTTCCGGAGATCGCCTCGCGAAAACACACGGAAGCGATCATCCCGGTGATTCTTCAGTCTTTGGAAGACGCCGCGGTTGATCTTGGTGATATTGAAGGAATTGCCGTGACCAGAGGGCCAGGTTTGATCGGATCGCTCCTGGTCGGCCTTTCGACTGCCAAGGCTATCGCCTTTGCCCGTGGCCTGCCAATGGTGGGCGTCAATCATCTGGAGGGCCATATCGCCGCCGCACTGCTCCTCGCAGCACCTCCCTCTTTCCCCTTCGTGGCTCTGGTCGTTTCCGGGGGGCATACCAACATCTATCTATTCAGGGATTTCCAGGACTGCACCTGTCTGGGTCAGACCCGGGATGATGCCGCCGGCGAGGCCTTTGACAAGGCGGCAAAGTTGCTGGAGATAGGTTATCCCGGAGGGGTGGTCATCGACAGTATGGCCAAACTGGGCGATCCCAGGGTCGTTGCTTTTCCCCGGGCCATGCGTGACAGTCTCGATTTTAGTTTCAGCGGCGTGAAGACATCTCTTCTCAACATGGTCAAAAAACAGGGGCGTCTCTTTACGGAGGCAGAATTGCCCAATGTCGTCGCCGGCTTTCAGGAGGCCATCGTCGATGTGCTGGTGCAAAAAACCCTGAAGGCGGCGGAAAATTCTGCCATAAAAAGGGTAGTAGTCTGCGGCGGCGTCGCGGCCAACAGCCGCCTGAGGGAACGTTTTTATCAGGATGGAAAAGAAAAGGGGATGGAGGTCTTCATCCCGCCGCCCGTTCTCTGTACGGACAATGCCGCGATGATCGCTGTCGTCGGCGAGCAACTCCTGACGAGGGGAAAGCGGGACAGCCTGGCTCTAAACGCCGTTTCACGCTGGCCTTTAGAACTCCAGTCATGAATATCATAAAAAAGCGCTGCAAGGATTTTTATAATCGATTTATCAGCCTGAAGGGAGAACCGGCAAATATTGCCATGGGGATGGCCATTGGCGTTTTTATTGGCGTGACACCGACGATTCCTTTTCACACGGCCATGATTATTGCCGTGGGCATACTCTTCAAACAGAATATCACGGCCGGCTATCTGGGATCATGGCTCATTTCCAATCCGGTGACCATCCCCGTATTATATTTCTGCCAATATGAACTGGGGAGCATTATCCTCGGTTTGCAAAAAAGCGCCTGGGCCATGAATGATTATTCCCTTGAAGGCGTGATGAATCTCGGCTGGCATATCCTTTTTCCGCTCCTGATCGGCGGAATTATCACCGCCCCCTTCTTTGCCGTTCCTGCCTACTTTCTTGCCCGGCGTTTTGTCGTGGTCCTTAGAGAAAGGAATCGCCCTTGATTTCCTCCGGAAAAATCCTGAAGAAATACCAGGTGCAGCCCCTAAAACGTCTCAGTCAGTCTTTTTTAAGGGACGACAATATTGCGAGAAAAATCGTGCTGGCGGCAGACCTCCAAAAAACAGACATCGTTCTTGAAATCGGCGCTGGGCACGGCATTCTTACCCGACTATTGGCCCCGGAGGTTCGGCAGGTGATCGCCGTTGATATCGATCCGGCGATGATTGCTATTCTGGAAAAGGAACTGGTGAAGGAGCAGGAGGGAAACATTCGTATCGTCCTTGCGGACATCCTCAAAATGGATATTACCGGATTATGTGAGGGGCTTCCGGAGCAGCAGCTCAAGGTCATCGGAAACATCCCCTATGCTATCTCGACGGAGATACTGTTTCACCTGCTGGCTCATCGCCGGATGATTTCACAAACCGTCCTCATGGTCCAGAGGGAAGTGGCGGACCGCCTGACGGGCTTGCCCGGAACAAAGGCCTATGGCGTCCCGACGGTTTTACTCTCCATGCATGCCCGATTGGTAAAGCTCTTCGATGTTTCCCCCCGATGCTTCTATCCACGACCACGGGTTACATCCTCGGTCATCTCCCTTACGTTCCGGGAGCGGCCACGAGTGGATTTATCGGACGAGGTTTTTTTTGCCAAGATTGTAAAAGCAGCCTTTTCCAGCCGGAGAAAAACATTGTGGAACAATCTGAGAAGCGCCGCTTGGCTTAATCTTGAAGCTGACAAGTTAAAAGCGGTGTTGGCTTCCTGTGGACTTGACGAACATATTCGTGGCGAAGCCCTCCCGGTAGAGATCTTTGGCGTATTGAGCAATAAGCTTTTTGCGGCTGCACAATCGGTCCGCAATGACTATGGAAATGAATAACTCCGCTCCCAAGAGACATGTGGGAGTGATCTTGAAGGCCATCATCCTGGCAGCAATCGTAGTCGGTCTCCTCCTGGCAGCCAGATACTTCAATTTGCAGCAGCTGTTTCGTAACGCTCTAGCGTGGATCGAAGCGGCCGGTCCCGTCGGCCCCCTCGTATTCTTCGGGCTCTATATCGCAGCCTGCATATTCATGCTGCCCGGATCGATCCTGAGCCTGGGGGCAGGCGCGGTCTTCGGAGTCGTCAACGGCTCTTTGCTGGTCTCACTTTCCTCCACCGCTGGGGCAACGGCGGCCTTCCTGGTCGGGCGTTACTTGGCCCGGGACTTAGTAGCCCGCCGGGTAGCGGGGAACGCCACGTTTAGCTCGATAGATGAGGCCGTTGCTTCCGAAGGCTGGAAGATCGTCGGTCTCACCCGGCTTTCACCGGTCTTTCCTTTCAACCTGCTCAATTATGCCTTTGGATTGACGCGTGTATCCCTCCGCGATTATGTGCTGGCCTCGTGGATTGGGATGATGCCCGGCACAGTGATGTATGTCTATCTCGGTTCGCTGGCCGGTAGCCTGGCGGAACTAGGGGTGAAGGAAGGGGGACATACCCGCTCGCCCGTTGAATGGGCGCTATATGCCGTCGGCCTGATCGCCACCGTGGCGGTCACTGTGGTAATCACGCGCATCGCTCGCCGCGCACTTAGCCGTCGTATGAAACCGATGGCGGAACGGAAGGAAATACCTTGATGGTAAATTGGCCGATTATGCATGGATTGTGGAGTTATTGATGGAGTTCTATTCTTAACCTTCATAGCTCTACTCTTTATGTTTTACTGACCTTGTAGAGAACAAAAGCAATGCTTTATTGATATTTGATAAAGATCCGCCTTACTGACAACAAATACTAACCGACCAGAGATAAGACCGGCTTGCCTTCACCCAAAGAGCTCCGACATAGCCTTACCAGCCGTATCCCGTATCGCCTCGTCGTAAAGGGACGACATTTCGTTAGCCTCGGGATTGATCTCAATGCAACGGGCGTTGTTCTCTTTTGCAAATCGCGGAAAACCAGCTGCCGGATAGACAACACCGGAAGTACCGATACTCACGAAGAGGTCGCAGCAACGGATTGCGGCGATGGCCTCGCTCATCACACCCTGGTTGAGCATGTCACCAAACCATATAATATCTGGTCTTAGCCAACTCCCGCATTTGTCACATTTGCAACTTTTATATTTTTCGCCAATGTCCTCTGATATTCCATCGTAAGGGCACCTCAAACGCCAGAGACTTCCGTGCAGCTCGATGACGTTTTCGCTTCCCGCTCGCTGATGCATACCGTCGATGTTCTGTGTCACCAGTGTCACCCGCGGGTGCTTCTTCTCCAATTTGGCGATTACTTTATGTCCAGGGTGAGGTTTGCATGCGAGGACCGCTGCACGTCTCAATTCATGGAATTTTAGGACCTTCTCCGGATTGCCATCGAAGGCATCCTGGCAGGCATACTCCTCCCAGCGGTACTGACTCCAGACGCCGCCGTGTCCCCGATATGTGGGAACGCCGCTTTCAGCAGACATCCCAGCGCCGGTGAAAAAGACGATGTGCTCATATTGCTCAGGATCAATTGTTTTCATGTTTTCACATCCTTAGATGAAGGCTACCACGACTCCTTATGCTTCGCAACAACAAGATTATCACGTTATAAATTTAAACACATCTGGTCATCTTAAGGTATAATTACCGGGGATCCCAAAGACCTCACAAAGCAAAGAATATGGAGGTGGACCATGACAATGCAAGAAGCGATCAGGCTCTTCAATAACTATCTCAATTCAAACCATAAA
>Ga0172379_10005230_pt1 | contig 18313 bp, 11 predicted proteins | sample GrowelOW334metaG_FD_119756 | JGI IMG/M metagenome (GOLD analysis project Ga0172379, IMG submission 119756) | Groundwater microbial communities from an aquifer near a municipal landfill in Southern Ontario, Canada - Groundwater well OW334 metaG | ecosystem: Environmental > Aquatic > Deep...
ACCCGCACATCGTTTTTGATCAAAGTATGTTTGACACTATTGTTATCGCCCATACTCGAATAGCGCGCAGAATCAAGATCGGGAGCCGAGAGATAGATATTGTTTATTGTCTTGGTGGTGGGATCGACCTGAGTTACTTTGATTTCAGGCGGTGCCATAGTGACTAGACCGGGCTTGGGCGTATAAAAACGGAAGTATGACTCAGCGGTTAAACCATCATGAATTAGCTGCTTGGCTCGTTCGGCGTCGGCCGGTTGGGCGCTAGCAAAGGCGTCACTATAATCGCAATCGGTAATTTCAAGAAGGCCTTTCCATGTACCTCTGAGTGTGCCAGGAAATGACTTGAGGCCCGCTTGTAGGGTATGAGTGACAGGGGTGAGATCGCTCAACTTTAGTGTGGAGGCGTGGAGTTCGACGGGCAATTTGACGTCAGAGCTAGCGTTGATTTGCTCGATGCGCCCTTGCAAAGTCTGACCTGCGGCAGCAGGAGTAAGAAACAATGGCATTGCACTCAGCGCGGTGCCAAGCGCAAGTGCTATACAAAGTGTTTGTTGTTTTGTCTTCATAGGCCTTATCGAGTCTCTTGTATGGCTGTCTAGAACTTTACTTGTGCCGTTAGCTTTAGAATATTCTGACAGAAAAAGCCCCAAACAATCGTTGTGCTCAGGAGAAAGCAGCAATGAATGTTCAGGGCCTTAACTTAGACGTTCAGGACTTTAAATGACAAGAAGCTTCAGATTTCTAGATACGGAAGAAAGGAGTCTCTACAACTTTGTCTGACCAGAAGACTTGAATTTGATACTGTCCTGGGCCAACTTTAACTGCTGGAGCAACCATGGCACCATCTTGATTGGTCATACGTGAGAAGACTACACCGCGATCGTTTTCGGTAATTCGCACTTCTACTTGAGGAATTGCATTGTCATCATTGTCTTTTGCTTGTAGAAGCACACGCAAATTGTTGTCATCAATTAGCCAACCAAGATTGACTTGAATGCGCACATCATCAACTGTTCGCTCAAAAGTACCAAGCGAAACCAATTGAGCACCGACACCACGGGTAGCACCAGCTGGCACCATTTGATTCCACTGCTGAGCGCTGAGCATGTCTTGCCAAATCGAAGCGGCGCTATCGCGTGCTTGACCAACAAGTTCTTTCAACACGAATACAGATTTTTCAGAAGCAGCAGCCGCTGTTGTGACAGCATTAGATACAGCAACTGTGACTGGGTTTATTGCTTCAAGCATATTGCCGGTCACTTTCTTGACGATCGCTTGATCGTTTTTAGATAGCGGAGCAAATTGACTGGCATTCCACATGGCCTGGTCAAAGAGTTTGTTTTCACCAGGTAAAGGCAGATCCTGGAAATTTTCTTGGCAGAATTGTTCAAACGATAGAGCGCAAGCGCTCTCGTCTCCATTCGCCATTGCCTTGGCTAATTGCGTAAGTTTGTCATTAAGGGTAGTCATTGCCGTCTCCTGGAATTAACTATTGAGCTTCTTGTTGGTCCATCTTGTCTTTGAACGCTTTGAGTGTTCGGACAATTCTCTTGTCGATGGTATCTATACTCTTCGCATCCATTTTTAGACATGCAATCAAATCTTCTCGCTTATATCCTTCAACGTATTTCAAAACGAAGCAGGTACGGTGGATACCGACTGGTAGCTCGGCCAAAATGCGCTCTATCAAATCATTAATTAATGCGCGAGCAGCCGGATCGCGGAAGAAAGTGCTGCCCGAGGCCAAAACATTATCGCCCCCCAGTACATCATCGGCCGAACGACTGTCGTCTTCGTCAAACATAGAGTCGAGCGAAGTCGTGCGGTACTGGCTTGTGGTCGAAGCCACCTCATCAAAGCTTTTGCCTGGAGTAAGGGTTTTCACCGTCATCACACTACCGTCAACTTCAGCAGTAGCTTGGTTGTTCACGAGTTGGGCAGCCATACGGGCGCTGGCAGCAGCGGCCGCAGCTTTCTTGGTGGCCTCAGACACTTCCTTTTGATCATCGTCGACTTCAAAATCAGTATCTATATGATCGACATCAGTGCTAGGAGCACCGGATTTTCCAGCCTTAACGTCATCAGCTTTAGGCTCGCGCTTCTTTAGCGCTACTTTGTGATAACGCTCTAAGTTTTGTGCAATGGCTTTGTTACAAGCGCCAAGGCAATAGGGCGCTAATTTTGCTTCGGGATGGCTAGGATCGAAATGTTTAGTTACCAAAACCAAAGCGTTCTGAAGGATATCTTCGATATCCTCGTCTGTAGCGATACGTGCGCGCGAACGAATGTAGCGCATCATTCTTTGGGGAGTGAAATCCATCTCCCCTTTTAGAAATGCTCGGCTTTCCTTATTGTTCATTCGCTGATGATCTTTCTACGTTCCCAGGGAGAGTTACAAATAATATCTATGATGTGCACTTCAACAATGGCCACACGCAGTGCTCACAATGTTAGCAGATTATAAGAGGAAGCCGCTCTTGAGTAAGACGCTATTGCGCAAGACGCCAATGAGGAAGACGGTATACTTGAACGGCTGATGAATAACCTCATGATTGTCTTACCACTCGGGAATCCCAAATATCTGGCTTCAATTGCCCTCAGCCTGTCGCTGTCTGCATCGCTTTCTGCATTGGTAAGTGTGCAACCCGCACTAGCACAAGCCAAAGGTAAAGCCAACACAGCTCTCGCCTCGGCCGCAGCTGTTCCGCCCAATACAACCCCCGCTCGCAGTAGCGCTATTCCTGCACCCATTAGCAATCCAGCTCCTCAATCAAATCAGTCTAGTCAGCCGGCTTCGGGTAGTCTTCAAAACCCGGTATCCGATCTCTCCAAAGATATATCCAATATAGACAATAATTCCGACATGCCGGCCCTGCGGCCCATGCAGCTTCCGGGCCTGACTCCGGCAAGAAATAGTCCAGCTGGAAATAGTCCGGCAGCAGGCCCCATCGTTTCAGGCACAATTCAGTTCTCTGAGCAGCCCAAAACCATGGGCTCAGGAATGACAATATTGCAATCACTTGACGAGGCCTTGGTCAAAAGTCCTCGCGCAGCGGCCATTCGCGCCCAGCTGCAAATTACCACGGCGGCCTATGCCGAAGCAGCCGCTGGCCCTAACCCCGCTTTTCTCTTTGACCGCGCTCCATTAGGTGAACAGGTAAGGCGGGTGGGCCCAACCTTTACCATCGAAGGACCGTGGAAGCTAGTCTTTCGGCTTTTAGCCACCAAGCGCTTAGTTGAACAGACCAAAACCGACTTGATGACAGCGATTTGGGCCCTTAGAGCCGACGTGCGCCGCGCCTATACCGAAGTAGTGGTTGCCCAAGAAACTGTGGAAACCCTAAACTCTCTCTACGACCTCGCTAGCCGGCTATTAGAAGTGTCAGACAAGCGCTTCCAAGCTGGTGACGTGCCCGAGCTAGACGTCTTAAAAGCCCGCCTGGCTACCTCTCAGTCTGATGTCGAGCGCCAAGTGGGTATGCGCCGGGTTATTCGGGCCAAGCAGCAATTAAATGTAATCATGGGCCGCAAGCCCGAAGACATTGTCAACATTCCGCGTTTACCAGCCTTTCTTGGCATAGGCAACGTCTCCAAACTCGAAAAATCGCAAAAGGGGCAATTACTGCCAGACTTTGCCATCGAGCCTGCACCGCTAGCTACATATATACAAAAAGCTTTAGACCAACGCCTTGAGCTTAAGAGTGTTGAACAGCGCATCAAACTGAACAAAGCGCAAATGCGTACAGCCATTTCAAATGTTGTGCCCAACCCATCGGTCAGCTTTGGTAACTCGGTATCAGGCAACGCACCGAGCGGTCCTAAAGTCAGTTCTGTATTTTTCACAGTGGTGGCTGAATCGCCAATCACCAACTGGAACCAAGGCGAGATCTATCGCTTAAAGGCGACATCGACACAACTTAAATATGAGCTGGGCGCACAGAAGAACATCGTCACAGCCCAGGTTTCATCTGCCTATAACAACGTTCTAGCTGCCCGGCAAAAGCTCAAGGTCTACCAAGAACACATTCTGGCCGACTCGTACGAAGTAGCCAGATTAGCAAGACGCAGCTATGAAGTTGGCCAATCAGATATTACCGCTACATTGCAGGTACAACAAGCAAACGTGGCGGTTCGCAGTCAGTATCTAGATGCGGTGAGGGCCTACCAAGAAGCCTACACAGATCTAGAACAATCTTGCGGTCGCCCCCTAGACAACTAATTCTTAGATAACTAACGCTTAGAATTTAGCAGTCGGCGAAGTTACAAGAGGAATATGCAAGAAGAAGTCGTTGAGGCGGTTGGCTTCGGTGTAGCCGTTCAGAGTATTTTCGGCGCGACCTTGGCCCAGAGCCATTGTCAAAGGCAATGCAATCATTGGGGCTAAAGTATTGGCTGCATCGACAGCGACCATGGCTGTAATGGCTTTCTTGCTGATACCACCTTCGGTGCCAGCCAAAGTTGACTTGGGCAACTTCAGAACTGGCTGGTTAGAGGCGAAGAGACGCGCTTTTGGCTGTCCTGGAGCAAGTGCAGTTGGGCTACTTGATGTAGAGCCGAGACGCGCTGGGGCAAACGACACAGTTGAGGCATCACATGTTGTCGTACCAGTTTCAGGAGAAAGCTTGACGCCGCTGGCAGTAGCGCTAAAGCGATAGCTGTATGGTGAAACGATGTTTCTTACATTGGCCAAAGCTAGTGTTCTAGTTTGTCCTGGCAAAGTATCAATAGAGAGGTTCTCGGAAGTAACAGTGGAAATGCGGCCAACATAAGTGTTGCCATCGGCAGCTTCTACAGTTTCACTGATTCGACCTTGGCGTAGATTCTTGAGCCAATCGCCGCCGTTAAAATAAACGAGACCATCTAATTTGCTGCCAGTGCCAACATCTAAGCGAATCAGAGTTCCTGTTAAAACAGTGTGCCTGTCGAAGAGCCATTCTGGCACAGCTCCAACTTCAACCAATTGACCGCTGACTGAAATCTGACCGTCAGGCAACAACATAGAGCCGATGCTGGCGGCAGGTAGAGTTAAATTTGCCTGAGCCGGCTTACCCTCTAGCTGCTGCATTTCTACAGGGGCTGCTAGAGCACTTAAGGTCGAAAGCTGAAGAGTGAAGGCCAGACAAAGCGCTAGACAACGTGAAGCCTTTAGCATCGGTGCCATTTTTCTAGCAGCAACCATTTTCATACTTCCTCAAACAAATTTTGCTCTCAATTGCCCCAGTATTTTAGACCAAAAGCCGCGGAAGTGCGACGTTTTGAGGCAATTCTTATAACAGTTACCTGCGGGAACCTGCCTCCCCTAATTTCGTCTCATATTTCAGTGGATAAAAACAAATGGTATGGATCTTTCTGGGGGCCAGTACTGTCATGAACTTACAATGTTTCTCTAAACTTTTTTCAAACTGTAAGCTCTTCAGGCTGATCCAAGAAAAGCAGTTAAACTCAAAAATTGCAGTAACTATAGTGCGAACCGAAGAAGAACACGGCGAAGTGCTTAGTAGCGGTGACTGCCAGAACGGAGTCTGTAGCCTATCTAACTGGAGACCAGAAAAATCAGCCTAGCACCGCCAGTGGTGCCTTGTTTTTTTTCCTACCTCTGCCGCTCTATTTTGTCAGAGCTGAAATATTCATCAAAGTTTCAAATGATTTGCCCATGGCAAAGTAGCAGTCGCAAGTGGCAGCTTCAAGCCTTTTGCGATCAAGAATAGTGACTTTGCCGCGCACATAAGTAATCAGTTTAGATCTCAACAAAGCTCCGGCAGCCATGTTGACACCAGTGCGAGAGACACCGAGCATACTGGCCAGGAAACCTTGGGTTGCAACAAAATTGTCGCTGTCGCAGCGGTCATGTGTAAGAAGTAACCAGCGAGCGTAGCGTTTTTCAATTGGATGGGTGCGGTTGCAACCGATAGTGATCGCTACTTGTTCAAACATCGCTACTGCGTAGCGCTGACAAACGTCGCCTAGCTCTGGATGCCGCTTCACAAGCTCTAAAAAGTCTTGTGCCTTGACCCGCAAGACCGTAGCGTCCACTTGACAGGCCACCTTTTGGCCGACAGTCTCTACCCCGAGAAGCAGAGGCAATCCAATCATGCCTTCGCGCCCAATCATGGCCAATTCAATATTTGAGCCATCTTCCATGACCGACATTAGTGACAAAACACCAGATTCTAAGAAGTCGACAAAATTGATGGTGGTGTTGGGCTCAATAATGTTCTCGCGCATATCAAAATGAACCAGTTCACTGACTGCGCGAACATCTTCAATAATTGGCGACGACAAACTGCTCAACAGCAGATTGCGCGGTTGATTGGTGTCCATATTTTTCCGATGTAGTGAAGGAACAAGCAGAACGAGCGCTATGAACAAGGCAAGATTTAAACTGCTGAGATATCCACTATGGCAGGTTTACGGGAATTTAGGTGCTAGCAAAAAAATTGATTTAACAAGACAAATTTGCAGCGTGTGGAAAGGCTCCATTTCTGAGTTGCCATTAACTAATTTGTGTTCAATAGCAAACACATGAAATTCACATTTGTCAGCAACCGACGACAGCCTAGTGAAGGGTTTTGTCCTCGTAGGCATTGCGATTAATCAAAGTGTAAATTGTCGGCAGAACTATCAAGGTCAAAATGGTGGAAGTTACCAAACCGCCCAAAACGACAGTGGCTAAAGGTCTCTGCACTTCAGCACCGGTGCCATGCGAGAAAATCAGTGGCAAGAAGCCAACCATGGCCACCAAAGCTGTCATCAGCACTGGCCGTAGCCTCACTTTCACCCCTTCAATAACAGCGTCTTCAACGTTCATGCCCTGTTTTTGCATTTGACTCATATAACTGACCATGATGACACCGTTCTGTACAGCCACGCCAAATAGAGCAATGAAGCCAATAATGGCGGGAACAGATATGGGTTGATTAGAAATGAGCAGAGAGAAAATGCCGCCAATGATAGCGAACGGTACATTGAGCATGATCAAAGCGGCGTTGCGCAGAGAGTTGAATGATGCAAATAAGAGAATAAAGATCAGAAGTAAAACCACCGGTACCACGATAGCTAGGCGAGCCATGGCTCGTTGCTGATTCTCAAACTGACCGCCCCAAACAATGGTGTAGCCCTTAGGTAATTTCACTTGAGCATTGACTTGCTTCTGGGCTTCTTCCACAAAGCTACCAAGGTCGCGGCCGCGAACGTTTGCTAGTACTGCCGTTCGACGCTGACCGTCTTCACGGTTAATCATTACTGTACCGCGGGTATTCTGAATATCAGCTAATTGTTTCAGCGGTATCTTGCCACCAGCTGGAGTATCAACCAGAATTGATTCAATGTCTTCTTGGGTGTCGCGGAACTGCAGAGGGAAGCGCACGAGAAGGCCAAATCGCTTTGTTCCTTCCAGCACTTCCGTTACTTCTTTACCGGCTAAGGCGGTCTCAATGATCTCTTGGACATCGTCTACGTTGAGGCCATAACGGGCAATGACATCACGTTTCATTTTAATATTGAGTTGCGGCAAACCGAGTATGTGCTCGCGCTGCAAGTCAGCGGATCCGCGTACTTTGCTGACGATGCGTTCAATTTGGCCAGCAATAGAGTCGATTGTAACCAGGTCATCGCCAAATACTTTGATACCAAGATCGGCTTTAATACCAGCGATTAAGTCGTCGATCATGTCAGCAATTGGTTGAGAGAAACTATAAACTAGGCCCGGTATGCCATCAAGACGAGCGGCCATGGCGTTTACCAAAGCTTCTTTGTCGTGAGTAGTTTTCCATTCACTCTTGGGCTTTAAGCCCACATACACGTCTGCGTTGTCGATACCTTCTAAGTCGCCGCCCATGCCAGAACGGCCGATTCTGGAGACGACCACACTAACCTCAGGAAACTCTTTTATAGTCTTCTCAACTGTTGTAGCGATGCGCCGAGATTCGGTGTGAGAGACACTAGGGGAGAGCTTAGTGCGCAGCAAAATCGAACCTTCATCCAGGCTGGGAATAAACTCCGAACCGAGGAAAGGGAAGATGGAGAAACCTGCACAGAGTACTGCCAGGGAAACAATTATGGTTCTTTTCGGAGCTATGATTGAACGCTTCAAGGCTGGCTCAACTAGACCTTTTGCCCATTCAATGAAAGGGTTGTGCCGTTCTTTTATGTCGCCGCGCAAGAACCAGAAGCATAGTACTGGAATGACGGTGAGCGACACCATCAAGGCTCCAGTGAGAGCATAAATGTAGTTCAAGGCTAGTGGTGTAAACATACGCCCTTCCACACCTTCAAGGGTGAAGAGCGGAAGATAGACAGCAATGATAATGACAATAGCAAAGAAGATTGGATTGCCTACTTCTTTGGCGGCGTTATACACAATCTTGAGGCGGTTCTTTTCTAGCTCTTCTTTGGTCGACTCGCCCTTCTCAACTTTCTCTTGTTCTTCGGCTAGGTGGCGGAAAATATTCTCGACCATCACCACGCCAGCATCAACAATAACTCCGAAGTCAACGGCTCCAAGCGTCATTAAGTTAGCCGTCAGGCCAGTAAACTTCATCATAATGAAGCTGAACAGTAGAGCTAATGGAATTACCACCGCGACAATAATGGCGCAGGGAATATGGAGAAGTATGCATCCCAAAACCAAGATAACCAGCGAGCCGCCGAGCATCAATACTTCTTTAACCGTCTCAATGGTCTTATCGACCAAAGCGCTCTGGTCATAGTAAGTAGTGAGTGTGACACCAGCTGGCAACTCGTTTTTGATCTCTTCCAGTCTATGCCTTACTCGATCAACAACCGCTTTGGTATTCACACCCTTGCGGGTCATGACCATACCGGTAACAGTTTCGCCGTTGCCATCCATCGATGAAGATCCACGCCTAAAGGCTGGCCCAATCTCGACCTCAGCAATTTGTCCAATTTTTACTGGTGTTCCACCAACCGATTTAAGTACTATATTTTTGATATCGGCGATGGTATCGATGCGCCCTAGGCCACGAATAATAATCTCTTCGCCGCCGCGCTCAATAAAGTTGCCGCCTGCATTTACGTTGTTATTGGCCAATGCGCGAATGACATCACGCAGTGTTAGATCAAAACTCTTCAAGACATGGGGAGATACTAAAACCTGATATTGCTTGACATAACCGCCATAGCTAACCACATTGCCCACCCCGGGAACAGCCCGGAGTTTGCGTCCGACTTGCCAGTCTTGAATCGTTCTCAGCTCAGTCAAATCATGACGATCGCTCTGCAAATAATAGTTGAGCACATTTGAAAACGTTGATACCACCGGCCCAAGAAGGGGACGGGGAGCGCCTGCCGGCAGTTCGATTTGACTCAATCTTTGCTGCACAATATTGCGTGCCCAATAGACATCGACATCGTCTTCAAAAATTGCTGTTACAACAGAAAGGCCAAAGCTTGAGTTGCTGCGAATCTTAGATACCTTAGGTAGGCCATTCAAGCCATTCTCAATGGGGAAGGTAATTAAAGACTCGACTTCTTCTGTGGCCATACTTTCAGGCTCAGTGATAATTTGCACCTGAACGTTTGATACGTCAGGGAAGGAATCGATTGAAATATTAGCAGCGCTCCAGATACCAAACATGGCGATTCCGAGAGCACAGGCAACTGTCATCAACCGTTGTTTGAGAGCAAAGCGAATCAGTTGCGATATCATTTCGAAATTACTTCTCTACTCTCATAGTTCTAGGAGTTGCTTGAATTCATTAGTGCTGATAATTGAGTTCGGTCTTAAGCATCAGACTGCCTTGAGTAGCAACAACATCTCCATCTGACAAACCAGACAATACCTCGCAATAAAGCTCGCCTTCTTTGCCAAATTTAACTAGGCGTTCTTGGAACCCGTCTGGCTTTTTCACAAAAGTAATTTTGTTGCCATCGTGCTCTTGAATGGCTGATTTAGGGCAGGCCAAGAACTTGCGCGATGCACCTTCTAAATCTATTTCGGCATACATATTTGTCTTCAGCTTACCGTCAAAATTGGCGAGCCTGGCACGAATGGGCACTGTTCTTGTGTCTTGATGCACATTGACACTGATATAGCTGATCACACCAGTAAAATTAGAATCTGGATAACTAGCGATTTTGATAATCACCTTGTCGCCAAGTTTTACTCGAGGAAGATCAACCTCGGGCAAGTCGGCTGATACCTGAACAAACTTGAGATCGGTTAGCTTGAACATCGACTTTTCAGGTTGAACAACTTCGCCCACAGCACAGTCATAGCGACTAAGAGCGGCAGTAATAGGAGCTGTAATTTGAACAAGACCTGTGATGTTGCCTGTTGAGAGTACTCTCTGGGTCATCTTTTTATCAGCGCCAAGAAAATCTAGTCGTTTGATAATGGTGTTGAGGTGCTGCTTGTCGCGTGCAACTTCAGCCAATGTCAGTTGGTAGTCTCTCTTCATCAAGCCACGATTTTTATACAACTGTTCTTCACGAGCAAGGGCTGTCTTAGCCTGCTCGTAAGCCACTTTTGCTTTGGAATAGTTAGCTTTAGCACTGAGGTAGTCTTTTGTAGCGGCAATTTTCTCGCGATAGAGATCTTCTTGCCTTTTCAGTTCTTGTTCTGAAAGCTCAGCTTGAACCTGAGTAGTCTGCAAAGTTGCTTGCGCTTCTAGCAGGGCCTTGGGCCTGTGAATCTGCTCTTCATAAATTTGGCGCTCGCGTTCTGCGTGGGCTTCAGCAATAGCCAATTTTGACTTAGCCTCAACTGCTTCACCCTGCAAGTCACTTACCTGCGGGCTGTCAATAAGGGCCAAAATTTGCCCTTGCTTGACCATTTCACCAGGTCTTACAAGAATGTTTGATACACGGCCAGAAATGCGAGCACTAACATCAACTTCACGACCATAGTCAGGTTCAATGCGACCAGTTAAGTGCAAAGGCACAACGACATCGCGTTGAGTGATTACCTCGGTCTTGAGGTCAATTCGCTTGGCGACCTCTGGGGTGACGGCAATAACGCGCGGCCCAGTTGGTGCGGCTTTGTGTCCAGCTTTGCCACCGTGGGAACTATCGGCGGCAGACTCGGCCGGCTCATGACCGCCACAGGCGCTCAAAGCAAAACTGAGAGGTATAGATATTGCAAAAAGGAACAGGGATTCTTTGTATAGCATTTCAACAAGAGCATACAGCAACTCGATCATTTCCCAAAATAAATCAGCTCAGCTGCCGACAACTGTGCAATGGTCGGTAACACAAGCGAAAGTTTGATGAAAGATTCGAAACTGGCAAGAATCTGAAAACCAGCAAAAGCCAGCTCAATCCTCCGGAGCCGCGCCCATCGTTGGCGTCCACTGTATGTGCCCGCCATGGTTCATAGGAACAGGGCCTGTGGGAACAGGTGTGTGTCCGTCAGCCATAAATCCACCATATAGATAGAGCTTATTACCTGGGACAACACCATGAAACGTGTCGGTGACGTCGTAGTAGCCGCCCGCTAAGCTCATGTTCCAAATATAGGCGTGCTTCTTCTTCGTTTTTGCCTGGGCAGAAAAAGCAGCTCCAGCGCCAGCCGCACCGGCTCCGGCAAATCCCGACAAACTGGGCGGCGGATTGAACGAATCTTTTGAAGGAAAGAGCGCCTGCAAACCAGAATCACTAATTCCTCCACTTGGAGCGCTAGCAGAGCTGCGCTCGGCAGCGGAAAAGTCTACGGCAGCCGAACTTGCTGGAGTTTGAGTTTCAATGCGCTTTAGTCGCATTGGTTTGCTCATTTGGTCAATCACACGAACACTACCGGACAAGGGGCTGCTCAGTGGCGCAATCGGTGCTAGCGAACCCGGTGTAATCGAGCCCGGTGTAATTGAAGCAGGAAACGAATTTTCGATTGTAGCGGGAGGAGCCTGATCGCTTTGTGCTTGAGCCGAGATTAGGCAAAGGGATGCATCGCTAGCGACAGCTAGTAGAAGGACAACGAAGAACTTAAAGTTGCCAGCACTAATACTGCCAGCACGGCTGCTAGCGAACTTAACGGTGATATTGGGAAAATTGATCATCAAAACTGCCAACTGAAAGGTAAAGGACTCTAATTGAATGTTCCCTTTGACGCTGACAATATTTCTGAATACTTCTCTCTAGTCTAGAATTGCAGATACATTTGGCCGGCGGCCTAGCAAAGGCTAGCAAAGACTAGTAAAGACTAGCAAAGACTAGTAAGGAGTAGCGTCGGCCTAGTGAAGACCTAGTAAGGCCCTAATAAGGAGTCTATGCGCTTAGATAAATGGTTAAAAGTGTCACGCCTGATTAAGCGTCGAACCATCGCCCAGATGGCTTGCGAACAAGGCCGCGTTTACGTCAACGACAGACCAGCAAAATCGTCCACCGAACTGAAGCTAAATGACAAAGTGCACCTTGAGCTTGGCTCAAAAGCCTTGACCGTAACAGTTCTGCTTTTGCCCATGAAAAATGTTGCCGCCCAGGACGCTTCAAGCTTGTACGAAATCGTCGAAGAAATAAGAAGGCCACCCGAAGTACTCGAGTGGCTCTCAGAAGATGATCACTATTAGCCTAGATAGTCTCGCCTAGGCTATGTATTCTCTCTTAATCTATGTATTCTCTCTTAATCTATGTATTCTCGTAGACGGCGGCTGCGGTTAGGGTGGCGCAGCTTGCGCAGGGCCTTTGCTTCAATTTGACGAATACGTTCGCGGGTGACACCAAAAAGCTGCCCCACTTCTTCTAAGGTACGTTGTCTACCATCATCTAGACCAAAGCGAAGCCTCAAGACGTCCCGCTCACGGGGCGAAAGGCCAGCCATCACTTCGATAATGTCTTCGCGCAACAGTTCTTGAGTAACTGAAGAGGCTGGAGTTTCAGCTTCTCTATCTTCAATGAAGTCGCCCAGTTTGCTGTCTTCTTCTTTGCCGATAGGAGTTTCAAGCGACACTGGCTCTTGCGCTACTTTTACGATCTCGCGCAGCTTGGTGATGCTAATTTCCATTGTCGTAGCAATTTCTTCTTCAGTTGGTTTGCGACCTTTGTCTTGAGCCAACTGACGAGTAATTTTCTTGAGCTTGTTGATGGTCTCAACCATATGCACAGGTATGCGAATGGTTCTGGCTTGGTCGGCGATGGCTCTGGTTATGGCTTGGCGAATCCACCAAGTAGCATAGGTCGAGAACTTATAACCACGCTCGTGGTCGAACTTTTCAGCGGCCCGAATCAGGCCCATGTTGCCTTCCTGAATTAAATCGAGGAAGAGCATGCCGCGACCGACATATTTTTTGGCAATGGAAACTACCAAACGAAGGTTGGCTTGAACCAATTTGCGCTTTGCAATTGCTCCTTCAGAACCGCCCATTTCAATTTTTCGTGCTAGTTCGATTTCTTCACTGGCTGTGAGTAGCGGAATGCGGCCAATTTCACGCAAGTACATACGCACAGGGTCATCGGAGGATAGACCCTTCGAAACTTCTTCTACAAACTCTTCAGGATCGCCTTCGACTTTATCGTCGAAGCCTTCGAGCATGAAGTCACCACGATTTTGAGCCCCAGCAGGAAGCGGTAACTCTTCATCAGCGTCACTGCCATCGGGAACAAGCAAGTCTTCCAAGCCAGCGCGATCGCGCTCTTTTCCGACTTCTTCCATTTTGTCTAGTTTCGAAATGAAACTGTCTTCTTTTTCCTTGCCCTTACTCACGCGGGTCTCCATCACTGGTGTTACTTCTAATTTAAGCTCAAACTACTAGTTTCTTACTGCTAGCTTCGGCTAAAGCCATTGCTATCAGGTGCAAAAGTATCAATCTTCTGCTTGAATTCTTCGATTTGCTCAAGAGAATCTAGTTTTGGCAGTTCATGCTCCAGTCGAGTCAGCTCCATCATTCTACTCTGCAATGCGCTCTGGTCGCTGCCATTTTCATCAGCACTTGTCATTTCCCTTCGCACGGCAGCTGACAAGAGGTCTAGCCTCTCCTTCAGTATTCTTGCCCGGGATTCTTTTAAAACAACCTGAACCGGTGGTTTTTGTTTTCTAAAATCCTCGGCTTTATAGATGATATCGACCAGAGCACGCGCCGTGATAGGCACAGGGGCAACCCGGTCCATCAATTTTGATTGTAAATCTTCCATGGTGTTGAAATTCGAGCCGATGCCTTCCAGTGCCTCTTTAATCTCTTGGTGGGGAGCATTAAGGAGAGTCTCGTCAGTGAGACGCTTGAAGACCACATCGTAATCTTCGCGAGAAGTCAGGTAGAGCGCCAGCAAACTGCGCTCAGCATCAAGAGAGCCCTGCACTGGGGCACTGCGAGCAATGCCATGACCTCTGGCCCCTGGGGGCATTGGCAGACCTTCCTCGTCGGCAATGTCCTTTTTGTCCTTGTTTTTCTTCCAGTCGCCTTTTTTGAACGGAGGCTTTTTAAATCCTCCCTGACCACCATTAAATCCGCCTTGGCCTTGACCCTGGTTAAAGCCTTGGTTAAATCCACCTTGATTAACTCCATGACCATAGCCCTGTGGCTGATCTAGACGATTTTTACGGCGATATTCACCCACATCTGACAATATCTCTTCTTCGCGCAGGCCTAAACGAGGACTCCACTGGCGCACATATTCGCCACGAGCGACAGCATTTTTAATTGATGCCAATATAGGTACCACGGCTTTGGAGGCATCGATACGCCCCATGCGTGAGCTGAAATCGATGGTCGAGACTGCTCGCTCTAAGCGAAAATCAATCATAGTCGCCGCTTTTTCAATAGCCTGGGCAAAGGCAGCCACGCCCTCAGGGCCGGCTCTCAAGCATTCATCGGGATCTTTGCCGCCAGGAATCTTCAAAACCTTGAGGTCAATTCCCACACCTTCGGCAATCTGATTCAAGGTCTCGCCACCGCTTTCGATGGCACGAGCACCAGCAGCATCAGCATCGAATGAGAGGTAAACCCGCTTGCTATCGGTATAACGCACCAAGAGTTTGGCTTGTTGTTCAGTCAAGGCCGTGCCCAAAGTGGCGACAACATTGGTAAAGCCATATTGGTGAGGAGTTATAGCATCAAAATAGCCTTCAACCACAATCACGCTATCGCGCTCCTTAATAGAGTCTTTCGCTAGATTGAAACCGAAAAGATTTTGTCCTTTGCTGTAGATAGGTGTTTCAGGTGAATTTATATACTTGACCTGATCGTCGCCCAGAGTTCTGCCACCAAATGCGATGACACGACCGTCACGGTCGCAAATTGGAATCATCAAGCGATTGCGATAGAGATCGTAGTGTCCGCTGCTCTCAGCGCGCTTTTTCACCAGTCCTGCTTCTTCTAAGGTAGCGGCGGATGCACCAGCACTGAGGCTTAAGTAGTTGAGTAAGCCGTCCCAGGCATCGGGGGCATAACCAAGCTTGAACTTATCAATGGTCTCTTCGCTGAGGCCACGATCAGCTAAATACTTGCGCGGAATAATTCCTTCTTGGGGATCTTTTAAAAGACGAATGTAGTATTCGCTAGCTTGCTGATAGAGCATGAGAATCTGCGAGCGACGATCGTACTCTTTGCGCTCTGATTCTGTTTCTACAAGCTGTACGCCATACTTGCGAGCCAGTTCGCGCACTGTTTCAATAAAGTTGATGCCCTTTTTTCTCTGCACAAAAGCGAAAACATCGCCGCCTTCATTGCAACCAAAGCATTTAAAAATTCCCTTGTCGGGATTAACGTTAAATGAAGGGCTCTTTTCGTCGTGAAACGGGCACAAGCCTCTATATTCCTTACCGGCACGCTTGAGCACAACGGTTTCAGAAATAACTTCAAGAATGCTAGCTCGCATTCTAACTTCAGCAATGACTTCTGGGGTCACGCCCTTCAAGTGATATATCCTCTGGCAATACGAACTGCAGCATTTACTCAGCAATCAGATTTTGACAGAAAAAAAGTTCAAAAACTGATTGCACATTGTTTATAACACGCTGAGAGCCTGAGATTAGTGATAGTTGCATGAAAATTGACAGCTGAATTTTAATTCTTGTGCCGGGCAATGTCTTCGATTATATTGAGAATTCAAGAAGTAAATGGTCGTGAAAATATGCTTACAGAAAAAGACGTATATGCTTTTTTTGGCCGCACCTACGCCAGCCGCGGCAGTGCGTATCAACGTCATGGTGCAGTGCGCGGCGCCACTCTCGACAGCGAGCAGCAGAAAATCTCAGGCCAGGTAAAAGGGACACAAACAGAGCCTTACGAAGTAATTGTAGAGCTAACTGATGCAGCTGATGAAGTGTCTGACGCTCACTGCAACTGCCCCATGGGCGGATTGTGTAAACACTCAGCTGCTTTAGCTTTGCATTTCATTCGCACAAGTATAGTCAGTGCATTAGAAGGTGATTCAGCACAGCCAGTTGAAGCAAACTCAAGTGTGGCCCTTAGCAAAGACTTTGAACAATGGTTCGATGATCTACAAGCAACAGTTGGTGAAACTGAACAAATGCGCCTCAATTCGCGAGAAAGCGGGGGTGATGGTAGAGGAGTTGGAGACAATGCAAATAGCCATATCAAAAGCAACGACCACGAAAAAATAAGAGTAAAGGTTGTCTATATCTTAGGAGTGCGAAAAGACCACGCCTTAACTGTTCAAATCAAAATGATTGAGCTACTAGAAAATGATGTGTGGGGACATGCCGCCCACGTCAGCCTAGAAAAGTTAGCCTACAAGGCTCACAGCTATCTGATCGACAATGCCTGGGCAGAGGATGACGCCAAAATTGCCAGAATGCTAAGCACCGAGCATTCTGCTTACGGCAGCTATCTATATATTTTTCCCACTATTAAAGAGCTGAGCAAACTACTAATAGAAATGATGGTGGCCAGCGGTCGCTGCTATTGGGGCGATTCATCGACCCCGCTGGCAATAGGCGCAAAGCAAGAAGCCCAATTGCAGTGGCGGCCGCTAAGAAACGGCAAACAGCAGCTAACAATTGAAACCATTAATAGCGACGAAATTGTAGCTCAAGCCGGTGGCCTCTGTTATATCAATCAATTCGATTCGATAATCGGATTCGTTGACATCCCGCTTCGTGAAGAGGTCGTCGACAGTATTCTCGCCAGCCCGCCGATGAGTGCTGCAGAAGTTGAGATGGCAACCCAAGCACTAAACAGACTCGCTGGCCAAGCGCACGGCTCAGCCTTGATACCAAATACGATATCAGAATACTCCATCGAAACCCGCATAGCAAAACCATTACCCAGACTAAAATTGACTTTAATGAGAAACGACTCTAGTGCCGTTTCTTTTTCGTCCTTTCAACAGCGTGATTTACAAGGTTATTTCGGTGTTGACTACGGAGACCCTGAGCTAAATAAGGTCAACACCTCAGAAATCAAAATCATTGAAGGGAAAAAGATTACCATCCTACAAAAAGACCGCTCGATGGAAGACCTTTACCTCACCCAGTTGGAACAGTTCGGCTTAGTTAGCACCGGCCGCACAAAAGGTAGTTGGCGTGCCCAACTACATTTTCGCGGCAAGACTATCAGCGATTGGTTTGATTTTGTTGCAGCCGGTCTGCCCGCGTTGAAATCAGCCGGCTGGCAGATTGAAATAGATAACAATGCCTGCGTCGAAGCAGTAGTGCCGCAAGAATGGTTTGTCAATGCCATTGAAAGTTGCAGCTTCTGGTTCAATCTTGAACTAGGCATCATGATTGACGGCAAGAGAGTTGCACTCCTTCCTATTATTCAAGACGCCTTCATGATGCTACCTAACATGAGTGCCACTAAATTTGTTGAGCCATCGACAAAGAAAAAGCCCTGGGATCCACTACTAGAAATCAACACATTAGAAAAACACGGAACGGTCTACGCACCGCTAGAAGACGGTCGCTTTGCCGCTCTTCCGGCGGACCGGGTGCGAGCAATCGTGGGTTCCATGCTCGAATTCTTCAACAAAAGAAGTGAAACAGCAATCGGACCGGACCTCTCATTGCCTCAATTAATGGATCTTTCAAAATCGCTCTTTGTCACCGGAAGTAACGATCTTTGGGTAATGGGCGAAGAAATGCAGCGCCTGACAGAGCAAATAAAGACCTTTGAAAAGATCAAAATAGTTGAGCCCCCGACAGAGTTTGGCGCAACATTGCGGCCATATCAAATTGATGGATTGTGCTGGCTCAACTTCCTTCGGGAATTTAAACTAGGCGGAATTCTCGCTGATGAGATGGGGCTAGGTAAGACTGTGCAGACTTTGGCGCACATCTTACTAGAGAAGCAAGAAAATCGCCTAAGCAAGCCATATTTGATTGTCTGTCCCACCTCCGTATTGCCAAACTGGCTAAGCGAAATTGCCAAGTTTACACCGTCACTGGTGGCAACACCACTACACG
>Ga0172379_10005231_pt1 | contig 18312 bp, 16 predicted proteins | sample GrowelOW334metaG_FD_119756 | JGI IMG/M metagenome (GOLD analysis project Ga0172379, IMG submission 119756) | Groundwater microbial communities from an aquifer near a municipal landfill in Southern Ontario, Canada - Groundwater well OW334 metaG | ecosystem: Environmental > Aquatic > Deep...
ACCGGAGCGCCGGGCGGCGCGTGCGGACGGACATCCTGCTCTACGCCGCGATCGCCGACCGGCTCGGCGACGCGTTCCGGGAGCGGGGCTTCGCCGTCCGGGTTCCGGTGCTCCGCTCGGACGCCTGCGGCGGCCTGGACGGGAGGGACGGCCCGGCGACCGGATGCGTCCGCGTCGTGCTGCCGGGCCCGGTGTCGCAGGGCACGGACCGCGAGGCGCTGACGGCGTGCGTGCTCGCGACTCCCACCAGCCCCCGCGCCCTCGGGTGCTACCGGCGCCTGGCCGCCCTGGCCGAGCGGGCGGGACGGTGGAACCTCTCCCCCCGTCCGGGCGGAGCCCGGGATGAAGACGAATTCGCCCCGCCAGGCTCCCTCATCTCCCCGGACGCCCTCCAGATCTCGATCGCCTCGACCCGGGTCGAGCCCGGCCACGAGGACGACGTGGACGACGTGGACGACGTGGACGACGATCGCCCAGTCTGACCCAGTGCCAACTGGGCCGCGTCTGGCACCTCTTTTGAATCGCCACGGCCGCATACTATGGAGACGGTCGTGTTCGGACCAGCTGCGCCCGCCGTCGCCGAGCGGGTCCTGCGGGGCCAAAACAGTATGGGCTCGGTCGAATTCGGGCCGGAGGCGCTCGCCGTCGCCGAGCGGGTCCTGCTGTTCGGCCGGGGCGACGTGGTCACGCTGCGCCACGGGGGGACGGACTATTTCTGGCAGGCGCACGAGGTCGACCTGCTCCACCCGGACGGCTGCGTCGTGCTCCGCCGCATACGGGGCGCGCTCTACTGCGGCGACCTCGACCAGGCCGAGGACGTCGGGCCGCGCGAGCTGGTGGCCGCGATCTCCAGCGCGCGCGTCGGCGGGCCGTGCGCCCACGGCGACCGCGACCTGGCGGCGCGCGCCCGGCTCCATCACGAGAACCCGGCCCGGCCCCGCGCGATCTGGCTGGACTCCCCGATGCCCAGCGGCCAGCGCTACCGCCGCTGCTCGTGCGACCGCCCGTTCCTCCCGAGCCCCGGCGTCTGGGGCGACTCCAAGCGGGCCCGCTGGCCGGCGCTGCGCCTGCTCGCGCACCGCTGGCCCGAGTGCTCCCGCGGGCGCGCGTTCGGCCGGGGGATCCTGGCGTGGATCCTGGCCGCCGGCTGCTGGCGGGGGCGCGACGCCCCGCGCCTGCTCGTCGCGTCGGGCGCCTGGCCGCTAAAGAGGCGGCCAAAAGGGCGGCCAGGTCGCTAGCGGGCATGGCGGGCCCGGAACGGCCGCATTAGTTCGCGGCCGAGGGCGTCGGCCAGCCGCGGTTTTCTGTCGTGGGAGTACTCGTCGTCCCGCTCGAGCCGGTGGGCGAGGTAGCGCGCGAGGAACCCGGGGCGCGGCGCGTGGAACCGCTCGGCGAGCTGATACCACGGCTGGAGCGCCAGCTCGCACGTACAGCGGCCGGAGGGGCCGAGGGGCCCCGCCGGCAGCTCCTCGACCTCCGGCCACGGCACCCCGGCGCACTGGAACCCCCACAGGTCGGCGTCCATGTCGCTCCCGCCCTGCTCGTGGTCGAGCCGGACCCCAGTCGGGGCCCCGGGGCCCCCGACGATCGCGGATGCCGTGCCGCCCGGCGCACTGCGGGCCGCGCCGGGCGGTCGAGAGCGCGGTGAGCAGGTCGCGGCGCTCGATGTAGCTCGGGTTGCTCGCGTCGCTACAGCGGAGCTCGTATCCGGGGGCCCTGGAATAGGCGACGAAGCCGTCGGCGTGGAGCAGGTCGATCTGGTCGGCGCACCAGAACGGGCCGTCGGGGTCCCCGGACGGGCGCAGGAGCGTGAACTCCTGCTCGTCGCCGAGCACGCCGCCCACGATCGCGGCATACTCGGCGACGGCCAGCACGCCCGGGCCGCCGACTGCCAGCGCCCGCCCGCCGATCAGCTCGGCCGGCGAGGCATCCCTCTCCCTCTCGAGCGCTGCCCTGGTCAGCCGCGCCAAGCGTCGGAGTGCTCGCCTGCCCATGCGCGTTCAATCGTCGGCGCTGCTTCAAAACCAGTCGCGCCAGCGGCCTCAGCTAGCGGGTGCGGCGGGCGCGGCTAGCGAATGGCCCGGAACGGCCGCACTGGTTCGCGGTTAGAGAATGGCCCGGAACGGCCGCGCTGGTTCGCGGCCGAGGGCCTTAGCCAGGTCCGCGCACCGGTCGCCGTCCAGGTCCGGGCCGTGGTTGACGAGCCGGTGGGCGAAGTAGCGCGCAAGGCGCCCGGGGCGCGGCGCGCGGAACAGCCGGGCCGCCTCGTACCACGGCCGGAGCGCCATCGCGCACGAGCACCGGCGGCCCGCCGACTCCTTTTCAGCGATCTCTGGCCAGGGCCCCATGCGCCAGGAATCCTGGAAACCGGCAAGATCCTCGTCGTAGCCGAGGCCGCTGGCCCCGCGCCGCTCGTGCTCGAGGCGTACCCGCGCCGCGAGATCCCGGACGCCATGCCGGCCGGCGCAGTGCGGGCCGCGCCGGCCGGCCGAGATCGCCCAGGCCAGGTCGTCGCAGTCGAGCTCGCTCGGGTTGCTTGCGTCGCCGCACCGGAGGGAGTTCCCCTCGGTCCTGCTGTAGGCTACGAAGCCGTCGGCGTGGAGCACGTCGACGTCGCTGGCGTGCCAGAACGGGTGGTCCGGGTTCCCGCCCGGGCGCAGCCATGCGAAGTCGCGGGAGCCGTCCAGGACCAGGGCGTACTCCGCGACGCCCAGCACGCCCGGGCCGCAGCCGGCCAGCGCCGCCCCGCCGATCAACGCTGCCGGCGGGAGCCGCGCGGCGCGCTCCAGGGCCCCGGCGGCGCGCTGCCAGTTCTCCTCCTCGAGCTCGAGCTGGCGTACGACCGAGTCCGCGTCCCCCTGGTCCGCATCCCCCTGGTCCGCATCCCCCTGGTCCGCATCCCCCTGGTCCGTATCCCCCTGGTACTCGGCCATCAGATACCGGCCCGGCGATGTTCAAACCGAGCGTTTTTCTATGACGGCTATCTGGCGTACGGGTCATATGCCCATTGAAGCAAGGCTTGTCGCTGCTTCGGGCGATGCTTGCGGAGGGCGGCGCGGGTACGCGGGCCGCGCACGGTGCGCAGGCTGGCGACAACCTGGGCACGGTGGCGCGCGAACGACCGCCACCGCGAGATCTGGCGCCGGTCGACGGCCGGGATGCGCCGCCCGAGCCAATAGCGCATATACCACTGGAACCAACCGCGGGGGTCTGGCGCGATGATCCAGCCGCGCCGGCGCCACTCGCGCAGGCTGAGCCGCGACTTCAGGCCGAATTGGTTGATCGATGGGTCCGGGGCGGCCGGGGCGAGGCGCCCGGCCTTGATTGTGACCAGGAGCCATTCGCGCGGGAGCTCTCGATAGCAGTCTGTACAGTAGTGCCCCTCGAACGCGCCCATTGCGAGGACCCGACCAGGCGGGATCGGCCGTTTGCCTTTTTTGTCTCGAAACTCGGGCCCGAGGCGTCCGGGGCGCGCCTCGAGGACGTAGCTGTAGCCGTGCTGCATCTTGTCCCGGACGCGGACGACGCGCCCCGGGCGGAACCATGCGAGCGGGTGCCCATAGCGGCGCGCCCGCGCTGCGACGCGCGCGGCGGCCGGGTCCATTGTGAATACTACGCCAAAAAGGTCAGAACAACGCAATGGGCGCCCCTAATTCTGTACAGTCCTGCCCCTTTTTCTGTACACCCCGCTCCTATATTCACAGGCGCAGCTCCAAGATCCCCACGCCGGATGCTGCGGCAATCTCCAGGACGCGCTCTTCTCGCACGACGAAGGTCAGGCATGCGCAGGGGGAGAACTGCTGCTCCAATTGCGCCTGCTGCGCCAGCTGTGCCTGGCGTCGCTGCGCCGTCATGAACGCCTCGAACCCCTCCACCGACGTGTACGACCACCGCCCGTCGCAGAGGTTCGACGGCGAAACAACCCGCTGAATGACCGGGCACGATTCCTCTGACTTGGCGGGGAACCTCCACGAGAACGAGGGCGCGGACTCCAGCGGGATCGATGCTGCTGGCTTGGGCGATGCTGGCTTGGAAACTACTGGCTTAGGCGTCGCACGGTGGCCAGATCGCAGCGGGAGCTTCCACGCGCCGGCGCGGCACGTCGAGCTCCCGTAGTGCTGCGCCATGCGGCAGCGCTCGAACGTGTCTCCGCAAATCGGGCAGGCGATGAAGTCATGGCACGGCTTGGACCCGAGGGCGATGATGTCGAAGCTCTCGAACTGCATGGTTGGATAGGCTTGTTTTCGAACCGCTGGAAAGGCCTGTAGGGTAAGCAGGCCAATGGGAAATTCAAATTTCCGGGGCAGGGGCCCAGATTTGAACCAGCCATCTGGCGTATCAATGGCGACGCCACAGCAGAATCTCGAGGTCGCGGCCACCGGCCGGAAGTACTTCGTCATGCTCGCGGCGCCGTGCTCGCAGCAGGCGTTCGACCGCATGGCGCGGCCGGGCTCCGGGTGGGTCACGGGCGGCGCGTATGCCTGGTACACGATCCGCGGCTGCGTGGACGGAGGATTCCGCATCTTCCGGGACGGTGACGTCGGCCTGGCGCGGCGCGGCGACACGACGGTAACCGTCACCCTCGACGCACACGGCTGTATCGTGGCCGGCGACCGCCTCACTGAGCCCGGCCGCGCCCAAGAGGCCGCGGCCGCATGCCTGCGCGAATTCGACGGGATGGCCCCGGTGTCGGTGGACGGCGGCGTCGACACGTCCTACCTCGGCTCGCTCGGATGCCAGCTGAATCTGGACATGCTGGCCGCCCTCGGCTACCAGCGCGTCGGGCCCGACGACGTGCGCCCACTGTATGTCCGGAAGGTCGCGGATGACGGCATTGTCGTCGAGTTCGATGCCGGCGGACAGTTTCGCGTTGCCGGCGTGGCGTCGGCGGATATCGCCAGGGGCGTGGTGGCGGGGTGCCACGGGGCCCTCAAGCGGGCCCGTCTCGAGCCGGGCTGGGAGGCCACCGTCACGGCGCTCGCGGCCCGGGTAGGCGAGCTGGAGGGGGCCGTCCGGGATATCAAAGCGGAGCTTGCCGGGCGCCGCGCCATGGACGAACTCGCGCGCCACAGCGGGATCGGCGGGGCAAACGGATAATGGCGGCCCCGGCATGCGCGTTTTGGGTATAGCATGGTGCGGTGGACTGGTTTGAGGAGAGGCCCAGCATGATCCATGGCGCCTGCTGTGCTTGCCTTGCTGTTCGCCGTAGTTGTTCTCGCGGCCCCCGCTCTCGCCGCCCGCTCCCCTGCCCGGCTCGCCGCCCAGCGCTCCGCGGCCAACGCCCCCGCAGCGAGTTGCGAAGAGCTCTGCGAGCTGACTGGTGCCATGTCGAGCCCCGTGGTCATGATCGCGAACCTCTCGTCGATGTGCTCCCAGCTCGTCCAGCCATACCAGGCATACTGTTTCATCGAGGTGGCCTTTGCCACCGACTCGATCGGTCGGGGGCTTAAGACGATCGCCGAGTGCGGCTATCACTGCGGCGTGGCGGATGCCTGGCCGTTCTATGCCGCTGCCAAGGACAGCGATACCTCGGCCGGTGCCGCTGGCGTGGTCATGCTGGCGATCACAATCCTGGTCATTCTCGTCGCCGGCCTGCTGATGATCTATGGCTCGCTCCGCGCGGCTGGCGGAGCAAAAACAATGATCCTGAACCGGCAGTCGGTGCCGGTTCAGGGCGGGCCCGCCGTCATGCCCAGCGCCGCGATGGCTCTGGTCTCGCTTGCGATGCTGGTCGCTCTCGTGGCGCCGGTGTCGGCGCTTGGGACCCGCCCGATCGATTCGATCTGCCTGCGTTCCTGCTATGTTGGCCAGGCCGATCAGATCCTCGAAAACTACACCAACATCTTCGCGGCACAGCAGCGAGCCCCTCCGCCATACCGCGACGAGCTCGAAGTCGTCCTCCACCTGATGGAGGAGATGATCGACATGGTGCCGGGAGCCGTTGCGCAATGCGGCTCCGAGTGCGGATACCAAGACGTCATCGACCTCCCGAACGAGACGAGTGGTGGCGGGATGTTCATCGTCGGGCTCCTGTCGTTCATACTGTTGGCAGTCGCGGCGATAGTCGTCGGATGCATGATGGCGTGGCGTGTTACGCACCGCAAGCGACCAGCTTTGGAGCAGGATGCGCTGCTCGGCTGAGCACTCTCGACAGAGTGCCAGTTTTGGGGTCTCAACCGAAACGAGCTGCGAAGTGGCCGACCCATGGCGTCGATGTGCTTGATTCGTATATCGTCCGTGGATCCCTGCCGTCAACCCTCCAGTCGATCGGGGACCAGCGGAAGGCGGATCGCCCGAAATGGCCGGAAGAAGTAGCGGCCGAGGGCACTAGACAGGGCAATAATTCGGATGACCGCCATTCGACGCCTGGGGTAATCAAGTCGATGGGCAAAGTACTTCACAAGGGTTCCAGGCCGCGGGGCATGGAACAGATCAGGAAGCTGGCACCATGGCTGGATCGCCAGCGCGCAAGAGCAGCGCCGGCCGGCCGATCGTCGTTCCCATATCTCCGGCCAGGGGCCGTCCGTGTCGAGTCCGCAGAACTGCACACAATATTTACCGCGAGTGTACTCTGGGATTCGCTCGTGTTCGAGACGGACACGTGTGGCGAGATCGCGGATACCATGTCGACCGGCGCAATAGGGGCCAAGCCGGGCAGTCGAGAGTGCACGGGGCATACAGCAGTCTGCCGGAAACGAATAGTGCTCATCGTTACAGCGAACTTTGTTTCCCTTCGTTCTGGTGTAAGCGACAAGCCCGTCGGCGTGGAGTAAATCAATATTCGAGGCATGCCAGAACAGGTTCTTCCGGTTCAGGGGGGTTTCTTCTGGGCGCAACCATGCAAATCCGCGGGAGCCATCCAGGAGCAGAGCATACTCGGCGACGCTTAACACCCTCTGCCCAGACTCGGCCAGAGGGGCACCACCGATCATTGTGGCGGGCCGGAGCCGTATTATCCGCGCCAGGGCCCGAGCCACCCACCATTTGTATTTTGCTTCGAGTTCGGGGCGAGATTCGATCAAGTCTGCCGGATCGGCACCATCCAAGGGCGTGCCTGACGCATGGCCGGGCGCATCCATGGAGAGTAGACTGGTTCCGGTGGTCTTCAATTTGCTGCGATCGCCAGATATCTTCTGATCGCACAGCTAGTTTTGAATCGCCTGGCCGCCTAGCACGGATGGCGGCGGACCCCAGCGAGTTCCAGCTCGGCCTGGCCCTGGCGTGGCTCCAGCGCCTCGGGGACGGGGATGCCCATCGCGGGGCCGACCTGGCGTCGCTGGCGGCGACGGCCGGGCGCGTCGAGGATCCGAGGCACGCCAGTGCCTTCGGGTATCTCTTCGAGGCATACGCGACCTGGCGCCTCGGCCTGCGGCACTTCCAGGAAGCGAGTCTCGCGTTCCTGGATTCGCACCCGGACTACGTCGTCGCGAGGAGCCAGACGTACGCGGACCTGGGCGTCGACGCGCTCAGCCAGGACGAGCTGACCGCCGTCCAGATCAAGTGGCGCTCGAGAGACGCCGCGAAGCGTCCGGGCACGATCAGCGAGCGCGAGATCGGGACATTCTACGCCTACGCCGACCTGCTCGGGCTCGGCCGCACCCTGGCCGCCAACCCGGGCACGCGCCTGGCGCTGGTCCCGGCCGGGCTCGTGGCCGCCAACCGGATGGCGCTGGCCGAGGTCCCGCTCGATCGCTTCGCCGAGTTCTGCGGCCGGGCCGCGGGCCACACGCTGGCCCCGCCCCCGCCGCGCATCGACCAGCTCGCCGGCGTCGACCCGACCGACCTGGCCGATCAGCCCGACGCTGCGGACGGCGGCGGGCCAGCCGGCGGCCCCGCGCCCGCGCCTGCGTCTGCGCCCAAGCCTGTTCCTGTCGAGCCGCTCGACCCGGCGTCGATGCCGGGCCTGGCCGCGCAGTTCCGCGTGGTGATCCAAAACCGGTCGGCGATGCCGCTTCGCCCGGCCCAGGCCGCGTGCCTTGCCGCCGTCCGCGCCCAGTTCGCCCGCGTCGGGGCAGGCGCGGTCACGGCGGCAGCCGGTGCCGGGGCCGCTGCTGCCGCTGGTGCCGGGGCTGGTGCCGGGGCAGCGGCGGCCGGCGCCGGGGCTGGTGCCGAGGCGGCGGAACCCGAGGAGGACGAGATCGACCTGACGCGCGCCCAGATCCAGATGGCTTGCGGATCCGGCAAGAGCCGGGTGATGGCCGAGCTCCTGGCGGCCGAGGAGGGCCCGACGGCGCTCTTCGTCCCGAGCCTGGCACTGCTCGAGCAGAACACGGCCTGGCTGCTGGCGGCCCCGTGCCCGGTCGGCCGCCAGCCCATCCGCGTCATGCTGGTGGGAACGCGCGCCCGCTGCGAGCAGCTTGCGGCAGTGGCTGCGATTGCTGGAGCTCCTGGTCGCGTCGTCGTGCCGGGCGGCGAGATCCGGCCGGAGCCGCGCAGCTGCTGCGTCTGCGTGAACAACTCGGCGAAGCGTCTCGCCGATTGCCGGTTCGCGATGATCGCCGTGGACGAGGCGCACCACGTGTGGCGCGGCCCGGCGGACCAGGCGGCGGCTGAGGCGCGCCGCGCCCGCATCGAGGCGATCCCGGCGGAGCGCCGCCTGTATGTTACGGCGACGCCGCAGGCCGAGGGCCTGGCGTTCTCATATCCGATCCCGGCGGCGATCCGCGACGGGATCATTTGCGACTACCAGGCGATGCTGGTTGTTACGGACCCCGATCAGCGTCCAGCCGCCGCGCTGGTGCGCCTGCTCGATGCGCGCCGTGATCTACACCGCGTTCTAGCCTATTGTAATTCGTGCGATGCGGCATCGGAGTTTGCGGCGATGGTCGAGGCGGCTGGCATGCCGGCCGCGACGTTCGACTATCGCACGCCGCCGCGCGAGCGCCATAGTATCTTGGCACGGTTCGAAGCCGGCGCGATCCGCGTGCTGGCGACCGTCCACGTCCTTGGCGAGGGCGTCGATTTGCCCGCGGCTGACACGTGCATGTTTGTCGAGCCGCGCGGCTCGTCGATCGACGTGGTCCAGTGCCTCGGCCGCTGCCTGCGCCTCCACCCTGAGAAGCGTATCGCCACCGTCGTCCTCCCGACGAGCGAGGAGGGCGACGAACTCGACCGTTTCGCCCGCCAGCTTGGAGCGGCGGATATTCGCTGGCGTGACACGCACTGGCGCATGGCGCACCGCTGTATCGAGTATGCTGGCGCAGCCACGGCGGCAGATGAGATTACAGCTGCTTGCGACAAGTATGCGATCGAGATCTACCAGCGGGACGAGATCATCTTCGCGACCGAAGACCTCTTCGGGACGCGTCTGGCTCAGCTCCGCCAATTCATCACAGAACACGGGAAGATGCCGTCGCAGTCGGAACACTTCCTCGGAGAGCGTCAGCTCGCAATCTGGTGCGTCCACCGCCGCCAGGAGTACAAGCGGGGAACACTCAGCGCCGAGCGTATTGCCGCGATCAAGCAGGTCCCTACGTGGTCCTGGGAGTTCCGCGCTCGTCGTCTATTGGGACGCAACTACGCTGAGGGCTTCGCGCTTCAATTCGAGAGACTTCGCGAGTATGCGGGCAAGAATGGCCATCTGCCGTCGCAGAAGGACCCGGACCCGGAGGTTCGCGCGCTGGGCTCGTTCGTCAACAACCGCCGCGGCGACTACCGCCGCGGGGCCCTGGCCGCCGATCGCATCGCGGCCTTTGAGCAGCAGATCCCGGGGTGGGAGTGGGCCGAGTTCACAAAGCGCGCCAGAGTTGGCGTGCACCAAGAAGAGAACTTTCAGCTTCAACTCGGCAAGGTAGCCGCGTTCAGGGCGGCCAACGGTCATCTTCCACGCCAGGAGGGGAACGACGAGGAGGAGCGCCAGCTCGGCCAGTGGTGCATGAGCCGCAAGACGGAGTACAAGGCCGGCGTCCTCTCTCCTGAACGGGCGGCGGCGTGCCTGCGGATTCCCGGCTGGAAATGGAAGCAACAGAACTGTCGCCAACGTGATGCCGATCCAGATGTCGACTTCGCCCAGATGCTCGAGCGGGTCAAGGCGTACGTCGCCGCAGAGGATAAGCTTCCGTCGCAGTCCTCGCCGGATGCCGAAATCAAGCAGCTCGGCCAGTGGTGCATGTCCCGCCGTCGTGACAAGAAAGCCGGACGGCTTTCGGATGCTCGGAAAGCCGCGTGCATGACCGTGCCGCACTGGACCTGGTGAGGCCGCTGGCGAGACCGCGCCTCGGTGCCCCGGTGAGGCGCCTTGCTCGCGTTTTGACGGGAACGCCAAAATAGAACGCCGAAATTGCTGGGTCGCGACCAACTTCCTCGTGATCGAAGCGACCCCAGGAGATGGCTCCCTTAGGTCGAGTAGCGCATGAACGCGCTGCCTTCCTGAACGACCAAGAAATTGATACATCGTGCGACCACCACCATGCGGCAGGGCGTCGTCGGCGTGATGTACTGCGAGTGCCAGCGGATGAACGTCTCGCGGGCGCGCGACAGGTTGAGGTGGCCGCTCGGCTGGTACGAGCCGGGGAACAGCGCGAAGCTGACCATGAACGCGCCCGAGTCCTCGGGCGTCATCACGTACTGGCCGCCGTAGTGGTACGGGACGTACGTGTTGAAGAACAGCCCGGCGAAGTTGTCGTAGAACGTGATCACGTGCGCCACGATCGTGATCGAGTCCACCGCGGGCACCGGGAGGAAGTAGACCGCGTTGTGGATCTTGCCCATCGTGAGGTTGACGTTCTTGTCGGCGGCAGCAGTGACCGCGTTGACGAGCGTGTTCGCCGGGATCAGCGTCGTGGCCGAGTCGTTCTTCGTCGCCACGACCAGGCGGGTGAACCGGTGCCAATCGCGGAAGACGTACGGGTTACCATTCAGAGGGGCCCCCAATGCTGTGGGCGTGCCGGATGGGTTCAGCCGGTTGAACGAGGGCGAGAAGCCCAGGTTGATCGTCTCGACGGGGTACTTCAGCTGGGTCAGTTGGACCTCGCCGTCCAGCGACGAAACGTCCTGCGCCTGCTCGCCGAAGATGCGCACGAGCGAGAAGCCGACGCGGTGGATGTAGATGTCGTGAATCTCGGGGTTGACGAAGATGTTGTTCACGTACATCTCGAAGACGTCGAACGTGATGTTGCTGCCACCGGAGACCGCCGCCACACCGCCATACTGGTAGATCGGCTGGTAGGTGCGCGAGAAGAGGCCATGGCTCTTCGCGCCGATGGCGCCCTCTGTCGTGGCGGCGTAGTGGAAGTCGTAGCCTGCATGCGTGAAGAGGTTCGACTCGAGGAAGCAGTTGGGGGACTCGTAGACCAGGTTCGTCAGCTGGTCGATCGTCATCGAGATGTAGCGCTGGCCGAACGGGATCGAGACCGACGCGATTGCGAGGCGGGGGTCCTTGCAGTACCAGAATTCCAGCGGCTTCCAGACGTCCAGGGTCGGCTGGATCGGCTTCGGGGTCTGCGGGCCGTCCATGAACTGGACCTGCTCGTACGAGATGTCCGCATCGTTCGCCGCGTTCAGCGTCAGGATCGAATCGGTCGGGGGCACGGTCGCCGAACCGTACGCCAGAGCCGCACTCGTGTAGAGCCCATTCTCCATGGGGAGGTTCAGGGGCGTGTTCTGATGGGTGCCGAGATAGTCGAAGTCGACGACCGGGTTGCGCGCGAGGCCGCGGTAGCCGGTCAGGGGGTTCTGCTGGCCGAGCAGGCGGTTGTAGCCCCAGCGCTTCCACGGGGGCACCAGGAACTTCTCGGTCATCACGTCGGCCCACGTCGTGTACTTGTCGATCGGGTTGCCGTTCACCTCGAATTTCGTCTGCGTGAACATGCGGTTGCCGGGGTACTCGCAATACTGGACCAGGTTGCGGTAGGCGACGCTGGTGCGCGTGGTGCTGGCCTGGATCAGGTTGCCGAACGCATCAACGAGGTTGTAGTAGCTTCCCGGAATGATAGGAGGACCGTCGGCTCCGGAAATATCTGCCGGAAGGAACGTGCTGCTGACGATCGTCGTCAGCGCGCCACCGTAGAGCTGCGGGAAGCGGGCGTGGACGACCATGTCGAAGAAGAAGTCGCCGTACTGCGGGATGCTGAACTGGACCGTGCCGCCGGGGGCGGCCGTGCCGCTCTGCGTCTGGACCTTGTTGTACTCGAAGCCCAGCGCGGCGTACGGCTTGTAGTGCGCGTTCACGAACAGGATGTGCGTCTTCTCCAGGTCCGGGAGCGTCGGCATCACGTCGGCGAAGCCGGCGGCGCGGCGGGCGCACATGATGTCCTTGATGCGCTGGTTCAGCAGGCGCGTCGCCAGGATCATGCGATCGGCCTTGCCGTCGTTGGCGTTGATCTCGAACGAGCTCGCGTTCATGGCTGCGGTGGTGTGTCAGACGATGTCAGATCGGCTCTGGCGGGCGGTGGTATACCGGCGCGAAAACTTCCCCCCGCTCGTTCGGCCCTCCGGGCCTCACTCGCTGCTCGCCTCGCTCGCCCCAGTCTTACGAGTCGCGTCGCATCGGCTCGCCCCAATTCAGCTCGCCTCGCTCGCTCGGCTCGATGGCCCCCACTTCGCTCGGTCCCGCGGGCTCCACCTCGCCCGGCCCCGCGGGCTCCACCTCGCCCGGCCCCGCGGGCTCCACCTCGCCCGGCCCCGCGGGCTCCACCTCGCCCGGCCCCGCGAATCCTGGACAGCGTCCAGCCAGGATAGACGCGGCCGCCGTGAGCGCCGCTTTTGAACCGCGCCCCGTCGACTACGCCCCATGTCGCGCGATATGATAGCGCTTGGCTGGCCGCCTGTCTACCAAGCCGCCGACCAAGCCGCCGCCCAGGCTACCGCTCAGGCCACCGCCCAGGCTACCGCCATGGCCAGTCCGGCCGACGAGCCGGATCACTCCGCGGCCCGGGCGCTCCTCGCCGCCGTCCGCCGACTGGCCGCCTGGGCCGCGCTGGGCCGCTGCCGGGGGGAGCCGCGGCAGGCGATGGGGGTTTATGCCGCCCGGGCCTCGCCCGAGCGGCGTGGGGAACGGTTACCAAAACTGGCCGTCGCCACGCCGCCGCCAGCCGCCGCGGCGGTCCCGCGCCCCCTGTCGGACCCCGTGCCGGAGTTCCCGATCTACGCCATCTCCTTCGCGCCGTGGCCGGGCGGGGGCGGCTTCCTGTACGAGCACGGCCGCCGCCGGGCGACCGACATCGCCCGGCCGGACCCGGCCCGGCTCGCCGGGCCGGGTTCTGTCAGGCTGGGCTGGGCCACGACGATCGCCGCCGGGCCAAAATACCCGGGCGCCCCCCGCTGCCCGGTCTGCCTCGAGCGGCACCCGCGGCCGGCCGGGCCCTGGCTCGTCTGCCCGCGGACGGCGTACCTCGTCGACAGAACTTCGTTCGGCCAGCGCGAGTGGTGCGAGGGGGAGGGGCCGGCGCTGATCGTCCAGCTCGACGCGCTGTTCGGGCCGCGCTGGCCGTGGGACTGACGCCTTTTGAATCGGCCGGCCGCCAGGAGTGGTATACCCCCGGCCGGCCGGGGTAGCGTTCCTGCCGCACGATAACAGGATGGCCGCCCGGGCGCCGAGATGGCAGCCCTGGATGCTGCCGTATATGCTGGGGCCGGGCGGGGAGCCGTACCCACCGTGCCCGGACTGCGGGGTGCCCCACGCTGTCCGCACAGAAAACAATCGTAACGTGCTCGGCTGCCCGATGAGCGCGGCGCTTCTCGACCAGGATCATCGCCAGGGGACGGGAAGCCGTGCCCGCCTTATCGCCGAACCGCGGCCCATATTGCCCGCAGTGTTCGCAACGCCCGCGATGCGCGCGTTGCCCACATCGCCCGCGCTGACCGAGGGTATTCCGGGCCGCCTGGTCAGGAGGCTCGTCCTGGCCCGCCAGACCCGTGGGCCCAGTCCGCTGGCGTCGTGCGGCCCGACGTGGATACCGCGCCCGCTGGCGGACCCCGTGCCGGAGTTCCCGATCTGCCTGGTCACCTGCGAGATCCAAAACCATGTGGTGACGTCGATCGGCTGCGCGATCGTCCGGCGCCGGGCCACCGACATCGCGGCCGACCCCAACATCTGGCTGCTCCGGTCGGCCGAGCCGCCCCGCGCCCCCCGCTGCCCGGTCTGCCTCGAGCGCCACCCGCGGCCGGCCGGCAACGTTGTGCGCTGGGCGAACTGCCGCCGGACCTCGTACCTTATCGACAGAACTTCGTTCGGCCGGCGGCCGTGGCGCGCCGACGAGGGGCCGGCGCTGATCGTCCAGCTCAACGCATTATTCGGCCCGTGCTGGCCGTGGGACTGATCGGCGCCAGCTTCAATCGACCGTGTCGATGCGCCGCGGATCTTTTGCCTCACTGGATGCGGCCGCCGGGGCGGGCTGCGCGGCCGCTGGGGCGGGCTGTGCGGCCGCCGGGGCGGGCTGTGCGGCCGCCGGGGCGGGCTGTGCGGCCGCCGGACGATCGTTCGCGGCCACTATGCGATCGCACGTGGCCGATAGGCGATCGCACAGGTCAGATTGCGCGGTCCAATTTGATGTCTGCGGGATCGCTAGGACGTAAGGGCTCGGAGGCCAGCGGAAGAATGCCGGCACGGGCCAATCGCCCCCTGCCAACTCTAGCGCGCGGGCCCAGATCGCCCGGCTGCTCTTGAAATCGTCTTTGCCATCGTTACAAACGGGCGTGAAGATAAGCGGCCCCATCGGGATACGATTCGCCAATACACTCCTATACTATGCGCGGGTGAACTGTCGACGTTTTGCCATCCGGCCCGCCGCCAGGTCTATCTCCGGGCACGGGCGCGGTATCTTCCGATTTGCCCCCCGGTGTATTTGTTGGCGCATCCGCCGGCGCATCCGCCGGCACCTCGGGGCGCATGGGCACCCGCGGGACGATGACCCCGCCGCGGCGGATGAACATGAAAAGCGGTTGCTCGATGTCCTCCATTCGGGGGTGGTATCCCGTGGCCCTCTGTCTTGCGGCGATCACTTCCCTGATGCGCTGATTGAGCAGGCGGGTGGCCCGGATCATCCGCTCGTCGCGGTCCGCACGGGCGGCGCGACCTGGGGGGGCGGACTGTGGCTCCATGCTGAAGAATCGGGCCATTCAAAATAGAGATACGACCGCCGTCCAGCGATCAATTTCCTGTATTGCCGTGGTTCTTGTCAGCATCCTGGGCATACCCGGCCAACGAACAGGGCCGGCCGACCACATCGGCCACGACCACATCGGCCGCGACCACATCGGCCACGGTGGCCGTGTCGGCCGTGCCGCCTGGAGCCGCCCGGATTCGTTGAGTATCGGCCGCAGTGGCGCCCTGGTTGAGCGCGCGCGTCGCCAGAATCATGTAGTCGGCCCCGCCGCCGGTAGCGTTCGGACCGGGACCGCTCGCGCTCATAGCGGTGGCGCCGGGAAGTTCGGCTTGATGGAACAGGGCGGCCGTCCCAGTGGTATACCGCGCACCAGCAGATCCAATACTGGTCAACGGCCGCGACCCCGCGGCGGAGCTGTCGTTCTCTTTTGGTGCGGGCCCGTCTGAACTATCCTGCCGTGTCCGCCCGATCGGCGGGCGCGCGGCACGAGCCGAGCTCCACGTCTCCTGGCGGTATCTGGCGGCTGCGAAGCTGCCGGCCGCGTATCGGCGGGCCGCGTGTCGGCGGGCCGCGTGTCGGCGGGCCGCGTGTCGGCGGGCCGCGTATCGGCGGGCGATTGGCCGGGAACTGGCGGGGCGGTCACGTATTCGAGTGGAACTGTCGGGAATGCTCTGAACAGCACATTGAATTGGAGAGGGAGCCACCGTCCTCCTTGGCGTCCGGCTTCCCAGGCGTCCTGCTCCGCCCGCGCCCTCCTCTCGAGGATCACGGCCCGGATTGTTTGGTTCAGCAGGCGGCATTGCGGGGCGTCCCCCGGGGAATCTTGGTCGGCGTCCTCGCCGTCCTGCTCGGTGCTCCCCTGCGCGGCGCTCTCCTGCGCGGTGCTCTCCTGCGACCGATCATCCATCGCGGGCGCGCCAGTCTCCGTTGCTATACTGTAGCCAGCCCGGCGGTTCAATTCGTGCCGGGTTGGACAGGGCGCCAATCGTGATAGGATGGCGGCCACGCCGACGAAGGTGCTCGCGGCGCTGCGGCGCGACCGCGACGACCTCGGGGGCAACATCGCGCAGCAGCTGCGCGCGATCGACGAGGAGCTCTACGACCCGGCGCGGCACGAGTATTCCCCGGCGACCCGGACGTACACGCTGGTCCACGACCTCCCCACGTACGACGGGCTGCTCGCCCGGATGCCGGACGCGCGGGCGCGCGCGATCATCTACTCGGCCGTCCTCGACAGCCTGCGCCAGCGCGGCTGGCGCGCGAGCCTCGTCCTCGAGCAGGAGCCCGGCTTCCGCCCGGGCGCCCCCCCGCTCCGCGCTCCCCGCGCGGCCCGCATCGCCGTGAGCTGGGACAGCGACGAGCCAACCGACGCCGAGATCCGCGCGATGGGGGCCATTATCTCCCCGGGCTCCGCCCGGACGGGGGGACCGGGCGGAGCCCGGGCGGGGGGCGGACCGGGCGGCGCCCGGGCGGGGGGCGGACAGGGGGATGGGCGAGGCCGGGGGAGCGACGCGGCCCTTGACGACCCGGCGATCCGGCGCCTCTTCGGGTGAGCCCGGCGGCCCCAGTGGGCCAACTTTTGAATTCGCCGGCGGGCTGTATTCCCCTGGCCCAGCAAAGCAAGCAGTCTACAGCCATAATGTCAACTCTTGACGTCATCGCTTCACCCGAGTCCCTGCCGGTCGCGTTCACCACGAGCCCACCAGTGGTGGGCAACGCCTGCCCACCACCGACGGTGGGCAACGCCTGCCCGCACGATACCGCCGTCACCCGCTGGCGCGAGAGCATCTGGAACGTCGTCCTCTGGGCCGCGTTCGACCACGCCGATCCCCCGGCGATCGAGCGGCCGGTCGAAACGGCGGAGTGGACGCGGTTCCAGGACGCGCTGGTTGACGCCATGCTCATGGCGGGCGGCGTCGCCTTCGGCGCGTGCGTCACGGCCGTCCGGCGCGTCTTCTCGGGCTCCGCGGCGGACGCGCGCCGCGCGATCGACACGTTCCATGGGCAGGCCGCGACGATCGTCCGCAATTCGGGCGAAGATCTGCCGGGGCGGCATTGGATCGAATTCCAGAAGGGCCCCGATGCGTGGTTCGCGACGATGCGCGCGATCCTCGCCCGCGCCCGCGCCTCCGGGGCCCCCGACGTCGCGTACGAGCTCGGGCTGCGCCTCACGCAGCTCGAGGAGCAGTGGAAGATCCGGCGCGGCGACGCCAACGACCCCTTCTGTATGTTCTTCGGCCTCTACTATGCCTACCAGCCAGCCGTGCCTGGTCTGTAAATGTGCGTGTGGTACGTAGCGTGCTTTTGAATCTTTCGGCAGATTATCCGTCCGCTGCGGCGCATATCATCTTTAATGTTGGCCACTTCTGCCGGCGTGTCAGAACAGGAGGGCAGGAAGGTGGCGGAGGGGGTGTGGTTCGGCAACTTCGACTGGGTCGGCGGGGCCGACAAGGAGATCGAGCGGGAGTTCTACCGGCAGGTCGGGGGCGACGTCCCGGATTGCGCCGGCTGGTGGGAGGGCTTCGTCCCGATGGCGTCGTTCTACGTCGTGGCGCTGCTGGGGGCCAGGCGGCGCGCCGACGCCGCCGCGCTCCTGCGGGCCACCCGGGCGGCCCGGGCGCTCTACGCCGCGGGCGACGCGGGCCGGGCGAACCTCGGGGCGGTCGAGGCGCTCGACCGGGCGGCCGACGCGCGCGGGGACTCGCCGAACTGGGAGCTCGAGCGGGACCGGGCGTTCTGCCTGGCCGACCCGGCAGGATACGCCGCCCGAATTCGGGCGGCCGCCATCCGGGCCGGCGGCGGGTTCCCCGGCCCCCTCGATCGCGTCGGCGCCCTCCGGCGCTGCGTCGACGCGATCGAGGAGGCCGCGGCCACGGGGGCGGCGGCCGGCTCCGCGTCAGTCCAGGACGCCTGCCGCCTCCGCCTCGCCGCGGCCTTCTTCGAGGAGGAGCGCACCGGCAGCCAAAACAATCCCGCAGCCAACGCGTGCACAGTGGGCGCTCATGCCGGAAGCACCGCGACCCCCCGGTAGGCCAGGTCGGCCTGGCCGATCGCCGACGCGGCCCCGGCCCGGGCCGCGAAGTAGGCGCAGACGAGCGCGAGCAGAATGACCAGCAGGATCATCCAGTCCGGCGTGTTTTGGAGCATCGACGCGAACCCGGACGCGCCGCGCGAACCGCCAGCGGTGCCCGTCATCCCGGAGCCGTCCGCCATCCCGGAGCCGTCCGCCATCCCGGAGCCGTCCGCCATCCCGGAGCCGTCCGCCATC
>Ga0172379_10005232_pt1 | contig 18310 bp, 12 predicted proteins | sample GrowelOW334metaG_FD_119756 | JGI IMG/M metagenome (GOLD analysis project Ga0172379, IMG submission 119756) | Groundwater microbial communities from an aquifer near a municipal landfill in Southern Ontario, Canada - Groundwater well OW334 metaG | ecosystem: Environmental > Aquatic > Deep...
CTTATGCTTTCTTTACCTTGCCAAGAATTGCTGGAGAATTTATGTTTGGCGTCATGATTTATGATAATGATGAAGGTAAGCAAAGTAGTGAAGAAATCATCGGCAATGGTCCTATCGTATTCTTCCCTCCTGACGCAAGCAAACCAGATGTTCCTTTGGTCACTTTGAGGGCAAATCAAGCTACTGCTGAGGTGGGTGACGATATCACTTTTGATGTCATTTCCAAAATTATTTCTGATAGGCCTGATTTTGTCAAAGAAAGGACTATTTCGTATGATTTTGATGGTGACGGAACATGGGATTTGGTTACCAAACAAGATCGTGTTACTTATGCTTATGATAAGCCAAGCGACCCCGACGCTTCGGGGTGATGATATACGCCTAGAGCTTCGGTCATGTATAGATGATATAAAGGAGTGACTAATGGCTGAAAAATTATTATCAAAAATGGTCTAAAACCTAAATTGCTCGTAGATCAACGAGGTAAACTTGTGATCTTTAGAGATATTAGTGTCGGAGATATAGAAAAGAAAGAATTTTGTCTAGATATCAAAAAATGTAGCGGTAAAAATCTCATTACCTGAGGAACGGCGTTTTCGTTTGAATATCCTGACTATGGAAAATATTTTGTATCTCTGGATGTGAGTGATAAGTTTGCCAATCAGGCGAGCAAAAAACTAGCTTTGAATCTGAGTAGTGGAGATGTAACTACCCCGCTAAAGCCGGGGCAGGCTGGTGATTTCCACATCCTTGCTATTCCTGCTCCATCGCCAAATCAAAGCGGTATTATCGAATTTTTTGTCGGTAAAAATCTAGAAAATTCAATTCTCTATTATATTAGTTATCCTAATATAAGATGAGAATGCTATGTAGATGCAGATATTGCTGCAGACGCCAATAACGATGGTCTTGTAGATAATGATCATGACTTCAATTGTAATCAGCTTTCTTTGCAGAAATATCAACCGAGATATGATGGCGTGATCGGTAGAATTTACTATTCTCAAGCCGATCTCAAACTCGTGTCCAAAGATTTCACGGTGAATTTCTTGGATTTTGAAGTAGAGCTCGATCCCAAAGCCAAAGCAGTTTATGACAATATCACTGCTTTGCTCAATACTATGGAAGGAGATCTTCGATCGACTGGAGATCAAAAAACGTTCAAAACCTTGCTTACGTCTTTGAGAGATGGATTGGGTGATGCCAATAATTCAAAGTCAAACTTAGTTCAATTGACAGAATATATGGAAAAAAATATTATTACTTTGACCGACGATCAAAAACAAAGAATAGACAGCATCTCTGCTGTATTGGCCGATAAATCTGTCGTTGCTGCTCAATGAGGTAGTGAATATCAAAAAGCAAAAGCTGAAATTCTTTCTATTTTGCCCATGACTTTGTCCACTGAAGTTGCCGATTTGTTTGCACAATTTGATGCGGTAGTGGGTGATCAAACTCTTGATATTTCTCAGCAAGATAAAAGAAAAGAAATATTACAAAATATTGTTAATACCATCAGTGCCAATGTTGCCGAATGAACTGCTCTTGAGTGACAAATCGATAAGATAGATATGGATACTATCATCATGCCAAATATCTGTGTCATCATGCAGTTTTATGGCATCCCAAGCACCTTATGTAATAGTGAAGATACCAAAGCAGTCCCAGAAGGTCTTGTCGTAGAAACTGGTCAAAAAAGTTCTAGTTTACTCAAGATTGTGCTTATTGTGCTTGGTGTCTTGGTGGGTATATTCTTGATCTTGGTAGTTATCTTCGCTGTCAGAGCAAGAATGAATCAAGAACAGGAAGAGGAACTTGGCCCCGAAGCGTCGGGGCCACCACCTGCGCCAGCTGCTTAAAATTGACAATTGTCTCCCTTTCGTAAAGGGAGAAGCCCGAAGGGCAGAGGGATTTCTATTCAAAACAAAATCCTCCACCAATTCGTGGCCCCCCTCCTTTTGTAAAGGAGGACAAAATAGTGTGTACTAGTTTTGTATGAAAGTCCTTGCCAGGTAGGTGAGGACTTTTTTTATTTTTTGATTATGGTGCGTGCTTCGCTTTCCTGCGGAGCGTTACTTTTTTGCCTGCGGCGCTTGCCTACGGCGTGTGACTTTCTCTCATTGCCGAGAAAGTCACCAAAGAGGCTAGTTCTTTGCAAGACTCGCTCACGTGTGTTTTGCTATTTAAGAATGTAGTCCAGCTCAAACAAGTTGCAAGAACCAAAGATATTTACTTGCTTTGATGAGGCGTGATTACTCCTATTGTCGATATTTGAATTTGGGAATGGTCCCACATTAGACATTGCACTCGACCTTCCCTGCTTTGTTAAAATACCTATTAAGCCCTCTTGTGAAAGGGGGTGGCCGAAGGCCGGGGGATTTGTTTTTTTTGTCACTAGGGTCGAGGGGTTTGTTTCTTTATTACAATAATTATTACAGGTTTGTCAACCTTATGTGGATATATAAGGTAGGAAATTTGCAAAAAATTTAATTCTGGATATACTTATATTAGTGACGAGTATCGAGTGACGAGTCAAAATGTTTTATTTGGTAAATGTGTTGTTATGGGTGCTGAAAAAATAGATTATTCAAAACTCCAGAAAGGAAATGGCTTTGGCGAAGAGCAAAAAAAAGAACTTTTGAAGTTTGACTCTCAAGCTGAAATCAAAGCTGAAAATAAAGCAAATCTTGAAAAGCTTCGTGCTTATATTCTTGCTGATGTAAAAAATGAAAGTCTTAAAGAGCTTAGAAAGCTCGACAATGCTCAAATAAACAAAACTATGGATTTTATCGCCTCTAGTGCTGTCAAAACTAAAGACGGAGTTTTAGTCAAAGATGTGCTTGCTAGATGGATTAATTGACGTTCTCTGGCTAGTATCAAGCCTTATCTTGGTGTTGCTTTGAGTCAGGCGCTGATGATGATTTGCTGTGAAAAAGAAGACGCTCTGAAAAATGCTTTACCAAATTTCCATACTTCTAAGGCTATCGATGGAGCGTATGGATTAAATACATTTTCGGCTCTTAAAGAAGTTGTCTGAGCTGATTTCAATGGATTGCTAGATGGTAAAATATTGAATGCGCTTTATGATCAGGCAAGTGGCCTACTAGCTCCAGTTTCGGCACAAACCAATCAGATAAAAGGACCTGAAAAAACAGCAGAAGCTACTTTGATGAGTGCTTTGAGTTCAGAAGCTCAGACGATTTTGGCAAGTTTTGGAGTATTGCAAGATAAAGATTTGGAGCCTGTTTTGCCTTTTTTGAAAGGCGCTAACGATAAAGAAAAAATGAAAAATTTTGACGTATGAATTACTGCTGTGAAGGAGAAGATACAAGCTCCTGCTGTAGTGTATACATGATCGTTGACTGAAGATAATTTAGTTGCTGGCTCTGATGCTCAAGTGGTCTTGGAAATGTTTGACTTGGATGATGATGAGTTTAAGAATCTTTTGGGTCATGTAGTGGGCACTAGCGGTACTGATAAAATTCAAAATTTGAATGCAATTGCTGCTGCGATTAGACCGTATATAGTTGAAGAAGAAAAACCAGAAGATAAGAAAGTTGACGATAAGAAAGTTGACGATAATAGTGCCCCAGAAGGTTAAATTATATTCATATATTATTTATATTTTATGCTTATTCCCATGGTAGAAACATTACAATCTAGTCTAGAATCTCAGAATGAACTTTTTTCATTGAAGCTAGAGCTGTCTGAGCTTAAACAAGAAGTGGAAACTAATAGGTCTATAGACGTTGATTTTGTTAAAAAAACTTTCACATTGAATGGAAGACCATTAGATGATGTTGTTAAGGTTGAGTCTGTAGAAAATCCTAAAGGTTTCAAATTTTCTTGCTCTTTTGTTCCTTCTGATGGCAGGTCTAGAATATTAGATGTTTATTTTTCTGTTGATCAAGCTACTTGAAAAGCAAAAATATTAGATGTTCAAGCACCGCTTCTAAAAGACTCTTCCAAATATATTTCAATAGTTTCTAGTTGAATGAGTTTTTCTGGCACAAAATATGTGCTTGTTGATCTGCCTTCAAATGAACAAGCAGCCGTCAATATTCTTTTTGTACCGGAAAATGAGGCGAAAAAAATTCAGAAAATGAAAGAACCTGAGGCACAAAAAAATAAAATTTTTACTGATTTTATGGAAAAAAATCTCACTATCGATGGTCAGCGTTTTGTTTTTGCTTCTTATCCTCAAAATCTCGCCATAAACGTATTGTCCAATGGCGCTTACAAGCTTCAATTTGATCATCCTACAAAGGACTTGGACGGCGCTGCTAAGTCCAATCAAGTGAGTTTGGAATTTATCCCTGTCATGGATGGCGACCAAATCACAAAGATTGTTTTCAACAAAAAAAATAATTTGGACACCGTCCAAAGTGGAGATGCTGTATATGATATTTATATCGATGAGAATTCTACAGATCTTGCTAAGGCTATTGAATTTAAGCTCAATATTGCCAAAACCCAAAAGAATGTTGTCGACAAGATTAAAAAGATTTCTTTGTCTGATATGGTAGAAAAAGATTCGGAAGATGTAAAATATTTTTCCAATTTTGCTACCTCAAAAAATGTCTATTCCAAGGCAGAAAATCAATCGCTTGACCAACTTCCTGCTGCATATTTGGCAAAGTTCGCTTTGTTGGATTACTCAACTACTAAGCGTTTTGCGTACCCTCAAAATCCTGACGCACAAGATATTGTTATCGAATTTGATAAAAAATGAGTTTTGGTTGAAGGCCAGGAAATCACTATGCCAAAATTATTTGGATTTGCGAGACAATATAAGGTACAATTATGAAAATTGATAGAAACTACCAAATCAGCTAGAGAAGCACAAGAAATCGCACAAAAAACAAAATTGCAATCTCTGGCTACATTATGATATCAAAATAATCAATTTTCTAGTGTGCCATTGATATGAAAAATCGATATCGAATGAAGATATCCTATTACTTTTACCAAAATTTGAAGCGCTCAATTTGCTGAAGCCGTAGAATTGAAAAGTCAGGTATTTAAAGTGTATTTTGATGATAATCAAGATGTCAAAATCGATGGAAAAAGTACAAAAATGTATACACCATTGGCATACAAAAAGAAATTCCTTTCTTCAGCATATAAGAAAGAGGAGAATACCGAAAAAAATAATCTTAAATATGTCGTTTTTGAGCCCACTATTGTGTGATCTGAAGATAAGCAATATTTTCAAGTCGATATCAATCCTAGCACTGAAAAGCCAGAACAACAAGAAGAGAATATTTCTATAACTTGATTGCCTACTTCATTGGGTCCTATATACTACAATAAAGATGCGACTACTATCCAAATTTTAAGTGCTAGTAAGTCTCGTAAATATGTGCCATTGTTGACTATAGCTATCGAGCAAAACGTCAAAGATATCAATGATTTTGATATCATCAAGCCTGAAAAAAAAGATGTAGATACTTTTTCTGCTAATTATCTTGATGTTTTGAAGACTAATAAAGCCTACAAAGAGATGATTTGGTCTTTGCTTGATAAAGAATGAACTTATCAATTGGATGAGGCTAAAATACAGACTCTGATAAACTCTTACAACAAGAAATTTTCAACAAGCGCCTATCCTGTTCAAAATCCTGAGAAGTGAGAAGTTGTCTACTATAGTGCCAAAAAAGAAAACAACAAAATCGTTTTTGCTGAAGATGAAGTCAATAAAAAAATCGTCGAGCAAAAAGCTCTTTTTATAAAGAGACTTGATGAAATCAAAAAAATCTTTCTTGCTGAAAAAGCTGCCCAAGAAAAAATCAGAACTCTAAAAACGGAAACTTTCAATGACGAGAATAAAACACCAAGATTTTATGTTTTTGTGCCTGATGCAAGTTCATCTCTTACTGAATTTAGAATAAATGGCGTAAAAAATAATCTATTAAGTATCTTGGATGAAAAATATGATCCTACCTTGGTTGAATATAAAATAAAAATTAAAGCTAAAGAGAACGATTCCTTGACTGACAAAGTCGTATTGTACTATAATTACAAATGAGAATATAATATGGAGAAAAATAAAGCTATCTTCTTTAAGGGTTCCAAATCTAGTCCTGATTATAAGTGACTTTTTAGTCTCGAGAATTTGTCTGGTCAAAAAGAATCGTGAGGTATCAAGCCAGATAAGGATGGCAAAAAATTAATCTTTACTGACGATTTTGAGCTGCAAAAATAAATGCCCTCTTTTCTCATGCAAAAAACCCTCCATGTGGAGGGTTTTTTATTATTCTGTTTGTGCGTCGTATCTTACTTTGATTCTGGATTTCAGCTTTGGTAATGTATTGTACCGAGGCGGTCTGATTTTGAGCGTAGCGGTTGAAATTTCTGGATAAGAAAGAATGATTTCTTTGGCCTCATTTTTGTCCATTCCTAATATACGTGACTTGATTCCATCAAGCACCCCATTGATATCTTTTGTAAAATTGTATCATTGTACTACATTTACCTTTGTCGGTATGATATACACTCATTCGTCTTCTTTGATATCATTGAAAAATACAATGGAACTTTTGTCGACATTCACAAATTCAACTTTTTCTGAAGGTCTTTGACTGAGATATTTACGAATACCTTCTAGGAGATCTTCGGTCTTGATGTATAAAAAGTTGAGACGAACGATGATGGTTCATTTGATGAGCGAGCTTCTGTCTCACGCTTTATTGTTGACTGCGATGCTTATAATCTGCGGCTTGATAAGACTATCAAAGTTGAGAAGTAGATTGTTTTCTAGTTTAAAATTTTGACTGACGATATTTTTTTTCTGTTTCATGATGTATTCAACGAGTTTTCCTGAGAGGATGTCGATGTCTTTTTCTGTAATGGTTCCTTGTGACTGAACCGCTCCTCATGAGAATTGTTCCACTGCTTCTCCATAGACTTCTTTGAAGTAGTAGCTGTTTTTGAGCAGCTTGATATATACTTTGGTGTTTTTGGCGATGTTTCCTTTGGCTCCGATGAGGAATCCTTGCGCATCTTGTTCTGTAGCCGTAACTCAGATAGTTGTTTCACCTCGATTGTCTCCCTGGGCTGCTGGAATTTTGAATCGATTATTGGACTTGAATGCAATACCGTCCGAAGTTTCTAGTCTGGTTCATTTGATAAATGAATATTCTTTTTCTGTTTTGTTGATGATTCTTATTTGTCCGTGTGAAGGATTTTGGAGATGTTTCACATTGGCCACGCTCAGCGACATGTCGTATTTGTAGTCTATAAATCCGCTTGAGGCAGGGATGCTGAGATATCTAGAGAGGGTAGGATATTCTGTGTCGCCCGCTGGATAGTAGCGGAAATTGTAGATTACGCTTTCTATCTGATTTGCTGATTTGAGTGTAAGCGTCGCGCTTGGTAAGATCAAGGTATACAGCAAAAACATAATCACCAGAAAAAATATTACCTCAAATCCAAAAATAGCATAGAAGAGGTAGTTTTTTTTGGAATATGCTTGGAGATGAAACCTTTTGATGTTGAAAAAAAACAAGTAAATCAGATTGAGTATCTTGAAGAACTTGTGTTTCTCTTGGTGGATTACTTGAAGTCCTATTTTTTGGAAAAAATGTTTTGCTTTGTCTGTTTTGGTTACAAAAAATGCATTTAGTTTTTTTTCTTCGATGATTTCCTGAATTTGTTTGCCTCGCCATTCATTATCAAAAAAAGCATGTTCAGGATCTATGTAGATGTGAATTGTCTTGTTGTTTGGGATTTTCTCAAGTGTTTTGAAAATCTTATAAAGACTGTTATCTTTGAGGAAGAAGAGCTTCATGAATGAAAAACGATAAACGGTAAACGGTACACGTAGCACTTTACTCATTCTACGTTTCACGTTATTTTTATTCTATGAGTTTGGTAATGGGTGTTGCTATGCTGCGATCGATTTCGTTTTGTCTTCGTACGTGATTGATGTATAGACAATACATGATCACCAAAAAAGATACGTATTGTTTGATATCAATCATGATGCTCCCTATGGAGATTACTCCATATCTTGGATATTGTTGAAACACTAAGACGATATTGATGATAAATAAGAGTATGGCAAATCCTAGCATTCCAAATCCTGTTTTCTTCTTTACTCGTTTGAGGATAAGGATAAATAACGCTGTCGCTAGCGATCAAATAGAAAGAAATAGTCCTATGGGCAACACTGCGTTAAATTTGTTTAATTGACTCTCAAAATGCAATGATTTTACTCCAATAATTGAATCTGTCGGGAATCCAATAAAATTGTCTCCAAACATAAGAAATATGCCCAATGGTACTATTGCCAAACTGAATGCAAAGAATAGGATGTCTGCTCGATTTTTTCTATTTTCTACTCTTATTATTTTTTTGAGAAACATACCTATCGAGATGAATGCTCCTGCTACCATTCCTGCAAAATGAAATTTATATCCATACGGAGAGAGTGTGCTGAGAAATCATCCAATGCCTTCTGGCAAAGAACCTCTATCTAGTATTGAGGTTGTTAGCGCTCCTAATACGTACATAGAGATTACTAGTGCGGGAAGTCGGTAAAAGAATTTCCAAAAATTTTGATATGTTTTTCTAGTAAGATATCGTCATACAACAACAAAAACTAAAAATGCTATAATTATTCCTAGTCCTGTCATATAAATTTTTGAGGCTCACCATGTGATGTACGGGTACATGAAACTTGTTAATTTATAAAGTCGTTAACTGAGTGAACTTAGTCAACTTGGACTAAGTTTTACTAATTTTACTCAGTTTTACTCATTATTTATCTTAAGAATTCAATCACCTTTGTCTCTCTGATTCCTGTTACTCTGATGATACCAGGATAATCAAGCTGTGCTTCTATCTTTGCTCCTATGTCTTTCAATAATGTTTCTACTTCAAGATCAGTGATTTTCTTAGGATCTACATAGACCATGATTTCTCTACCTGCTTGCATGATATGTACCTTTTCTACTCCTTCGAGTGTATAGATCAATTTTTCAAGTTCTCCCATCTTTTCGATAAAGAGTTCTTTTGTGTTAAATCTTGCACCTGGTCTAGAGGCTGAAATTGCGTCTGCTGCTGCTACGATCCATGATATAGGATTGTTGATCGGAATGTCATAGTGATGTGATTCTGCAGCATTGACGATCACTGGATCGAGTCAGAATTTTTTGAGTATTTCCCCCCCTATCTTTGCATGAGATTCGCCTGTTGTTGCTACGATTTTTCCTATATCGTGAAGCAGTCCTGCTTTTTTTGCAAGTACAGGATCGAGTCCCAGTTCGCTTGCAATAGCTTCACAGATTTTTGCTACTTCGATACAGTGCTGTCGTAGATTTTGTCCATAACTGTATCTGAGATAGAATTGTCCTATCATCTTTACCAATTCTGGTTTCATCATCGGAATGTTGAGCATAGTCAGTGCTTCTTTACCCTTTTCGAGTACAATATTTTCTAGCTCTCCGACTGTTTCGTTGTACGTTTTTTCGATGTAGAATGGATTGATTCTTCCATCTTTTACGAGCTTTTGAAGCGTAATTGCAGCGATATGTCTTTTTTCACTATCAAAGCAAGAAATTCTTACGGTCAATGGCGTGTCGTCAACAATCAATTCTACGCCAGTAGTTTTTTCAAAGAAAGAGATATTTCTTCCTTCTCTTCCGATCAGCTTTCCTTTGAAGTCTTCATTGGGAAGGTCTACGATCTTGCTAGTGAATTCTGTCACTGCATCTACTGCAACTCTTGGCAAAGACTTGCTGATGATCTGAGCAGCTTCCTTGTCTGCTTCCTCTTTTTTGATGGTTTTCAATTTTTCGATAAAGTCTGTTATTTCTTTCTGATTTTCTGTCTCTACTTTGCTGAGAAGAAGTTTTTTGGCGTCGTCTTTTGACATGTTTGCAACCTCTGCGATTTTTCCTGTCTGTTCTTTGATGCGTTCTTCGAGTTCCTTTTGTTTGTCGCTCAGCTTTGTTTTTTCTTCTTCGAGTTTTTCTAGTTTTTCATCCATCTTTTCTTCTCTTGCAAGAAGTCTATTTTGGATTACTTCCATCTTTTCCATTCTTTGTGCTTCGATTTTTTGTGCTCTTTCTTCTGCTTGTTCAAGTGCCTTTTCTCCTTTCTTTTTTGCGTCTTCTAGTGTATCGTCTGCTTTCTTTTTGGCTGCCGCCAACATTTCTTCTTCGATTTCTTTGAGTCTAGCCATTTTGTCTTTGAATTGGATTGCTTTTTCTGTCAGCGTCTTTTTGTATCCGTAGAATCATGCCACGGCTCATAGTCACAGGGCTACTACGTAGCCTACGATATTTAGTATGCTCATGGGGGTGTTTGTAATTTGAATAAATAAAAAAATCACTCAGCAAGGAGTATAAATTTTGACCCTGAGAATGCAACTAAAAATTCGTTACTGGATTTGTGAAATTTTGATTTTGAGAATGTCTTGCTCTTTGCTATTTGTGCTGAGACTAAGCGCTTTTGCGTAATTTTTTTTACTTTCTTCGCGGTTGTTTTGTCGAAGATATACGTCTCCAATTATCCTGAAAAGATAAGATTCGTTATATTTTTCTGCCAATGTAACAAGATTTGTTGATTCTGACGCTGGTATCGCCTTGTCCTTTGTCAATGCTAGTCCTATTTTTCCATATGTACATACGTCCATGTTTGCTCCTGTATGTGTCGTAATACAGTTTGTGACGTACATTTCGCTCAGTATTTTGTTTTCTTCGTATATAGCTGCTTGTTCTTGAAGACTGTATGGTTTGTAAAATGCTTGATAAAAATATTCATAGTAATCAGATTCTGATATGTCTTTTTGACCTAGCAATTTTTGTCGAATTTGTATCATATTTTTTGTGTCTTCTACGGCATTGTAGCTCAATAGTAAATATCTATAACTATCTGTCTGTAGTGTTGTATCGTCGACTTGAGATAGATATAATACGGCTTCGTTATATTCTTTTGCTCGATAAAAACTTACTCCGATGAGGAATTTGTAGAGATTTCTGTTGCTACTATCTACGTCTGCCAATTTGAGAAAATAATCATTAGCTGCTTCTCGATTGTTGGTCAGAAAATGTGTGTAAGCGAGGATTTGATAAGGCAGAATATATTTGTTGTCTTGTAGTGCTGTTTCGAGAGCGAGTTTTTTGGCGATAGAAAAGTAACCGTTTTTGAGCAGACTAAGCGCCACGAGCGCGTCTTGGTAATATTTGGGAATGGCTTTGGTGCTGTTGTATTGTGAAATCGCTTGGGTGATGGACTGAATCGCTGTTTTGTATTTGGCAGAACTGATGTCGTTGAAGAGTTCTCGTGCTCATTTGTAGTCTTTGTATCGTAGTTTGATAAGTCCCTGATAGAAATTGTAATCTTGTATATCTAAACGACCTTGACTTTTGTATTCGTCCATGATGGGGATGATTTTTTTTATGCTTTGTAGATCAGTAATAGATACAATAGTCGGATCGTGAATCACTATGTAGAGGTGAAGTGTGGGTTCGATGCTTTGATCATATTCAGGATTTGTGATCACTTCTTGAAGATATTTGTTGGCTTTTTCAAATTCGTAATTTTGCGCCAATTTTTCTATCAGCGTTTTCGCAATTTTGGAATCTTTGTTCTTTTGATAAGCGATTTCTAGGATGCTTATGTCTTGATTTAATTGTATTTTATCTTGGGTGTTTCATAAGAGGGATGTGGGACGCGTATCGATGGTTGCGGTTCCGGTTGAGACAATAGGATCGAGAGTAGTCGTGGAAAGCGGTTCGCGGGTCGCGGGACGCGTATTGAGTGTTGTTCCCGATACATTCGTGGTATGAGAAAAAATGAATACCAATCGGCATCCCAAGAGGAATAAGAATATGATATGAATATTTTTTTCTGCGGTACGCATGGATCAACGATTGATAAAGGCCCCTCGGGCGATAAACAATAGATAAACGATTGATAAAGGTTTCACGATAAGCTGAACTATTTGATTATATTCAAAATTGCGAGTTTTTCAAAAAAAACACTGCTGAAGCAGCGTTTCGGATTGACATTTTATGTGTTTTTGGCTTATTTGTTGTAGGTCAGGTTGGTGTTTCCTGGTAATTTTACCACTTCTGCGCTAACATCCACTACTTCTCTTCTATTGTTGGTCCCTTGGATTGATTCTCGATTGAGTTGTTTGTAGTCTAGGAGCTTTGTTTTGAGGATTTCAAAATTGAATGATATGGTATTGAGTTTTTGATTTTCTTGTCTGAGAAAATATCCGCGCGTAGAAGAACGATTGACGTAGAGGAGATATGCTAATGTAGCAAAGATAAATACCGCTGCCAGTCCTCATACTTTCAATATTTCTACCGTCGCATCGTATCTTTTGTATTTCAAAATCAAGCCTGAGTAGGCTTTTTTTATTGAACTTGTCTGGACAAAGGAGAAGACTTTCAAATTTTTAACGGTAAACGGTAAACGGTAAACGTGAAACGGTAAACGGTTTTTTTGGTGCGTGGCACATTAGCCATTATCCGTTGTGTGTTCAATGACTCTCAATTTTGCGCTTCTGGCTGCCTTATTTTTTTGTACTTCGGTGTAGTGTGGTTGAATCGTTTTCGGGGTCAGTATAGTAAACTGTCATCATTCTTCAAGCTGTTTAAAATATGTTTTTACTAATCTATCTTCTATGCTATGATAACTGATGATGGCGCATCTGCCTTTCTTACTCAAGACCTGGGGTAATTGTTCCAAAAATACTTTGATATTCTGAATCTCTTGATTGGTTTCTATCCTGAGACACTGGAAGATAACTGCACATGCCTTGTCTCCTAGCCCACAAGCATTGAGGATTTTTTTGAAGTCGTAGGTAGTTTTGATCTGGTGTTTTGCTCTTTCTCTGATGATGGTCTCTCCTAGTTCTTTGGCCTTTTTCTCTGTAAAATCGCCGTAGGTGATGAACATATGCATGAGGTCTGGGAGTTTGTAGGTATTGATGATATCGTAGGCGCTGTGTTTTGCGTCTTGATCAAATCTCATATCCAGATCTGCATTTTCTTTGATAGAAAAACCACGCGTCCCATCCTTGAAGTGTTCGAGATTGACTCATAGATCGAGGAGAATGTAATCGGCCTTTCTGTGTTCTAATATTTTTTGAATGTTCGCATAGGAATCGTGGACGAGGGTCGCGGGACGAGGGTCGCGGTCCAGGAACGCGGAGATTCTCTCTTGAGCTTTTTTGAGCATTTTTTCGTCCACATCCAATCCAATGAGGGTCGATGGTGTAGGATAGAGTTTTTCGAGCATGGCTAAAGTGTGGCCACCGTGGCCGAGGGTTCCGTCGACGATGATTTTGGGATTTGCAGGCATGAAGTCTAGGACTTCTTTGAGTAGGACGGGAGTATGTATGATCATGAATGAGTGAACTGAGTAAAATGAGTAAACTGAGTAAACTGAGTAAGTGGTGTATAGGGATAGAAAAGAGGAATGCAATTCGGGTTTGGGGGCTGAATTTGACATTTTTTGTTGGTGGGGTGGAGTAGGCCTGGATTTGCATAAGATATGAGGGCGGAGTATAATAGAGTAAGGTTCCTTTTATTTCTCTTTCGCTTCCCTTATGGATACTCATCCATCATCGGCACATGGAACGAGATCAAACACTCCTGAGGTTGTGCATATAGACGCTTTACCTCAAGATATTCATATAGAGGAAACTCCACAATTTATCGCTTTGATCAATCTCTTCAATCATATTGAAGATACAAAATATAAAGTTTTGGATATTTTAAAATCTTCCGCTATTTTTACCAAATTTTATGATTTTGTTGTTCGTAATATCATAGAAAATAAGGTTGTCGTCCAGCGTGAATTGTCAGAAGTGTTTATGTCCAAAATTGAAGATCTGAGAAACAGATATCATCATGATGAGATAGGAAAAAATCGAGCATTGGTTTATGAGCTTATCTTCAAAAAACATTACACAATCTCTGACAAAGAAGTTATTTTGTCGGAATTGAATTTTAGTCAGGCTTATTATATCTTGAAAAAGGTATTTTTTGGTCATCGTAGAAGAAATCTTGATGAGAATAAACAGGTAGTCGATGAATATATTCATTCCAGAGAGACTATGAAAATTTTGTTGCGTGATTTATTGCCTCATGTCGATGAGGATAAACTTTCGATTTCCGATCGTATGACATCCATTATCATTGCTTTGTTGCATGATGTTGTGGAGGAAGATCCCGCTTATGCCGCTGTTATTGAACGCGACTTTGGTCCGGATGTCGCTAAGGGGGTCTGATTGTTGAGTAAGAAAAAATGGCAAGATTGTATGACGTCAGAAGAAAAAAAAGAATATGAAACGTCTGATGATGCCAGAAAGCATGCTATTATGATGCAAGTTAAAAAAGAGAGAAATCATGAATATTTCAAGGATTTACCTACTTTGGAACTCAAATATCTCTTGCCCAAATTGGCCGATAGGATTCATAATTTGAAAACGCTGAAATGAAGTCCACAAGATGAAATCGAGCGCAAACTTCAAGAAACCAAAGACTACTTTTTGAGGCCAGAAATAAAAAAACTTTCTCCTCAGGGCTACGCCCTGATTGAAGACGAGGTCGGTGTATTAGAGGATTGTTTGAAAACATTGACTTCACATCATACAGGAAAAGATATGCAATAAGATTGAATACTTTCTGTAAAACGCTACACATAGGTTATGTGAACATATCTCGGACAAAACTTTCTTATCGACGCAAAGGTCAGACAATATATTGCTGACCATATTTTTTCTTTGTATCGTGAATTGTGATGTGAGGCATTGATAGAAATCGGTCCTGGGAAGTGATCTATCACCAGACTCATCAACACGGTTTCTTCCAATTTTTTCTTAATCGAGAAGGACGAAAAGCTTGTTGGTACGCGGGACGCGGAACGCGTAACGGGCAACGTCATTGTGTGAGATGTGCTTGATCTGAATGTAAAAACGATACTAGAAACAAAGAAGCTAGATACCAAGAAAACGTTGGTCGTAGGTAATCTGCCTTATTATATCACTTCTCCTATTTTGAGAAAATTTTTTGGAAACTGATCGCAGGAATTTGCGGGAGGAATTTTCATGGTGCAGGATGAAGTCGCGCAAAGACTGGATTCTCAGACACACAAAAAATCATATTTGCGATGGCTTTTGCATTACGCCTATCAGGTAAAATATCTCAAATGAGTTCCTGCAAAATGTTTCAAGCCCGCACCAAAGGTGAAAAGTGCTTTGATAGCGTTGAACGTGAAACGTGAAACGGTTAACGTGAAATTTGAGAAATTGATTCAGTTCTTGGATTTGTATTCGCCGTTTACGAGGAAGACTTTGGGTGCAATCGGTACGATGTTGACGAAAAAAGTATCGAGGGACCCCGAAGTCTCGAGGGCAGGCGCGGGATGCGGGACGAGTTTTGTTATTCCAGAATATTTGAGAAAGAAGAGGATGGAAGAATTGACGTGGGAAGAATTGGAAGAAATTTTGAAGTAAATCCAACGACAGTCGGGCCTAAACCATATTTTCTTTTGAGGTTACATAACGTTTCGCACTAGTCCGATGTCGTTAGATATACAGACAGAAGTTTGTTTCTCTTAATTGTTTAAACTCTTAATTATGGAGGAACTTCTTTTTCTTTAAACTAAATTATAGTTACCAACCAAATAAGCCTGAAATGTAATGAAGGATTGTTGTGTTGGTAACTACATATGCTTCAATCAAAAATCTGAATTATATTTTTTGAAGGAGTGTATGAAAAATCTAAATTAAAAACAAGCTCCCGGTTATTTCTTTATATAATTTTTTCTATCAAAGCTTTCCAGATAGGTAAAACCTGTATTTTAAGATTATCGATTGTTATTTCTTCTTGTTGGTCATACGTGATGATAAATCATGTGGTAAGATTAAATGCTTTCATAGCTTCCAAAAGTCATTTTGTTTCTCTTTCTTTGTTCTCAAAATTCAATTCTCGAGATACTTGTATCGCTTGGTTGATTTTCGTTCATGTTTTTACTATGAAATCGCACTCTTTCCCCTTTTGGAAATAATAAAATTCCTTTTCTTGTCTATACAAACGTATCGCAACTAGATTTTCCAGTTTTTTACCGCGATTTTCAGAATAATTCGTCGCTAGATTGATGAATGAATTATCTGATAGATATATTTTTTTTGGACTCAAAATAAATTTTTTCGGAGAGAAAGAAAATTTACTGACTCCTATGACGAAGAATGCATCTTGAAGATAATTTAGGTAGTTTCCCAATGTTTTCTTTGATCAATCAATATTTTGGCTTTGTAAATATTCATAAAATTTTCCCAGAGAAAATATTGTCGCATAAGAATTGACTATATATTTCATGAAATACTCAAAAAGGAATTTGGATTTTATTGAATACCTTTCGAGAATATCTTTGTAAAAAATCGTTTTATAATAATTCTCTATTGTTTTTGTTTTTTCGGATTTTTCTTGTGCTAGTAATTCACCGAATCATCAGTATTCGACGTAGTCCTGCAAGATATTCATGATGTCTCCTTTTTTGATAGAATATTCAATGTTCTTTGTTTCGATATGATGATATTTGATTATTTCCTCAAAAGAAAATGGTAATACAAGCAGATGATGATACCTTCATCTCAATTCTGTCGAAACCTCTTCCAAGAGAAGCTGCGAACTACTGCCAGATACAACTATTTTATACCCACCATCTTTGAATGTTCTCAGAATTTTTCCATAATTTTTGAGATTTTGTATTTCATCAAAAAATAAGTAAGTCGGTTTTTTCCCATACAATTCGTAATGTGCGTCAATCAATAGTCATAAGTCTTTGGTTTGAAGATCTATGAGTCTGTAATCTTCAAAATTAACGAAGAGAACATCGTTCTTGGCATGTTTTTTAAGTAATCAAGAAATAATCTGATACATAAAAAACGTTTTTCCTGCTCTTCTCGGTCAGATTATAGCCAAAATCTGAGAGAAATCCTTATCAAAAGAATAGTCTCTCTCTACTATTTCAGGAATTTTTGATTCCTGCCATTCAATGAGGATTTTCTTAATTATCTCTTTCATGTGAATTTGTATTACACAATAAATGCTATTTGTGTGTAATGTAATGTTTTTTTATGATTATTCAAGAGTATTTTCCAAAATGGAAACAGCTTAACATTTCTATCTACAACATTATTAAAAAAGAAGTTCCTCCATTTTTTCTTTATATTCGGTAGTAGAGAAATGACAGACAACGTTCCATCCTTGTCTGACGTGCGCAGTTTTTTGCATGTTCAGACTGGATGTGTTGTGAAATCGTATCCCTCAATTTAAACCCTTAAAATAGGGGCTTCTTTTTTCTCTTTCTTTCTAAATTAAATTAACATAAAGATAAAGTAAAGTTCTGTAGAAATCAAGTAGAAAATTTGCTTTTTTTTGCATTTCGATTATACTTAAATGTGTTAATGTTTTTACCATTTAAAAAAATGAAAATGACAGGTTTTAATAGCTTAAAAGATTCAACAAAAAACATTTGAGAGAATTTACAAGATTCTAGTGTTGTGAAATTTGGGAAGTGGTGTTTTAATAAATTGTCCAGTAAAGAAAGACAAGAACAGGAAGCATATAAAGATGAATTTTACGAAAATTTGAAATCGCTTTCTGATGAACAAAAAACATTTTTTTTAGATGTTATAAGTTATGCCTGAGAAGATTGATGGGATTTTTCTATTTCTTCAACAGTTCAAGAAAATTGGCCACAAGATTATCAAAAAATGATGCTTATTTTTTCATGATTAGCTACATCAAGGATATTGAATATAGATAAAGTTGATAGAATATTATTGAAAAGAGGTTCTCATTTATCTCTTGAAGCAGAATTAGAAAATTTATCTATTGAAGATAAAAAAGAAGTATGGGGAATGTTTTGTGAAATGAAAGAAAAACAGGAGAAATATATTCTTAGAAAAGGTAAACTTTCTCGTTTGGAGCAAGTTATGATAGAATTACTTGCCTGATCAAAAAAAAATAGAAAAAGTTTATTTAAATCAATGTTTGTGGTCAGATTTGAAATGTTGCCTTTAGAAAAACAACAAAAAGTAATAGATTATTTTATTAATTTCTTGATGGATCCAGATACTCATATTTCTTTCTTGAAAGAAAAAATGGAAAAGATAGAAGATGATCAGTTAATAAATGTCCTGATGGATTGATGAGATGATCTTTTTAAAGATTTGGAAAATTCTCATTCATATATTTATGAAATGGCTAAATTAATTAATGCAATTTTACAAAAAGAATCAAAATAATTTTGGAGAAGAAATTAGCGTTTGAAGAATACC